>OMCD01000791.1_pt1 | contig 21630 bp, 19 predicted proteins | sample 1674171 | NCBI WGS metagenome assembly OMCD01 (sample SAMEA103958149, study PRJEB25191) | human gut metagenome | biome: human-associated habitat [ENVO:00009003]; feature: intestine environment [ENVO:2100002]; material: feces | place: Germany | collected 2013/2015
TTTTATGAACTTTTCAAAAACAAAAAAAAATTCCAGTTCGAAACAATCCCTGGGCGGACAAAAGATCGTTCCGATTTTGTTTCTAGCCTCACTTTTAGTCATCTGGGAGCTGGCGTGCAAGTTATTTTCGATTCCACTCTACGTACTTCCTTCCCCGGTGCAGGTTATTCAGTCGCTCTTTACTGAATCTGCAACGCTCAGCCATCATGCAGCAGTAACTGTCATGGAAGCCGTGATCGGCATCCTGCTCTCCCTGATTCTGGCGATCGTGCTCGGCATCCTTATGGACTGCTTTCCTCTGGTCCGCCAGGGCATCTACCCGCTTCTTGTGGTAACACAGACGGTTCCGATGATTGTACTGGCGCCGATTCTCATCATCTATATGGGATTTGGCATCGCGCCGAAAATCCTGACCGTTATCCTGATGTGCTTCTTCCCGATCGCCGTCAGCTTTTCCGACGGTCTGGCACAGGTCGATGAGGAATACGTTCATCTCGTCCGTTCTTACGGGGCAAGCCGTTTATCCGCCTACCGGTTAGTCAAAATCCCGGCGGCGATTCCGGCGCTTTTATCCGGTCTCAAGGTTTCCGCGACATACAGCATCAGCGGTGCCGTTGTCGGCGAATGGATCGGTGCCCAGGAAGGACTCGGCTATTATCTGCTACGCGTCAAAAATGGCTATATGCTGGATCGCGTCTTCGCCTGCGTTCTGATTATTATTATCCTGAGCCTGTGCATGAATGGACTCATCCGGATTTATCAGCATTTTGCACTTCCTTATTTGAAAAATGACGCAAATTAAAACTTAGGTTTTTGCACGATTCCTGCAATCATGCGTGAATCTGCCAAATAGTTATATTTTTTAGGAGGACTTATGATGAAAAAGAAATCTGTTGCTGCACTGTTTACCGCTGCCTGCCTCGCCGCTGGCTCTCTGGCTGGCTGCTCCGGCGCATCTTCCACTGCTTCCAGCGAGGCTGCCGACAACACCGAGGCATCCGATGCAGCCCAGAGTGCTGATAATACCGCCTCTGACGACGATACCAAGGATCTCGAAGATGTTACCGTCATTCTGGACTACGTTGCCAACACCAACCACACAGGTATGTATGTCGCACTGGAGCAGGGCTATTATAAAGACGCTGGTTTAAATGTCTCCATCGTAGAGCCGACCGAGGGCGCAACCGCGACACTCGTTGCCGTTGGAAAAGGCGATTTCGGCATCAGCTATCAGGAGGACGTCACCATCGCCCTGACTTCCGCCGATCCGCTTCCTATTAAGGCGATCGCAGCCATTCTCCAGCACAACACCTCCGGCTTTGCAACCTACGAGGGAAAGGGCATCAACTCCCCGAAGGATTTCGAGGGCAAGACCTACGCAGGCTGGGGCGGACCGGGTGAAGAGGCAGTTCTGAAAGCCGTTATGACCCAGGACGGCGCTGATTTCTCCAAGCTCAACATGGTTATCTCCGACGGTTCCGGTTTTGAGGCACTCAAGGACAAAGTCGATGTGATGTGGTTCTTCGAAGGCTGGGATAATATCAAGTGTGAACTGGCGGATTTTCCGATCCACTATATGCCGGTCCGCGACCTTGACAGCCGCCTCGACTACTATACTCCGGTCATCATTGCCAACAATAATACTCTCGAAAACAAACCGGAAATGGTTAAAAAATTCCTCGCAGCCACCGAAAAAGGCTATGAATATGCGATCGAAAACCCAGATGAGAGCGCTGAGATCCTGCTCAAATATACTCCGGATTCTTCCCCTGAACTGCTTCAGAAATCCCAGGAATATCTGGCTGACAAGTACATGGAAGATACTGACCAATGGGGTGTCATGAAGGATGAGGTTTGGGATAACTACACCGATTTCATGGTAGAATACGGTGTGATCGACAAGGCAATCCCGGCAGCTGACTGCTACACCAATGAATTTCTTCCGGAGAAATAAATAGAATCATCCAAAACCGGAATGATTGCATTTCTTCCGCAAAACAATTAACACAATTCACGTGCGCCCGCCCATTCTGCCCCAAACACGGACAGGCATGGTTCCGGGCGTACCGTTTTATTGGATTATTTGAACTATGAGGTATTTCTATGAAACTAGAACTTCAAAACCTTTCCTTTTCCTATGGGACACAGGAAATCCTGCACGATTTAAGTTTTTCCGTGGCGGAGGGCGAATTTGTCAGCCTGCTCGGACCGTCCGGCTGTGGCAAATCCACCATTTTAAAACTTTTAACCGGCGTCCTGACGCCATCTGACGGAAGTATCCGCGCCGATGGAAACGAAATCCACGGCATAACCGGTCATTTCGCCTATATGCCGCAGAATGACCTTCTCTTCCCGTGGAAAACGATTCTGGACAACGTCTGCCTCTATGGGGAAATCCACGGTTCGCTGGCACGTGCCCGTGAAGAGGCGCTGAAAAACTTTCCTGCGTTCGGACTGACTGGCTATGAAAACAGCTATCCTTCCGCTCTCTCCGGTGGAATGCGGCAGCGTGCGGCATTTTTACGCACCGCCCTCTGTCAGGCGGACATCCTGCTTCTCGACGAGCCGTTTGGCGCCCTCGATGTCATCACTCGCAGCGAAATGCAGGACTGGCTCCTGGCGATGCGCGCGCGGTTAAACCGCACCGTTCTTCTCGTTACACACGATATGGACGAAGCGATTTATCTATCTGACCGCATTCTTATCCTGAATCCGGCACCGGCTGGGATCGTCAGTGAGATCCGGATTGATGAAAAGAAACGGGATCGGAACTGGCTGTATGAGCAGGGCGAGCTGCGGAAGACCATTTCTCAGAAAATCAAAGGATTTTAACAAAGGATTTTTTATAAGACAACTTTGGAGGTTATTTTCATCATGCCATCCCATTATCCACTCATCGATGCCCATACACACCTGGGAAGTGACTCCGAACGGAGCGAACGTCAGAAAAAACAGATTTTAAGCCTCGTCTGCGCTTCCACACCGCCCGAAGCCGAAGCACTTTTAAAAACTGCCAAACCTTACCTTCTCCCCACCGCCGGGCTGCATCCGTGGCAGGCGGCATCATATTTCGTAAATGATATGCTGCCCTACCTCACCGCCTGCCCGGTTATCGGGGAAATCGGCATGGACAGTGTCTGGTGTGATGTCCCGCTTGACCGCCAGGAAGAAGTCTTCCGCGCCCAGCTCGCCATCGCCTGCCAAATGAAAAAGCCGGTCATTCTCCACACCAAAGGCGAAGAAGACCGGATCGCTTCCATTCTCCCAGAATACCCAAACACCTACCTCGTCCACTGGTATTCCTGCGAAGAATATCTGGATCAATATCTCGCGCTCAGCTGCTATTTCTCCATCGGACCAGACGTCCTCTGGAACCCACCCGTCCGCACTCTCGCTGCCCGCGTCCCGCAGAACCGCATTCTCATCGAGACAGATGGAATGGGAGCCGTCAAATGGGCATACGAAGCGCTGAAAACGCCTAAAAACAGCCAATTAGCCGATGCACGTGAAAACACAAAAAACGTAGAAGATGCACTCACCCACACACTTCTCGAAACAGCCGCCATCCGGCAGACAGAACCTGGTGTTCTTGCAAAACAGATACAAAAAAATCTCATCTGGGGATTCCTATCTGCTTCCAAATAAAAATCTCCAAATGAGATCGGATCCTATTTTATTCTAATAGTTTGCAAGATCCGCTTCATCCTGCACCACCACAATCTTCGTCCCAGCATCCACCTGGCGCACAACCTGTTTCATATCTTCCTCCGGAATACTGATGCACCCGGAAGTTCCCGTATTATTCCAGCTCTTCGGGCAATGCAGAAAGATCGCCGATCCCTTTCCCGGTGTACACTCCGGATTATAATCCAGTACCAGGCCATAATTATACTGCGGCGCCTGCGCCATCAGATCCTCCGCCGAATTCCAGTCCTTCTGTACCTGCTTCGTATTTGCCAGCTTGTTATAATACTGGCTGTTTCCGTCATCCACATAATAATCGCCGTCCACGATCTGGTGATACGGCAGAATCGTTCCCGGATTTGACTTCAGGCCAAATGCCATCGTAAAGCGGTACACACCCGCCGGCGTCTTCTTATCGCCCTCCTGCTTCTGCATCGTGATACCGTTCATGCCGCTGACCGCTTCTTTCGACATCACCTGCACCAGTTTTCCATCTGCATCGCGTTTATACCAGTCCAGACGGCTCTTCGCCGGATCCTGGCGGTTGCCAATCACCACAATCAGCTGCGTTGCATCCTTCGCCGCCTCCAGTGTATTTACATCCCCGTTGTAGCTTGCCGTAAGCGCCGGCCCTGTCGCTTTCTCCGCTGCCATCGCAGCCGCCGGAGCTGCCGCACTCATCAACATGCCTGCTGCCAATATTACCATTGCTTTCCGCTTCATTCTCAATTTCATCTTATTTATCTCCTATTATTTTATGTATCTGAATTTTACTCAAAAATCGGCTGCTTTTATCTTTCGCACACCTTTTTCCACACACTCTGTCAGTTCCTGCCACTTTCCAGTCCAGCCGCCTGCAGCATCGCCTTTCCAAAAATATGATGAAACAGCGCAATCACGCGCCCCACCAGCATGACAGCACAGACCGTTCCAATGCCGATTCCCACCGGTTTTCCTGCAAACAAAAGTCCCATAATCAGTGACAGAACAATGCAAAACGCATCCACACAGTTCTTCATCAGACCCGTGCCGATTCCAAAGGTGTCTGCAAGCACCTGCACCAGACCATCGCCCGGATTTGGCACCAGCCGCATTGACAGGGACATCGCCGCGCCGATGCCTGTAAAAATCAGAGCAAGCATCAGCACTCCCAGGCGTCCTAAAAGTCCAGACGCCTCCGATCCGCATTCTTCTAATGACGGTATGCACACTGAAAATACATTCAGAAATCTTGTAAATACAATACTCAATGGAAACTGCAGCGCATCTTTCATAAGCAGGCTGCGTCCGGCTTTTCCTTTCTCCCGCAGATGAATCGCCGCCTGAATCAAGACAAAGATACCATACAGGACAAAGGTCATATCACCAAAATTCCGGTTCCAGATCACGGATGCCGCATACGAAAGTGAAATAATCGGCGACACTCCGAGTCCAGCTTTCGTATTGAGCGTAAGCCCCATCGCCAGAATCAGAAGCCCCATCAGATAAAAGCCCCACCGTGCTGCCCCGCTTCCCGTCGTTTTCTCCGTCATTTCCATGTTGTGATTCAAGATTTCCTCATCTCTTTTCTTACTATTTGTTAAACCTATTCTATTATAGATCCTCCTCTTTCCACTTGACAAGCGCTTCCTGTATTCTAAATCTTCCAATTTTCTTACGAAATAAATATTCCAGCCTGCCTGCATTCTACAGTCACAGCCTACATCTTACCATTGCGCCCCATTGAACCCACGACAAATTTCTGCTGCCACCAGATTATCTTACAGCACTTTCCGTTCTCTTTACTTTTTCCATTCCCTATGCTACACTAAACTCATGATTTTAGCTGTATCAAAGGAGTTTTATACATATGAAAAAAGATATGACCGAAGGGCGGGAATGGTCCTCCATCCTGCTCTTTTCCCTGCCCATCATGGGGGCAAACCTGCTGCAGGTTTTGTACAACCTCGCTGACAGCGTGATCGTCGGAAACCTCATCAGCGCGACCGCCCTTGGAGCCGTCGGACTGACCAGCTCCATGACCTGGCTTCTGACCGCCATCTGCACCTCCATCGGTGCCGGCGTCAACATCGCAGTCGCCCAGTATTTCGGTGCCAAAAAAGAGACGAATATACAGGAATCCATCTCCGTCTCCTATCTGATTGCCGTGATCGCAAGTATATTTTTAACCGCCGCCTGCTTTCTGGCAGCCCGTCCAGTTATTTTCGGCTTTTTGCAGGCACCGGAAGAAATGCGTTTCGACAGTATGGCATACTTTCTGATCTACAGCGGCGGAATTATTTTCCAGCTGCTCTACAATGTCACCTACGGCATCCTGCGGGCACACGGGGATTCGCGCGGCGCACTCATTTTCCTGATGATCTCCGCCGCCCTGAACATCGTGCTGGACTGTGTGTTTATCTCTGTCTTTCATATGGGTGTCTCCGGCGCGGCTGCCGCGACCGTGATCGCACAGGCAGGTTCCGCCATCGCCAGTTTCCTGTATCTGCGGCACATTTTCCCGGACTTGATACCGAAACGGCGTTATCTCTACGCCTGGAAGGGACAGGGGGCGCTGCTGATGCGCCTGAGTATTCCGATCATGCTGCAGACGGGCGTCAATTCGATCGGTTTCCTCATCCTGCAGCGTCTCATCAACTCCTTCGGTGCTCCCAGCATCGAGGGCTACGCTGCCATGCTGAAGGTCGAACAGCTCGCGCACATCCCGTCCCAGAGCTTTAACGTCGCCATTTCCAGCTTCGCCGGACAGAATATCGGCGCTGAAAAACTGGACCGTGCCCGCCGCGGCTACCGCACCACCATCCTGATGGGCGTCCTGATCAGTATCTCCATCAGTATCGTAGTTCTGCTTTTTGACCGGCCGCTTCTCCAGATCTTCAACATCACCGGAGAGTCCCTGCGGCGCGCAAAGGAACATCTCGACATCCTGATGTTCTTCATCTGGACCAGCACGATCACCAACATCACCTGCGGTTTTCTACAGGGTGCAGGCGATGTCAAGATCCCGGCAGCTTCCGGCTTCATCAACCTGGGCATCCGCCTCGCGCTCTCCTTCCTGCTGGCGCTCACCCCGGTTGGCTTCCGCTGCTACTATGTGAGCATGCCGCCCGCATGGCTGATCGCCTGCTTCGTAGTTGTGATGCGCTACCGGAGTGGAAAATGGAGGGAGTTTCGGATTGTAAAAGAGTAAAGAAAAGGGATGGAAGAATTCACTTTGGGGGGTGATTTCTTCCATCCTTATTTCGTTTAAAGCTCTTTTTCGCGTTCTATCTGCTCCTAAAATTTTAGCACACTGTTATCCATAAAACACAAATTCCATTTTTGCCATGCACATTCCACTCCACGCGCACACCGCTGCTGCCAGTGCCCGGTATGTAAACACGATATGAATATAAGCAGATCTGCGTATGTATAACCAACCGCCGCACCTATTCCTTAAACTTTTCCAAAATATTCCTAACTTCATCCACATCTATCTTCATCTGTTCTGCAATCTGGTTTTCTGTATATTTATCTCGATATAATCTATAAATTCCAAACACCCGTTTCTCACCCTGCTTCTGCCCTTCCCTTAATCCTTCCTTTAATCCTTCCTTCTTACCTTCCGCATACTCTGCCTTCCGAATCAATTCCTTTTCCCGTTTCTCATCATATTCGAAAATACACACCTCTATCGCCTCCGTTCGATTCTTTCTCAGGAAATCAGCCAGTATATTTTCCTCAATACATTCCGTCACAGCCTGCTCTGCCGCCCGGTTTATGTCCTTATACTCTGCCGCATATTTACGAATCTTGTCAACCAGAAGCATATACTCTTTCAACAGGCAGCAAGTTTCCAGAATCCTCTGTTTTTTATCCAGATTAATATTCAATACTTTCACTATCAATTCCAGCTCTGGTTCATCTTCCTTCTGGCAGAATGAATGTGACAGTTTCAGAACACTTTCCGCTTCCCGCTCCTCTTCTCCATTGTAAAATACAACAAAGTGTGGGGTCGGCAATTCCACCAGCGTTGACGCATACAGCGTTTGATTCCGAATGAGCATCTGATATTCTTTCGTCACATAAATCAGAAAACGCAGCGGCATATTCGGATTCCAGGTTGACTGGTGTTCATACAAATTCAACTGCATATCCAGTAAAAATGCCTGGTCATTTTTCATATTCATATAAACCGCATTTTCCAGAGTCACGATCTCCAACTCTTTTGCATCCGTATAATGTGAATGATTTACCGCATTATACAGACTCAACAGATTCTCCCTTGTACTGAAAATCATCCGAAACAACGTATCCTTGTGATCCCGCCTTACTTTTACAGAATTCCTATTTCTCATTCATTCTCCCTTCTGACAGGAGAATTTCAGTTCTTCATCATCCATCGAAAATCTCCTGCTCTTTAATTGTTGTCAACTTGGATAAGCATAAGATTTTCTTAGATTAATTTAGAACATTAGATACATTTGAATAGTTGATAAAGAAAAATATATGCTTGATAGGATAAATGTATCATATTCCCAAAAAGGATGCAAGAGAAATCATCCGATCGCACACGAAAATTTGCAAATATTCATTTAGCAGTTCAGGAGTACTCCTCTCTCGAAAAGCACTCCTGATCCATTTTTACTCATATTCCGTATTTTTCTTCTTTCCGGACATCCCCGCCATCACAATAATAAACCAGAAAAATGGCTGCCTGCAGTTCATCAACGTAAAACTTTCCGCCAGCAGTGCCAGCACTGCCGCCCGCTGTGCCCGGTCGCAGCGAATCACATTTCTTCCAATCCAGTACACCAAAAAGGTAGTCGGAATCAATCCATACGAAAACCAAACATCAAAAAAACTGGAATGAATCTCGTTGACATGAAACACATCAAAAACACCCGGACTCAAAAGTGCCTCAAATCCCTCATATGGAATAAACCGCTCAAAAAATCCCTCTCCGGCTCCGTATAACAGATACTGCGGTTCTAACACCAGTCGTTCTGCGCTTCGATCATAAAGTAAATCATAGATATTTCCATTCGCCAGCTTCCATATCTTCTGTTGAATCCGCGAAAGAAGTGTATAATCCGTCTGAGAAACATCAAAATCCGCTCCCGGCAAAATCAAATACACGCCGACTGCCAGCAGCACCAAAAATGCGGCACCGCCAAACCACCAAACTTTCTTTTGCTTCGAATGACAACATTTATCCCAGAAAAACTGCCCGGTCAGTACGCCAACGAACACCAGCATCATGATAAAAATGAAAAATGCGAACTGATTCGGGTCGTTAAAAGTTCCCATAAAACGTGATCCGCCCCAGGTTTCATAAAAATATCTGCCACGACCAGAAACAAGTAGCAACACCTGGAAAATCAAGTTGATGCGGCACATCCAGCAAAGTCCGTTCATGAACGACTCCGAATATAAAGTTCGAAATGTCCAGATCAAAAATGCTGAATATATCCAATACAGCGTATGTAAAGGAAAACTTCTATTCAATGTCCGAATAAAATAGACTCCATTAATAATTATCGCAAATATCAAGAAGATGAGCCAAGGGAAATCTTCTTGGTACAAAACTTTTCTGCTGTTCTTTCGGACAGCACATAATGTAAGGAGCCCAGAAGCGGTGAAGAAAAAAGCGACTATTCCGATGCTAGCGCTAGAAAACAAATAAAATTGTTTTATAAAAGCTGCAGCATAGAATAATATTTTTAATACTATTTTATCTCAAAGATTTCGCAGAACAAGGTATTCTGCGAATTTTTTTCTTTTCGAATTTTGCAGAACAATCTATAATATTGCGATTCCCGCATTCAAACGCTCTCTAATGCGTTTTTTGTTTCATAGGACGCAATTTTCTATGAAACAAAAAGCAAAAAACAGCACCCTGTGTATTTTTTTCTTGAAATACACAGGATGCTGTTTTTTTAGTCCATCGGATCAAGCTCAATCATCCCGCCTGATTCCGCCCGGATCTTTCACAATTTATTTCATAACAATATTCACAATCCGTCCCGGAACGTAAATTTCTTTTACGATATTTCCAGTCAGCTTGTCCTTGATAGCCTCTTTACCAGCGGCGATAGCATCTTCTTTGGAGATGTCTGCCGGTACGGTGATGGTCGCACGGACTCTGCCGTTGATCTGAACGGCTACCTCTTTCTCGTCGTCCTTCATCTTCTCTGCGTCGCACTCCGGCCAGGAAGCATGGAAGACACTGTCGGTGCCGCCGAGCTCCTGCCACAGCTCTTCACCCAGATGCGGTGCGAACGGTGCCAGCAGGATGGTGAAGGTCTTGAGGGTTTCTTTGTCGATGCCGCCCTCTTTCTTCGCCAGATCGATGAGCTTGTTGTTGTACTCCATGAAACCGGAGATAACGGTATTCAGGCTGAACTGCTCGAAACGCTGCTCAATGTCGAATACCAGTTTGTGGCGCAGTTTAACCATTTCCTTGGTCTCTTTGATGTCTTTGTCCTTGCTGGTCATAACCAGATTGTAGAAACGGTTCAGGAAACGGGATACGCCCTCGATACCGCGGTCATCCCACTCTGCATCCAGTTCCGGCGGTCCTACGAAAAGCTCATAGAGACGCAGGGAATCGCAGCCGTAGTCGCGTACCAGATCATCCGGGGATACGACATTTCCTTTCGACTTACTCATTTTGATACCATTCTTACCAGTGATCATACCCTGGTTGAACAGCTTCTTGAACGGCTCGTCGAAGTCAATAACACCGATATCGCACAGGAACTTGGTGTAGAAACGGGAATACAGCAAATGCAGTACTGCATGTTCAACACCGCCAATGTACATATCAACCGGCAGATATTTGTCTGCTTTCTCACGGGATACCAGTTCTTTATCGTTCTTGTTATCTACATAGCGCAGGAAGTACCAGGAAGATCCGGCCCACTGCGGCATGGTGTTTGTCTCACGTTTTGCCGGAGCGCCGCAGCACGGGCAGGTGGTATTGACCCACTCGTCGATGGCTGCCAGCGGGGATTCGCCGGTACCAGTCGGCTGATAGCTTTCTACCTCCGGAAGTTTTAACGGAAGCTGATCCTCCGGAACCGGTACGTTGCCGCACTTCGGGCAGTGTACGATCGGGATCGGCTCGCCCCAGTAACGCTGACGGGAGAATACCCAGTCACGCAGCTTATAATTGACTCTCTTGTGACCGATACCTCTCTTCTCAATCATTTCCGGCGCTTCTTTTTTCAGTACGGAAGATTCCATACCATTCCACTCGCCAGAGTTGATCATCGTGCCGGACGCCTCGGTATACGCCTCAGTCATGTTCTCGATCTCTTTGCCATCTTTTGCGATAACCTGGATGATCGGGATATTAAATTTCTTTGCAAACTCGAAGTCACGGTCATCGTGTGCCGGTACGCACATGATAGCGCCGGTACCGTAGTCAGCTAATACATAATCAGACAGCCAGATCGGAACCTTAGCACCGTTGATCGGGTTGATTGCATAAGTTCCGGTAAATACACCGGTCTTTTCCTTATCCTGCAGACGGTCTACGTTGGAACGCATGGAGGAATCGAAAATGTATTTCTCTACTGCCTCGCGGGTCTCATCGGTTGCCAGGCTCTTTGCCATCGCGTGCTCCGGAGCCAGTACCATGAAAGTTGCACCGTACAGGGTGTCCGGGCGGGTGGTGTAAACGGTGATCTTCTCATCGCGTCCCTCTACGCCAAAATCAACCTCTGCACCGTAAGATTTGCCGATCCAGTCGGTCTGCATCTTTTTAACCTTCTCCGGCCAGTCCAGTTTGTCCAGATCGTTTAAGAGGCGGTCTGCATATGCGGTGATCTTGAGCATCCACTGACGCAGGTTTTTCTTGGTAACCGGAGTACCGCAGCGCTCGCAGCAGCCGTTGACAACTTCCTCGTTTGCCAGACCTGTCTTACAGGACGGGCACCAGTTGATCGGGAATTCCTTCTCGTATGCCAGACCTTTTTTGAACATCTGGACGAAGATCCACTGGGTCCATTTGTAGAATGCCGGATCTGTGGTATTTACTTCCATATCCCAGTCATAGATGGCTGCGATCTCGTTGATCTGACGTTTAATATTTTTAATGTTGGACTCAGTCGAGATAGCCGGGTGTACGCCCATCTTGATCGCGTAGTTCTCTGCCGGCAGACCAAATGCATCCCAGCCCATCGGATGGATCACGTATTTGCCGCGCAGCAGCTGATAACGGCTCCATACATCTGAAATAACGTAGCCTCTCCAGTGACCAACGTGCAGACCACTTCCGGACGGATATGGGAACATATCCAGGCAGTAATATTTTTCTTTCTTTCCATCGTTTACATTGATGGGATGTTTTTCCCAGTTCTCGCGCCATTTTTTCTCAATGGCGGTATGATTGTACTGTGACATCTTTGTTCCTCCTGTTTTCTGCTTAACCCACGCTGATTTTTTGCTATTTCCTGTCAAAATCCGGCTCCAGTCTCTAAAATGATGATTCATTATTGCAATCGACTGGTCCATTGGCAGTTGCATAACATCCAACCCTTGCGGACATTCTTTCAATCCGGCAACGTCAAAAACGCCCTGCGTCTCTACATTACCTGTATAGAGACGCAGGGCGAAAATTCCAACTGCGCGGTACCACTCTATTTCACACGGAATCCGTGTGCTCCTCATCGTCCTGTAACGGCGGATGACCGGCTCTGTCTACTCGGGTATTCAAAAACACTTCTTTCAACAGGCTGCTCCCGGACCAGTTCGGCGGCTTCCTTCCGCTGCCTCACACCATCCGGCAGCTCTCTGTAGAAATTTCGCGGCTTACTACTTCCGTTCATTGCATTTGTGCTATCTGATAGAATAGCATAAATGGGAAGAAATGTCAAGTAACGTGACCTTCTCAAGCAACTTGCACGTGACAGATTGTTACTGTTCACGCATACGTGCCCAGTAACGGAATTTGCCGTGGCTTCGCATTTAAATACGGCAAATTCCTGCTGCCACCACGTTTTCTTACGGCACTTTCGGTTCCAAAAGTGCCTACCCGTGTACAGTAACCTTTTCTTTCCCGTTATCCATCCTATTTTCTTCATTTTTCCCACTCTGCCTCTCTCACGTGCGCCACATACAGCTTCCGGATCGCCTCAACCTCTCCCAGTCCCCGGATGCGGCATTCCACCTGGTATCCGGCGCGTTCCAGGCGGCTCTTCCAGGAATCCTCCTCTTCACCTGCCATATCCTGATTCGCATGGTCGCCTGCAACCACCATGAGCGGCTGCAGCACCGCCCTCTGATAGTGTTTCTGCGCGCCCAATTTCTCGATCACCGCCTGTAAATCCGGCTGCGCCTCCACGGTTCCGATGTAATAATTTGCATAGCCGCCCGCGATCATCCTATCCTGCATCTTCTGATACACCTGATTGGAAGCCGCGTCCGTCCCATGCCCCATCAGACAGAGTGCCGTTTTTCCATCGTCATATCCGTCCAATTCTCCTGCCATCGCCCGAATCACCGCATCCAGATCCGCTTCACTGGCAAGAAGCGGTGCTCCCAGCGCCAGCCGTTCAAAACGCCCCTGATTCGCTTCCACTTCCGCTTTTACATCCATGTATTCAAATCCATCCATCAGATGGGTCGGCTGCACAATCAGACTTTTAATCCCATCGGCTGCTGCCCGGTCAAGTGCCTCCTTCAAATTGTCGATCGACCGTTGATCCCGCTTTTTCAATTTATCAATGATCCTCTGGCTGGTAAATGCCCGGCGCACCTCATATGCCGGAAATGCCTCCGCCACTGCACGCTCAACCGCTCCGATCGTCTTTTCTCGGCTGTCATTGTAGCTTGTCCCGAAGCTGACTACCAGGATTGCCTGTCTTGGTTCCATCTATCATTCTTCCTCTTTGTTTTTTATCTTTCAATTCAGAATTTTCCCGTTCCTCCTACGCTGCCATATGCCTGAATCTGGCTGACATATAGCTTTATGAATCGAAGCTACTATATCATATTTTGAAATAGTTTTCAATGAAGCAGAAAAAATGGCACTCCGCCCGTCCAGGCGGAATGCCCCTTTTTCTGTTTTCAGCTCCAATTTTACCAGCTTTTCTATTCCTCGTCCCGGCTGCACGCGCGCAGCTGGTGCTCATGCTCATATTTTTCTTTCGTCGCCATCCCGCCCCGGATATGGCGTTCCGCTTTGTTGATGTCCAGTACCACACGCGCCCGGGATGCAAGCGGCGGATTGATATGGGAAAGGCGCTCGGCCACATCTTTATGTTTCGTCGTGATGAATTAGAACGGTTTCGTCCAAGCCCAAATCTCCAAGCAAACGCAGGTAAATATCCACATTCCCATCCTTATCCACTTCGATTTTCTGGATAATGCGCTTTAGCTGGGCATTGGTCATCTGGTGTACATCTGTTATATCCTCAATCTCTTTGAATGTCCGTCCGAGGACGCTTTCCAACTGTTCCCCTTTGGTAAGATGATACGCTACCATCTTCAGTTCGTTTTCCAGCCGTTCAATTTCTTTTCTCATGCCGCCGATTTTATTATTCAGTTCCTCTCTGGAAATCAAATCATCTGCGTACATATCCATATATTTTTGCCGGGTTTTTTGCAGCTTTGCAAGCTGGGCATTCAGCTCTTTTTCATAATTCAGGTTTTCGTCCTTTGCCTTATAAACCCGCTGGAATTCTCCGACCACATAAAGGATCACATTCTTCTTTGCTTTCAGAAGTTCAGCAAAATATTCCTGCAAAACTTCAATCAATTCTTCTTCATCTACCGTCATAGCATTGGGGCAGTTGTCTGCACCACGCCCGTTATGCCCGGAACACACCCAGCGGACATAAGTGTTTTTATATGTGCGGACTGTACGCCGGAAGGACCAGCCACATTCCTTGCATTTGATAAGAGTAGAGAACAGATATTTATTGCTTTGGCGTTCCTTATCCACCTTGAATGCTTTGCCTCTGGACTGCATAATCTGTTGTGCCTGTTCAAAAACCTCCGGCTCAATAATACGCAAATCTGGACGCTCCACGACCATCCACTCGGTTTCATCTTTGTCTGCCCTCTGCCCGGTCAGAAAGTCGGTTACTTCCTGTTTGCCGTTAATAATTTTACCCGTATAAAGTTCATTCGTAAGAATACGGCAAACCCCATTCTGACTCCACTGGCAATTCCGTTTTGTCCGCAATCCTCGTTCATTTAAGAAAATAGAAATTTTAGCAGCACCATACCCGTCTTTGATATACCACTCATAAATCTGGCGGACAACCGCAGCTTCTTCTTCATTGATTGCAAGGTTAAAATAATCTCCAATCGTCTTATCATATCCATAAACGATATTCGGGACACGACCTTTTTCAGCATTCATCTTTTTTCCAAATTTCACACGCTTTGAGGTATTCGCACTTTCCTCCTGTGCCAATGCCCCAAAAATCGTCAGCACAAATTCACTGTTCCCCATGCTGGTCATGTTAGCGGTCAAAAACTGCGTTTCAATTCCCAAAGATTTCAGCTTGCGGACATTCTGCAAAAGGTCAACGGTATTTCTGGCAAAGCGGGAAATATCCTTGACTACGACCATATCAAACAGCCCATGCTCGGCATCTGCCATCATGCGCAAAAATTCTTTTCGATTTTTTATTTTCGTGCCTGAAATACCCTCATCTGCATATAATCTAACTAAGTTGTCACCAGTACGCTGGGTGTACTCAGAGAAAAATTGCTTTTGAGCTTCCAGACTGTTGAGCTGATCAGCTTTATCAGTGGAGACACGACAATAAGCAGCTATATTCATATCTAATACCTTTCTGTTATATTTAAGTCGTTCTGTTACAACTTTATTGTACCATCTAAAATATAATTGTAAATAGCAAAATAAGGAATACCCTTTCTTCAGAATATTCCTTATATGCATTACTCTTCGATAAAAAAATTTTCTAACAATAGCATAATGGATTGTTCATCAACATTACCTGGTTCTTTTAAATTTTTTTTCTTTTTATTCAATAACAAATATGTATCTGTAAAAACATCTTGTATCGTCCCAAGGCATTTATCTTTTGCTAATTTAACCATCAACTCAAGAATTACACGATCCACATAGATATGCAAATGTTCTCCTAACATTTGTATTCGTTTATGGCTTTCCCCTGCATGAACAATAGCATTTCTAAGCCTATATAAGCGATAAAGATGCCATTCAATTCTTTGACAATACTTTTCGGAAAGATGCCATAATTTTTCGCGATTTTCTCTTTGCTCATATAAGTTATATATTTTATAACGTATATTGGGATAATACTTAAGCTCATTCGCAAAATAATCTTCTCGATATTTCTCATATTTTTCAAGAAATATAAAGCCTGCGATTTTACAAATCTCTTTATCGAATTCTGTTATATCTTTAAGCAACAAACTTACTTTTCGATTACCTAAATTATTTTTCAAATCGTCAAGTATATTAGAAAATATGCATTCGAAATAGTCATTTTGTAGAATGGAAACTATATTATCAGTAACGCTTTCAATTTTGGATTTTGAACTATCTGTAACACTTGCAACCTCCAACGCTGACCACAAATTAAGAAATGCATCATTTAAGTCTTGTTGATTTAATGCCGCATTATGCAAATCAACAATCTTATTAAGCTGAGAATAAGTTTCCTTTCCTTTTTCTTGGCATCCCAAAACAATTGTATCTATTTCAGTTTTAAAATTTTCTCGTGGCTCAGGCTTGATACTTTTATACCCAAACGCTTTTACGGGAAGAATTATTCCCTCTTGGGTATCTTGTCGAATTACCAATCCGTTTTTACCTATTACACTGATATTATCATTCAAAAAAACTTCTAAATATCTCAAAAAAATTTCTAATGCAGAATACGCTCGTTTCATTGCTGAATAATTATCATATGCCTTTGTTTCCATAACCCCTATAAAGGACTTTTGCTTTCTTTTAATCTGTTTAAAGCAACCATCATCTTCAAACGAAATATGCAATCTTTCATTTAACAACTTTTGATATGGCTTTAATTTTTCATAAAAAACAAAGTACACTTTGTATTTACCAATTTCAAAATCAAACCTATTCAAAAAAATCTGTGCTTTTTTTCTGGATCATTTATACTTTCCTCAAATATATTTCTCAGGAATCTCTATATATATTCCGATGAATATCCATGCCATAGCAAAAAAGCAAGCCAAGCACGAAGTCCTTTTTCAATTTCTGTTTTACGGTTTGATTCCGACAAATTTTCTTTCAAGTATTTACAACATATTTCATAGTACTTTTTCTTTGGTATCTTATTGAATATATAATGTACCGCTGTTCTTTGATCTTTATCTAAAAATTTTGCCATCTCTTCAATAACTTCATATTTATACAACTCTCGAACAATAACGTCTGTCATTAAACTCGACTTAATCTCTTTTGCAATTATATCTAATTGATATTGCTTAATACTCCCTTTCACCACATCTTTTTCAGTATCAACATATTCTTCTAATAATGTTTGTGTATTATGAACAGGCGCTTTAACAATATCATCTGAATAATGAAACAACATTTCTTGTAGTCTTTGAACAAAAAATAAATATCCATCCTTAGTAGATGTCCAATCTTGTGTAATATATTTCATTTTTCATCCCCCTCGCATTTTTGTAAATCAATCATTTTTTATCAAGTACCACTTTGCATACCTATTAGTTCCTGTTGTAACAACAATTCCATCCTTTTTCATTGCCTGTAACAAATTAGAAACCTTCTTCGATTTCTGTTCATCGCTAAGTACTTCTGGCAATGCTTTTTCCAGTACTTCCATTAAATCTCTTTTGCTGGCTTCTCCCATTGACTGAAGTGCTTTTATAATTAACTGCTTGCAAATATCATCATCTAACCCTTTATTTCGAACATAAGCAGCTTTCTGTCCGACAATATCTGCCACCTTGAAAGATACAAAAACATTAGGATAACGTCCTTCCACAAGACCTTTTTTCTTCAAATCCTTAAAGCTTTCTTTAGAAACTACTTCCTGTTTCTGAACTTTATCCAACAAAAATACAGTTCTCATATCTAAATCTTCATTGGAATATAAAAGCTGAGTATAATTCTTATCCAATATCTTTCCGTACACAGTCACTGTAACTCTATTAATTGTGTTCAAATCATATGTCGGCAATGGGAAGCATTTATCACGCTGTATCTGATACATCATTGGTATTCCCATTGAATTTGTATCAATCATATACAGATTTACCATTGCGTTACACAAAAACACATTTCGATAATACGGTGGTTTATATCCCGGTTCCAGTGCTTGTTCAATAGTTTCTGGTATAAAAGCCCCCTCATTGATAAATACCAGTCTGTCCTCAAATTCCTCTACGTTGATTTTTCCACGCAAGCGATAGTCCTGATGAGCAATACAGTTATTAATAATCTCTTTGATCAGCTCTGGTTCATATTGATCTACTTCATCCGGAAACAAAGTCTGCTGTCCGGCAATATAACGATACTTTACATTTCTGATCCTGGAATATACCTTATCCACTGCCATTAACATCGGTATATCAAAATGTTCATAAGCTTTTACCGAATTATCTGCATTATAAAGTGTCCAGGTAATTCTAGGAATAAAGCCATCAAAGAAATATTTAGCCTCACTTTTTCCTAATAACAATAATGCCGTTCTGGTGATTTTTCCTTTTATTGTAATACCAGCTTTATTTAAAACCTCAATATCAGACAGTTTCTTTAAAACTTCCTGTGCTTTTTTTCGATCACTCTGACGTTTTGAGAAAAGTTCTCTTGCTCTTTTAATCGCTTCTTCATCCAAGTCTTCTATCGTTGCATCTTCTACAATTTCTTTTGACCAATCCATTCCTATTTGACTTCTAAGTAGATCTACTTTATTCATCGGAAGCGGTGATATAGATTCATGCTCTCTGGCATACGCTGCCCCTTGCCATGTTGTCGGAATCCCCCTAATAGCTGGAGGAATTTGAAATGCTATCACTCGACATTTTTCCATTGTCAGTTCGTATATCTCCAGAAATGTCAATCGTTCATTGGTTCCATTTACGATTTCCTTTTTCAAACTTTGCAGACTTCCCTGTTTCCGAAATTCCGTTCCTACATATCGTTTATCATCCGAAATTCCGAAAATCAGCCACGCCTCCTGTAATCCCCGAAGATTTGCTTCATTGCTAAGTGCAGAAAAATATTTACCAATGTCATTAAACGAATAATTTGTGCGTGCTTCTTTAAATTCTACAACTTCATTTTCAAAAGATTCTATCATGCGAACAATCTTTTCTTTTAATTGGCTATCCGTATATATCATATTCTTCCGCCTTTCAAAATTTTCTATGACTAAATTCTATGACTAATCTATGACTTTCTAGAACTAATTTTAACTGATTTTCAGACAGAACACAAGCAATAGCAAAAAAATAAAAGGCATCCCACGCGCTACGCAGGACACCCTCCATCATGTTTTGGTTCATTGGGAAGCTCATCCGCTGCTTCTTGTATTGCCTGTTCCACCTTACTTGCATTTGCTTCAATCAATATCTTTAACAGATAGTCGGCGGTTACTTCCGCAGTGTTTGGATTATGGAATCGATAATTAAGTTTTCTCTTTTTCATAGCGGAATTCCCACCTCCTCCCGTATATCCTTGTCCATAACTATGAAAATGTTCTTTGAAATAGTCCTGCTAAATGTCATTCCTGTTCAACTTAAATAGATGCCAGTCAAAGGGGCATCCCTGTTGTAAACCACCGCTGTAAACAAACTCCAAAAAATCTAATTCTTTTTGTTTTTTCAGTTTTCTTTCCTCAATACCAAATTACTCTTATATATCTGTTTACTGTTTACAAATTCTACAAGTCAAAGCAATATCCATAGAAAAAAGTGTAAACAACACGCCAACTACCGTAAACCTGACTGGCATTTTACCGGAAAGGTAACTCCACCTGCCGGGCTTCCTTCTCAGTAATCGAATGCCAGTCATTTTCATTTTTTAAGTCTTTTGCGTCTCGTTTACACATACCCACGAACGCTGTGTACCGTAGTCCTTGAATCTTGTCATCGTCCCCTGTTTCCATCCCACAATACTTGTATTCATGATTTCACAGATACGGTCTGTCTCCGCCTTCTTCGGCTTTATATAAGGATTATCCAGTGCTTCCTTAAAAAGCATCAACGAACAAACTTTCCTGTCTTCATGTTCATCCAGCCATACCTGTATCATTCCTGCTTCCGTATCATCTGCCATGAACTCCTGCCGCAATTTATCAAGCTGTGCTTCTGTTTCCTTTGAAAACGCCAATTTAAAATTCCCATTACGGTACAACATCATTGCTTCCGCCCACACCTGATCAATATACTGTCTGGATTCCTTCTCATTTTCGAGGATATGAACCTCCATCTCTGCCCGGTTCGTCTGAACTGGAACGAATCTTCGATTTCCGGTACGGTCAAAAGGCAGGAATCGCTTTATATTGGATGTTCCTCCAAATACACATTGCCTCGGACGATCAAGAGCATATACTGCATAAGAATCCCGATAAGTCTCTTTCTGCCTGCTCAGAAAGCTCTTTGTTTCCTCAATACTCTTAGAGCGTGCCGTTGCGACCATTTCAGACATTTCAATCATCCAATGACCACGAAGCTGACAATAAACTTTTTCCGAATCCAGTTTGCCGATGTCATCGGTGAACCAATCATCCTTTACTGCCATGAATCGAAAAAATGTAGATTTTCCTACGCCCTGACCACCGACCAGACAGAGCATATATTCAAACTTAATTCCAGGGCGGAACGCACGGGCAATAGCTCCCAGCAAAAACATTTTCATACTTTCATACGTCAACTCATCCACAGGTGCGCCCAAGAAATGATGCAGCACATAGCGGATACGCTCCTGTCCATCCCATTGCAAACTATTCAGATAATTCCGGACAGGATGATATTTGTTCCGATCTGCCTGATGGACAATACTTTTCTGCACAATCTTATCCATCGTCAAACCGTAAGTCTCTTCCAAATAAAGCATAATATAGTTCAAATCCATATCTGTGAATGCCGGGCTTATCCGTTCCCACCACACGGGTTTTACAATGTCTGTCTGCTCAGTCAAAATATTGTGCCGGAATACACCTTTTAACAGAGGATCATGTTCTAAAATTAGCTTACAGTTATGCCGATTGTTTTTCACAGCACCCTTCTGTGTCATTTCCAGTTGTTCTCTGATTTCCTCTACTGTCAACTCCGTTTCCATTATATCCATTACTTCGCACAATTCCTGTCGTGTCTGTGGTGATAAAGTCTGAAATTCTCTGTTCAATCGCTGTCACCTCCTTCCCATGAGCCACCACTACGGCAACTCGTTCTTCTAATGTGCCTGATAATAATGTATCCAACAGGTACTCTGTTTCTGATATTTTTTCCAATGCCTCCATAAACAGCGGATGCCAGACATCTTCCACCTGTTTCGGAGCACACTCTTCTTTCCACTGTTTCAACAAATGCAGGTAATCTGCCAGTGCACGGAAATATCTATTTTCTGCCTGCAGATACCTCTGTTCCTGTGTTAGCTGTCGTTTGATTTGTTTTCTCTGTGGCGGGCTGTGCCCCATGTTCTCATAATGTATAGAAAAATCTCTTGCCAATTTCTCTGCCGCCTCTTTTGGTTTTAAATTGTACAAGTGTGCCGTAAAATCAATCACATCCCCATCTGCCTGACATCCGAAACAATGAAAACGCCTGTCCACTTTCATGCTTGGATTCTTGTCACGGTGAAATGGACAGACCGCCATTCCATTCTTGTTTACCCGTATTCCATAGCTTTCTGCAGCCTGCCGGGTAGTCACAGACTGTTTAACTGCTTCAAATATATTAGCTATGATTATTGTGATGTTTTTATCACAACTTTATTTTGGTATGTTTTCATTGATTAGT
>OMCD01000794.1_pt1 | contig 21486 bp, 16 predicted proteins | sample 1674171 | NCBI WGS metagenome assembly OMCD01 (sample SAMEA103958149, study PRJEB25191) | human gut metagenome | biome: human-associated habitat [ENVO:00009003]; feature: intestine environment [ENVO:2100002]; material: feces | place: Germany | collected 2013/2015
CCCTTTATTTGATAAATTTTCCATAATAGTTCCTCCTTTGTTTCCTTAATTTCAACTTTTAACATTATTTATCTTTGTTGTTTCTTTTTAAGACACTTTTAATATAAACCTTATTCTTATCTCTGTCAATGTATTTGTGTCTTTTTTAGATATTTTATTTACTATTTATATGATTATATGGTAATATTAAGACACAAGGAGTGATTTAATGACTGGCGAAAGAATAAAAAAATTAAGAAAAGAAAAAGGTCTAACTCAACAACAACTCGGTGAATTATTAGGCGTTCAAAAATCAGCAATTGCAAAATATGAAAATGGTAGAGTTCCTAATTTGAAAAAGGAAACAATTACAAAACTGGCAGAAATTTTTAATGTAAGTCCTAACTATTTACTTGGGATTGATGAAATATTACCTTTACATCATAGCCATAATATAGATATTCCTTTATATAGTGATGTCTGTTGTGGAGATGGAATTTTTGTAGATGATAATATTGAGGAATATATTTCATTACCTGAATCTTTATTAAGTTCAAGAAAAGAATATTTTTGTCAATATGCTGATGGAGATAGTATGGAGGATGAAAATATTCATTCTGGTGATTTAATTATTTTTGAAAAAACTAATCAATTAAATAATGGTGATATAGGTTGTTTTGGAATTGAAGATAATATTGCAACATGTAAAAAGTATTTTAATGATTCTAAGCAAAATTGTATCATTTTACAACCTGCAAATGATAAATATTCACCAATCATAATTAACGAGTATAATTATCATGAATTTAAAATTATTGGTAAATTGTCTCTTGTTATTTCTAAAAGAAATTAAAAAACTCCGTTTCATTTGAAACGGAGAATTTTTTTATTCAATTATTTTACTGTAATTAATTCTAAGTAAGAAGTAGTTCCAGCAACACCTGGTGTACCAGCAGTAACAATAATTTGTTCACCTGGTTCAACTAAGTTTTCTTTAGCGATAACTTGAGCATATTCAATCATAGCAGCTCTTGTATCCATTTGTTTACATAATACTGATTTAACACCCCAGTTGATAGCTAATGCTCTTGTAGTTTGTTCATTTGGAGTAGCAGCAATAATCATAGATTTTGTACGATATCTAGACATTTTTCTAGCTGTGAATCCTGAATCAGTGAAAGCGATAATTGCAGCAACATTGAATTTAGATGCAATTTCAGCAACTGACATACAGATAGCTTCACTTTGATCTAATGGAGCAGTTCTGATTGCTTTTCTTTGTAATGAAGCATAATCTAAAGTTCCTTCAGTTTTTAAAGCAATTTTAGTCATAGTTTCAACAGCTTCTACTGGATATTTACCTTGAGCAGATTCACCAGATAACATGATTGCATCTGTACCATCATAGATTGCGTTAGCAACGTCAGATACTTCAGCACGTGTTGGTCTTGGGTTTTCTTGCATACTGTCTAACATTTGAGTTGCAGTGATAACAATTTTACCAGCAGCACGACATTTGTTGATTAATTCTTTTTGAATTAAAGGTACATCTTCAGCAGGAATTTCTACACCTAAGTCACCACGAGCAACCATGATACCGTCAGCAACTTTTAAGATGTCATCCATGTTTTCAACACCTTCGCTGTTTTCGATTTTAGCAATGATTTGAATTTCAGGACGACCATTTTCAATTAATAATTTTTTAACATCTAAAACATCTTGTGGACGTCTTACAAATGATGCAGCAATGAAATCAACACCTTGTTGACAACCGAAAGTTAAATCTCCGATATCTTTTTCTGATAAGTAATCGAATCCTAATTTGATTCCTGGAACGTTGATTCCACGTTTGTTTTTAACAACACCATCGTTAGCACAGATACATACGATATCAGTACCTTCAACATGATCAACTAATAATTCTACTTGACCATCATTTACTAAGATGAAACCACCTGGTTTAACATCTTTATATAAATCTTTATAAGTGATAGTGAATCTTTCACTTGTACCTACGATATCTTCAACACAGATAGTAGAAACTTGACCTTTTTTGAATTCAGTTTTTCCATCAACGAAATCACCAGTTCTAATTTCAGGTCCTTTAGTATCTAATAAGATAGCTACGTTTTTGTTTAATTCTTTGTTGATTTCTCTTAAAGTTTTAATTCTTCCCCCATGTTCTTCGAAATCACCATGAGAGAAGTTTAATCTCATTACATTCATACCAGCTTGAACTAATTTAGTTAAGACTTTTTTATCTTCAGAAGCTGGTCCAATTGTACACACAATACGTGTTTTCTTTTTTCTTTCTTTTTCTAATACCATCCTAATATCCTCACAATCATATTTTCATTTAAGTTTATATTAACGAAGTTTAATAGCATCTTCGTAAATACTAAAATCAGTTTCACGTTTATGTCCTAATACTTCAGTAATTGGTAATCCTTTGATTTGACCATTTACTTCACTTACACATAAACCACCTTTTCCAGCTTCAAGTAATTCAACGGCATAAACACCCATTCTTGAAGCAAGAACTCTATCTCTTGCAGATGGTCTACCACCACGTTGCATATGTCCTAAAACGTTTGCACGAGTTTCAAAACCAGTTGCAGCTTCAACTTTTTTAGCTAATTCATGTACATCTGTAATATGTTCTGTAATAACAACAATTGCATGTTTTTTATCAGATGCTTTTGAAGCTTTTAATACTTCAATTACTTTATTTTCATCAAAACCGATTTCACTAGTGATAACCATTTCAGCACCATCAGCAATACCAGCATTGATAGCTAAATCTCCACATCTACGTCCCATAACTTCAAGGATTGTACATCTTTGATGAGAACTTGATGTATCTCTTAATTTATCTAATGCATCAACAATTGTATTTAATGCAGTATCAAATCCAATTGTATGATCAGTATCAGGAATATCATTATCAATTGTTCCTGGAATACCAATACAATTGATTCCCATTTCAGTTAACTTTAATGCACCATTGTAACTTCCGTCACCACCGATAACAACTAAAGCTTCCATTCCTACTTCTTTCATTTTTTCAATTGCTTCTTTTCTTACTTCAGGATCTTTGAATTCAGGAAATCTTGCTGATTTTAACATAGTACCACCGATATTGATGATATTACGTGTACTATGACGATCAAACTTAATAAATTCTCCATCATGTAAACCTTTATAACCAAGTTTTACACCATAAACTTCAATTCCTTTATTTAAGCATGTACGCGCTACTGCACGAACAGCAGCGTTCATTCCTGGAGCATCTCCTCCAGAAGTTAAAACTCCTATACATTTAACCATAATGTTCACTCCCTATTTCATAACATTTCATACATAGTGATTTTAGCACAAATCATGACTTTTCTACAAGAATTTTTACACATTTATTATGCTAAATCTTATTGTTTTATCATAATTGGCATACTCATTGTAAATATTGTGTTAAGTAAGCGCTCTACTTTTATTTTTTCACGTGCATCTTTTTTCAAAGTATAAATTTTTATTAAATCATCTTGCCCATATTGACTTGTAAATAATGTGATTTTTTTATTCTGACTACGATAAGTCAAGACCGCAGATAATACCTCATCTCTTGACCAACTCGTCACATTTTCTCCACCTAGATCATCAATCACTAAATAATCTACATTACGAAGTTCCTCTATATTATTATCATTTCCAAATTCACTAAAAGAATTCTTCAAATCTATTAAATATGTAGGAAAATGAATATATCCTAAACGATATCCTTGTTTAGCAAGTGATCTCGTTAAAAAACCAGCTAATGTAGATTTTCCACAACCTGATGGTCCATAAATAAACAACCCTTTTTTTGAAGTATTTGATAAGAAATGATCAATTGTACTTGCAAGCTCTTTATTCATAATATCCTTAATTGATTTTAAATCAGACAACAATAAATCATCACTCACATTTGAAACAGTAATATGACTTAATATATTTTGCTTTTCTAATATTTCTTTACCATACTTGCAAGGTAAAAGAACTGTTTTTAAATGTTGATTTTCTACATTTACTGCTTGTTTCATTCCCTTAGAAACCTTATGACATTGATGAAGTCCAGTGCAATTTTTACACTTTTGCATATCTTCTTGAAAATCCAAAAATTCTACCCAATTATCTTCTACAAAATCACGTCCAACTTTACCATCAGATAAAACTTTCATAATATATGGATCATTCATGAGTTCATTAATACTTTCTTCTTTTTGTTTTTGAAAGCTTTGATTATCATCAAATAGATGTAAATCTTGTAAATTTTGCATTTTATTTCCTCCTAGTCATATTTTTCTAACATCGCTAAAGCATCCTCATCAACTTCTTCTTGTGATGATTTTTCTTGAGAAACAATTTGAATATTTTTTGTAAAATCATCCCAATCATGATGTTTTTGATTTTGATATTTCAAATACGCTTTTCCTTCTTCAATAGCTTCTTGTACTGTTTTAATTTTCTTTCTTTTCCATTGACTACCTAATGCTTCAATAAAATTCTTAGGTAATGACTGATCACATTTTTGTAATGTTGTTTCTATTAAAACATTAACTACACCAGGTTCTAATTGCAATGTTGATAAAGCAGATTCAATTACCTGAAGATCTCTTTTAAGAGGTTCTTTACCACCCATTTTATCTTTTAATAAATCATAAGGTGAAATGTTTTCTAAATAATAAATATGTTGTTGCAAAGAAGAGTCTCCCTGTTTTTCACTTTGAAGTAAAGGAGATTGTTTATGAAAGACCTCTGTAAATTTCTCTGGTGTTTTCAAATCATAGTAATTTCTACAATTTTGCGCTAAAAGTCGACTATTTAAATGTTGATCAACCATTGACTGTTTAACAAGATCTTGCATATCTAAAGCGTTAACATGATATAAAATTCCTAGTTGTTGAATTACTTTTTCATCATCAGCTGTAAACATTTTCTTTGATAACTGTAAGTTTTCTAAACCTTGATAAAATAAAGTTAAATCATAATTATTTTCGATAGATTGGTGTATCTTTTGTTTATATTTTTTATTTTGTAAAACATTTTTATCATGTAAATGAATTTCAAAAACATCTGTAAACGATGATGTGATCTCTTGATAATCATTTAAATTAACATTATACACTTGAAAAGTTGCAACTGTCTTTTCATATTCATCTTTCAATCTTTCTTTTAATAAACTATTTAGAATACGATGATTCATAAATTCTTGAGGTGATAAAGGCATTTGCAAATCAAAGAGATAACGATTATCATTTTTTTGTTTAACATATGAACAAACAAGTCCTACTGCTTCTAATTTATTAAATGCATCTTGTAAAGAATTCAATGAAAAACCACATATCTTACATAATCTAGAAATCAAGGCAGGACTTTTTGTCAGTGTCATTTGATCTAATTCACTATTGAGTGTCAAATAGAGAGCAGTAGCTTCCATTCCTAATAATGGTTGATAAAGTTGTAATAACGTTTTATACCCTATTACATCTAACATATAACTACTTCTTACTTGATAAATATCACTCGTTAATAATTCTTTCATGACTGATCCTTTCTATAAATTCATCGATTTGTTTATATAAATCTTCTACTTCTTGATTATTATCAAAAACAATATCCGCCATTTCTTTTTTCTTTAAAGAAGAAATTTGATTATTCATAATCGTATAAGCATATTTTTCATCAATATGATCTCTTGTCATTAATCTTTGAACTTGTTTTTTTTCATTTAAATAAACAACAATAATTTCATCACATAAATATTCCAAATGAGATTCATATAATAAAGGAATATCTAAGAAGATACAATCCTTATCTTTATTTTTTTCAATTTCTTCTTTCATCTTAGAAATAACATAAGGATGTATAATCCCCTCTAATTGTCTTTTAGCTTTTGTATCATGAAAAACAATCTTTCCTAATGCCTTTCGATCAACAATACCCTCATTTACACAACCAAATAAATTTTGAACTTTCAAAATACTTTCTTGATCAATTGTTAAAGCATCTCTAGAAAGTTGATCTGCATCAACAACTTTATATCCTTTTTCAACTAAATAACGTGTTACTGTAGACTTTCCACACGCAATACTTCCTGTTATCCCATATACTTTCATCTTTTTGCCTTTTGACATATTGGACAATAATATGTCCCTCTTTCATTAATCATTACTTTTTTTATCTCATGTCCTAATGGACAATGCTTTTGCATATGCACTTTTAATTGCACTTGAAACAAACCATCAATTCCATTAGCACTAAAAGAATGAATTGTCGTTCCACCTTGTAAAATAGCCTTATTTAAAATCTCACAAGCAACATCCACTAATTCTTTAACTCTCTTTTTACTTAAAACATTGGCTTTAGTATAAGGATTTAAATGCATTTGATAACAAATTTCATTAGCATATATATTTCCTATCCCTGTCATAATACTTTGATCTAGAAGAACTGTTTTAATCGCTTTATTTTTCTTTTTAAGTTTTTGATAAAGCTCTAAGTAATCTATTTCAAAAGGTTCAGGACCTAATTTACTTAAAGGCAGTTGATTTTTATAATCATCATGATCCACCAACTTCATTCTTCCAAACTTTCTAACATCATTATATCTTAACTCCATGCCCTCATCTAATACAAAGATAACATGGTCATGTTTAGAAAGTATATCCCCTTTTTTACATATTTGATACTTTCCTTCCATTCTAAGATGAGAAATAAAGGCAACATCCTCCAATTTAAAAATCAAATATTTCCCTACACGATCAATCTCTTTAAAAGTCTTATTTTTTAAAGTTTGCACAAATTCTTCTTGATCATCATCAATGATTTTAGGATATAAAATTTTTATATCTTCAATTTTTTTATTTAAAATAAAATTTTCTAATGTTCGTCGAACCGTTTCAACTTCTGGTAATTCTGGCATTTTTTCACCTACTTTAACTCATACCAATTTTTAGCGTATGTTCCTTCCGCTTTTAATTCCACTTTCATTTGATAAGCACTTTCCATTCCTTCTTTTACAAGTTTCATCATTTTATCCAATTCATCTTGATAAACATCAAAAATCAACTCATCGTGTACTTGTAAAATCATTTTTGATTTCATATGATTTTCTTTTAATAATTGATCCACTTTGATCATTGCAAGCTTGATAATATCAGCGGCTGATCCTTGAATTGGAGAATTCATCGCTAATCTTTTTCCAAATTCTTGTCTCATATAATTCTTTTCATTGATTTCTGGAATATATCTTTTTCTATTTAAGACAGTTGAAACATAACCATTTTCTTTTCCAAAAGCAATGCTTTTATTCATATAGTCTTTAATCTCAGCATATTTTTCAAAATATTTTTCAATAAATGATTTAGCTTCTTTAACAGTGACACCTAATTGTTCAGCCAAGCCATAATCAGACATTCCATAAATAATTCCAAAGTTAACAGCTTTTGCATTTCGTCTCATTGTTGATGTAACCTCTTCTTCACTTACACCAAAAACAACACTTGCGGTATGACGATGAATATCTTTATCATGATTAAAGGCATCTATTAAACTTGCGACATTGGCTAGATGAGCAAGTACACGTAATTCAATTTGCGAATAATCAAAAGATATTAAATAATCATATTCAGGAACAAACGCTTTTCTAATAAGTTTTCCTGCTTCTGTTTTGACTGGTATATTTTGTAAGTTAGGATCTGTTGATGATAAACGTCCTGTTTGAGTTAAAGCTTGATTATAAATAGTATGTGTCTTTCCATCAATAAAGATTTGTTCTTGTAACCCAATAATATAAGTTGAATAAAGTTTACTTAATGTACGATAATTTAGAACTTTATCAATAATTGGATGAACATTTTTTAATTTATTTAAAACATCTACTGATGTGGAATAACCTGTTTTTGTTTTCTTACCATTAGGTAATCCTAAATCCTCAAAAAGAACTTCTCCTAATTGTTTAGGAGATGAAATATTAAATTCTTTATGTGCCAATAAATAAATTTCTTTTTCTAATTGATCAATTTGTCCTTTAAAAGTATCTCCTAATTGTTTTAAAACATCTTTATCCATTTTAGCTCCTTGAAATTCCATATCCGCTAAAATATACGCTACAGGCATTTCAACATTTTTGTATAAATCAAATTGTTGATCTTTTTTCAATCTTTGTTCTGCTTCATTTTTTAATTCATAAATTGCTTTAGCTTGTAAAACATAATGTTTCGATAAGACATCTTCTTCAGGAACATGTTTTTTAGCACCTTTTCCAAAAACTTCCTCATCAAATTGTAAATCAAAATATTGATAATAATCACAAACAATTTTAATTTCATCTTTTAAAGAAGGATTTAAAATATAAGAAGCAAGCTGTAAATCAAAAGTATACCCTTTAACTTCTAATCCATGCCAACGACAAGCATTGATACATTTTTTTATATCATAACCATATTTTTCAATCTTTTCATCTTTTAAGAAAGACTTAAAGTTTTCATCATGCATAGCATTTTCTAAAGAAATATAATAGGCTTCATCTTTATTATAAAGACCAAATCCCAAAATAGCCGATTTATGATAATTCGTATCATAGACTCCTACAATTAAAGCTGTATTCTTTTTAATATTTGGCAAAGTTTCAACAATTTTATATTCTAAAGGTTTACTTTGTTTTGTTTCTGTAGAAAGAGACATTCTTTTAAGTAAAGAATTCATATCATAACGTCTGTAAAACTCTGCAAGATCATCATTATATTCTTGTCCTTCATATTTCCAAGCATCTAAATCTAATTCAACAGGTGCATCTGTTATAATTGTGGCAATCTTTTTAGATAAAAGTCCCAATTCAATATTCGTTCTAACTTTCTCACCCATTTTACCTTTTAATTCATCCATATGTTCCTTTAGATTTTCTATTGTCCCATATTGATTTAATAACTTCAAAGCCGTTTTTTCACCAATTCCTGGAATTCCTGGAATATTATCAGCACTGTCTCCCATAAGACCTAAAAGATCTCTCATTTGATCAGGTTCTAAATTATATTTTTCTTTAAAACTTTCAACTGTAATAACTTCATAATCATTGGTCTTTTGAGGCTTTTTGTATTGTTTAACATTTGAATCGATCAATTGCATCATATCTTTATCATTTGTATAAACAGCTACTTCCATGCCTTGACTTGACGCTTTTTTAGAAATCGTTCCAATAATATCATCACCTTCATAGCCTTCTTTTTCAATATAAGGAATATGATGAGCTTCTAAATATTCTCTAACCATTGAAAACTGACAAACAAGTTCATCCGGTGTTGGCTTTCTTGTCCCTTTATATTCTTCCAATAGCTCACTTCTAAAAGTCTTCCCTTTTGCATCAAAAGCAACCACAATATACTCAGGATTTTGTTTCAATAAACTTTCTAATCTATTAGCAAAACCATAAACAGCATTGGTTGGTACACCATCTTTATTGACCATTAAATTCCCCATAGCAGCTGTTGCATAATAACAACTAAATAACCAAAAATTCCCATCTATTACAACTAATTTTTCCATTTTATACCTCATTTACTTCTTTAACATTTTGTACCACTAAAGAAAGCTTATCTCGATAATTCATCTTTCCTTCAATACATACAATCTTATTTTTTTCTAATAATGTCTTATATCTTTGATACGTTGAAGAAAAAACGACTCCCTCAACATTTCCTGTTTCATCAAATCCTTCAATAAAACACATTTCATTTCCTTTTTTATCAACGATCACTTTGACCCTTAATAAAGATAATAATACTCTCACATTTTTTGAGACATACTCATTTAAATTTGCGACTGCAAGAATTGGTTGATTGATTTTTTGTTTCATATAAGCTAAAGGATGTTGTGTTAAATACACACCTATCGCTTTCTTTTCTAATTCTAAACGCACCATTTTATTTTCTTTAATAATTTCTAAAATAGGTGGTTCATCAATACCAATCATATTTTTTAAATGTGCATACTCTGTAATCTTTTCTAAATTAGCTTTTAAAGTCGCACGATTAAGTCCAAATTCATCAAAAGCACCCGCATCAATTAAACTTTCTAACATTAAACTCGTGATTTTCTTTCCTTCCATTCGCGAAACAAAATCAAAAATATCTTTAAACAAGCCATTCTTTTGTCTTTCTTCAACAATTGCTAGATAACCTGCCTGTCCTACATTTTTAATAGCTAATAAAGAAAAACGTAAATCACCTTCTACTTGTTTAAAATAATGTTCAGAATAATTAATGGATGGCGGTAAAATTCTAATTTGATATTTTTTAGCTTCTGCAATATATTCCATTTTATGAACATCACTATTTTGTTCATTAGAAAGAATTGCTCCATAAAAAGATAAGGGATAATTAGCTTTTAAATACGCAAGTTGATAACCAATTAAACCATAGGCAATTGCATGAGCTTTATTAAAGCCATAATCTGCAAACTTTTCAATTAATCCAAAGATATATTCTGCCTGATTTTTTTCATAACCATTTTTTAAAGCACCACTTATAAATTCCTCTTTCATTGATTCCATTAACCCAAGTGTCTTTTTAGAAGTTGCTTGTCTTAATATATCTGCTTTAGCAAGTGAAAAACCAGCAATTTTTTGTGCTACTTGCATTAATTGTTCTTGATAAATAATAATACCATACGTTGATTTTAAAATATCTTTTAAATCATCATGTGGGTATTCCACTTTTTCTTGATGAAATTTTCGAGCAATATAATGAGGAATTTGTGACATAGGTCCTGGTCTATATAAAGCATTGGCAGCTCCAATATCTTCAATACTGCTTGGCTTTAATTTTCTAAATAAATTCTTCATCCCTGGTGATTCTAATTGAAAAACACCTAACGTATCTCCATTTGATAACATCTTAAATGTTTTTTCATCATTTAAAGGAATCGTATTTAAATTTAAATGAACACCTTCATACTTTTCAATATTTTTTAAAATATCAGAAATTACAGTTAAATTCTTCAATCCTAAAAAATCCATTTTTAATAAACCAACACTTTCAATATAATTTTTAGAATACTGTGTCAATACATTTTGATTAGGACCTTTTGTTAGAGGAACCACTTCATTTAAACAATCTCCTGATAAAACGACCCCTGCAGCATGCATTGAAATATTACGTGGTAAATGTTCTACAAGATAGATTGCCGGTAAAATCTTTCGTAACATTTCTTCTTGATTGACCATACTTGCAAAAGCATAGGAAGATTCATAAACTTCTTTTACTGTTTTTCGATTTTTTCCTTGTGTTGGAATATACTTTGACATCATTTCTAATTTAGGTAAAGGAACTGAAACGACTTTTCCTAAATCTCTTAAAGCAACCTTAGGCCCATAGGTAGCAAAAGTAACAATTTGTCCAACATGTTCTTGTCCATACTTTTCTGTAACATATTTAACAACTTCATCTCTTTTATCATCTTGAAAATCAATATCAATATCAGGCATTGAAACACGCTCTTCATTTAAAAAACGTTCAAATAATAAATCATATTTTAAAGGATCAATATTCGTGATTCCTAAAACATAACTCACTAAACTTCCAGCAGCACTTCCTCTTCCTGGACCGACTTGAATATCATGTGTTTTCGCAAATCTTACATAATCAAAAACAATCAAAAAATAATCATTGAATCCCATTTTAGCAATGACTTTTAATTCTTTTTTTAAACGTTCTATATAAGTTCTAGGAACTTCTTTTCCTTTAAATCTTTTCTTTAAACCAACAATACAAAGTTGCTGTAAATAATTTTGGCTCGTCACATTTTCAGGTAAAGGATAGTGTGGTAAATGCATTTGATTGGTTTCAATAGTGACATTGCATCTTCTTAACAAATCATTTGTATTTTCTATAATTTCGCGATCAAACAATAAAGACATCTCATAAGCATCTTTTAAATACATCTGATTTGTTTGTACTTTATAATTTCGATCAATTTTTTCGCCATGGATACTTGCTTGCATTAAATCAACCGCTATAGCATCTTGTGGATATAAATAACGTACTTCATTCGAAGCACAAACCTTCACTTCTTGTAAAGTGGCAAGTGCTTTTAAACGTTCATTTAAAAATGATTGCATTTTTAAATGATGATCTTGAATACAAATATAATAATTATCTTTAAACATCTTTTTAAACAACGCAATATATTTTAAAGCCTCAGATTCTAACTCTTTTAAAACAAGCCTTTCAACAATTCCTTCTTTACATCCAGAAAGAATAAAAAGATGTTCACGATATAAAGATAATCTATCTAATTCAATCGCTTTACGTTCACTTAAATTAATATCACTACATATTTTCATTAAATCATGATAACCAATTTGATCTTTTGCATAGAATAAAAAAGGATAAACTTCTTGATCAATAAGTACATCCCCTTGCATTCCAAAAATAGGTTTGATGTCATAATGATGACAAGCATTAGAAAATTCAATCGCACCATACATATTATTGATATCTGTTAAAGCTAACGCTTCCATGTGCAATTCTTTCGCTCTTTTACATAAATCTTGAATTAAAATCGTACTATTTTGAAAACTATAACAACTATAGACATTCAATTCACCAATCATATTGCCACCACCTTTTTCCATATTATACGCTAAATCATCTTTGATTAAAAGAATTACAAAAATGTTTTCAAAGATAATAAAATTAAGATTAGACCAACATATAACGTTAAAAACAAATACAACATTTCAAAAAAAGAATACGTTAAAATAATCATTACAAACAATCTATAAATATATAAAAAAATCGTATAATAATGATATCTGATCTGTAAAACACAAAATCTTCTTTGCCAAATAATAATGATAATAGATAAAAACATCGCTATAAAATGAAAAGGCAAAAATAACGAAGATAAAATAATTTGTAAAATCAAACAAACACCTACTAGAAACTGCATTTTTTTGATTCTAATTAACATAACACCACCATTTTATTTTATGAAGGAAACAAAAAAAGAGCACTTATTTAGCATGCTCTTGTAAACTTTTTGCAAGCTGTGCTGGACAACTTGTTGGTTTTGCTCCACATTTAATGTCTTTTAAACGTTCAATAACTTCATCAACTTTCATACCCTTTGCTAGTGCAGCAACTCCTTGAGTATTTCCTGAACATCCACCTGTGAAGATAACATTTTTAACAATCCCATCTTCAACTTCTACATGGATATTTCTTGAACAGACACCTCTTGGTGTATAATCGTATTCCATTTTTATTCCTTCCTCCTATTTTCTTGTAAGTTTAGCAATTGATGTCACGTATGATTGATACATATGACTATCTACTGCTTTGATCTCTTCTACTTTATAATATTTTGATAATTCTTGCAAATCTTTTGCAAGCATAGATGTTGAAGAATTCATATAAATAACTGTTTGTACTTTTCCAAGTCTTAAAGTGTCTTTTAATTCATTAGAAATCCCATTGACTCCTTGAATAATAACTGTATCATACACTTTCTTTTTCGCAAAAGTAATCATTTTCTTAATTGGTTGACCATAAACAAATTTAATATTTTCTTTTCCTGATAATTTAGCATTATAAGTAGCACTTTCAATATTATCTTTCTTTTCATCAATAGCAACAACATCTTGATCTAGATTCATTTCTAAAATACCATTTTCACAATTAATAGAAATAATCTTTTTACTTCCTTTAACCATTGTTTTAACAATCTTATTTCTAATTTCAAAAGATTCTAAATGATCAGGTAAAGTTGTTTTAACAGACATAATATATTTTTTACCATCACAAATAAATTCTTCTTTCGTATTTCCAAAAATCTTCTTATAACCTTGACTTTCAAAATCTTGATATTTAGAAGTATTAATTGACATAAATAAACCATTGACTTGTTTTAATTTTTTAATATCACTTACCACTTCATCTTTTAAACCATCTTTTCCTGTAATAATGATGACTTGTACTTTATCTTGGAAAACACGTAATTTAATAAATCTTAAACCAGTTCTAAATTTATCATTATATGTTTTACATTGATGATTATTAAAGATTTCTTCTAGTTGTAATAATGTTTGATTAATTAATGGATGTTGTTTCATACATCCTGTCATTACTGTTAAATATTTTGTTTCTCTTTGATAAATTCCAAAAGTAACTTTTCCTTTAAAATCTACAATAGGTAAATTAGCTTGTGTAAGGAAACCATTTTTTTGATTCATACCAATAATTTGATCAATTTTAATTTGTGAACGATCTAATTCTGTATACTTTTTTAAAGATTCTTTAATTAAATCTTTTTTATGTTTTAATTGTGCTGGATAAGCATAATGTAATAAATTACATCCCATACATTCTTTATTCGCACGACATGGATTTTTAACACGCATAGGTGAAGGTTTAATAACTCTAATTAAATCACCAAAATAATAATTTTTATTATTGTATTGTTTGGCATCAATTTCTACTTCTTCATTTAATAATGCCCCTTTAACAAAGACAATTTTACGATTAATGTAACCAATACCTTCTCCATTGATTCCCATTTTTTTAATTTCAACTGTTGTTTTCATATAGCCTCCTTAAAAAAGGAAAAGCATCTTATTGATGTTTTTCCTCTCCTTCTTCCTCTTCTTTCATTTCATGTATTATTAATCTAAGAAGTTCAATTCGATTCTTATGCATCTTTTCGATAATAATTGTAACTCCTGGAAATTCAATTTTATCTTTTATTTTAGGAACACCACTAAATTCTCCTAAAACAAGACCACCGATTGATTCAAAATCTTCTGATTCAAAATGAGTATCAATTTCATCATTGACCTCATTTAAATTTAAACTACCATCTACTAAATACTCATGATCATTGATTTTAACAATATCATCACTTGTATCATCATATTCATCATCAATTTCACCAACGATTTCTTCAACAATATCTTCAAAAGTAACAATTCCACTCATAACACCATATTCATCTAATACAATTGCAAGTGTCGCATGTTCCTTTCTCATTGAAGCAAAAACATCATTGACTTGATTAAATTCATAGACCACAAAAGTCTCTCTCATATATTTTTTAACATCAAAATGTTCTTTATCAATATCAATAAACAACAAATCTTTCATATTTAAAACACCAATAATTTCATCAAAAGACTCATCATGAATAGGATATCTAGAATACTGTGCATCATGATAAACATTCATTAATTCATCATATGTACAATCGTCCGGTAAACTTTCAACATGAATACGTGGTGTCATAATCTCTTTGATCTCAGTTTCACCAAATTCAAAAACATTATGTATCATTTCTTTTTCTTCTTTTTCTAGAACACCTTCTTCATGTCCAACTGTTACAATTGTTTTCAATTCTTCTTCAGTTAAACTAGGACCATGTTCTTGATTACCACCTAAAAGTTTAATAATAAATCCCGTAATAATATTTAACACAAATACGACCGGTTTAGTAATCACATATACAAAACGAATAAATGGTACTAAAGCAAAAACTAATTTATCAGCATTTTGAGTAGCAAGAGATTTAGGTGTAATTTCACCAAAAATCAAAATACACAATGTTACAACACCTGTTGCGATTGCAACTGTTTGTGCACCATCTCCAAAAATAGCCATAATCGTTGCTGTTGTAAGTGACGAAGCACCGATATTTACTAGGTTGTTTCCTACTAAAATAGCACTTAATAAACGATCTTGATCATCTAATAAAGACTCTACTAATTTTGCTTTTTTATTTCCTTCTTCAGCAAGTGTACGTATTTTAATTTTACTTACCGATAAAAAAGCTGTTTCACTACAAGAAAACAACGATGATAAAATTAATAAAATGATTAATGATATGATATTCATTATCTGGGCAGAATCCACTTTTACATTTCTCCTTTGATTCTATTATTGAAAATTATAATAGTATAATTACAAAAATTTGTCAATATTCCATTATTTTTGTATAAAGTTTATGTAATGATGATAAAAATCATCGATATCCTCATCATATACAACTAACACTTTTTTACCTTTAATTCCTAATTGATAATGACCAATTTCAACAACTTGATCAAAATACTTTGATTTTCCTTTTTTAAATTTCTTTAAAACATTTTGATACGTATTATATCCAATTTCATCACTACGCCATGAACCTTTTTCTTCAACGATTTGATCAATCTCTTTATCACTTGGCATTCTTGTTTGTCTTTCACGTTCAAGAACCAATTCTTTAAAAATATTTTTTGAAACAAAAGTATTTAAACATTGATAATAACCTTCAAAAGAATAAATTGCTTCTCCATCATCTTTATCTTTACCTATTTTTTGAATAAAAGTTGTTGTATCAACAAGTAGATTTGAATTCTTTTCATCTATTCTTTTGTTTTTTGGTAAAGTAATCGTCACTTCTTGTTTATCTAATTTAGAAAAATCAATTTCATTATATAAAAAGTAAACACCTACAAAAACAGCAACAGAAACAATCACTGCTATTTTCTTTTTGATTGGATTTTTAATTAAAGGAATTTTTGTATTAATAATTGTCGCAAATAATGTAATTAATATAAAATAACCCAAAAAGCTTAAAAGTGAACTTAAATTATTCATTTTCAAAACAAATAACATTCCAATCATCAAAATAGCTAAAATATCTATAAATATATGAACAAAACCATCTAAATATTTAAACTTTTGATAAGAATACGTTCTTTTCTTTAAAGCACGTCTCTTTAAATAAATAAACAATGCTGCAAATAGCCATAAAAAACAACCTACATAAATAAGAAACAAACTAAAACAAACATTTAAATTTAAAAATATCGAACCCCAAGAAAAACGATACAACCAAGAAAAGAAACTTGTAAACCCATAAAAGATCATAGCTGCAAGAATGCACATAGCAATTGCCCAAGGTTTAAACATTTTTAATTTTGCTTCACATAAAATATCTTCATCACTTGATAAATCTTCTGCATCTAAATTAACATTTCGATAAATATGCATATCTTGCATACAACAAACATGTTCATATCCTAAATAATCTAAAGTTTCTAAATAGTCATCAGTTAATGGATTATAATCTACTTGATATTTATAAACTTGTGATGATTTTTCAAACTTAAAAAACGAATTAACTGATACAAGATTCCATCCTTTTTTAGACATTTTATCTAGATAAGGAATTAATATTTCATCATAAAATAATCTGTTTTTTAAAAATGTATACTTATATTTCATCTTCATAATCCTTTTTCATAAACAAAATAATTTGTTTTTGCATCCTTTCCTTTTCTAATTCAAGTCTTTCTTTTCCTTTTTGAGTAATTATGTATATTTTTCTTTTATTTTCCTCTTTTAATAATTGAATATATCCTATATTTTCAAAACGTGGCAACAATGCATAAAGTGTTCCTGCACCCACTTTAACATCACCTTCTGTCATTTCATTTACCTTTTCCATTATTTCTAAACCACATAATGGATCATAAAGTGCAAGCAAGATATAAAACATTTGTGGTGTTAATGTTTCAAATTCTTTTCTAGCCATTTTCTCACCCCTTTATCGAATATCGATATTTATCTCAACCCCATTATATCGATATTCGATAATAAAAGCAATATAAAAGCGGACTTTTTTGCCCGCTTAATTTCTAACGTATGCTTTAACAACTTTTATTGTTTCATCATTTAAAGGTCTAATTGTATATTCTTTAACATTTGCAGGGACAATAAATGTTTCTGCATAATGTACTGTATAAGGCTCAAATTCATTTTTGGGACTTTCAATAAGTGCTGCTTGCCCTTCAACTAAATTTAACATATTAAATCCATGGTCTGTTTGATGATAGGTGATTTGATTACTTGTAAAACGGCGTGTTTCTATAAATTCTAATTCATGTAACCCCGTTTTTTCTTCAAGATAATCATCCTCGTCATGAATCACTTCAACATGATTTACTAAATTATCTTTAACCCAAGATGTTGTTCTATTCCATTGAATATTTTTTTCACCATCTTCAATATGAATTGGTCTAGGTAAACCATCTAATCCTAGACGATCCCAATCCCATAATTTAAAAGTAAAAATATAAGGTGTTGCACTAATTTCTAAAACCATACAATTTTTAGAAGAACAATGAATTGTCCCTGCAGGTATTAAGAAATGATCATGTTTTTTAGCATGAAACTTATTAACATACTTTTCAGCATTAAATGAAATATGACCTTCTTGAGCACGTTTCAAATCTGTTAACATTTGATTTTTATCAATACCTTCTTTTAAACCTAAATAGACACCACCATCATCTTTGCAATCTAATATATAATAACTTTCATCTTGAGTATAAGTCATTCCAAAATGAGATTTAATATATTCAGTTAAAGGATGCACTTGTAAACTTAAATTTTCTCCATCAATTGTATCTAGAAAATCAAAACGAATAGGAAATTCAGCACCAAAGCGACAATAATTTTTCATTCCTAACAACTCTACTGGTTGATACAAAACCAAATCCATCGCTGGAATTTCTATACGTGTATCTCCAAATCTAAAATAAAGACTATTTTCTTCTGGAACACCATCAAAACTCCAAGCATAGTTATTTTGTTTTTCATCAAGGCCACAATTCTTTTTCATCCATTGTCCACCCCAAACTCCTGGATCAAAGTAAGGAACAAGTCTAAATGGTCGTTGAGTTGTCTTTTTTAATGCACTTCTTAAGGCATTTCCAGTAACAATTTTAGGGTTTCCTTTTTGATTACTATCAAGAAAATAATCAACATTTTCAAAAATATCCATTTTATGCTTATCAGCAATTCTCCATTCAATAAAGAAACCTCTCTTTATTTTCTTCAAAACATCTTCATCATCATTATCTTGTTTAAAATTAGGCATACCCTTTCGATATCTCAATTGAATTTCCCAACGAGCAAGATCACAATAAATCAAAGTATTACCTTTATGAATATAACTCGCTCCAACACCATAAATCAAAACTCTACCTTTATGACTAGCAAGTGATTGATATTGACCCAATTTTATATCATCAATAAAATCATCTATCTTTCCATAATACATAACTCCTCTTACACGATTTTCTGTTAAAAAAGGCTTCATCATTTTATTAAGTTCATCTTTTTCATAAAATACATCTTCACTTTTAATCACGAAATCAGGTTTGTAAATTTCTTTAATTAAATCAAAGATTTCGTCATCGACACCTGGATAACAATCTACAGTTAAACAATAATTTTCTTTTTGTCCAAGATTTTCTAAATATTTTTTTATTTCTGATTTACCTGTATAAGCTTCATTTTCATATCCACTTATATTTATTTCTGGAAATTTATCATAATTCATCACTATCACCTAAATTCCTTTACAATTGTTATTTTATATTTAAATTATATTCTATATCATCATATGAATCTACAAATCTCAAAACATATTATTCCCCTAACATAATAACAATTGTATCTCCTTCTTCCACATACTCTCCTTTTCTTGGTAATTGGTCTATAACCTTCGTCCCTTTACCAACAAAAGTAAAACGTAAAGAAATATTTTGAACTTCACTTCTTTTTTTACCAATATAATTTTCTACTTTGATCGTTCTTTTATCCATTATAGAATATGCTTTTTGTCTTTGAGATTTAACTTTTTTAACATTCAAAGCAGGCAATATATCTAAAAGCATTTTTCTAGCAATTGGAGCAACTGTTGTCCCTCCATATTGAATACAGTTTTTAGGATTATCCATCGCAATATATAAAACAATTTGAGGATCATCGATTGGTGCTATCCCTACAAAAGAAAGAATATAACCTCCTCCTACATAGCTCCCATTAACTGCCTTTTGTGCTGTTCCTGTTTTACCTCCTATACGATAACCATCTATATAAGCATTTCTACCTCCACCATCTGTCACAACACTTTCTAGGGCATCTCTTACTTTTCTAGAAGTTTCTTCATCAATAACTTGTCTTTTAACTTTCTTTTTAACTTCTTTAACAATTTCATTATTAGAACTATTACTGATTTCTTTTAAAATATGCGGTTGTAACAAATAGCCACCATTGACACAAGCACAAATAGCAGTTACCAATTGTAATGGAGTTACAGATATACCTTGTCCAAACGCAACAGTTGCTTGTTCAAGTTCATGAAAGTTTTTATAATCAAACATAATACCACATGATTCTCCAGGTAAATCAATCCCTGTTTTTTCTGTTAAACCAAAATTTTGAACATATTGATACAATCTCTTTTTTCCTAATCTCCTACCAATTTCTACAAATCCTGGATTGGATGAATTTTGTAAAACTTCTCTAAAAGTCTGTAGACCATGCCCTCCTTTTTTCCATGATTTAATTCTTGCACCCGAAACATATTCATAACCTTTATCATAGTAAGTATCTTTATCCATATCAAATAATTTTTCATTTAAGGCACTTGAAAAAGTAATGATTTTAAAAGTAGATCCTGGTTCATAAGTTTTCCAAATAGGTATATTTTGGTTATAAATATTTTTATCCTCATTTTGATAATCATTAGGATTGAAATTAGGATAACTAGCAATGCCTAAAATCTCTCCATTTTTAGGATTCATCGCTAATGCCCAAATACTATCTGGTTGATACGTATCATAAGCATTTGATAATTCTCTTTCGATTACATCTTGAACATCTTTATGAATTGTTAAAGAAATATTCATTCCACTTTGACTATACGTATAATGACTTGGATACATTTTTAAGTTATGACTTTTAGCATCCATGTAATAATCTATTGAACCATTTTTTCCTTTTAAAAATTGATCATATTCCAACTCTAAACCCAATAGTCCTTGATTATCAATTCCTACAAAACCTAAACAATGACTTAAATAATTATTTCTTGGATAATATCTTTTTGTATCTTTAATTAAATAGACCCCTGATAAATGTAATCTTTGTATATTTGTAGCAATTTGATTATCTAATTGTCTTCCTTCAGGAGAAATTCTTTGAATTGATACTTTCTTATTCAGCTTTTCTTTTAAAACATCTACATCCACATTTAAAATTTCATTTAACTTTAAAGCTGTTGTTGCTTGATCTTTAATTTGACTCGGTACCACAACTAAAGAAGCAGTTGTAAGATCTGTTGCTAGTACATTTCCACTACGATCATAGATTTTTCCTCTATTAGCCTGTACTGGAAAAGATCTTTGCCAAGACTCTAATGCTTTATCATAAATATTTTTACGATCAATGATTTGAATATACCCTACTTTAAAAATAAGAGCTAAAACAATAAGATAAATACAAATTTTAATGATCTTAATTTTATTGATAGATTGTTGAAACAACATAAATCTCACCACTACAAATTATGAAAAAAAAGAGGAATCATTCCAATGTCATTAAGTTAAGACTTGATGACTATAGGAGGTTTACATAAAAAGGTAGA
>OMCD01000801.1_pt1 | contig 21368 bp, 14 predicted proteins | sample 1674171 | NCBI WGS metagenome assembly OMCD01 (sample SAMEA103958149, study PRJEB25191) | human gut metagenome | biome: human-associated habitat [ENVO:00009003]; feature: intestine environment [ENVO:2100002]; material: feces | place: Germany | collected 2013/2015
TCATCAGCACCGAGCTGATGCCGGAGCTGGATATGCTGGCCAAGTGCCGCCACCCTGAGGCTCCGGCAGAAGATACCACCCACTGACAAGCACAAAAGGCCCTCCCAGGCAAACCCGGGAGGGCCTTGTTGTTTGCAGGGAGCTTACCCTCTTACAGCACCATAAACAGGGTGCCGGCGGCGACGAGGGCGCAGCCCACCATACTTTTGGCGGTAAAGGGCTCGTGGAGGAACACAAAGGCCAGCACCAGGGTGATCACCACGCTGAGCTTGTCGATGGACACCACCTGAGAGGCCCGGCCAAGCTGCAGGGCCCGGTAGTAGCACAGCCAGGACGCCCCGGTGGCCAGCCCCGATAGGATGAGGAAGAGCCAACTCCGGCGGCTGATCTCCCCCATGCCCCCCTGGGCCCGGGTGAGGAACACCATGCCCCAGCTCATGGCCAGCACCACCACGGTGCGGATGGCGGTGGCCAGAGTGGAGTTGACCCCCTCGATGCCCACCTTGGCCAGGATCGAGGTAAGGGCCGCAAACAGGGCCGAGCCCAGTGCAAATACAAACCACATAAACAGACCTCCGTTTTTGCTGCCCAAAGCGAAGTGCGGCCGCCCCGACGGAACGGGACAGCCGCAGCTTCATGGGAATGTAAAAGACAGAGCTTGTCTGGATGTTGGGGTTATGCGTTCTCCTTCGCGGCATTTGCAGCAGCACGCTTGTTGATCTTGCTCTGGTTGTAGACAGAGTAGACGATGACCAGAATAGCGACCGTTGCAAAGACCATTGCGATGGGAGAAGTGGTGATGGCGAAGAAGTTGCCGCGCTGGATGTTCATGTAGCGCACGAAGTTCTTCTCGCACATGGGTCCCAGAATGAGGGCCAGCAGGATGGGAGAAAGCGGGAACTCGTACTTGTTCATCAGCCAGCCGATGATGCCGAAGGCGACACAGACGCCCACGTCAAAGGCATTCTTGTTGATGGAGAAAGCACCCAGCAGGGAGATGACGAGGATGATGGGGTAGAGCATCTTCTTCTCGACGGAGACGATCTTTGCAAAGAAGCGGACGCCCAGGCAGCCGACGACCAGCATGCAGAGGTTTGCCAGCATCAGAGCCGCAAAGACGCGGTAGACGGTGGGCAGCTCGGTGACGTACATCATGGGGCCGGGGGTGATGCCCTTCATGATGAAGGCACCCAGCAGGATGGCGGTGACGGAGTCACCGGGGACGCCCAGAGACAGCAGGGGGATCATCGCGCCGCCGGAGCAGCCGTTGTTGGCGGACTCGGTAGCAGCAACGCCGTTGGGGATGCCGGTGCCGTACAGCTCGGGGTGCTTGCTGGCGGACTTGCTGGCGCCGTAGGAAACGAAGACCGCGATGTCACCGCCTGCGCCGGGGATGGCGCCGATGAAGGTGCCGATGAGGCCGCCGGAGAGGATGTTGGGCCAGATCTTCTTGATGGTCTTCCAATCGGGCAGGACGTTGGTAATCTTCTCGTTGGACTTCTGCTCATGCTCTTCGCCGCGGATGATGCGCTCAACGCCGGCGATGACTTCAGAGACAGCGAACAGACCGATCAGAGTGGGGATGAACTGGAAGCCATCCAGCAGGCCGGTCTGCTTGGTGGTGATGAAGCGGGGGATGCCGTTGGTGGGGTCGAGGCCGACGGTGCAGAGCAGCATACCGAAGAAGGCGCTGATGAGGCCCTTGGCCACAGACTTGCCGGAAATTGCGACGATGACCGACAGGCCGAAGACGGCCAGCATGAACATCTCGCCGGGGCCGAAGTTCATGGCCATGTCAGCGACCAACGGAGACAGGAAGGTCATGACCAGTGCGCCGATGACGCCGCCGCAGAAGGACGCGAACATGGCGACGGACAGAGCCTTGCCGGCCTGACCCTTCTTGCACATGGGGTAGCCGTCCAGCAGGGTGGCGGCTGCAGCGGGCGTGCCGGGGGCGTGGATGAGGATAGCGGAAATGGAACCGCCGTACATACCGCCGCAGTAGATGCCCAGCAGCAGGCCGATGGACGGGATGAGGTCCATGCCGAAGGAGAAGGGGATGAGCAGCGCCACGCCCATGGTGGCGGTCATGCCCGGGATAGCGCCCAGCAGAACGCCGCCCAGTGCGCCGATGAAGGTCATCAGAAGGACCTCGGGGTTGGACCAGACAGTCGCATAGCTGGAAAGAAGCAGACTAAAATCCATAACTGTGCTCCCTCCTTATATCATGTCCACGAGGGTGCGCAGGAAGTTCAGCGGACCCAGCGGAATATTGACGGTAAGCACCTTGTAGAACACCAGCCACATCAGCAGCGGCACCAGAACGCTCACAAGGACCATCTGCACCCAGTTGCGCTTGCCGATGAGGAACATGATGATCATCGAGAGCACCACAGCGCACAGGATGTAGCCGCAGCTCTTGAACAGAGCCGCGAACAGCACACAGAGGAGCATGACGAGGTAAGCAGCGGCCACACCCTTATCCTTGAGGGGATTCAGGGTGCCGACTTCGACAGCAACGGGGTCGGTGGGCTTCATAGTACCCATCAGCTTGAAGATGGACTGGATGAGCAGGACCACCGAGAAGATGAGCATACCCACGATCATGACGCGGGGGAAGGTAGAAGCCTGCACATAGGTGTTGGCCACCTCAGGGAAATTATCGGTCTGGAACCACGCCCAGATGCCGATCGCGAGGAAAATGATGGAGCCTACCAGATTGGAGAAGGCCATCGTTTTCATTTTGTCTTTGTTCAAAAGGGGTTCCTCCTCTCTATATCTTCTCATAAAAAAGGGCAGGCATGAACTGCCTGCCCCAGCAAATACGCAGAGAGACAAATCAGAGGCCGACAGCGTCCATAGCAGCTGCGACATCGACAGCAGCCTGCTTCAGGTAGTCAGCATAGCCCTGTGCATCCAGATAGGAGATGGCCTGACCGTTGTTGTTCATGAAGGTCACGAAGTCAGGGTCCTCGATGGCAGCGGCGCAGGCCTCTTCCAGACGGGTCATGATGGCATCATCAACGCCCAGAGGAGCGGCCATACCGCGCTGGGTGTAGTAGGTGATGTCGTAGCCCTGCTCCTTACAGGTAGGAACATCGGGGAAGACGGGGTTGCGCTCTTCGTCCATGACGCCCAGGCAGATCAGGTCGCCGGACTCGATGAAGCTGCGAGCTTCGGCCAGAGAGACGGTAACGCCCTGAATGAAGCCGCCGGCTGCGTTCTGGACAGCGGTAGCAGCGCCTTCCTGATAGGTGATCATCTGGATGTCGATGCCGGTAGCGCTCATCAGGTAGCCGCCAGCGATGTGCCAGACAGAAGCGTTGGAAGAACCGCCCATCTGCACCTCACCGGGGTGAGCCTTGCAGTAATCAATGAAACCGGGCAGGTCGGTGATGCCGTTGTCAGCAGCCCACTTTGCGCCGACGGTGATGGCAGCTGCGTCGGTGTTGACGCGGCACAGGGGAGCGTAATTCTCCCAGGTCAGTTCACTGGTGCCCAGCTTCTTGTAGGTAGCCAGCTCGAAGGTGATCATACCGATGGTGTAGCCGTCGGTGTTGGCGTCTGCGATCGCCTGATGGCCCAGGATGCCGCCGCCGCCAGTCTGGTTATCGACGGTCAGGGTGACGCCCAGGTTCTTGCCCATAGCCTCGCAGAATGCGCGCAGGCAGGAGTCCGTGCCGCCGCCTGCAGACCAGGGGCAGATGACGGAAATACCCTTAGTGGGGTAGTCGGTGGACTTGCCGCCGGCAGCGGAGCTGGCTGCAGCAGAACCTGCGGTGGATGCTGCGGTGCTGGAAGAGCCGCCGCAAGCGGTCAGGACGCCAGCTGCACCCACAGCAGCAGAAGCTGCGAGGAAGTCACGACGAGAGATCTTTTTCATTTCTTGTTACCTCCGATTCACGTTGCGTTTATCCGTATTATGGCAGCGCCGTGCTTTGCTCACAGCGCCATTCCTTCCGCATACGGGTCGCCTTTGGATATTATGATAACGCATATTTTCTCATCCCGCAATTAGATTCAAGCACAAATTTTTCAGGCAATGTTTGTACAAAGTGACCCGTTTGATTAGTTTTTGAAGCCTTCTGCAAGCCTTCCTTTCGATTCTTAGCTCTTACATCCAAAATTCTTTGCTGATGTATTTTTGATGCATACAGTCATTCTGAAAATCCATCTGTTCATCGTCCAGATTTCGTTGTATAATGTATTGTAACATTATAAAGATACAGCAGCCAGCCGCCCGCGCGGCCCGTTCGGAGGCGACATTTTCATGCTTTACCGCATCTGGCCCCTTCTCAAGGAAGTATATCATTACGAAAAGCATTCTACGCTGGACTCAGACTACCTGCGCCAGGTGCTGACGCTGGCTGTCGTCGTGCTTTTTGCGCTGAATTTCAGCTGCAACGGCCTCGACAAGCCCGTCGTCTTCGTCCTCACCGGGCTCATCAGCCTTGTGCTGCTGATGGTGGAGTGGCTGCTGCCCCGGGCGAAAAACGAAAAGCATCTGGTCATGTTCTCAAACACGGCCCTTATCTTCATGGGCCTGCTGCTTCTGGTCTGGAACGAGAACGACGGCTTCCAGAACCTGTGGTTCTTCCTGATGCCGGCTACTCTTTTCGTGCAGTCGGGGCTGCCCATCGGCCTGCCGTTCTGCACAGCCTACGGCCTCGCGGCCACCTGTTTTTTGTGGCTGGGTCCCCTCGTCGGCAGCACACTCTACCGCCGGGACTATGCGCTTTTCTACCCCGCAGCCTACTGGTCGTTCTGTCTGCTGATGATAACAGCGGACATCTTTTACAAACACTACCGCATCCAGCAGGAGCAGAGCGAAAAAGAGATGGAACGTGAGGTCCATGCCACCATCTGCGAGGCCCGGCAGCTGATGGTGAGCTCTGTGGCCGCCATCAGCCAGATGATAGACGAAAAAGACCGCTACACCAGCGAGCACTCCCACCGGGTGGCCGAATATGCCCGCCTCATCGGGGCGCATATGGGCTTCGCCGGCAAGGAGCTGGACAGCCTCTACCGGAGCGCCCTGCTCCATGACATCGGAAAGATCGCCGTGCCGGACGCCATCCTCAACAAACCCTCCCGGCTGACGGACGAGGAGTTCGACATCATGAAGCAGCACACCGTCTGGGGCCGAAAAATTCTCGAGGGGCTGGAATTTCTGCCTCAGGCCGACTGCGGTGCCAGCTACCACCACGAGCGGTTCGACGGCAAAGGCTACCCCGCCGGGCTGAAAGGCGGGCAGCTGCCGGAGATGGTCTGGATCATCAGCGTCGCCGATGCGCTGGACGCCATGGGCTCCGACCGGTGCTACCGCGGCCACTGCGACAGGGACTACATCATCGGCGAGTTCCGGAAATTGAGCGGGACGCAGTTCGAGCCTGCGGCGGTCAAGGCCGTGGTGGAGCTGCTGGAAAGCGGAGAGATCGCGGTGCAGTGACGCGCCAAAAGGATGTTTTATGAACAAGGATACGCTTGAACGACTGCGCGAGACGGTACTCGTCCCCCATGGCGACCCGCAGCTGGTCCTCTACACCAAGCTCGTCGTGGGTCTGCTCTGGCTGGTACATCTGCCGCTGGGGTTTCTGTACGGCGCGCCGCTGCCGTTTTATCTTCTGCTGGGCGGCATGATGCTTCTGGACGGCGTCAACCTCTTTCTGTCCCGCCGCAGTGCCAGCCGGGCGCGGGAGCTGGGTGCAGCGCTGGCGTTTCTGGCCGGCAGCGCCCTGCTTTTCCAGAAGGCTTATGTGGGCTATTTCAGCTGGTTTTTCCTGCTGATATTCTCCTTTTCCTGCACCTTCGCGCTGGGCCTCGTGGACGGCACTTTTATCAACCTTCTGAGCTTTCTCTGGGTGATGGCCTGCCTGCGCGGCGGGCTCATCCCCGACCCCGCCGCCCTCTACGGCGAGAGCTTCGTGCGCCGTTTCCCGTTCCTTTACATCTGCATCCTCGGGGTGGCCTACATCATCATGTTCTCCATCCAGCGCTACTGGGTGGACAAGGCCAAACGCCATCTTTTATTGCAGCAGCGCATCGACGCGGAGAAGGGCAAACTCTCGGAGATGTCGCTGAAGGTCATCACGGCCATGTACAGCGCCCTCAGCTCCAAGATCCCCGAAATCGACCTCCACTGCCAGCAGACTGCGGAGCTGACGCAGGAGATGGCCCGCCGGATGGGTCTGGATGAGGCCGCCTGCCGGGACGGCTACTATGCGGGCCTGCTGCACGAGGTCGGCACCGTGGGCCTGCCCGATGATGTAGTATTGCAGCGGAACATCACCGAGGAGCAGTACCAGCTCTACAAGACCTATGTAGAGCGGGGCTGCCGCATCATTCAGGAACTCCAAATCGTAGACCGGGTGGCCGAAACCGTGCGGTATCACCGCGAAAATTACGACGGCACCGGCTATCTTGAGGGGCTGCAGGGCGAGGCCATCCCGCTGCTGTCCCGCATCCTCGCTGTGGCCGACTTCACTGACCGCCACCGCCGCCGGGGTGAGACGGACGCCCAAATCGCCGCGGCCCTCCGCGAGTGTGCCGGACATGCGTTCGACCCACAGTGCGTGGAAGTCATGTGCGGAATGCTCACTGAAAGGACGTAAAAAGGAGGATGCTCCATGCCGGACGAAAAGATGAAATATCCACTGCTGGAATTCGAATATGATAAAAAGCTTTATGAGGAGCTTTTGACGCTGAATCCGCATCCGGAGTTTATGGATAGGGTCAGCATCGTGACAGAGGATTATGAGCACGATGATTTCGGGAGTCTTCCCGGTGATGAGAAAAATGCTCTCGGCCACGCAGCAGGTGTTTTATGGAAGATTCAAAAATACGGGCTGTCCTTTTCGGATGAAGAAAGCAAAACCATCCGAACGAAAAAACGCTCACATACAAAAAAGCCAGACCTGTTGTTATTCGTAAACGATTTGGAAAATGATTTTTATAATTACTGTGCTTGCATCAAACATGGCCTCGGAAACAAAGCTGACCTGTGTGCGCTAACGGAGGCTTTGCTCTGCTACGGCTGCGAAGATACTGTATGGGAAGAAGTCACAGAATGGCATACCGCTGTGAGCGAAAATAAAAACTTTGCCAAATCAACATTTCTTCCCAACTTTGACAGACTCTATATCCGACAGGCAGACCGTTTTTTGTTTCTGGAGCTCAATACTGAGGAAGCCCTGAAGTTTTACGGGCTGGCGGCCCTGTCGTGGAAGATTGACTCTGCCGGAAAGCCGGCGAAAGACTTCAATGACAGCTATTTCATTTCTTTTTCACGCCAGTATGAGCTTTACACCCGTATCCTGAAGGGCGCCCCCTATCCCTACAGCGTTTCTTCCGATTCGCCGACCTATTTTCAACGGTACAATCGTATCATCGACCCGGAAGCTTCGGCTGCTTCCCGCGCGAAAAATCTGGATGCATTTCTTGCGGCCATTAAGGAAGTGCTGGACACACCCAACCCTCGGCGGCTCCACCGGAACCGTCTGGCACTGCTGATGTTCATCGTCATAACGAGAAAGCGTCTCCTCCCTGAGCTTGCCCGTCTTTATGATGACCCTGACAGGGAGCGCTGGGAAGTCGCTATCATGGAAAAATCCCGCCTGCTTGAGGATACCGGTTACTCTATTCTTTCTCGCTATGCAGCGCATATGACATGGAAGTCGGGGATATGGTGCTTCGACTCTTATCTGAGGCTGGCAAAAGCTGCATATCTTTCGGAACTTCTTTTAGATGAACTGAACGCTGAGGAGGATGCGGAGGAAATCGCTTATTATACATCGGCAGAAGTTTTTTCTTATATGCTCCCCGAAAAATGTACCGAAGAGGACGACACCGCTGACCGGCTGGGGAAGCTGACGGTGATGCATCTCTCCTACATGAATGACCCAAACGAAGGTAAAACTCTGCAAAAAGCAATTTACGGCCCATCGTATGGAGCACTTCAAAAAGGCCGCAAACCTCTGGATGTTCCCTTTGTATTTGTAAAATGCTTCAGCCCCCGCATCGACTACCTGCCCATGTGGGAAATGTATGGCGACCACGCCAGAGGCTGCTGTCTTGTCATCGACTGGAAAGCATCAAAATGGATGGAAGAAGAAGCCGAGCCTGTTCTCTATCACGTCTGTTACCTTCGGAAACAGGGAAATTCGTATGTAGTCTTGAACGAAGACAATGAAAAGCTTTCCCGCTCCTGCCGCGCCATAAATTCACAGCTCCAGGAACTGCACAATGTCGCCGAGGAAATCGCAGAACAGGACCGCCGTTATCTCGATGATGTCCTAGGGAAAGTCCTCTACCTCTTCAAAGACAGCAGCTACAGCTACGAGCAGGAGCTGCGGGTCATCTACCAGACGAAGGACAACATCCTCCATACCGACAGCGACAAACCGTGGCTTTTCGTGCAGACACCTTTTCCTCTCCAATTAGACGAAGTCATTCTGGGACCGAAGTTCCCGGACGTCAGCACCCGGGTGCCTTACCTGCAGGAGCAGCTCGACCTGATGTGCGAAAAGACCGGCACGGAAAAGCCACGCATCACTCTTTCTGAAATCGACTACCGTTGACACAAAAACAGCCCGCAGGCCGGATTTTTGTCCGTCCGCGGGCTGTTTTTATTTCCTGCGAATCATACCTTCCCGGCACCCTTGTCCAGTATCTTGTCGAAGCGGGAGAAGAAGGTGATGGCTGTAATGGTCGCTGCCAGAATATCACTGACCGGCTCGGCGAGAAAGACGCCGAAGCACTTATCTGCCGTGAAGCAGGGCAGGATAAAAATCAGCGGGATAAGCAGGATGATCTTCCGCAGACAGGCCAGCAGGAGGCTGACTTTGGCCTGACCCAGCGCCATAAAGCTCTGCTGGCAGGCGATCTGAACGCCCATGGCGAGGATGCCCGCCATGTAGATGCGCATGGCCCATGTGGTGTATTCGATGAGGGCGGCATCCGAGGTAAAGATGCCCGCCACCACGCCGGGGGCCAGCATCATGAGCAGCCAGAACAGGGTGGTATAGCCGAAGCAGAGGGTGAGCTGGAAGCGGAACGCCTCCTTGACGCGGGGCTTTTTGCCTGCGCCGAAGTTGAAGCTCATGACCGGCTGGCCGCCCTGACAGATGCCCTGAATGGGCAGGGTGCAGAGCTGGGAGGCGCTGGTGATCACCGTCATGGCACCCACAGCCACATCGCCGCCGTAGCGGGCCAGACTGGAGCTGAAGCTGATGGAGAGCAGGCTCTCGGTGGAGAGCATCACAAAGGTGGAGATGCCCAGCCCCATCACCGGCAGGATGATGTTCCGCTCCACTTTGAGGTTTTCTTTCCGCAGCTTGAGGATGGTCTTGGGGCCGGTGAGGAACTTCAATATCCAGCAGGCACCCACGGCCTGACTGAGCACCGTCGCCACTGCCGCACCCCGGACGCCCCAGCCAAGACCAAAAATCAGGATGGGGTCGAGGATGATGTTGATGACTGCGCCAATGACCGTCGTGAGCATACTGATCTTCGCAAAGCCCTGGGTCGTGATGAAGGGGTTCATGCCCATGACCAGCAGCACGAACACCGAGCCGAGGATGTAGATGCGGCCATAGGCCACCGCATAGGGGAGAGTGGCGTCGCTGGCACCGAAGAGCCGCAGCAGGGCGGGCGCACCGGCATAGAAGCCCGCCGTCAGCACCACAGCGAAAAACAGCAGCATGGTAAAGCTGTTGCCGATGATTTTTTCGGCCTCGTCTTTATTGCCCTGTCCCAGCGCGATGGCCGTGCGGGGCGCACCGCCCGCGCCGATGAGCATGGCGAAGGCGTTCAGGAGCATAAGGATCGGCGCAAACAGGCCCACGCCCGTCAGCGCCGCCGCGCCGATGCCCTCGATGTGGCCGATGTAAATGCGGTCTACGATGTTATAGAGCAGATTGACCACCTGCGCCACCACGGCGGGTATCATCAGCTGCAAAAGCAGGGGCTTGACCGGCCCGCTGCCCATATCCTGTCGATTCTGTGCCATAGGTTCTCCTTTGAGCATATACTTCAAATTTGAAATAAATATAGCACACCCCGCTCTGTCTGTCAAGCACAAGGGGAAGGGCTTTTTGTTTTTCCAGTTGACGGAAAGGCGGGATTTTGCTATAATAATGAAGCTGTATTGTGAATATGGAGCATTACTCAAGTGGTCGTAAGAGGTCGCACTCGAAATGCGATAGGCCGGGAGACCGGTGCCAGGGTTCGACTCCCTGATGCTCCGCCAAATCGAATGGACAGATGAATTTTATTCGTCTGTCCATTCTTTTTTGCCGGAACATCGCCCGTCCACCCTGTCTTTGGGGCGCATGGCATCATGCTGACGCATTGCCATAGCCCAGCCATTCCTGAACCTGCTTCATGGATACGCCGTTTGCCAGAAGAAGGCTGGCGCAGGCGTCGCACAGGATGATGACTGGAACGCCGAACTGCTTTGCAATCTGCAATGTCAAATCCACCACCGGGCAGCCGTCTGCATCAATCAAAATATTCATCGGCTTTCCTCCATCGCCCAGCGAAATGCTTTCGCCGTGCGCAGGTCAGCGTCTTTGAAATGCCCGCCGCTGTTCCATTCAAGGGTGCAGTCTGCGCCACGCTCTGCAAGCCGACTGTGCAGGGTGCGGATATTATCCCCCACCGCAGCCATGACAGCGTTTTTCGTGCGCTCTTCCTTGTCGCCAAGGCTCAGATAAATGTGCTGTGCCTGTATCAAATGCTGCTGTTCAAACTCCATCCAGCCCGGAAACCAAACAGAGGGGGATGCGGCGGCGACACCATAGAACAGATCAGTCTGGGTGGATGCCCACAATGCAAACAACCCGGCCAGTGAATAGCCGCCCAGAATGATTTTGACGTTTTCCGGGAGACGAAGCTGCTGCTTCAGTATGGGGATGACCTGTTCCATCAGAAAGCGCCGGGTTTCCGCAGCCTTACCGCCGAAGCCTTGTTTTCCCCACACGGCAGGAGACTTCCACGGAGAAAGTGCATCGTTCCAGCTTTCCACCGGGATAGCCGCAAACAGAAAGCGGTGCGCACTCTGTGCAATAGCGGCAACCTCGTTGTCCATGCTTTGCAGCTCGTGTTCGCCGGTCATTTGGAGCAGCAGGTATTCTGCATGAGGCTCGCCGTAAATGCGGCAAGGTCTGTTCCCGATTTGCATTATCTGTGCAGTCACTGCGGCATCCTCCCGAAAAAATTTTGATAAGCCCAGTATAGCAACTGAAAAATCATTTTGCAATTCAAAAGGCGTTCATAGCCGTAGCAAGCAGTGTCTTCGTATATACAAAGACCATTTTGCGTTGCAAAATGCTTGTTGGGAAATCCCAAACCCTTGAACTACATCCGATGGATGCAGGCTACGCGTTTTTTGCAAAACGCTCTTTCAGCACACCGCAGGAATGCGCAGCCATCACGGAATTGTGATGATTACAGGGATTGGGATTGCATCCCAACAAGCGAATGAACACAGCAGAATTTTAATTCTGCGTGCGAATTTAGCCTTTGTGCGCACAAAGGCTCTGCTTGCCACGGTTATGGTTCTGCGAATGCGATTGAGAAACTTTTCATTCGCATTGCAAACCGGGTGGCACTTTTGTATAATTGGTTCAATGAACACACGCATAAAATCGGAGGGGCTGTCCGATTAAAAAATTCTAAAAACGCCCTATTGTAGGCCACTGGGAGGAATAGCATGAACAAGCAGCAACTCGCATCGAAAATCTGGGAATCTGCCAACAAGATGCGCTCTAAAATCGAAGCCAACGAGTACAAGGATTACATTCTGGGCTTCATGTTTTATAAATTTCTGTCGGACAAGGAAGTCAAATGGCTGAAAGAGAATGACTGGACAGACGAATATCTGCCGGATTTGACCGAAGACGATGTCGAAACGCTGGATACCGTTCGGAAGAATGTCGGCTATTTTATCGCCTATGAAAATCTGTTTTCCACATGGATCAGCAAAGGCAACGACTTCAAGGCTGACGACGTAACGGTGGCATTACAGGCATTCAGTCGACTGATCGACCCGCACCACAAAAAGGTGTTTGACGGTGTCTTTGCTACGCTGCAAACCGGCCTGTCCAAACTGGGTGAAAGCTCCGGTGCGCGGACAAAGGCCATTCGCGACCTGATCTATCTCATCAAAGATATTCCCATGGACGGCAAGCAGGATTATGATGTTCTCGGCTTTATCTACGAATATCTGATCAGCAACTTTGCAGCAAACGCAGGCAAGAAGGCCGGCGAGTTCTACACGCCGCACGAAGTTTCGCTGCTCATGTCTGAAATCGTGGCGTACCACCTGAAAGACCGGGAAGAGATCAAAATTTACGATCCCACCAGCGGTTCCGGCTCACTGCTGATCAACATTGGTCAGTGTGCCGCACGGTATATGGGCAATGGCAACAACATCAAATACTACGCACAGGAGTTGAAGGAAAACACCTACAACCTGACCCGCATGAACCTTGTCATGCGCGGCATTCTGCCCGACAACATTGTAACGCGCAACGGCGATACGCTGGAGGAAGATTGGCCGTACTTTGAAGAAAACGACCCGGTCAACACCTACGACCCGCTGTTTGTGGATGCGGTGGTATCAAATCCCCCATATTCGCAGGCGTGGAATCCGAACGACAAAGAGAACAACCCGCGCTTTTCGGATTACGGCCTTGCCCCCAAAGGCAAGGCAGACTACGCCTTTTTGCTGCACGACCTGTATCACATCCGCAATGACGGCATTGTGACCATCGTTCTGCCCCACGGTGTTCTATTCCGTGGCGGTGAAGAAGGTACAATTCGCAAAAATCTGATTGACCACAACAACATTGATGCAATCATCGGTCTGCCCGCCAATATTTTCTTCGGCACAGGCATTCCCACCATCATCATGGTACTGCGGAAGAATAAAAAGGATTCGGACGTTCTGATTATTGATGCGTCTAAGGGTTTTGAGAAGGACGGCAAAAACAACAAGCTGCGTGCCTGTGACATCAAACGCATTGTGGATGCTTACAAGGAACGCCCGGAGAAAATCGAAAAGTTCGCACGCAGAGTATCCCGTGCGGAGATCGTTCAGAACGATTACAACCTGAACATTCCCCGCTATGTGGACTCTTCCGAAAAGGCTGAGAGCTGGGACATTTACGCTTCCATGTTTGGCGGCATTCCCGAGGCCGAACTGCAAGACCTGTCTGCCTACTGGACAGCATTCCCGCACTTGAAAGCGGCTCTGTTCAGCCCGGACAACGAAGCCTATTGCCGTCTGAATGTGGCCAATTTGAAGAACGCTGTTCTGTCCCACCCGGATGTGGTGGCGTTCAAGACCGCTTTCCAGAATGCTTTCGGTGACTTTGATGCCTACTTGAAGTCCGCACTCATCGACGGCATGACGCAGCTGAATGCTGCCGGCGAGGAAGAACGCCTGAGCCGGGAGATCTTTGCACGGCTGGCAGAGATTCCGCTGGTTGACCGCTATGCAGCATACCAGCTTTTGGACGATGACTGGAAGAAAATCGCCATTGACCTTGAAATCATCCAGACCGAGGGTTTTGCTGCAACCAAGCAGGTAGACCCCAACATGGTGCTGAAAAAGGATGCCGAAGTACAGGACGGCTGGGTGGGTCATGTGCTGCCCTTTGAGTTGGTGCAGAGCGTTAAAATGCACGAGGAAGTAGCAGCGCTGCGGGCAAAGGAAACCAGACTCTCCGAAATCGCCGGAGAATATGAAAGCTATCTGGACGAACTGAGCGAGGAGGACAAGGAGCAGAACTTTGTGAATGACGCAAAGGACGCCTTTGTTGCCGCTGAAGTCAAAAAGGCCATCAAAGCGCGGGAGGTAGAACCTGCCACCATGAGCATTCTGAAGGATGTGGACGCGCTGTTTGCCGAAGAAAAGACCCTGAAAAAGCAGGTCAAGGACGACAGCGCCGCCCTCCACCAGCGCACCAAGAGCGTGATCGAGCACCTGACCGATGAAGAAGTGCGTGACCTGCTGCATCGCAAGTGGATCCTGCCCCTGATGGAAAATCTGAACAGTCTGCCGGATGCCGTTCTGGACGATTTTGTGAAGCAGTTGGATGCCGTCTGCAAGAAATATGAAACCACTTTTGAGGACGTAGAGAGCCAGATCGCCAGCACCGAGCACGAATTGCTGGGGCTGCTGGACGATTTGCAGGGAAATGAATTTGACATGCAGGGCATTACAGAACTCAAAAAGTTGCTGGGAGGTGAATGATTATGCAGGATAACGAGAAGAAACCTGCCCTCCGGTTCAAGGGCTTCACTGACCCTTGGGAACAGCGTAAGCTGACGAATTTGTGCGAAAAATTCACAGACGGTGATTGGATTGAAGCAAAAGATCAAAGTGATTCTGGTGTGAGGTTAGTTCAAACTGGAAATGTTGGAGTAACCGAATATCTTGACAAACCTAACAATAAAAAATGGATATCATTCGAGACGTTTGAACAGCTTCACTGTGAAGAAGTTTATCCGGGAGATATATTAATTTCTCGATTGCCAGAGCCAGCCGGAAGAGCATGTATTATGCCGAACCTAGGCACAAAAATGATAACAGCGGTAGACTGTACAATCGTGCGACCCAACGCAGTGACAAGCACGCGGTTTTTATTGCAATATCTGTCATCACAGGCGTATTTTGATGCGGTAAATACTTGTCTTGCAGGAGGAACACGACAAAGAATAAGCAGAGGTAATCTGGCGCAATTTAATGTTCCAATTCCATCCAGCAAAATAGAGCAAGAAAAAATTGGAGAGGTTCTTGAAAAACTGGATACCCTTATCACCCTTCATCAGCGTAAGTATGAGAAGCTGGTGAATATCAAAAAGTCCATGCTGGACAAGATGTTCCCCCAAAATGGGGCATCTGTGCCGGAAATTCGCTTCAAGGGTTTTACTGACCCTTGGGAACAGCGTAAGTTGTCAGATATTGTTGAAAAGGTTACAGAGAAAAACGCAGGGTTGCAATATATAGAGACATTCACAAACTCTGCTGAATTTGGAATTATCAGCCAGCGCGATTTCTTTGACCATGATATTTCAAAAATAGGAAGTTTGGATGGCTATTATGTTGTTCATAATGAGGATTTTGTTTATAATCCACGAATTTCTGTTACCGCGCCAGTCGGCCCAATTAACCGCAATAAACTGGGACGAACTGGCGTAATGTCGCCGCTTTATACTGTATTTCGACCGCATGACATTGATACGACCTACCTCGAACACTTTTTCAAAAGTGGATATTGGCATTCCTTCATGAATTTCAACGGCGATTCCGGTGCGAGGTCTGACCGCTTTTCCATCAAGGATAGTGTGTTCTTTGAAATGCCGATTCCAACACCAGATATAGAAGAGCAAAAGAAGATTGGCGAGTTTTTGACACAACTTGATACCCTTATCACCCTTCATCAACGTAAGTTGGAAAAGCTGCAAAACATCAAGAAATCCTGTCTTGAAAAGATGTTTGTATAAAAATAAGTGGTGCAATTTGCCCATAATCAGAAGATGGACGTATCGGCGTTTGTTGTTTGGCTAAGGGAGCAACGCAATTTCTCTTGCCCGTTCAGAATATGCAAAACAGGCTGATGAATAAAAATCAAGGCAACGTCAAACGCTTGGAACTGCTGCGTTTTAAAGCTATCGGGAGTCAAAAATCAAAATTTGAACCGAATACGCAAAACCGAGAGTGAAATTTTCAGCGAACATTCGGTAGGCGGTGGAAAATAGCTGCTGAAAGTGTGCATTTGCTCCTACTTGGGAACAGCGTAAGCTGGGCGAAATTGCATTTTTTTCTAAAGGTGTAGGCTACTCCAAAAACGATTTATGCGAAGAAGGCACTCCGATAATCCTGTATGGTCGCCTTTACACAAAATATGAAACCTGTATTTTTGATGTAGATACCTTTGTTAAAGAAAAAGCTGGAAGCGTATATAGCAAGGGCGGAGAAGTCATTGTGCCTGCTTCTGGTGAAACGGCGGAAGATATTTCGATCGCATCTGTTGTGGTTAAGCCCGGCATTCTACTGGGCGGCGACCTAAATGTAGTATCGCCGACAGCTGAATATGATTCTGCCTTTCTCGCACTAACTATTTCGAATGGAGCAACACACAAGTATTTATCGTCTCTTGCACAGGGAAAATCTGTTGTTCATCTTCACAACGCCGATATTCAAAGTGTGTCAGCTAAATTCCCGACAAAAAGGGAACAAGAAAAGATTCATTTGCTTTTTGGAAAAATTGATACCCTTATCACCCTTCATCAGCGTAAGCTGAAAAAGCTTGTACAAATTAGAAAAGCCTTCGCAGAGAGGTGCTTTTTGCAAAGTCGAAAGGAGTTCGTTATGGCGTTTACAAAAGAAGCCGATTTTGAAGAGGCGGTGGTAAAGCTCCTGATAGAACGCGGCTGGAAAGATGGTGTGCTGAAAAACTACACCGAACAGCAGCTGATCCAGAATTGGGCGAACATCCTTTTTGAAAACAACCGTGGCATTGACCGACTGAACGATTATCCGCTGACGGATGGCGAGATGCAGCAGATCATGGAACAGGTCATGAACGCGAAAACGCCGATGAAGCTGAATAAATTTATCAACGGCAAAAGTGTGCTCATCAAGCGTGACAATCCTGACGATAAGCTGAATTTCGGCAAAGAAGTGTCCCTGAAAATCTATGACCGTCTGGAAATTGCAGCCGGACTTAGCCGCTACCAGATCGCAGAGCAGCCAAAGTTCCCCACCAAGTCCAAAATTTTGAATGACCGCCGCGGCGATTTGATGCTGCTCATCAATGGTATGCCGGTCATTCACATGGAACTGAAAAAGAGCGGTGTTTCCATCAAACAGGCTTGCAACCAGATTGAAAAATACGCGGCAGAGGGCATTTTTACGGGACTGTTCTCGCTGGTGCAGATTTTTGTGGCCATGAACCCGGAAGAAACGGTCTACTTTGCCAATCCCGGCCCGGAAGGACAATTCAACCCCAGCTACTATTTCCATTGGGCGGATTTCTACAACGAGCCGATGAACGACTGGAAAGACGTTACAACGGCACTTTTGTCCATTCCGATGGCGCATATGTTGGTGGGCTTTTATACTGTGGCCGATGGTTCCGATGGCATTTTGAAGGTGATGCGCAGCTATCAGTACTACGCTGCCAGCAAAATTTCGGATGCCGTTTCCAAGGCGAAATGGGAGAATGACCAGCAGCGCGGCGGCTACATCTGGCACACCACAGGTTCCGGCAAGACCATGACTTCTTTCAAGTCCGCTCAACTGATTGCATCTTCCAAGGATGCGGACAAAGTGATTTTTCTGATGGACCGAATCGAGTTGGGTACCCAGAGCCTGAAAGAATACCGCAACTTTGCAGAGGAAAACGAGGAGGTGCAGGCTACCGAGAACACAGATGTTCTTGTGGACAAGCTGAAAAGCATTTCGCCGTCCGATACGCTGATCGTCACCTCCATCCAGAAGATGAGCAACATCAAGGATGATGCACAAAACAAGCTGAACCCCAACGACATTGCGCTGATCAACGCAAAGCGGTTGGTTTTTATCGTGGACGAGTGCCACCGATCCACCTTTGGCGATATGATGCAGACCATCAAGCATACATTCCCGAAAGCACTGTTCTTTGGTTTTACCGGTACGCCGATCCAAGGCGAAAACCAGAAGAAAATGAGCACCACCGCCACCGTTTTCGGCAACGAACTGCATCGGTACAGCATTGCAGACGGCATCCGGGATCACAACGTGCTGGGCTTTGACCCTTACAAAGTGCTGACCTTCAAGGACAGCGACTTGCGGAAAGCGATCGCACTGGAAAAAGCAAAGGCATATTCTGTGGACGAAGCTCTGGCCGACCCACAGAAGAGCAAGGTGTTTTATAAGTATCTGAATCTGCCGATGGCAGGCGGAAAAGATGCGCTCGGTGAGGAGATAAAGGGCATCGAGGATTATATTCCCAACACCCAGTATGAGGGCGAAGAACACCAGAAAGCCGTGGTGGAGGACATTTGCGAGAACTGGCAGACCCAGAGCCGCAACAGCAAATTTCATGCCATTTTTGCAACCTCCAGCATCCCGGAAGCCATCCAATATTACAAGAGGTTCAGAGAAGCCGCACCATGGCTGAAAGTCACCGCACTATTTGACCCCAACATTGATAACAACGGCAAAGGCATCACCAAAGAAGAAGGGCTGAAAGAGATCGTAGAAGACTATAACGCCCGCTATGGACAGGACTTCAGCATTCCGACCTTTGCCAAGATGAAAAAGGACATTGCGGCACGTCTGGCGCACAAATCACCCTACCAGCGCATCGAGCGTACCCCGGAAAAACAGCTTGATCTGCTGATCGTGGTGGATCAGATGCTGACAGGCTTTGACTCCAAGTGGATCAACACCCTGTATCTGGATAAAATGCTGCAATACGAAAATCTGATTCAGGCGTTCTCCCGCACCAACCGACTGTTTGGCGATGACAAACAGTTTGGCACCATCAAGTATTACCGCCGTCCGCACACGATGGAGAAAAACATCGCAGATGCGGTAAAAGAGTATTCCGGCGATAAACCGTTTGGCCTGTTTGTAGATAAGCTGGACAAGAACGTGGAAAAACTGAATGCCCTCTATGCGGAGATCAAAGATCTGTTTGTGTCGGCGGGCATTGAAGAGTTTTCGCAGATCCCTGCGGATATGGCAGAGCGCAAAAAGTTTGCCGACTTGTTCCAGTCCTTCAACGAAAATCTGGAAGCAGCCAAGGTACAGGGCTTCGAGTGGGATAAGCCCATTGTGATCATCAACGAGGATACAGATGAGAAAACGGAACTTCATGCGGACTTTGACGAGAGAACGTTCAAAGTGCTGGCACTCCGCTATAAAGAGCTGTTCACGCCGAATCCGGATGGCAGTGAAAATGACCCGGACGATGACGTTCCCTATGCGGTGAACAGCTATCTGACCACCATTGATACTGCTGACATCGACACGGATTACATGAACTCCCGCTTTGAAAAGTACCTGAAAATTTTCTATCAGGAGGGTGCAGAAGCGGAAGCCATCCATCAGGCCGAAACGGAGCTGCACAAGACCTTTGCCACCCTCTCGCAGGAAGAGCAGAAGTACGCTAATATTTTCCTGCACGACATTCAAAGCGGCGCAGTGGTTCCGCAGCCGGGAAAGACCTTGCGGGAGTACATTGCCGAGTACATCGCCCAAAAGCAGAACGACCAGATCCACAAAGTAGCTGAAGTTTTCGGCTTGGACGAAAAGAAGCTGCGGGCATTCATGCGTGCAAACATCACCGAAGCCAACATTAACGAGTTTGGCCGTTTTGATGACCTGAAAGCCACTGTGGATAAGGCAAAAGCAAAGGCATATTTTGAGGCAATTGAGGGGACAAAACTCATTCCTCCCAAAGTGCCTGTCAAGTATGATAAACTCTTGCGCGAGTTCATCGTAAGTGGCGGATTCGATTTGAAAATGCCAAAAGAATCATAAAATGGGTGCAAAATCACCCTGCTCACCAAGAGCCGAGGCGCGTCCTCGGCTCTTTTTTCGCGCCAAAATCCCAAAACACACCTACTTGGGAACAGCGTAAGTTAGGAGATTTATGTGTAGAATTCAGAAGCGGTGAGTTTATTAGTGCATCAGATATTACAGAGACTGGAGAATACCCTGTTTTTGGAGGAAACGGATTGCGCGGTTTTACAGATCGCTTTAACCATGATGGAGAATATACTTTGATTGGTCGTCAAGGGGCTCTTTGTGGGAACGTGAATTTTGCCGTAGGAAAATCATATTTCACTGAACACGCTATCGCTGTAAGAGCAGATAAAAAAAACCAAACTCGCTTTCTGTACTATCTGTTTTCAACGTTGGATTTGGGGCAGTATTCTGGACAATCTGCTCAACCGGGATTGGCAGTTGGAAATCTTGTTGAGTTAAAAAGCACTTTGCCGGATAAACAAGAACAAGAGAAGATTTCCGGGGTTCTAACGGCATTAGATACCCTTATCACCCTTCATCAGCGTGAGCATATAAAACCGATTTTGGAGGTAAAACGTGTTAAACGAAATGAATGAAAACAACCTGTTCTGCGATTATTATGAGCAGTGGGTTGCTGTATACAAAGAGGGTGCAGTTCGCCCGGTTACATTGGATAAGTACAAAATGACCCTTTCTTGGGTAAAAAAACTCGCTCCTACTTTGAAACTCTGTGAGGTTTCCAGAGTGACCTATCAGCAGCTTTTGAACGATTATGCCGTAGGCCACGAGCGTCAGACCACGATGGACTTCCACCATCAACTGAAAGGCGCCATCATGGATGCTGTGGATGATGGACTGATCGTGAAAGACCCAACCCGAAAAGCGATCATCAAAGGCAAGCCCCCGGTGCCTAAAAAGGTGAAATACCTGAACCAGTTTGAACTGCATCTTTTGTTGAGCGACTTGGATCTACAGGGAAAACTCAACTGGGACTGGATGATTTTGCTGATTGCCAAAACCGGCATCCGCTTTTCCGAAGCTTTGGCGATCACTCCTGCGGATTTTGACTTTTCGCACCAGATGCTTTCCATCAATAAAACATGGGATTATAAGGGGAACGGCGGATTTCTGCCGACAAAAAATAAATCGTCTGTCCGTAAAATTCAAATTGACTGGCAGACGGTGATTCAGTTCGCAGCACTGGTAAAAGACGTTCCTGAAGATAAGCCGATTTTCGTGTTCAAGGAACACGCCTACAATTCCACTGTTAACGATGTTCTGGAACGGCACTGCGACCGGGCCAAGATCCCGGTCATCTCGGTACATGGTCTGCGGCATACCCACGCTTCGGTGCTTTTGTTTGCAGGGGTATCCATTGCAAGCGTAGCAAGGAGGCTGGGGCATTCCAGCATGACAACCACGCAGAAAACCTACCTGCACATCATTCAGGAACTGGAAAATCAGGACATCGACCTTGTAATGCGGTCACTCTCTGGATTAAGCTGATAAAATAATCAACCATCGCTCGCGCTGGTGAAGGATGATAAGAGAAAAGCCAAACCTCAAGCTGTACAGGATGTACGGTGAGGTTTGGCTTTTTGGTATCAGCTGCTCTTTTGATTTTCGTTCATAATTCTTCTGGCTCGTCCGCGCGTGGTGTCCTCAAAGGTCTCATCTTCGCTGAATCGCAGCCAATAGGGGTCTTCCATCAGGCAGGCGTTGGTGCGCTTGACGATTTCCCATGCATTGTAGTCTGGCAGTCCCATCATTTTCAGAATCTCTTTACAGTCCATCCGATTTTTCGGGAAGATTCGCTTCTTTGCCCAAACGACCACATCGACCA
>OMCD01000806.1_pt1 | contig 21282 bp, 19 predicted proteins | sample 1674171 | NCBI WGS metagenome assembly OMCD01 (sample SAMEA103958149, study PRJEB25191) | human gut metagenome | biome: human-associated habitat [ENVO:00009003]; feature: intestine environment [ENVO:2100002]; material: feces | place: Germany | collected 2013/2015
ACCTGTCGCCCTCGACGATCTACCGCTGGGTCTCGGCGGGCTACGACGGCATGACCAACATGGAGCTCAGACGCAAGGTCGGCTACAGGCCGAGGAAGCGCGCCGCCGGCCGGGCGGCCACGCGCCACTCCGCCCGCAGGTCGCATGCCGCGTTCCTCGCCCTCGGGGAGGACGCGTGCGCCGCGGCCTGGGAGATGGACACCGTCGAGGGCGCCCGGGAGGACTCCGCCTGCCTGCTCACGCTGCTGCACCGCCCCAGCAGGCTGCAGCTCGCGCTGCCGCTGGCGGAGAAGACCGCCGGGCGCGTCGCGGCCGCCCTGGGCGATATCAGGGAGGTCCTCGGCGCCGACGGCATGGGCAGGGTCTTCCGCGCCGTGCTCACCGACAACGGCACGGAGTTCTCCGACGAGCGGGCGATCGCGGACCTCGTCGGCGAGGGGCCGGGCGAGACGAGGCTGTTCTACTGCGACCCGAGGCGCAGCGACCAGAAGGGCGCCTGCGAGCGAAACCACGTCGAGATAAGGAGGCTGCTGCCCAAGGGCTCCGGACTCAGGTTCGACCGGCTCGCCCCGGCGGACCTGGCGCTGGCCATGTCGCACGTGAACTCCGAGCCCCGCGGCGCGCTCGGCTTCTCGACGCCCGCCAGGGCCTTCAGGGCGATGCTCGGGGAGGACGCGGCGGCGCTGCTGGACGCCTACGGCGTGGAGGACGTGGCGCTCGGCGATCTCGACCTGACGCCGGGGCTCATCGAGAGGGCGCGCGCCGAGAGGGGCGATGCCCCGCTGGCCTAGGCTAGAAGGAAAAACGGAATAGACGGACCGACCGTCCGGCTGAGTCTGGGAAGAGGTGCCGGGCGGCGGGCGGAGCATGGCCACCGGACCTATCGAAACACATCTCCACCGTTCCTTCAACTGGGAAAACGGCGCCCCCGGACCCCAGGAGGGGCCGCGGGGGCGTTCAGCTAACTGCGGGAACGGCCTATCCGCTCAAAGTGTTCGGCTGAGATCGGAAATCAACCTTTGTTTCAAATGGGGTGGTTTTGCAACCGTCATACGCGCGCTGTGCGAACGTGCCCCGGCTCGGATAAGATAGTGCGCGATAAAAACGATGCAAGGAGGCACATATGGCAATTAAAGCCATCGCAATGGATATCGACGGTACGCTTACCAACGATCAGAAGGTGATCAGCCCGCGTACGCGCGAGAAGCTGCTCGCGGCGCAGGAATCGGGTATTAAGCTCATCTTGGCTTCGGGCCGTCCCGCATGGGGGCTACATGCTCTGGCACAGGAGCTCGACCTCCAAAACCATGACGGTCTGCTAGTCGCTTTCAATGGCGCGCATGTGGTCGACGCTCAGACCGATGAGGTCCTTTTTGACCAGGCCATGCCGGCTGACGAACTGCACCGTCTGATTGATCATCTGCGTAATTTTGACGTGATCCCTATGATTTCGCTCGGTCGCGATCTGCACGTCGAGGACTCGTACCATTGCATGATCACGCTGCCTGACGGCTCGCAGAAGAATATCGTCAAGTATGAGCGCGATGCGTGCGATCTTAAGATCCGCGAGGTGGAGAGCCTGCATGAGGTTGCTGATGCTTATCCCGTGGACAAGCTGCTGACGGCGGGCGATCCGGCATACCTGCAGGCGCATTACGAGGAGATGTATGCGCCCTTTAAGCAGACGCTTTCGGGCATGTTTACGGCCGACTGGTACTTTGAGTACACGGCGCCCGGTATCGACAAGGCCCGCGCGCTCGAGGGTGCCCTGCCCAAGCTCGGCATCGATGCCAGCGAGGTCGTCTCGTTTGGCGACGGCCAGAATGACAAGTCTATGATTGAGTGGGCGGGTACCGGTGTTGCCATGGGTAACGCCGTCGACGAGGTCAAGGCTGTGGCCCAGATGGTGACCGCCAATAATAACGAAGACGGCATTGCAGTGGCGCTGGATAAGCTGCTGGGTTAGAATCGCCGATAGTGCATGGCTCGGGCGTCCGCTTGCGGGCGCCCTTTTGTTAGGGAGGGTGCCGTGTCCGCATTTCCGTTCGACGCCGTTATCTTTGACATGGACGGCGTGATTGTCGATACCGAGTATTACTACCTGGGCGAGACCGCCGCGTTTGCCAAGGAGCTTGGGCTTAATCTGACTCAAGAGGAGTTAAATGGGCAGGTCGGTACTTCGCATCAGTTCTTCCTGCGTATGCTGGTCGATTGGTTTGAGCGCGCCGGTAAGGGGCATTTAACTGGCGAGGAAGCGTTGACCCGTTGGGACGAGTGGGCTCATAAGCGTCCGCGCGACTATCAGGCTTTGATTAACCCAGGCGCCGTGGATACGATTCGAGAGCTGCCGCGCCGCGGCGTTCGCGTGGCGCTTGCCAGCTCGTCTCCCATGGATAGCATCGAGGAGGTACTCAATGCGTGCGGGCTGTCGGATGCCTTTGAGTATGTGGTGAGCGGCGAGCAGTTTAAGGAGAGCAAGCCCGAGCCCGACATCTACCTGCATGCGCTGGATCTGCTGGGGCTGCCCGCGAATCGCTGCTGCTGCGTTGAGGATTCGGTGCCTGGCATCACCGCCGGCAAGCGAGCCGGCCTGACAGTCATTGCCAAGCGCGAGGAGCGCTTTGGCTTTAGCCAGGATGCCGCGGACAAGATCATCGACCAGCTGCCGGAACTGCTCACGCTTTCTTAGGAGCGCGGTAGTTGCGCGTTTTTCTGGTCTGATGAGTAAATAGCCAACATTTTGGTGCGACACCTAGCATACTTTAAGCTAATGCGGGCTTAAGGGCTTGTTGAATGCCCTTAAGCCCGTTTTAGAATTAATTGTGCTGGGAGAGGGTATATGCCACCGACTGAAGGGCCAACTGACGGTAAAGCAGCGATACCGCTGTACCAACAGGTCATTGATATCATTAAAAACGAAATCAACTCCGGCGCCTACAAGGCAGGCGCGCGGATACCCAACGAATTCGAATTGGCTGAGAGCTATAAAGTTGGCCGCGTTACCGTGCGACGCGCTATTGAGGAGCTCGTCCAGCAGGGCTATCTAACGAAGCGACAGGGGAAAGGCACGTTTGTCAATGCCCCCAAGCTCAAGCGCAAGATTCGCCAGAAGGATGACGTTCAGAGTTTTTCGGACGCATGCCGCGTTAACGGAATGGAACCGGGGGCGTGTGTCATTTCGAGAAAGATACTGCCGGCGGATTCCACCGAAGCACAGTTCTTTGGTGTTCCCGTTGGAACTGACTTGATTTGCGTTGAGCGCGTGCGCACTGCCGATGGCGTCCCTGTCATGCTCGAGAACAACATATACGTTTACGAGGACAACGCCTATCTATCAACGGCACCTCTATCTAACCAATCCATTTTTGAGTTCGTGCGCAACCGGACGGGCCGCACGCCCGCGTTTACCGACCCGTGCACGCTCGAGATCGCGTGCGCGTCGCCCGAGGTCGCTCGGCTGTTGGCAGTTCCCGTTGGCGAACCCTTGTTTTATATGGAAGCCTTCTTTTTCGATGAGCAGCGACGGCCGTTTATCATCGGTCGTCAGCGGATCGTTGGGTCTCGCTACGTTTTTGACATCTAGGACATTGCGAATGGAAACGCCCGGTGGATCATCTCACCGGGCGTTTCCATACCGTTCACGGCGCAAACGCGACCGTTCAACCGCGTTGCGGCAATCAGTTTGAAATTATCTTGATGACGAGAAAAGCTGCTGGTAATCTATGGGACGTCATAGAACGTTTGCATTGTGCAAGCGTTGAAGCGAGATGCGATGCAGTCTCGAGTTCTTTGGAGGTATCTATGTCAGATACGAAGGCGAAGAAGACAAACAGACGTTTTAAGTTCAAATTACCGCATGTCTATACGATCATGTTCTTGCTGATCGTTGTCTTTGCGGTCCTGACTTGGATCGTTCCCTCTGGTCAGTATCAGCGCAAAACGATTTCGACAGCAGCGGGCGAGCGTGAAGTCGCCGTTGCTGGAACCTATGAACAGGTCGATAAGAACTACACCGATTCCGAGACCGGCGAGACCATCAATCTGGGCCAGGATATCTTCGCGGTCCTGCAAGCGCCCACTAAGGGCATCCAGGAGGCTGCCGACGTCGTTGCGTTCGTCTTATTGATTGGCGGATCGTTCGCAATCATCACCAAGACCAACGCTTTGAATGCCGGCATGAGCCGTGTGATTAAAAAGCTCAAGAACAAGGACATCCTCATCATTCCCATCACGATGACGTTGCTGTCCATTTGCGGCACTACGTTTGGTATGTCTGAGGAAGCCCTGCCGTTCTATGCCATCTTCATTCCCATCATGATGGGTATCGGTTATGACTCGATGACGGCATTCATCATCTGCTTCCTTGGTCCTAACCTGGGATATTGTGCTTCGACCATCGACCCGTTTAATGTTTTGATCGCCCAAGGCATCATTGGCATCGAGGGCAATCCGCAACTATGGCTGCGCGCCGTTTCTTGGGTCATCTTCACTGCCGTCGGTATCGCGTGGGCCATGCGCTACGCCATGCGCGTCAAGAAAAACCCCGAGTCGTCCATTGTGTACGAGGACGATAAGCTCAAGCGTATTGAGTTTTCCGTGACCGATGCCTCCATCGAGGAAGAGTTCACTATCCGTCAGAAGCTCGTGCTTATCGATTTTGCTTGCGGTATGGGCATTATCGTCTGGGGTCTTGTTACCCAGGGCTGGTACATGAATGAGATTTCCGCCGTGTTCCTTGGCATGGGCTTGCTTGCCGGTATCCTGGGCGGCCTTGACCAGCAGACGATCGCAGAGGAGTTCGTTAAGGGTCTCGCCGACTTTGCGTACGCTGCCATCGTTATCGGTATCGCTCGCGGTATTCTGGTCATCGCCGAGGGCGGCATGATCATCGACACCATCCTCCAGGCGCTCGCTACCGCGCTCGCCGGTGCACCCGCCGCCGTCTACACCACGTTTATGTATATCGTCCTTGGCCTGCTCTCTTTGCTGGTTCCCTCGAGTTCTGGCCTGGCGGCGCTCACCATGCCCGTTATGGGCCCCCTGACCGAGCTCATGGGCCTCAATCCCGAGGCGGCCGTCACCGCGCTCCAGTTTGCCAACCAGACCATCAACACCATCAGCCCCGTAGCGGGCATGACGGTCGCCGGTCTTGCCGTGGCTAGGATTTCGTTTGGCCAATGGTGGAAGACCATTTGGAAGTTCTTCATTTTCATGGTCGTCTTTGGCGTGATTGTAACGGCAATCTCTGGCATGCTTCCGGTGTAGGTGGTTGTGATGTCTGATCGTTTGACGGTCCTGACGTCTAAGAGCGTCTTTACCGGTACGGGGGACCTGCCGTTTGAAGGTTTCGTAGCGGTCCGTGGCAATCGAATTGAGGCTGTCGGCACCAAGTGTGAGGTAGCTTCGTATTTGACCCAGGCGGACGAGGTAGTTGACCTGGGCGACCGCACTGTCATGCCTGGCCTGATCGATGTGCATACCTTCTATACAGGTTGGGCGCTGCGGACGTTGGGTTCTGATCTGTCCGGCATCGCTGATGCCAAAGAGGCTGTGTCGCTCTTGCGTGCGTGGAAAGAAGATCATCCGGATTGCGCGGCGGTTTTTGGCCACAACCTACCCGAAACGTTGGCATCGGATGCCGAGAACGCAAATACGGCAGCTGTGTTTGACGATTGTTTTGGCGATATCCCTGTCGTCTGCTTTACGCCGGGCGCGGAGACCTGCGTTCTCAATGCTGCCGCCAGTGCGCGATATGGCTTTACACCCCAGGCGTGCTATGCCGAGAAGATCTGGCGCATGATGAGCGATTTCCTTGCGCTGCCCGAGGTGCGTGCCGGGTATTCGGACTACATGAGCATGCTTAACGAGCGCGGCGTTACCGCCATCAAGGAAATGGCGTTTGATGACTACTACGGCTTTGCCGACGAAATGGCTCGCCGTGAGGAATCTGGTGAGCTGACGGTTCGCGTCTCTATGATGTCGCAGCCGGTGGGCGCCGGTGCAAATCTGGCATATGCCCGCGAGGCGCGAGAGCGCTTCCGGGGACCGTTCGTTCGTTTTTCTGGCTTCAACCGTATGACCGATCGCGGCGTATGGGCGGGGCTTGCCGAGATGATTGACCCCTATGAGGACACGGCCGATGCGGGCGCTGCCGGCAAGACGGTCGTCGAGGAGCCAGAGTGGGATCTGATTGAGAACGAGCTGCGTGCAATTGATGCTGAGGGCTTCCGATACTCCTTGCATTGCCAGGGCGATGGCGCCGTTCGCCGCACCGTGGCGCTCTATGCCTCGCTGCCTCGAGGCGAGCATGGACGGATGCTTCGCCGCCATGCGATTACCGATCTCGAGAACTCTGACCCGACCGATCTTGTCGAGTTTGGCAAGTTAGGTGGAATTTGCGAGGTCTATCCGCAGATTCTAACGCTGGACCGGCGCGAGGATTGCCTGTCGATGATGCGTCGACAAATTGGCGAGACGCGACTTTTGCACAGCTGGAATCGCCGCGGCATGGAAGATTCCGGATGCACAGTGTGCTGTGGCACGGATCTGCCGCTGCTGATTCCGAGCCTGGGCGAGTCAATCTACAGCGCGTGCGGCGGATTCTTCGCCGACGGACTGCCCGTGAATGAGGTCAACACGCTGACGCTTGTCGAGCTCTTGCGCGCTTGGACTGCCGGGGGCGCGTACGATCTGATTCGCGAAGACGAGCTGGGTACGCTTGAGGTTGGCAAGCTTGCCGATATCTGCGTGCTCGATCGGGATGTGTTCGACCTCGATTATCGCGACGCACGCGATCTTGCGGTTGATATGACGATGTCGGATGGACAAATCGTGTTCGATCGAAATAAGGAGGCATAAGATGTCTGAATCCAAACCGACGCTGCACCGCGAACAGATTGCGGGCATGAATATCCACTACATCATGTGGTCGCTCGATTACTTCCTTGATGTGCAGCAGCGCTTGGGCTTTGAGTCCATTGAGCTGTGGTGCGCAGAGCCGCATGTGACGCTCGACCACACGGGCTACTTTGAGGCTGAGGTCCTGGCGAAAAAGGCTGCAGACCGTGGGCTTAGGTATCGTACTCTGTGCCCCGAGAATGTTGTCTATCCTTGGCAGTATTGCGCACGCAAACCGCTGCATGAGCAGCGCAGCCTGGCGTACTTTAAGCACGGCATTGAGCTTGCTGAGGTGCTTGGGTGCGACCGCATGTCCATCAACTCGGGCTGGGGCGACTGGGACGAGGACCGCGAGGAAGCCTGGAAGCGCAGCCGCGAGCACTTGTCCATTCTGGCGGAGTATGCCGGCGAGCACGGTCTGGTGCTCACGATGGAAAGTCTGCGTCCCGAGGAGAGCAACCTTGTGACGACGGTTTCCGATGCGAAGCGCATGATTGACGAGGTCGCGAGCCCGTACTTACAGCCCATGGTTGATACAACCGCGATGGGCGTTGCAGGCGAGACGCTCGAGGACTGGTTTGCCGCCTTTGGTGATGGGGCAATTCACGAGATGCACTTTATCGACGGTGACCCGTATGGCCATCTGGTGTGGGGCGATGGCAAGCACGATATGGACGCCTTCGTCGCCACGCTCAACGCCCATGGTTTCGACGGCATGCTGGGCCAGGAAATCACGGACGGTCGTTACTACGATGATCCGGCGGCGGCAGATGCCAAGAACATGGCCGCATTCGAGAAATATGTGATTGACTAAAACAACTATCGGCCACGCAGCCAACGTCATTGATTGCGGCCAAACAAGAAAGGAACTGGATATGAACGCACACGATCTGATCAAAGAGGCAATTGCCGAGAAGGGCAAGTTCGACAGCGTCTACTGGATTGCTTGCGGTGGCTCCATGATCGATTTGATCCCGGCCCATGAGCTTCTGCAGCGCGAGGCAACCACCTTCACTTCGTATATCTATACGGCTCGCGAGTTCGATATCATGCGTCCGCGTCGTCTGGGCGAGAAGTCCCTGGTCATCGCTTGTAGCCACAGTGGCAACACCCCTGAGGTCGTCGAGGGCTGCGAGATTGCCCTTGCTGCCGGCGCTACGGTGATCGCCCAGACCGACAACGCTGGATCTAAGATCGACACCGGTAAATGGACCACGTGGGTCTACCCGTGGGGCGAGGGCGTGCCGCAGGCCGAGGTCCCCGCTGGCATTTCGCTGTCGCTTGCGGCAGAGCTGCTCGATCAGCAGGAGGGTTACGCTGATCTTGCCGATATGTATGCCGGTATCGCCGAGATGGATAAGATTCTTCCCCCGGCACGCGAGAAGGTAAATGCCGAGCTGGGCGATCGCTTTGCCAAGCTTTGCCAGGAGCACGAGTTCTTCTATATTCTGGGCAGCGGTCCCAACTTTAGCCAGACCTACGGTTTCGCTATCTGCTCTCTTATGGAGATGCAGTGGCAGCACTGCAGCTACATCCACTCTGCCGAGTACTTCCATGGCCCCTTCGAGGCTACTCAGGATGGCGTTTTTTACTTCCTGCAGATGGGCTCCAGCGAGTGCCGTGCTATGGACGAGCGCGCCCTGGCGTTCCTTAAGACGCATACCGATACGCTGATGGTGCTCGATGCCAAGGAGTACGGTATGGAAGCCGTGCCGGCGAGCGTCCGTGCCTATCTGGACCCGGTGCTGTTCTACGCCATGAACTGCGAGCTGCGTGCTGCACGCGGCAAGGTGTTTGATCACGATCCCGATTTCCGTCGCTATATGGGTGTTGTCGAGTACTAGAAGGGGTAAAGGCCATGGCATTTAACGTTAACGCGCTCGGATTTGGCGACAACGTCGTCGATCGCTACGAGCATATCCACACCATGTATCCTGGCGGCAACGCGGTTAACTTCGCCGTTTATGCCAAGAAATGCGGTGCCGCACGTTCTGCATACATGGGCATTTTTGGCAATGACGCCGCTGCCGAGCATGTCATTGCAAGCCTCGAGGATGAGGGTATCGAGCTTGACAAGTGCGAGCAGATGATTGGCGAGAACGGAGCGGCTCGCGTGACCGTCGTTGACGGTGACCGTGTCTTCCTCGGCTCCAACGAGGGCGGTATCCGTGGCGATGCGCGCTATGTCCTCGATCGCTTTGACCTTTCGTACATGAAGCAGTTCGATGTGGTTCATTCGGGAAACTATTGCTTTACCGAGCGCGAGCTGCCCAAGTTGAAGGCTGCGGGCGTCACGGTCTCTTTTGACTTTTCAGACGACTCTACCGACGAGTACTACGAGCAGATTGCGCCCTACGTCGATTTTGCTTTCTTTAGTGCGGCGGATGCTGCGAGTGAGGACGAGATTCGCGAGCGTCTGGCATGGGTGAAGGGCCTGGGTCCGCGTTTTGTGTCGGCTACGGCGGGCGCCGAGGGCTGCATTGCTTACGACGGCGAGCGTTATTACCGCCAGCTGGCTAAACCGGTAACGGACATGAAGGACACCATGGGGGCGGGCGACTCGTTCCTCACCTCGTTTTTGATGTGCTATCTCGATTCCGCCAAGCGCGGTGAGGATGGCGCCGAGGCCATCGAGCGCGCGCTCGACTTTGCTGCCGGGTTTGCCTCGACCGTGTGCGGCATGGAAGGTTCTTGGGGCCACGGAGCGCCAATCGTCGAATAGCTTAAGAAAGCGTACGGCGGTCTGGCTATGAGGCCTTGGACAGCCGATGCAAAACAATAAGCGAAACGCGAAAAGGGGGCTCGCCATGTGGCGGGTCCCCTTTTGAACATTGGAGAAGACCATGGGTATTAAAGCGTGTGCGGCTGGTTTTTGCTGCGCGGACGTCTATCAAAACATCGGCGTGTTCTATCCGACTGGTAATGGCATTGACTGGGGTATCCATCTTGCACGAATGGGCGTTTCGGTATCCGCCGTGTCGGTTGTCGGCAAGGACGAGTACGGAGACAAGATGAGAGAGGCGCTGGCCGCTGAGGGGTTCGATATCTCACATCTGCGGGTGGAAGATGGCGACACCTCGGTGATGCTCATGGCATTGAAAGACGGCGTCGATCGCGTGCATCTCGAGGCAATCGATGGCGTAATGGAGACATATCGACCGAATGAAGACGACCGGGCGTTTATCCTAGAGCATGACATCATCCATACCGACCTGTTTGGTAATTGTTTGGACCTCCTGCCCGAATGGCATGATGCGGGCAAGACGGTGGTTATGGACTTCTCGGTGTTCAGCCAGGATCCCGAATATGCATGTGAGGCTCATTTTCCTTACGTTGACTACGCATTCATGTCGTTTGAAGAGGACACTCCGGAGCTACGGGACTGGGTACGCCACGTGCAGGGATTGGGACCGCGCGTTGCGGTTGCCACGCTTGGCGAGAAGGGAAGCATTGCCTATGACGGTGAGCGCTTCTATGAGTGCGGGATCGTACCGGCGGAGAAGGTCGTTAATACCGTGGGTGCCGGCGACTCGTATATTGCCGGGTTTACCAAGGGCGTGATCGATGGCCTTAATATTCCGGCGTGTATGAAGGCGGGCGCTGAGCTGTCGTCCCGAGTGATTGGTTCGTTTGAGCCGTACTAGGGTCAAATGCCTGGAAAGGAGTACGAAATGGTTATCGACATGTTGGTCCATCCTATGCTCTACGGCGAGATCTGTACGCCGGGTGATGAGCCTGATGGATTCGGCTTTTGGTCACGAGAATTTGGTATGGGGCATATGGGCCCCATGGATTGGGATGAGCTTCAAGTTGAGATGGACGTCTGCGACGTGCAGAAGAGCGTGCTCATGCCGCTCGATGTAACCACGGCATGCGGAGGGCACTTTGGCACCAATGACCAGATTGCCATGCTGGTTGCCGCGCATCCCGATCGTCTGTGGGGATTTGCGAGCGTAGACCCGCAGGTGAGCGGTGCCGCAGACGAATTGGAGCGCGCCTTTACCGAGCTGGGGGCAAAGGGGCTTTGCCTGCATCCTGCAAAGCAGGGTTTTGCCCCCGATGATGCTGTGGCCGAGCCGCTTTACGAGCTGTGCGAGCGCTATAACAAGCCGGTGGTTTTCCATGCCGGTATGTCTTGGGAGCCTGGCGCAGAGCTCTCGCGCAGTAACCCGCTTGCATTTGAGCACACAATCGCAACGCATCCAAATGTGCGCTTTAGTTTGGCCCACTTTGGCTGGCCCTGGGTGCGCGAGACCGTGGCGATGCTGCTCAAGTATCCCAACTGCTACACGGACACCTCTATCACTTACATCGATTCGCCCGAGGAGATGATGCAGCGTCTTTTCACGGTCGATATGGGGCCGCTGTGGTATGAGCGCGCGCTATCGCACCAAGTGATGTTCGCCAGCAATACGCCGCGCTTCCGTGCATTCAAACTCAAGCGGGCGCTCGATACCGTGCCCATGCGCGATGATGCGCGAGAAAGGCTCTACTGGGGTAATGCCCTGCGTTTTCTTGAAGGGGATGAGTGAACATGGTGACGCTCGAGACATTGAGCTATCTATCGACTGCTCCGGACCAGTTCATCGATATTACCGAGGACGTGCACGCCGCCATCGAACGCAGCTCGGTGACCAATGGCTTGGCAGCGATTATTTTGTCGCATACGACCTGTGGAATCGTGGTAAACGAGGGGCTGCCCTGCGTGGAGACGGATCTTATGGAAACGCTTGATCGCATCGCCCCACTCGATGCCCCCTATGCGCATGCACACTTCCTGCCGAGCTATGGAGCCACCGGCAACAACTCCTGTGGGCATATCAAGAGCATGATTTGTGGAAACAGCTGCTTCTTTCCCGTCCAAGATGGCCACATCGTGTGCGGAAGTGCCCAGAACATCTATCTTGCGGAGTTTGACGGTCCGCAGAAGCGAAAAGTGTACGTCGAGGTGCTGGGGGAGTAACGTCCCTGCAATAACCCTATGAAGGAGCACGTTATGTCGTTTCTAACCTCGATGTTCAAGACCGAAAAGCCGGTTATCGGAATGCTGCACCTGCGTCCTCTGCCGGGCGATCCACTGTATTACCCGGGCGGAAGCGTGTCGCAGGTCGTGGAAGCCGCCAAGCGCGATCTCGAGGCATTGCAGCAGGGCGGTGTCGATGGCATTTTGATTACCAATGAGCTCTCGATGCCCTATGAGCAGCACGTTTCTTCCTCAACCCTTGCATCGATGGGCTATGTTATCGGGGCTCTATCCCATGATCTGTCGACTCCTTGGGGAGCTGAGGCTATTTACGATGGTGATGCCACAATCGAGCTGTGCGCTGCCGTCGACGCGCAGTTCACACGCTGCAATTTTTGCGGTGCCTGGGCCGGTGATCTTGGACTGATTAACCGAGATTTCGCTCACACCATGCGTCGCAAGGCGGCGCTGCGCCTGGACGATCTCAAGCTTTTTCACTTCATCACGAGCGAGGGGGAGGTTTATCTCAACGACCGCACGACTGCGGACATTGCCGATTCACTTCTCTTTAATTGCCTTCCGGATGCAATGGTCATCGGCGGTTCGGCTGCCGGTCGTGGCGCTTCGGGCGAGCTTGCCGATGAAGTCCGCGAGCGTGTTGGCCAAGTGCCTGTGGTATGTGGCACCGGTTGTCGCGAAAATACCGTGGCTGACGTATTTGCTCACTACGATGGCGCGTTTGTCGGCACCTGCTTAAAGCGCGACGGAAAGCTGGATGCCCCGGTTGATGTTGAGCGGGTAGCTCGTTTTATGGCTGCCGCTCGTACGGCGCGAGGGGAGTAGGCACCTATGGCGCTCTATCTGGGTATTGATATTGGGACAAGCGCCTCTAAAGGCGTTTTAATCGATGATCGATGCAACATCGTTTGCCAAGCCTCTTGTGGACACGAGACGGACAACCCGCGTGATGGATGGTACCAGCATGATGCGGAGGCAGTTTGGTGGGGCGATTTTTGCCGCTTGTCGCGCGAGCTGGTGGCGCGATCGGGGGTTAACGCGGCACAGATCGGATGCGTGGGCCTTTCCGCATTGGGTTGCGACTGTGTGCCGGTCGATACCGAGTGCAACGCGCTGGCGCCCGCGATTTTGTATGGAGTCGATGCACGTTCGAAGCCGCAGATTGACGAGCTCCTTTCCGAATATGGGTCAGATCGCGCACGCGAACTTTTCGGGCATGATCCCTGTTCGTCAGATATTGCTCCCAAGATCTTGTGGTTTAAGGAGAATATGCCCGAGGTGCACGAACGTGCCGCGAAGTTCCTGACGGCGTCATCGTTTCTATGCGCAAAGTTGACGGGGCGTTTTACGGTGGACCGTTATTTGGCGGAGGATTTTCTTCCCCTATACGACCGCTACACCTGGAAGGTTGATGCTCGGGAATGTGCTCGTTTCTGCCGGCCTGACCAGATGGCGGAGGTAATGTCGGCTACCGATATTGCCGGGGTGATTACGCGGTGTGCGGCTGAGGCGACGGGGCTCGCGGCAGGGACACCTGTCTTAGTGGGAACGGGCGACTCTGGTGCCGAGGCCATTTCGACGGGTGTATTCCGTCCCGGCGATATGATGGTTCAGTTGGGGAGTACGGCGTATTTCATCTACCTAGCTGATCATATGATCGATGATGCCCGCCTGTGGCCGGGGACGTTTATCATTCCCGGAACTTACGGGATCTGCGCGGGGACCAATACGGCGGGCGCACTCACATCGTGGCTGCGCCAAGAGCTGTATCGCGACGCCGTAGAGGCCGAGGGCCACGGTGGTCCCGATGCCTATTCGGTTATGGCGCATGATGCCGCCGATGTGGCGCCGGGTGCCGATGGGCTCCTGTGTCTGCCGTACTTTGCGGGGGAGCGTACTCCGCTCAACGATCCCGAGGCGCGTGGCGTCTTCTTTGGCCTGACCGGAAGGCATACGCGAGCCCATATGGTTCGCGCCGCCTTGGAAGGCGTCGCGTATACCGTTGCATCCCATGTCGACATTATCGAGCGAGAGCATGGACTGCCAATTGGGCGCATTATGCTTGTCGGAGGTGGAACCAAGAATCCAGTTTGGATGCAGGCCATCGCCGACGTATGCGGGCGCGAGGTCTCGGTTGCCAAGGTTACGGTGGGTGCATGCTTCGGTGATGCCATCATGGCAGCTCTCGCAGGCGGCGCCTATGCATCATGGGATGAACTCGCCCGAGTCCTTGGCGTTGCGCAAACAATCGAGCCCGATATGGCTGCCCACGAGTTATATGCGTCGCGTCGTCATATCTTTGACGAATTGTATGCACGCAACCGTGATCTCATGCACGAATTGGTGTAATGCTGCCGAATTGTACTGCCTACCAATAGGGACTGCGTTGTGCGATTCGCATGTCCCTTGGCATTTTTGCCCACAGGGGTTAGTGAAGGTCAAAAACAGAGTGCGCATTTGCTGAAACTACCGACTCGATGCGCTTTGCGTCACAGTTTTTGAGTGAGGCAATGCGCATCGAGGTCCTTGTGAGCGATTTGATGAGCGACTGCGCGCTTGTCTCTATGTTTGGTTCGGCTGGCGCATCGGTCTCGAGCAGTAGACGGTCGAGTGGAATCTGTCGTGTGTATTCGCGACCGCGCTTGGTGGCGAGCATACGCTCGTTCACGGAAAAATAGCAGCCTGCGTTTCGCGCGCGGACGAGTTCGTCCGAAGTACCGCTAAACCAGTGGAAGATGATAACGGGGGAGTCGGGGTTTGGGATGAGTAGTCCATGCGATTCGAGGACGTCCAGTACGGCTCCTGCCGAACGAACGGCGTGAATTGATATCACGCGCCCGGTAAGAGGATGCTGCATGAGCGCATCGCAGAGCCGGTTAAGTGCCTGTATTTGTAGCGGCTCACTTCCAGCAAAGCGCGCGGAAAAGTCGAGTCCGACTTCGCCGATGTAGCGTTCTTGGGCAGCAACTTCGCAAAGCAGATTGACTTCGACAAAACCGCAGTGGCCATCGGCGAGCCACCAGGGGTGAAGCCCAACGCCGGCGATGATGCCTGGTTGGCGACAGGCGCGCTCGTTTGCGGCCGAAAAGTCGCGCGGATTGACGCCGCAGTCAAATAGACCCAAGCCCAGCGCCGTCGCCTCATCGGCAACGGCGTCCGGGTGAGCCATTAAATCAAGATGACAGTGTGCATCAAATAACCGGGGCTCCATCTCGGTGCGCTCCGCTAGTCCAGACGTTGGCCATCGGAGCGTACGCGCTCAGTGCCGCGGCCGCTGATCTGGCGGATAACCTCGCCGGCAATCATCTGGCCCATGATGGGCGGCATAAAGCTGGCGGTTCCCAGCTCGGTGCGCTCGTGGATGTTGGAAGGGTCGCGGGGCTGTGTCTTAACCGATTCCTCGCAGCTAAACAGTACGTGTAGGCTCTTGATTCCGCGCTTCTTGCATTCTTTGCGCATAATGCGGCTCATGGGGTCACGTACCGTATCGAAGATGTCGGCAAAGCGGAGGCACTCGGGATGGAGCTTGTTGGCCCCGCCCATGGAGCTAACCAAACGAATGTCGTGGTCCTGAGCATATTTGGCAATGGTGAGCTTGGCCGAGATGGTGTCGATGGCGTCGACGACGTAGTCGAGCTTGCCGTCCGTCTGCTCCAAAACGCTCGCGAAGAAATCATCGATGTTGTCGCTCAGCAGGTATTCGGTGCGCTTGATGACGGTAGCGGTAGGGTTGATGTCGTGAATCATAGCCTCCATGACGTCGACTTTGCGCTTGCCGACGGTGCTGTGAAAGGCGATGGCCTGGCGATTGATATTGCTGGGCGCGATGATGTCCTTATCCAGAATGACGAAATGACCGATGCCGCCGCGGGCGAGTGCCTCGCAGCAGTTGGAGCCCACGCCTCCGCAGCCGAGCACTAACACCGTAGCATCGGCGAGCTTATCGAGTGCCTCGCGGCCCATGATAATCTCGAGCTTGGTGTCGCGTGTCTCGATGGCGGCTGCGGCAGCGGTTTCGGTCATAAATATCCTCCGATGGGGAAGCAGGTCGTGTTTTAGCTATCGCCATTATAGGTAATCGCCCATAGGTTGCGATGGCGTTTGCTTTGATGTGGTTTGAAGCATTGCGATTAGATAGTTAGACAAACATCTAAATATCGAGTATAGTGTGCACGTCATGAGAGATGATGAGAGGAGGTCTTATGCCGGGAGAGGGTTTTAAGGCGCTTGCCGACCCAACGCGACGGCGCATTTTGGAGTTGCTGCGCGAGGGCAATTGCACGGCGGGGGAGCTTGCCGAGCATTTCGATATCAGTAAGCCGTCGCTGAGCCATCACTTGGCGACGCTCAAAAACGCCGGGTTGGTGACCGACGAACGTCATGGCCAAAACATCGTTTACAGCTTAAACACCACCGTCATGCAGGACTTGATCGGTTGGTTTATGGGCTTTACAAACACGGAAGGTGATAAGGATGAATAACGAAAACAAGGGCATTCACCCCACGGGGGTATCGTCGCGCGTGTGGATTGCGCTGGTCGCTCTGTGCGTCGCCAATGTCGTAGCGCACCTCATGGTGATGCCGAGCTTGCCTGGGCAGATCCCCACGCACTGGGGCGCGAACGGCGCCGTCGACGGTTGGGGTCCTAGTTGGATGGCCTCCGCGCTCGGCGTGCTGCCTCTGGCGCTTCTCGCAATGTTCTGCATGGTGCCGCGCATCGACCCCAAAGGTGAGGCATATCGAACCTCGGGCAAGTTCTACCAGGGCTTCGTAATCGCCTTCACCTTGTTCATGTGCGCCATAAGCTGGCTGGGAGAGCTTACGGTCTGGGGCGTAGTGCCGGCGGTCGGTTCGGTTAACGTGCTGATTTCCGGTGTTGTCGGTTTGCTGTTCATCGGCGTAGGCAACTACTTGCCGCGTGTGAAGCAGAACTATACGCTCGGTATCAAGACACCCTGGGCGCTTGCCGATCCCGAGAACTGGCGCCGTACGCAGCGTTTTGGCGGCGCCTGCTTTATGGTGCTGGGTATTGGCCTGATTGTGATGGGCGTGGCAGGCAGCGTGCTTTCGAGTGAAGTCGTCGCCGCGGTGATTGCGGTTCTGGCGTTTGGTTCGGTTGGAGCCGTCTACGTCTACTCGTATCTGCTGTGGCGCAAATCGCAGCGAGCCGCTCGCTAAGGTTGCGGAAAACTAGCGTACGCAGTTCATAGTATGTTCCGGGGGAACTTTTCCCAGGTAGTATTAGGGGGTATGGGCAACCATGCCCCTATTTCGTTACGTTTCAGAGCTGGTTTTTCCATTTCGTTTCCACTAAAGCGAAACAAGAATAGGAAAACAGCAGGTAGAAAGGATAAAACAGGCACATGGCGGAGTTTATCTACCAGATGTATCAGGCTCGCAAGGCTCATGGCGACAAGGTGATCCTTGACGACGTGACCCTGAGCTTCTACCCCGGTGCCAAGATCGGCGTCGTGGGCCCCAACGGTATGGGCAAGTCGACCCTGCTCAAGATCATGGCCGGCATCGAGGAGGTCTCCAACGGCGATGCCAGGCTCACTCCCGGCTACACCGTGGGCATCCTGCAGCAGGAGCCGCCGCTCGACGACGACAAGACCGTCATCGAGAACGTGCGCATGGCGTTTGGCGACATGATTGCCAAGGTCGATCGCTTCAACAAGATCGGCGAGGAGATGTGCGACCCGGATTGCGACATGGACGCCCTCATGGCCGAGATGGGCAAGCTCCAGGACGAGATCGACGCCGCTGACGGCTGGGATATCGATTCCAAGCTCGGCCAGGCCATGGACGCCCTGCAGCTGCCCGATTCTGACATGCCGGTTAATGTGCTTTCCGGCGGCGAGCGCCGCCGCGTGGCCCTGTGCAAGCTGCTGCTCGAGGCTCCCGACCTGCTGCTGCTCGACGAGCCCACGAACCACCTGGACGCCGAATCGATCCTGTGGCTCGAGCACTTCCTGCACAACTACCAGGGCGCGGTGCTTGCCGTTACGCACGACCGCTACTTCCTGGATAACGTTGCCGAGTGGATCTGCGAGGTCGACCGTGGCCACCTTTATCCCTACAAGGGCAACTACTCAACGTATCTGGAGACCAAGGCCGCGCGTATCGAGGCTCAGGGCAACCGTGACGCCAAGCTCGCCAAGCGCATGGAGGCCGAGCTCGAGTGGGTACGCAGCTCGCCCAAGGCTCGCCAGGCAAAGAACAAGGCCCGTCTGGCTCGCTACGAGGAGATGGAGGCCGAGGCGCGCGTCAGCCAGAAGCTCGACTGGACCGACATCCGCATCCCTGTGGGCCCGCGTTTGGGCAACAAGGTGCTCGAGGCCCATCACCTGCACAAGGAGTTCGATGGCCGTGTACTCATCGACGACCTTTCGTTCACCCTGCCGCGCAACGGCATCGTGGGCGTCATCGGTCCCAACGGTGTCGGTAAGACCACGCTGTTCAAGACGATTGTGGGTCTGGAGCCGCTGACCTCGGGTGAGCTCGAGGTGGGCGAGACCGTCAAGATTTCTTACGTCGACCAGAACCGTTCCGGCATCGACCCCGATAAGAACCTATGGGAGGTCGTCTCGGACGGCCTGGACCACATGATGGTCGGCGAGACCGAGGTTCCGAGCCGCGCTTATGTGGCGAGCTTTGGCTTTAAGGGCCAGGACCAGCAGAAGCGCGCTGGCGTACTCTCCGGTGGCGAGCGCAACCGTCTGAACTTGGCGCTTACGCTCAAGCAGGGCGGCAACCTGCTGCTCCTCGACGAGCCCACGAACGACCTCGACGTCGAGACGCTGTCCTCGCTCGAAGCGGCGCTGCTCGAGTTCCCGGGCTGCTCGGTGGTCATTAGCCACGACCGTATGTTCCTTGACCGCGTCGCCACGCACATTCTGGCGTGGGAGGGCACCGACGAGAATCCGGGCAACTGGTATTGGTTCGAGGGCAACTTCGAGGCCTATCAGGCCAACCGCATCGAGCGCCTTGGCGAGGACGCAGCCCAGCCGCATCGTATTCACCGCAAGCTGACGCGCGATTAGTCGAGCTCAGGTGACCTAACGAGAAAGGGACGATAACCTTGGGGTTATCGTCCCTTTTTGTTACTTGGTAGAAGGCTCGACTTTATCGATGGCCCAGGTGGATCCGAGGCCACCGGTGGTATTGCGGCGGATGCGCACGGCAACCTCGCGGCGCTCGCCGGCCTGCGTGTAGCGCAGGGGGAAGCTTGCGCGGTTTCGCGCGGCCTCGATGGTACCGCGCTCGCGGGCGATCCAGTAGTACTCGCCGACGATGCCGAGCGTGTCGGCGCCGTAGGGGAGATAGGTCGACAGCTGGTGTAGCAATGGGCCGGGGCAGAAGACCTCGGTTGCGAAATCGATGGGGAAGTCCTCGGGGATGGCGGGCGCTACGGGTGCGGGGGCCGGTACCATCGCCGGTGCGAAGGCCTGCTCATTGACGGGCGTCACCTCGACGACGGGCACGGGTTCGGTGCCGAGCACTGATTCGATGCCCACTTTCGGCATCGCCGCGGAATCTGCAGTCTCGACGATAGTGGGTGCGTCTGCGGTCGCGGTGTCGAGCTCAACTTGCGGAGCGTTCTCGTTCTCGACGCTCGACTTTGCCTCGATGGGCGTGGATGCCATGGTGGTGATGCCGGCGTTTGCGTTCTCGGGGTCATAGACGACCGTGAGCGAGATGGCGGGCTGCGGCGTCTCGGGCCCCGGCGCCGACTCGGTAGCGCCTTGATCGGCGGGCTCGTCGGACTGATCGTCCTCGGCCTCGTTGCCAAAGACATCGCTGTTTTGGAACGCAGGCGTCTCGGGTTGGTCAGCAGCTTCTTCGGTTGTCGACTCGGGCGCTTCGTTGAACTCCGCAGCGGCTTCCTGCTCGGATATGACTTTGGGATCGGTCGTGGCGGCGATTTCGGTTTCGGCTTCTGCCGTTACCTCAATAGCGACTTCGATCTCTGTCTCGGGCTCGGGTTCCGGCGCGGCTTCAACCATGGCTTCGGGCTTGGGCTCGGCGCGCTTAACGTGCTTGGGGCGCACCGCCTTGAGTTCCTTCTCGCCTCGCTTCTTCTTTTTGTAGGACTGCTTGGCGCCCTTGGTGGCCTTGGGCTTGTCCTCGCCCTTGGCAAGCGCTGCGTCCCATGCCTCGTTGGCGATGACGGTGGCGTACAGGCGGCCGCCCTTAAAGACAGTCAGTTTAATGCAGTCGTCGAGTTCCTCGAGCAACTCGCGCGTGGACTCGAAGCCCAGGTCATAAGCGGTCATGTCGCCAGCGGCGAGCGCCTCTTCGACCTGCGTCATAAACGTTTGCTTGCCGCATCCAATCGCATCGCGCAGCAGGCGATACAGATAGATGTGGTTGCCCAGCGAAAGCGTGGGCCTAACTATTATCTTGCTCATGGCAAATCTCCTCTTTACACACGTAAAGCATCTTACCATCGCATAGCGTTTGCCATGGCGGCGCCCAAGGCAAACGGGCGCGAACCGCTGTCGATTCGCGCCCGTTGTACAGGTTGCCTATCTGGGGATGCAGCGCCTAGTTGCCCGATGTCGTGTCTTGGCTTGAACTGTCAGATGTCGTGCCGGACGCGGTTCCGCTCGAGCTGTTGGTGTTGCTACTGTCTGCTGCACCCGTTCCCGACGTGGTGTCGCTCGTCTGGCCTCCTGTGTTCGGCTGTGAACCGTCAGTTGTTTGGCTTGAGTCGGTCGTGTCGGACGGCGTGCCACTGTTTGCCGTAGAGGAATCGGTGCCCTGCGATTGGTTTTGGGTGTTCGAGGACGAATTGGCAGCGGTAGAACTGTCTTGCGTGCCGTCCGCCTGTGCCTGCTCCAGTTTTGCGCGGGTGCGCATATATGCCATGATCCGGGCATCCGGGCAGGCGCGCTTAATGCCTTTGGCAATGGAACCGCCGATCAGCCCCAGACCGATAAAACCAAATGTGGTGTCTTTCATATCAGAATTCTCCTGTCATAGGTTACTTTCAATGCTATCTGCTATTCTATGCTAATCTGAAAATGTTGTCAATGCTTTATTGCTTTAAACTGCGATAGTATAAATGCCAAAAAGCATTACCGAAAACATGGACGTATCAGACGATACGAAAAAATACAGAAAAATAATTTGTGCAAATCGTATATTCTACTTGAAATTTTCAAACTTTTTTAGTAGAATATCTTCATAGACTAAATTTGATGTACAGGAGGGAATTATATGAACGTTTATGGTACAAAACAGATCCGAAACGTCGTTTTACTTGGTCACGGCGGGGCCGGCAAGACGACGGTTGCAGAAGCGCTTGCCCTGGTAACCGGAGTCACCAAGCGCATGGGCAAGGTTGCTGACGGTAACACCATCAGTGACTATGACAAGGAAGAAATCAAACGTCAGTTTTC
>OMCD01000817.1_pt1 | contig 21142 bp, 18 predicted proteins | sample 1674171 | NCBI WGS metagenome assembly OMCD01 (sample SAMEA103958149, study PRJEB25191) | human gut metagenome | biome: human-associated habitat [ENVO:00009003]; feature: intestine environment [ENVO:2100002]; material: feces | place: Germany | collected 2013/2015
GCACCGGCATGGACAGAACCATGGGGAGCACGGTGGAGGAATAGTTGTTCAGCTGGGCCGGCAGTACGCCGTAGACCATGGTGGTCGTTACGCCCGAATCCGCCGCAGCGTTGACCAACGTCATGAACTCAGGAGCAATGAGCACACCGCCGAGCATCATGCCGAGTGGCTGGCTGCAGCCAAGCTGCTTCGCAGCAGCCCAACCCAAATAAACGGGAAGGAAATAATAGCCAGCGTTATAAATCCAGTTGTAGAAGAAGTTGTAGATGTCGGAGTCGGCAGACCAAATACCGAACATGCCGTCACCGCAAACCAAGGCGATGGTACGGAACATGGCAGCGCCCATGATGATGGGGATCGTCATGACCATGGTCTTGGAGAGATAGTTGAGGATCTTGTTGCCCGCAGTCTTGAGCGTCAGCGGCTCCTTGGTGCCGCCATCGAGGTTCTCGTCAATGGAGCCTTCGCCTTTAACTCCCAGCGCAATGGCGGCGTCGTAGACCTTCGGTACGTTCTGGCCAATGATGACCTGATACTGGCCGCCAGACCACTGTGCGCCCAGTACATCCTTGATCTTCTTAACTTCATCGTCATTGGGGATGGACTGATCCTTGAGGTTCAGACGCAAGCGGGTCATGCAGTGCGTCACGTTCGTCACATTGGAGGCGCCGCCGACGGCAGCAAGCACATCCTCGGCAATCTTCTTGTTATCGACAGCCATGTCGAATCCCTTCTCTTCCAACTAAAGGTCTGTGGGCCTTCACAGCATCAAGACGCACGATTCCGCTCGCGCCTGCGCAGCGCGCGACGCCCGTTGGCAAGAGATTTCATTGCATGTGATTCCCGGGTGGATCGACATGAAAAAAGCCCCACGCACAACCGACGGAGACCCAATAATGGCCTCGGCAGAATCGGTAGTGCCTCTCGGAGCTGCACCGTGAGTAACACCCAACACACGGCGAGTATATGCGGCAGATACGTTTACTGTGGCTCAGATTGCCGACAAACGGTAGGAAACGACCCGCGAACGGTCACTATGACGGAAATAAAACGCCAGAGAACCTATTTATTCAAGCTTGCAGGAGCCACGCGATTCACGTGCATGATCAGATAGACGAGCTCTTCTTGGGCCAATGGCTCGCCAAAGGCCTCTTGAATCAGAGCGTCAATACGATGAGCGCAGCGCGATGCCGCAGGATATTGCTCCACGAGCACGTCGTAAAGACCTGAGTTCTCGGTGTCAATCGGCTCTTTCTTTGCCACGCGATCGAGCAGATAGCGCACATGGGTGGCAAAGCGAGTAAAAGCAAACGACGAGCGATCGACCGTCACGCCCAACTCTTCCTGAATAATCGCAACCGTCATATCGAGAAGATGTTCCTCGTGCTGCTCGGCAAGTACACGCCGCTCGCTCGGCTTAATCGCCGCATTGATAATCGACATGGCGATACCCGCGGCCTCACTCTGGGGCATGCGAACGGCAAAAATTTTCTTAATGCCGCGAACGGCTAGCTCGCCCAATCGATACTCAATAGGATGCAGCTGCTCCAGATCGCGCTTGAGCGGCAACGACACCACCATATGTTCACGGGCGCGCTTAATGGCAAACTGGATATGATCTGCCAGCGTAATGGGCAGATTAGGACTCAATTCGTACGAAAGCTGTCCGGTCGCAATATCTGCCAGCTGAGCAGAAAACTCAAGCACCTCGGGGTCGACCTCGTCGATGAACGCCAGATACTTTGAATCGATGCCGTAAAAGGTGCGCGTGACGACGTCCAGGTCGACCTCGTGCGGCATGTCGCCAAAGCCGATGCCGCGACCCAACGCGATGAGCTGGCGCCCCGCTCCGTCTTCGCAGATGGCAGCGTTGTGGTTAATGCGCTGGATAGCCCTCATGGAATCATCGCTCCTACTAAAACGCACCGTGTAGACCATCCACACGGCGCGTTTATTCTACCTGCACTTGCAGCTACAGTCCAAAGAAGCTCAAGGTCTGGTCTCGGCTTACGGGCTTGTAGTCATTGGCGTCGAGGCCGACATCGTAGCGAAAGATAGGGCGCTCGCGATCGCGGTTGCGTGCGTTGGCGCGGTCACCCCTGCTGTGGATATGCCCATGCAGCATAATGGCGCCACGTGCCTTGCCGTTCCAGCTGAGCATGGGGTAGTGGCTCATAACCAGACGATGGCCCTTGGCATAGCCGGGAGCAATCTCCAGGTAATCGCGCACGTCTTCCCAAATCTGCGGGGTGTCGGGATCTTCCCAGTCGCCGTCATGGTTACCGCGGATGAGCGTCACGTTCTGGCATTCGATACGCTCGCGCAGGCGCACCGCCTCCGCCAGGGGCAAACGATAGGTAAAGTCACCCAGAATATAGAGGCGGTCGTCCGCAGCCACGCACTCATTGATGGCATCGATGACCTTGCGGTTCATCTCCTCGACCGAATCAAACGGCCGATCCATGTCGTGCAAGATATTCGTATCGCCCAGGTGCAGGTCGGCGGTAAACCACATCATCGTCTGTGTCCTCATTTCGCAACGCGTCTAACACGTGCCTAGTATACAGACGCTCTGGCGCGTCGGTTAGCCAAAGAGCCCGCCGAACAGACCTCGACGGCGTTTGTCTTGCTTTTTCGAAGCGTCACCCTGGGCGTTCTTGCCCTGCCGCTTCTTACGATCCTGCTCCAACTCATCGTCATCGAGTAGCATATCCCACTCAAACGGATCATCTGTCAGATCGAACAGGTCGTCGTCATCAAACATGGCCGCCTCCATTGCCGACTAGCGAGCATCCACCACATAGAGCCCAACGCGCACCTGATGCCACGGGCTGCGCTCGGGAGCAACCTGTTGCACGCGAACCTCAAATACGTCCTCATGGCCGTAATACATCATCAAGGACAGCGGGCCGACCTCGTTTCCCGGAACATACCCAAGCTTGGTGTTGCCGTAATAGATCGCAACCGCCTCGGGGTCATGGGGATTATCGCGCTCGGCACACAGCGTCAACTTATCGCCCACTTTTAGATCTCCTAGGACCAAAGCGCCGTCGGCATATTGAAATCCTGCGATGTGAAACGACAGAAGAACACGTGAAGGCTCGTACATGGCAACTCCCCTAACGGCCGGATAAACCGGCGCTTAACCTTACTGAGAAGTTTACGAGCCCGTGCGGACACAAATACATCCTGTCTGCGTCCTTCAATCGTTTGCCTCAACGCTTGCGCGACAGAACGCTTGCAGATAAGATAGGAACACGGATGGCACCCGTTGCCGCGGGTCTTGCCAACTCCGATACACGTTTTCATCGTGAGAAGTGGCCGTCTTCGCTTACGCGGGGGCGGCTATTTCATTCGGCCGATAAATAGGCCGAGTTCGATAGCCGCGATCAACAACGCTAATAACGAAATAACATCGCTTACGTTCATACCAAATCCCTTCTAAAGGGAGTTGGCCCATCCGTGCTCCATAACAGTAGTCTAACGCAAAATGCAGGTAATAGGAACACTTGTTCGTATTACCTGCGCCCTTTTCTAATGCACAAACATGCGCACGAATTTGTGCTTCCAGCTTGCGTAAGGAGCGTAGCGGAATGGCACGTCCAGCCAGGTTGCCTTGTTCACGATGCTCTTCTTGTGGCTAAACGTATCGAAGCTTTCGCGGCCATGGTACTGCCCCATGCCGCTCGCGCCCATGCCGCCAAAGCCCATATGGCTCGTAGCCAAGTGCATGATCGTGTCGTTGACACAGCCGCCGCCAAAGGGCACATAGCGCACAAAGCGCTGCTGGACCTCGCGGTCCTGGCTAAAGATATACAGGGCCAGCGGCGTCGGACGATCCGTAATAAACGTCTCGGCCTCGTCTAGGCTCTCAAACGTCAGCACCGGCAAGATAGGGCCGAAAATCTCCTCCTGCATCACGGCGTCATCGGGGGTCACGCCGTCCAAAATCGTCGGCTCGATCTTGAGCGAAGTCTCGCGCGCGGTACCTCCAAGCACAACCTTATCGGGATCGATCAGCCCACGCACGCGCGCAAAATGCTTGGCGTTGACGATATGCCCGTAGTCCTCGTTGTCGAGCGGATGCTCGCCAAACATACGGCGGACTTCCTCCTTGATGAGGCCCAGCAGCTCGTCATGCACGCGCGTATCGACCAGCAGGTAGTCGGGCGCCACGCAAGTCTGCCCCACGTTGAGCCATTTACCAAAGGCGATACGCCGTGCCGCGACCTTCAAGTTTGCCGTCGCATCCACGATGCAGGGACTCTTTCCGCCCAGCTCAAGCGTCACGGGCGTAAGGTTTTTACTTGCGCGCTCCATGACGAGCTTGCCGACCGGAACGCTACCGGTAAAGAAGATCTTGTCCCAGCACTCATCGAGCAACGCTTCGTTCTCGGCGCGCCCGCCCTCGACAACCGTCACCAGACGCGGATCAAATGCCTCTTCACAGATTTGCTTGAGCACCGCGCTCGATGCCGGAGCATAGGCGCTCGGCTTGATGACCACAGTATTGCCAGCGGCAAGGGCGCCGGCGAGCGGCTCGAGCGTCAGCAAAAACGGATAATTCCAGGGCGCCATGATGAGCGTGACGCCATAGGGCACGGCTTGCGTCTTGCACACACTCACGGCATTGGCAAGGTCGCACGGACGCAGGCGCGGACGACTCCATCGAGCCACATGAGCGATCTGATGACGAATCTCGGAAAGCGACGTGCCGATCTCGCACATATACGCCTCGTCATGAGACTTTCCCAAATCGGTCTTGAGCGCATGGGCAATATCGGCCTCGTGCGCCCGTACCGCATCGCGTAAACTCACGAGCGCGCGACGTAGGGCATCAACATCAAACGTAGCGTGCGTTTTAAAGTAAGTGCGCTGATCGCCGACGATGCGCGCAATTTCCTCGGTGTTCATGGCACCCTCCTAGTTCTCGTCCTCAAACATACCACCCGCGACGACCTCGTACATACGCTCGAGCTCCAAGCGGTCCATTAGGAGCGGAACGGGGTACAGGGGATTGGCCTCGGCATCGGCATGCGCCGCCATCTCGGGAATGTCGGAGCGGCGAATGCCCAAGACATATTTGGGGATTCCCAGGATCTCGTTCATGCGGTCGACCCAATCGATAAAGGCCTCGGCCGCAAGACTATCCTGCGCGGTAGCCGGCGCAATGCCCGCCATGCGAGCAAGATCGGCAAGCTTGGGGGCGGCGGCGTCACCATAAGCGCGAAGCATGTGCGGCAGGATGATCGCGTTGGCCAAACCGTGCGGAATTCCGTATCGGCCGCCCAGACTGTGCGCGATGGCATGCACATATCCGACATAGGAGCGGGTAAACGCAACGCCCGCCTTATACGCCGCCGAAAGCATATTGCGACGAGCGCGCATGTCGTCACCATGCTCATAGGCCTCGAGCAAATTGTCGTGGATGAGCTGCACCGCCTGTCGCGCCATCTTGCGCGTATAGGGCGTGGTGCTTCGCCCGATAAAGGCCTCAACGGCATGCGTCAGGGCGTCCATGCCCGTCTGCCCCGTAATGGAAGCGGGCAAGCCGCACGTAAACTCGGGGTCGTGGACTGCAAAACGCGGGATGAGCACAAAGTCGTTAATGGGGTATTTGTAGTGCGTCCCGTCATCGGTAATTACCGCCGCAAGCGTGACTTCGCTTCCCGTACCGGCGGTAGTGGGAACGGCGATGAGCAGCGGCAGGCGACGATGAATCCGCAGCAGGCCACGCATCTTGTTGATGGGCTTGTTTGGCTGCGCAATGCGTGCGCCCACGCCCTTGGCACAGTCCATGGCCGAGCCACCGCCAAAGCCGATAATGGCCTGGCAGGCGCTCTCTCGATACAGGGACGCCGCTTCTTCCACGTTTGAAACCGTGGGGTTTGCACGCGTTTCGGCATAGACCGTAACGCCAATCCCCCTGGATGCGAGCGCCGTCTCGAGCGGTGCCGTGAGCCCCAGACGGGCAATGCCGGGATCCGTCACGATAAGGACCTTCTGGATCGAGCGCTTTTGAAGCACCGCGGGCACATCCTCGTCATGCTCTAAAATGCGCGGCTCGGTATAGGGCAGGATCGGCAATGCAATGCGAAAAACCGTCTGATATGTTCGGCACCAGGCACGACGGGCTAGATGCATAAAGGAAACTCCTTCATTTGTTGATAGGTCAACATTTGCTCGCCCGATTGTACTCAGCAAAGATCGCAGACGGCCTCCCAATCGTTAATCAATCAACATCTTCATATCTCGAAATTGTTTTATTAAAAATCATTCCTAATAGGCTTCACATTTGGTTGCATTTATGGATAATAGAACTCGTCAAGACGCACGTCCGGAGAGGGCCCTTACGGGACCGGACGAGCGCACAATCGCCATCGATCGAAAGGATCGAATCATGAAGTTTGTTTGCCCCGTTTGCGGTTATGTGGAAGAGTTCGACGGCGACCAGCTGCCCGAGGATTTTAAGTGCCCCCAGTGCGGCGTTCCCGGTTCTCGTTTCCTGAAGCAGGAGGAGGGCCAGCTCGAGTGGGCCGCCGAGCACGTCGTGGGCGTCGCCAAGATGGAGGGTGTCTCTGAGGACATCGTTGCCGACCTGCGCGCCAACTTTGAGGGCGAGTGCTCCGAGGTCGGTATGTACCTGGCCATGGCTCGCGTCGCTCATCGCGAGGGCTATCCCGAGATCGGCCTGTACTGGGAGAAGGCTGCCCACGAGGAGGCCGAGCATGCCGCCAAGTTCGCCGAGCTCCTGGGCGAGGTCGTGACCGACTCCACCAAGAAGAACCTCGAGATGCGCGTTGAGGCCGAGAACGGCGCCACCGCCGGCAAGACCGATCTTGCCAAGCGTGCCAAGGCCGCCGGCCTCGATGCCATCCACGACACCGTGCACGAGATGGCTCGCGACGAGGCCCGCCACGGCAAGGCTTTCGCCGGCCTGCTCAAGCGCTACTTTGGCTAAGCCAACCGCCTGAGACATAACCTCAAGCTCGATGAGGCCCGGACCGTATTGGTTCGGGCCTTTTTCGTGCCTCACGAACTTGTTAACGCCCTGAAATAGGACCGCCTTCGGCATCGGCTTCTCGTCAAAAACTAAGTGAGTAGACTTTTTGGAACTTGCCGAGCACGCCATCCATATTGCTTTATAAAGCCGCAGGTAAATGACTTGTTGCAAAACGGCTTGGTCGCCAAAGTGCCAAAAGTCTACTCACTTAGAACCGCAGCCGTCCACGATCGAGCCATTTTGTGTCTAGCGGGCATCTTTCCGTCGATTACTCCCAATTTTGTCCAGTCAATGAATAGTTCAGACCGGAGTAATGCCTCAGCCCTTTGCTCATCCGAGCTTTTATCACGATATTCAGCATCGAGCATCCTGCATACGGCCTTAACGATCGCGCGGAATCTATCCTCATCCGATATCTGTCTGTGTGTAAGGAGAAGCACATCGTAGCCCATGGCCTGAAGGGCCGTCATGCGGTCAGCGTCACGCAAGCCATCCCCTGCGCGTCCGTGCGAGGCCTTTCCCTGACATTCAATGGCCACCTGTCGCCTACCGTCCGGCGAAGAAAGAAGTAGGTCGATATATACACGGGACTTTCCCACAATCGCTCGAGCACTTGTGCTTAGTATCACTTCGACATTGAGCTCTATGCCGCAAAACCCTTCGCCTCCCAGGGCTCGCGGCAGTCCAAGCAACAAATACGCCTCGACCTCAAAAGGCGACGCGGCACCCAATGGAACGAGTTGCGATACCGCCATAAATCTATTGCCGTAACGCATCCCGCAAACATCTGAACAAAAACGGTCAAGGTCTCCGCCCAAAACCAAAGCGTCTCGACGCCATAAATTTGAGGCGGTGCCGTCCTCGGACGGGCAGCGCACCCAACCGAACGTTGTCGAAATCGCGCCCGAATCAATTGCACGCGAAAGCTCCGCCTCAAGTGCCGCTGGCAGGGCACACACCGCAAACAAGCCGCACATCTCTGCCAACACAAAAAGAAGCTGGAGATCCGTCAGATGCCGCGACATGATGAATGTCGTCAGTAGAGGAGACGTAACCAAAAACCCATGCTCCGTTTCCAGCACGGATTCCCTGGGGAGCTCACCAAGAAACAGCCGCTGCCTAATGCTGGCAGGACAAGTCCGTTTGTTTCTCGTCCGAACCAATGTATACAACGGAAAACCGAGCGCGACCGCAGCCGTCGGGTTGCGGGCGAGATCATATCGCTGCCGGTCTTCTTCCGGTCGTGGAAGCGGCGGACACAAAGCGCGGACTTGAGGAGGCAAACGCCAGTACCTAAAAGCCGATATGTCACAAAGTAGATCCTTCATAGGCACAGGAAAACACGAATTTCAACCCAATCAGTCACGCATTGGCGCGAACGCAGCAAAAATGGCGCCGAACGGACTGCCAAGTTTTCAACAGCCCTCCCCAACTGGCCAAAAGCTTGCCGTGAGCTGGACGAAGCCCTGTTGAAAACCCCATTTTTTCTCATGCGGAAACTTTGTGCGGCAAGTGAGTAGACTTTTTCGAACTTGCCGCGCAGACCATCCATATTGCTTTATAAAGTCGCAGGTAGATAGCTTGTTTCAAAACGGCCTGGTCGCCAAAGTGCCAAAAGTCTACTCACTTAGATTGCAGAGCGCCCCCATTAGCTGCAATTCCAAGGTATTAAGCACTTTTGGACTCAGATCATCATACTGAACAAGAATTTGACTTGAGTTTTCAGGGACAGATGCGCCATCGGCACACCAATAACAGTCACTGATATCGATAAACGGGATACTCGAGCGCGTGAGGGCCCGTGCAAAAGTGCCTCTGCCCGTTCCACGCTCCGCAACCACGATACAGTAAAGGCCCGCGTCTGCATGCTCGATCGAGACCTCTCCTGCCGGAAATACCTTCCGCACAAGCGCCATCAGGCCATCACGCGCCTCGCGAGCACGAACGCGCACGCGGTTCACATGTCGCTCGTAATCACCAGATTCCAGCAAACGCGCCAAAGCGACCTGGTCAACAGAGCTCACCGACGAGGCGTAGAAACCAAGGTTGCGCCTAAACCGCTCCATTAGCTCATCGGGCAGCACCATGTACGCTAGACGCAACGCCGATGACAGGCTCTTCGAAAACGTGTTGGTGTAGATAACCGACTGGGCGGCATCAATCGACGCGAGCGCGGGAATCGGCTTCCCGGCAAGGCGAAACTCACAATCAAAGTCATCTTCGATGAGATACCGACCTGGTCGCTCGGCGGCCCAGCTCAGAAGCGCATAGCGACGCGCAATGCTCGTCACAAGGCCGGTCGGATACTGATGGGACGGCATCAGGTGAAGGACATCGGTCCCGCTTTTCTGCAGAGTGCTCAAGTCCACGCCCTCATCATCCAACGGGATATGTCGAACTTTGCAGCCCATAGCCTGATAGATACGCGTCAGACGCAAATAGCCCGGATCCTCAACCGCATACACCTTGTCCGCGCCAAGCAACTGAACCAACATGGTATCGAGCAGCTGGGCGCCCGCACCGATAACGATGTTGTTGGGGTCGACATTCATACCCCTTGTCCCGTGCAGATGGTGAGCAATTGCGCGTCGCAGCCGAGCAGTGCCCTGCGCCGGTGCGGGCGAAAAGATTTCGCGCTCGTCTTCGGATGCCAGCGTCGCCCGTAGCGCGCTTTGCCAAAGCCGCGCCGCCTCCAAAGCAGAAGGAGAAAGCGCATCGAATCGCTCGACCTGTCCGTTGACATCATGCACGCTGGGGCCCACAGAGACGGCATCTCGGTCGATGCCCTCCGCAGCCGAAGCCAAAACCGGTGCATCCGGAAGCTCGCAAGCGTAGTAGCCACGACGTGGTATTGAGCAAATATAGCCCTCAGCGAGTAACTGGCTATATGCATTCTCGATGGTAATAACACTGATTCCCAGATGACTGGCAAAGGCGCGCTTAGACGGCAAATGCTCCCCCGCCACAATGCGTCCAGCTACGATATCATCTCGAATTTGCTGGTAAACATACTCATAGAGCGATGCTTCGCCGCGTTTTTCCAAATTGTAGTCAAGCATGAGCCTATCACCTGACCTTATTAAGTCATTCAATCTGGTATTAGTCTGACCTTGTAATTATCTCGAAAACTGAGTATTTTGTCATACCCAGCTCCCCGATAGGATGTTCCGTCAAGCAATGCACATGCCAACCAAGGGAGCAACCATGGCAGAACAGAACAGCAAGGCCGACCGCGTCAAACTCAATCGCGAGCTCGCGCAGATGCTCAAGGGCGGCGTCATCATGGACGTCACCACGCCCGAGCAGGCACGCATCGCCGAAGAGGCAGGCGCCTGCGCCGTCATGGCACTCGAGCGCATCCCGGCCGACATCCGTGCCGCAGGCGGCGTCTCGCGCATGAGCGACCCCAAGATGATCAAGGGCATCCAGGAGGCCGTCTCCACCCCCGTCATGGCCAAGTGCCGCATCGGTCACATCGTCGAGGCGCAGGTCCTGCAGGCCATCGAGATCGACTACATCGACGAGTCCGAGGTTCTCTCCCCTGCCGATGACGTCTATCACATCGACAAGACCCAGTTTGACGTGCCGTTTGTCTGCGGCGCCCGTGATCTGGGCGAGGCGCTGCGCCGTGTTGCCGAAGGCGCCACGATGATTCGCACCAAGGGTGAGCCGGGTACGGGCGACGTCGTTCAGGCCGTGCGTCACATGCGCAAGATCCAAAAGCAGATCCGTGACGTTGTTGCCCTGCGCAACGACGAGCTCTTTGAGGCAGCCAAGCAACTGCAGGTTCCGGTCGAGCTGGTGCGCGAGGTCCATGCCACGGGCAAGCTTCCCGTTGTGAACTTTGCCGCCGGCGGCGTAGCGACCCCCGCCGACGCCGCGCTGATGATGCAGCTGGGCGCCGAAGGCGTCTTTGTCGGCTCGGGCATCTTTAAGAGCGGCGACCCCGCCAAGCGCGCAGCCGCCATCGTCAAGGCCGTGGCAAACTTCACCGATGCCAAGCTCATCGCCGAGCTTTCGGAGGACCTGGGCGAGGCCATGGTGGGCATCAACGCCGACGAGATTGAAATCATCATGGAGGAGCGCGGGCGCTAGTCCAGCAGAAAGGATCGCACATGAGCGATTATGCAGACCAAACGGTCGCCGTGCTGGCGGTCCAAGGCGCTTTTGTCGAGCACGAGACAAGACTATCCGAGCTGGGCGTACACTGTATTGAGCTGAGGCAGGCGGCTGATTTGAAGCAGGACTTTGACCGTCTGGTACTTCCCGGCGGCGAGTCTACCGTTCAAGGGAAGCTGCTTGATGAGTTGGGCATGCTCGAGGAGCTTCGTGCCCGCATCTCTGAAGGCATGCCCGTCCTGGGCACCTGTGCCGGCCTAATTCTGCTGGCTCACGACCTTGCCGCCCATGACGATAAGGGCACGCCGCGTTTGGCAACCATGGATGTACTTGTCGAGCGCAATGCCTACGGCAGGCAGCTCGGCAGCTTTCGAACCAAGGGGCAGCTAGCCGGCATCGACGGTGAAGTGCCACTGACGTTTATCCGCGCGCCCCGCATCGTCGAGGTCCACGGCGACGCAAAGGCCTTAGCGAAAGTCGACGGCCGTATCGTCGCCGCGCGCCAGGGCAACCAGCTCGGCGTAACCTTCCACCCCGAACTCGACGAAGACACCCGCCTCCACGAACTGTTCCTACAAATGTAGGCATCGAAATCAACAAACGAAACGAGAGTGGATAATCTCCCACCTTGAGCATGAATATGGGCTCATACCGGGAGATTATCCACTCTCATGCTACGTAGTCGTTGGGGACGTTCTTAAATGACCAGTCAAACAAGAACGTCCCCAACGACTATCTTTTAGCAGGTCTGGATCATGGCAATGTCGATGTTTTGGCACCGACAGCGAGCGCCCACCAGAGCGAACAAATTGGCATGAAAAGAGGACGGCATAGACCTTCTGGTCATGCCGTCCTCTTTGAATGACAAGTTGTCGCTCTGGTGGGCACGCAGCGTCAACTAGTTACGCGGTTTGGTAAAACCGCGTAACCCAACTAGAAGCGGTTGCCGCGGAAGCCGCCGCCGTTGCGGCCGCCACGGTCGCCACCGCGACCGCCACGGTCGTTACCACGGTTGCCGCCAAAGCCGCTACGGTTGCCACCGCGATCGCCATAGCCACCACGGTTGCCGCCAAAGCCGCCGCGACCGCCACGGTCGCCGCCACGGCCACCACGGTCGTCACGGCCGCCGCGAGGACCGCGGTCCTCGTCCAGGCCCATGGCGACGAGCGGAGCGATAACCTTATCGAGAGCGGCCATCAGCTCGGTGGCCTCCTCGTAAGAAAGCTCGGGCAGGAGCTTCTCCTTCTTGTTGGCAAGCTCGACCAGGCCCTCAGCGGCATCCTCGGCAGCGAAGACAACAATCTTGCGCATATCGCCCTCGGCGTCGTCGATGCGGCCGACCAGATCGGCAGCCTCGGCCTCGGCCATCAGGCCATCGAGCTCACGGAGGCGCATGCCCAGCAGGTCGGACATTTCCTTCTGCTCCATCTTGGGCTTGAGGTCAAGAAGCTTGATGGCGCGCTCGATGTTCGCCATGCGCTCGGCCTTGGCCTCCTCCTCCTTGGAAATAGCAAAGCGACGGCTACGCAGCAGGCGGGCGGCCTTCTGCATCTTGTCCATCAGCTCTTCGTCATCGTAATCAACGGCGGCCTCGACAACCTCGGCCTCCTCCTCGGCGGAAACCTCGTCAGCAGCCTCAACCTCGGCAGCTTCGGTCTCCACGGTCTCGACTGCCTCGACCTCGGCAGCCATGGTCTCGTTCTCGGTCTCGTTCATGATCTCTTCGTTCTCGGACATGAGACTCCTTCTTGGCCCTCTCGGGCATCATCGCCCCATTCGCGGGGCCCGTCGCGCACTCTTTGCGCTTTAAACATTCATGCCTCTCGGCAAAACGTCCATTAGTTTATGGTGTCGCCATCCAATCTAGCTGCAGAATCTATGTGCACACATTAATGCGACATGTGCGACTCACGACGAGCGTACACCAGCGACACCGCGAACCCGACCACGGCAATTACAGCCGCCACACGCACGGCAGTTACAAATCCAATCGCCTGGGCAACGTCGGTCGCAGCGCCAGCGGCGCCGGCGGTCGCAGCAGAACTCGAGAGCAGACCGATAAACAGCGACGGGCCAAACGATGCGGCAATCATGTTCCACGTGTTGAGCAATGCCGTTCCGTGAGGATGCTCAGCGGCAGGTAGCGTCTCCAAGCCGGCCGTCTGCGAGGGGCTTAGCACCAAACCGACTCCGGCATACACCACAACGGTCAGCGCCACAACGACGCCGATGTTCATGCTTGCCGCCGTCATCGATATGGCAGTCTGCCCCACGGCAATCAGAGCAAAGCCAATCGGTAGCAGCGGCCATGCGCCACGGGCGTCCATCACTCGTCCGCCCACAATCGAGGTCACTGCGTTGCAGGCAATCGCCGGCAAAATGAGCAAGCCCGCAATAAGTGCGGTCATGCCGTATGCGCCCTCAAAATAGAGCGGCAACAAAACGCTCATCGAGAATGTCGTCATCATCGACACCACCACAAGCAGACACGCAGGCCAAAAACGAACGCTCGCCATGGGACGCACGTTAAGCACCGGATGCTCGAGCTTGAGCTGACGGGCCGCAAACAGGCCGAGCAGCACAACAGCGGCGAAGAACGTCACGATGCCGGCAATCAGATTGGTCGAGAACTCGCCTACGGAATACACAAATGCCGTAATGCCGGCGGCGAGTAAAACAACCGACAGAATATCGAGCGTGGTGTTCGAGCGCTCCCCGACATTCTGAACATGCTTTACGCCCGCCGCAGCGACCACAATGCCGCCCACCAGCGGCACTATGAACACCGCCCTCCAGCCAAACAACGTGCACATAAGACCGCTGATCACGGGTCCAAACGCCGGCCCCAGCGTAATGCAGGCACCGCCCAAGCTCAGATACAGACCGAGCTTCTCGGGCGGAGCGCAAGACAGCACAACGTTCATCATGAGCGGGAACAAGACGCCCGATCCCGCAGCCTGCAAAATACGACTTGGCAGCAAAACGCTAAACGACGGAGCGACCAGACACAGAACTTCGCCGGCGACCATGCATCCGCATGCGAAAAACAGCAGCTTGCGCGTCGAGAAACGGCCGGACAGGAAGGCCATGATGGCCGTAAAGATCGACGTCACGATCATGTAGCCCGAGACGAGCCACTGCGCCGTGGTGGCACTCACCGAAAAGGCTGCCATAATGTCGTGCAACGCCACGTTAATGATGTTCTCGTTAAACGCGGCAACAAAGGCTGCAATATACATAACGACGAGAATCGCCGCAGTGGCCGATGGCGTTGCTTGAACTTGTTGCTGAGATTTGCTCCCCATGCATTTCCTTCCTCTTGGAACGACAGTCGCATCGCCCCAGAGGAACAGTCCAGGGCGAAAAATGAGCCCTAGACTTACGCCAGACGCCGTACACGACGAATCTGGCAACATGGTCCAACGTTGAAAGATTGTAACGCGGACGCGCAGCTTTCCTTCCGCGCTATTATTAAAAGTCCACGAAAGCATAAGACATGAGGAGCCCGCCATGATTAAGCCCATCATGAAATCCGAGTTCTTTTTGCGCCTGCCTTCCGAAGACGCGGGACCCGACGATGCCGTGACCGGGCAGGATCTCCTGGATACACTCCACGAGCATGAGCACGAGTGCGTGGGGCTCGCCGCCAACATGATCGGTGTGCGCAAGCGCATCATCTGCGTAAAGGACGGCAACAGGGCGCTCCTGATGTACAACCCTCAAATTCTTGAGCAGGTCAATGCCTATCAGACGAGCGAAGGATGTCTCTCGCTGATCGGCGAGCGTCCCTGTACCCGCTATCGCCGCATTAAGGTGGAGTATTTGGACGAGAACTTCGTCCACCGCATCAAAAACTTCTCGGGCTACACCGCCGAGGTCATCCAGCACGAAATCGACCACTGCAACGGGATTGTTATTTAGTTCCGCCGATTCAAGAAAGCTCCCTGCAGCAAAACAACTGCAGGGAGCTTTTCATAGTGCGGAGTTTCTATCCCCTACGACTGGCGGTAATGGTCAAAGAAGTCGGCGAGGTCTTCGAGGGACTCTTTGAGTACTTCCATGCGCGGCAGGTACACGATGCGGAAGTGGTCGGGCTCAGCCCAGTTGAAGCCGCCGCCGCGCGTAATCAGGATCTTCTTCTCGTGCAGCAGGTCAAGGGCGAATTGCTCGTCATCGGTGATGTTGAACTTTTTAACATCCATCTTGGGGAAGATGTAGAACGCCGCACGCGGCTTAACCACCGAGATGCCGTCAATCTTGTTGAGCGCCTCATACACAAAGTTGCGCTGCTCGTAGACACGGCCGCCGGGACGGATGTAGTCGTTGACCGACTGATGGCCACCGAGTGCCGTCTGAACGATCGACTGAGCCGGCACGTTGGAGCACAGGCGCATGTTGGAGAGCATGTTGATGCCCATGATGAAGTCGCTCATGCAGCGCTGGTTGCCCGAAAGCACCATCCAGCCAATACGATAGCCCGCAATCATGTGCGACTTGGACAGACCGCTAAAGGTAACGCAGGGCAGGTCGGGGGCGAGCGAGGCAATCGAGACGTGCTCGTAGCCGTCCATGCACAGGCGGTCGTAGATCTCATCGGCAAAGATCATCAGCTGATGCCTGCGTGCAATCTCGACGATGCCCTCGAGCACCTCGCGCGGATAGACAGAACCCGTGGGGTTGTTGGGGTTGATGATGACGAGGGCTTTGGTCGCACTCGTAATCTTGGACTCCATATCCTCCAAGTCGGGATACCAATCCGCCTGCTCATCACACAGATAATGTACGGGATGACCGCCGGCAAGGGTTGCGCACGCCGTCCAGAGCGGATAGTCGGGGCTGGGGATCAGAATCTCGTCGCCGTTGTCGAGCAGCGCGTTCATCGAAAGCTGAATGAGCTCGGACACGCCGTTGCCCGTGTAGATATGCTCCATCTGAACGTTGGGCAGGCCCTTGATCTGCGAATACTGCATGATTGCCTTGCGCGCGGAGAACAGGCCACGCGAGTTGGAATAGCCTTCGCAGTCGGGCAGTTGCTGGCGCATGTCCTTAATGACCTCATCGGGCGTGCGGAAACCGAAGGGCGCCGGGTTGCCGATATTGAGCTTGAGGATGCGCTCGCCCTCGTCCTCCATACGGGCGGCCTCGTCGACGACGGGACCGCGCACGTCATACAGGACGTTGTCGAGTTTGGTGGATTTAGAAAAAGTACGCATGGTGGTGCTCCTTGCAATTTGAGCTGAGGGATGGGGTTCGGGCTTGGAATCGTTGCGGGGTGATGATGCCTCGCCTTGATCGGCGTCGCCGGCGAGCAGCCAGGTAACATCGACCTCCAAAATACGGGCGAGCAGCTCAGCCACATCGCGCCGCGGGATCGTCTTGCCGCTCACATATTGGCTCATCTGACTCTTGCCGAGTTTTTTACCGAGCATCTCCGATGCGCGGATTACGTCCGACTGGCGAACGTCGCGATTGGACATAGTCTGTCGCAGGCGATCGCTAAACGTCTCTTGGGCCACTAGAACCTCCTTGCTGGCAAAGTTCAATTTATAGAACACGAATTGAACCTGGGTTCAATTTAGGCAGCAGTATAACGCGGCACCTCATTCGAAAGTTCAATTTCATAAGAAAACGAACCGAACTCCGAGATTTGCCCAAAGCGGACAATGATATGCACGCGTTTAGAGGTATTCAAGGAAACGTGCGGCAGCAAGCGAAACGTCAGCCGTGCGATATATCGCATTGATCTGCCGATGGGAATGCCCCTCGAGCGGACGCACGGCAACATCGAACTGACAGCGGCGCAAGATGAGCGCGGGAAGAATGCTCACACCCAAGCCGTCCTCGACCATAGCCATAATCGCATAGTCATCCCAAGTCGACAGTTTTGAGCGCACTGCCAGCCCCGCCCGACGAAACAGCGGCGTAATCTCATCATCGGTACCCCGTTCCAGCAGAATAAACTGCTCGTTGGCCAAATCGGCAAGGGAAACGATCTCCGCGGTGGCAAGCGAGGAGTCTGCTGGCACCACGGCCATCAACTCATCTTGCACCAACAGCCGCGACGCCATGCCGGCGCCGCGTGGCTCGCGCGGAATAAAGCCCAGGTCGCAGCGGCCTTCTGCCACCCATTGCTCAATCTCGGAGTAATCACCCATCAGCAACTCATAATCGACATCCGGGTGATCAGCGCGAAACCGTGCGATCACCGGCGGCAGCACGTGGGTCGCCACACTCGAAAACGTACCGATGCAGATTTTGCCGCGCATGAGCCCGCGCATCTCATCCACCCGTCGCTGCAAGCGAGTGAATTCCTCACAGAGCGCTTCGACAGCCGGCATGACCTGCCGCCCATCGGCAGAAAGAGCCACGCCCTCGCGACTGCGGTCGAGCACCTTAAAGCCCCAATCGGCCTCAAGATCGGCCACCATGCGGCTCACGCCCGATTGCGAATAGCTCAGGCGTTCGGCAGCACGCGTAAAGCTTCCGGCGCGCACGGTCTCCAGCAGCACCTGCATCTTTTGAACATTCGTTTCCACGGCACCCCTCCACCTATGCATGAGCTTTTGTCATGTTATCTATGCATTATATTCGCTTTTCTTCTAAAGCCAGTTCACCCATAGTGAACATGCTCGGATATAGAGGGGATGGAAGCGCATGAACAACGGGCTGTTTACGTACTTAGCAGCATTGCTATTGTTTGGCTCCAACGGCATCATCGCCTCTGCCATCGCGTTGCCGAGCTCCGATATCGTGCTACTGCGCACGTTTTTGGGCGCCCTCTCGCTTGTCACTATCCTTGCCATCACCCAACGCCATAAGTTGCAGGCGCCATCTCGCCCCCGCGAAGCCGCAGCCCTCCTCCTTTCGGGAGCCGCGCTGGGCGCCAGCTGGATTTTTCTGTTCCGCGCCTACCAGACGATCGGCGTCGGCGTATCCTCGCTGCTGTACTACTGCGGCCCCAACATTGTCATGGCCCTCTCCCCGCTCATTTTTGGCGAGAAGCTGACCGGCGGTAAAATACCGGCTTCATAGCCGTCGCCTGCGGCGCCTTCCTCATCGCGGCCCAAGGCCTCGGCGGCAATATGCTCATCGCGGGTATCGTGTGCGGCATCGCCTCGGCCTTCTGCTACGCGTTGATGGTCATTGCCAGCAAGGGAGCGCCACATATCGAAGGTCTCGAGAACTCCACGCTCCAGGTGAGCGCCGCCTTTGTAACCGCGTTGATCCTTACGCTCCTCACGCAAGGTGTCCCCTCGTTCCTCTCCCCCAGCATTGCCGCCGGCATCGATTGGCGCGCCGTTGCCATGCTCGGCATTGTCAACACCGGCATCGGTTGCCTGCTCTACTTTAGCGCCGTCGCCAAACTGCCTGTGCAGACCGTCGCCGTCGTCGGCTACCTTGAGCCGCTTTCGGCCGTCGTGTTCTCGGCCGTCCTTTTGGGCGAAATCATAACACCGGTCCGCCTGATGGGCGCCGCGCTTATCATCGGCGGCGCGATTTTTTGCGAACTCGCCGGCAAACGCGCAAACACCAAGGCTGGCATCGCCCAGACAGCACGTGCTTAATAGCCCCTGCTCTGAAATACTACCTGCGTATATGAATAATCCCCAGATGGGGATTATTGTCTAAAACGCCCCGATGTGCCAAACTGCTCTTATATGTATAAAGATGGCATAAAGGTCTACTGCTCGTGGCAGAGGCCTGATGTCCAAGGGAGTCCACGTGGCACACAACAAACTGGAGGCAAGCCCCCAAGACCAGCGTGGTCAAGGCGGGCACGGAGCCATCCCCCTCTCCGCTGGCATGCTGCTCGTAACGCTCGGCGTCGTCTATGGCGACATCGGCACGAGCCCCATGTACACCATGAAATCAATCGTCGCCAACAACGGCGGCATCGGTACCGTCAGCGAGGACATGATTCTGGGCGCGCTTTCGCTCGTCATCTGGACCATGACGCTCGTGACCACGGTCAAGTACGTGGTAATCGCCATGAAGGCCGACAACCACAACGAAGGCGGCATCTTCGCCCTGTTTAGCCTGGTGCGAAAAGTGGCACCATGGCTGATCCTACCTGCCATGATCGGCGGCGCGGCACTGCTCGCCGACGGCATCCTCACCCCCGCGGTCACGGTCACCACAGCCATCGAGGGCCTGCGTACCATCGAGTGGGGCCACGCGCTGCTGGGCGACGGCCAGACCAACGTCATCATCATCACCATCATCATTATCTGTGGCCTATTTGCCATGCAGCGCGCCGGTACCTCGTCGATCGGTAAGCTGTTCGGTCCGCTTATGACGCTATGGTTCCTGTTCCTGGCGGGCGCCGGCCTGTTCAACATGCTCGGCAACCTGTCCATCCTACGCGCGCTCAACCCCATCCGCGGCATCATGTTCCTGTTCTCGCCCATCAACCACTCGGGCATCATGGTGCTCGGCTTCGTCTTCCTGTCGACGACCGGCGCCGAGGCCCTCTACTCGGACATGGGCCACGTTGGCAAGGCCAACATCTATGCATCCTGGCCGTTTGTTAAGGCAGCGCTTATCCTTAACTACCTGGGTCAGGGAGCTTGGCTGCTCGCCAATAACTCCAACCCCCAGATGCTCGCGATGGATATCGTTAACCCGTTCTATATGATGCTTCCCGAGCCCCTGCGCCCCTTTGCCATCGTGCTTTCGGCCGTAGCGGCCATCATCGCCTCGCAGGCGCTCATCACCGGCTCGTTCTCGCTGGTATCCGAGGCCACGCGTCTCAACCTCATGCCGCATCTGCGCATCCACTACCCCAGCGACACCAAGGGCCAGCTCTACATTCCGCTCGTCAACAACATCATGTGGGTCGGCTGCATCTTCATCGTGCTGCTGTTCCAAAACTCCGAGCGCATGGAGAGCGCCTACGGCCTCGCCATTACCGTGACCATGCTCATGACCACGACGCTTTTGACGAGCTACATCGCCGGCATCCTCAAGCACAAGTTGGGCGCCTGCGTCTTCGCCCTGCTCTTTGGTGCCATTGAGCTGTGCTTCTTCGCTTCGTGCCTCACCATGTTCTTTGACGGCGGCTACGTCATGATCTTCCTGGCCGCACTGCTGTTTGGCCTTATGTATGTGTGGCGCCGCGGCACCGCCATCGAGCGCACGCAAACGATCCTGCTGCCCGTCTCCAAGTACATCGATCAGCTCAACCGCCTGCGCAACGACGAGACCTACCCCGTGCTCGCCGACAATCTGGTGTTCCTCACCAACAGCCCCGACCCGCTCACGCTCGACCGCGACGTGCTCTATTCCATCCTGGACAAGCACCCCAAGCGCGCTAAGGCATATTGGTTCATCAACGTGCACGTTACCGACGAGCCCTATACGCACGAGTATTCCGTCGAGACCTTTGGCACGGACTTCCTCTTCCGCGTTCGCCTGGACCTGGGCTTTAAGGTCAACCAGCGCGTCAACGCCTATCTGCGTCAGATCGTCGGCGACCTGATGGCTTCGGGTGAGCTGCCGCCGCAGCACCACACCTACTCCATCTACGAGACGCGCGGCAACGTGGGCGACTTCCGTTTTTGCATGCTGCGCAAGATGCTCGCCCCCGAAACGGACATCAACCGCAATGACCACCGCGTGATGGCCATCAAGTACGCCGTCCGCCGCGCCTGTGGAAGCCCGGCACGCTGGTACGGTCTTGAGAACTCGGCCATCATCATCGAGTACGTGCCGCTGTTTGCCCGCATACGCCCGGCCGTTAAGCTCGTGCGCACCCAGGTGCCGCTCGAGGTTCAGATTGAAGAGGCCGAGGAAATGGAAGTCGACATCTTCTCGGACGACTTGGTCAACGGCAACGAGGCCGGTAGGGACATGAACATCGACCCCACCGAGCTGCTCGAGAGCGTCGCAGATATGCCCGAACAGCAACAGCTCGACGGCCTCGAGAGTGAACAACTCAACGACGCCAACTTCTAGCGACGTCACAAATCAACGACAGCGGCCCTGCACCTCACGGTGAACTGCCTCCCATTTCTTGGACAC
>OMCD01000838.1_pt1 | contig 20895 bp, 19 predicted proteins | sample 1674171 | NCBI WGS metagenome assembly OMCD01 (sample SAMEA103958149, study PRJEB25191) | human gut metagenome | biome: human-associated habitat [ENVO:00009003]; feature: intestine environment [ENVO:2100002]; material: feces | place: Germany | collected 2013/2015
ACATCATTAATGTCGAATATATTAACTAGTCACCAATGTATCTGTTAAGCCTTTCTTTTTTATACAGTTTTCCAACATATATCTCATATCCTATTCCCACTTTTTAAAAATTATTAAATTTTCGGTAATAGAATGATCCTTTTAATTTCTAATAGTATGAACATCATGTTGCTCACTTGATTAAAGAAAAGCACTAGCTGAAGTGCTAATGCTTATCGAAGCTCAGGTAAACCTAAACTGTTAATTGCTTTTATAATGATAGACCAGGTTGTTTCATCACAAATATCTAAATCATCATAGTTTTCATTCCATTCTTTAATGTAGGATATATATTATGGATAAACTTCTTATATTCCTTTTCAATTAAATCAATACTTGTTTTGCATTCTAAAGTACCAATAGAATCTGAATAAGAATCAACAAACCAATCTTTAATCTTTTTTACAACAATCTTTTGATATCCTTCATAAAAACCACCCATTTCAGATTCAACTGAAGTAGTAGAAGTTTCATCAATAGGTAAAAATGAATAACAAACATCTTTATGACAATGAAAACAATATCAACTTGAAGTTAGAATCTTTTTACCACGTATAAAATAGATTTTATGATCATCTATATCTTTTTGAAGTTGAGTAGTCATTTTTGGAATTCCATAAACAATTTTTTGCCATTTCATGACCACAATGAGGACAACGTATATGTGTCAAATAAAATCACTTCTTTCTAAGAAACTATTTAATTTTCCAATATCCGCTAAATCCATGTCCCACATATTCAATTTGATCATTTTCTTTAATGAGGCGTCGAACTGTTCTTAAACTGACACCTAATTTTTCGGCCATGATTTTTGCACTGATTTTATTGTTTTCTTCAATCATGTTCATTATTAGTGTATCAAAATCTTGAGTGCCATCTTGAGTGCCATCTTGAGTGCCATCTTGAGTGCCATCTTGAGTGCCACGATAATTTAAATTTGGCATAATAACAGTAAATTGGTATCTATCGGATCTGAAATAGGGTTTCTTTTCATCAGTATAGTTCACTTGAAAAGCATAATTATCTAAGATTTTTGCAAATCCACTGCCTTTACGTTCCATATATCCAAGCCGATTAAATACATCTGCTAATACTGGATTTCTTCGAGTGGATGGTACTGTTACGGGATCTCTTTCTTGGATGTTAGAGCCATCTGGCATGCCACCTGGAGAATAAATTTCCAAACGATCATCATAAATATCAATGTGAACTTCACTTCCATTAATCAAATAATCTCTATGTGCTATCGCATTGACTAATGCTTCGTGGTAACTACGTTCAACATATTCTGGCATTTCTTCTCTAGAATTTGCTGTCTTTTTCCACATCATTTTGGCATTTCTTTTAATGAAGGCTTCACCATTGTCTATTAAAGAAATAACACTGCCTTCATATTCAGCATCATCTAATGCATCGAAAGTACCTCCGCTTTTATTCAACCCATTCCAACGTGTACAAAAGATTCTTGAATAACGAATTGGACTTTCATCCGCAATTAAAGCACCTGCATTTGTAAGATAACCATCTTCGGTTGCTAGTCCAAATGAAACGAGATCTTTTTCGTCAAAACTATTGCCTGTCCATTTTTTATATCTTTCTCTGAGTTTAGAAAAGGCATAATCTTCAACTTTATACATTGAATTTTGAGAATCAAATGTTGTGTTGCGTCCTCTTAAAACAAGGCGTTTTAATTCGATAGGAGACGCTTTTGCACTTTCATTACCAATACGAACATAAGCTTCAAGTAATCCGTCTCCTGAATAATAGTAAGGTGTTTCTTCTCCTTTGAATACCTGAACAATTAAAAGAACATTTCCATCTTCAGTATGAAAAGAAATTTTAAACTCTGGAATCGGATTTAATCTTGTTTTAATGATTTCGCTGATAAGTTCAGCATCTTTATCCGGAGTTTCTAAACCAACGATTTGATTATCATCTGAAATTCCAAAGATTAAGAAACCTCCTAAAGTATTCGCAAAAGCACTGATGCTTTTACACCAGCTTTTAGGTTTTTTAACTTCTAATTTTAACTTTTTATCATATTCTGTTGTTTCACCAATTATATTTTTAATTTCCAAGATACCCACCAACCTTTATAAAAATTATGACATAGAATTCTTTTAACAATCAAAAAAATACTATAAAGCAATCAAAATTTCATAGTAAGAAAGTAAATATTATTGCTACGTGTAGCTTTTTGCTTGTTCCATCCAATAAGAACGAATTCTTTCTATCATATCAATACAATCATTTTGCGCAGTAGTTGCATTATATTTTTTCATATCACTGAAAGCATGTCCGCACGGTACAAGATCATTATCTACATAACCGCCACTAACCCCAACAAGCCATGAAGTAAATACACTTCTCTTAAATTTAAAAATATAATAATGCATCTCATACAATTCAAATTTTTAACAAATTCAATTTTAGATGGCTTTTTACCTAATTCTTGCGAATCTGATGACCATTCCACCATATTCATTTGAGCCACTTCTTGTTGTTTAATGTTCATTATTTTATCAATCCATTCATCCACAAACTGGAATTTGTCAGTCTAAAATCAGGACTCCTGAGCAATCGGACATTTGTGTAAATGAAAGATTCGGAAATTCTTTTCTCAGTTTTTCAACGACAAAGTAGATTTCATCATTATCCCATGTGTCTCCTGCCTTCAATTTACACTGTTCTAAATCCTTTCGTGTTTCAAAGGCAACATCACCAATTATAATTTTACCATTTTCCTTCAAGTAGTTACGCGAATCTAAAAGGAAGTCATTCTTTTGTGCATCCGTCAAATGATGCAAAGAGTATGTCGCAACAATATAATCATATCGAAAGTTACGCAACGGTTCGACAAGCCCTTTTGAAAAGTCCCCCTGATATAAATGTGCATTGGGCATTTTCTCAGATGCCAACTCAATCATCCTAGATGAAAAGTCCTGTCCATATATGGAACATCCTTGCTCATATAGCTTTGTTGTTAATGTACCTGTCCCGAACCCAATATCCAAAACAATAGCATTTTCATTTTTCATTATAGTCTGAAAAATGAATCCAAGTACCTTTTTGTAACCAGCAAAAGGATATGTGTTTTTCTCATCAGAAATGCCAACAGTTTTGTCGTAACCATCTGCCCAAAGATCAAACTCTTTTTTATCTAGCATATTTACTTCCTCCATAACTTCTAATTTATCTAGCTAAATAATATCATACACCTTAGTTTTTAAACATTTGCTATATTAACCAATTTAGCTAGAATCACAATTCTCTTATTGTTATCTCTTGTATCACAAGTAACCAAAGTCATTAATCGATCATCTTTATTTACTGAAACACCAGTCTTATACAATCCCCTATTAATGGAATCTGATATAAATGCATTAAATGAATTTATTGAATCCCATTCTGTTTGAGTAAATTCTAAAGAATCATTCAAGTCATTCAAATCAACATTTATTACTCCAAAGATCTGATATGTTCTAGTTTCATCTTCTGTAATGAATTTAAATGTATCATGTTTTTTATAATAGTTCTGATCTATATAACTCATCAAAGGTGTAAAAATAATGTTATCCCATTTACTAGAATGACCATAGATTACAACATTTTTTGAATCTATATTTCCATCTGCCGATACAAATGGTATTCCGGCATTGGCATATTCTTTATTAATATTTTTACGAACGTAATAATCATTATTTGGAGCTTGTACAATCGGCTCATAAATAATTCGATCATCAAATTCTAAAATACCCACAACATCTTTATTTGTTTTTTTCAACAAAGATAAAGAAAGCTCCTTTTCAGAAGCTTCCTCATTCTCTTTATTTGATTCTTTTTTAGTCGTTTTCGTTTCTACATAATAATCCGAATAGTCATAAGATTTCTTTGCAGTAACCTGATTGTAGATAACTCCACCAATCAATCCCACTACAACTAGTGCAGCTGCTATTTTTATTTTTTTATGTTTCATACTATTTATACCCCTGTATTTGGAACAACGATACGTGCGTTTTCAAAATAATAAATAATTGTATCAGTTTCCTCATCCGCCTCTACTTTATAAGCTTTAGATTTATCAGCTAATTGATAAGAAGTTGGAGCTTTGATTTCCTTAAATTCATATTCATGACCATAAATCGCATCAGAAAGCACTGCTTTTCCATCTTTTACAACATGTTTTGTTACTTTGTCATCTCCAACTTTTCTAGAATAATATGTTCCATCATCAATATCTAAAACAATCTGTTTGTTTTCATCTGTTTTTACCGTCTTGATGATTTTAGAGAAGTCTTCTTTTTTAGAGATTTCATACTCTTCATCTTTTTCTTCTCCAGTAATCATCAATTGACCACTGGCTAAAGTAGTAACATAAGCATCTGCTGTCTTATCATATACTTCAAAAATTGCTCCATTCAAGAAATGATCATGATGATCTTTATCCACTTTATTGACATCCAATTCTAAACGACGTTTTTCATTATAAAGATCCATTGAAACTGTTACAGTAGGTTTAGATGTATCTGCATCATAATCAAAAGTAAAGTCATGCTTTTCTTCATCCAATTTGAAGCCTACATTTGTTTCCAATTCCTTAACATAATATTCACCTGTTGGAAGATCCAACTGTTCAATATTCTTGCCATCTTCATCAATTGTTAATGTTCCAACCAATCCATCAGCAGGAATAATTACTTTGTCGTTTAAAGTAATATCATTTTTAGAATATACACCAAAGACAACATCTTTATATGCATCCTTATCTTCATCTTCAAATGTTTTAGTAATCTGCAAATCTAATTTCTGTCTTTCATTTACATAAGACTGTTTGATTTCAACTACATCAATCATCTGACCAGCATATTCAATATCAAAATCATATGTGTTTCCATCTAACACAAAACCAGTTTGTGTTGCTGTTTCTTTAATAGAATACTTACCTAATTGAAGTAAAGCTGAAGTTGTTACACCATCCCCTGTTGTAAATGTATCAACTACATCTCCTTTGTGGAACCACACAGTCCCTTCTGGAGTTACAATATCTTCACGTGCTGTAATTTCATAAGTGACACCAGATAAATATTGTTCTTTGTATTCAGGTGTATATAAAGTTCCATAATCTGTTTCAGATTCTTTTGCTCCTGACAACATCTCACCTGTCTTTTCCACATAGACCTGGCCTTTTTGTGTTTTATTGTCAAAATCCATAAAGATTTCTGTACTAGAACCGTCCACATTGATTGGGATTTCTGTATCTTTTAATACATAGCCATGAGGCCTTTGATCTCCACCAATTTATATTCACCATACTTTAATGGAGAAGGTAAATGTACAGAACCATCTTCATCTGTTTTAAATACATCTGTAGTTTCTTTTTTAGGATACGTTACTTCCTGTGTTACATAATTTCCATCTGCATCTTTGATTTTAAATTCAACTCCGGCTGCCGGAATACGTTTTCCAGTTTCACTGTCCGTTTTGTAGATAGTCAATTCAGCTTTGATTGTATCATTATAGATGTTATAAAAATAAGTCTTCTCATTTTGATCAATCTTTACTTCAAAAGGTTTTAAAGTATCATAGCCTTTTGTTTCATGTTCTTTAACGATATAAGTTCCATATGGAAGATAATCACTAATAGCTCGACCATCTTCATCCGTAGTCAATGTTGTTACGACTTTACCTGTCGATTTTAAAATAATATCAAATTTAAATCCTTCACCAGGCTTTTGAACATTGCTTTGGAATAATCCATATTTCTCTTTATCAATCGTTTTTGCAATTTCAATACGACCCTTAACTACTTGATCTTTAATAGTTGTAGAGAATGTACTAGGTGTGTTATCACCTGAATATTTAAGTTCTACTGTATTACAAGAACTATTAGTTAAATATCCTTCAGGAGAAGTAACCTCACATACATTCAAAGTTGTTCCCACTGGATATTTTTTAGATTTAGCTTTTGAACCATTTGTCGTAATTGTTTCAAGTACATTTCCACTTGTATCCTTAATTGCAAATGTTGCTCCATTGAAAGTAGCATCTCCTTGAGTCTTAGTACCTGTTTGAGAATCCTGTTTTTCAACTTCAATATCTGCATACATCAAATCGAAATTTAATTTAAAGTTTGGAGAAGGATCTCGCCTGGATGCTAAATAAATAACTCTTTGATATCCACCTGATCCATAGATAGCATTTACATCTCGTGCTGTATAATTACGTGAAAAAGTAATACTCTTATCATAATTTTCAGATGTGATAGCTACTGTAAGATTGTTCCCATTTACAGAAGCACGAATTCCATTTGAATTTGTGATAGAATAGTTTGCTAAAGTACCCTTCGTATCCGTTAATGTTACCGGTGTATTCAATCCCATCTTGATTGTTTGATTATTGAATGAAGGTCTACCTTGAGGCTGCGTACGTAAATTGTTGATGACTGCTACCTCATTTGAAATATCATACACTGTAGTTCCATCTGTATAGTAAGGCTGATACCATGTTCCAGTCACTGCCTGCCAAATCATAACCTGAGTTGCGACATAATATTTTTCTGTTTGATGTCCAGAATAACTATATCCATAATAGTTGATTTCCCAGATATTCTGACGCGTTTGTTCAGACAACTCATCCCATTTTGCAGTATCCTGATGATAATCCAAGCCTTCTGCAAAAAGCTGCATAGGTTCAATACAGAATACTGTCTTATCTCCAACATACAATTGCTGTACATAATCAAATCCATACTGATTGGCAATATGGATCATTGCATAAATACTGCCTGTTCCTGTTGTATCCGTTAATGAGATTCCATCAGACTGAGGCATCAAATCAGGAAATACATCTTCTGCATTTCCAAGTTCTACAATCGTATCTAAATCATTTTCATCCGTAGTCGTTTCTTCAGCATGTACCGGTAGAGTATTCATCAACGAATTGAGAATAACTAATGCTGTTAGAAAGAATTTACTACCTTTCTTCAATATGTTTTTCATATCTTTTTCCTTTCCTTTAGGTTGTTGCAACAAAAAAAGCGAGAATTTTTTCTCGCTAAAATAATGTATTTCTTTTAGATTAAGTTTTTTGATATCAAGTGATAAATATCTTTATGATAATAAGATAATATTTCTTCATTTTCATTGTTTAAATGAAATATTATTCATTCAATACTCTCCTTCTAAAATTAAAAGGCGATTACTCGCCTTTTAAGATGTTTAGCAGTTTTCTCTGCACTGGAACAAATTTTAGGTCTTTGTTCCGACCAATGGCATGGGTTTATAGTCTCCATACCGACTCTTCAGTTATAATATATCCTTTTTACTAATAAGATACAAATTAAATGATTTTTTCTCATAGACCTTTTTTATTGAATCAAACTTCCATTGCTCCAAAGGTTCAATCCGTAATAGGCAATACTATGATCATTTCGATATACAGGCTGCACTGAATAATTTGTTATTTCGGCATTTCCAATGTACATCACATCATTCAAATAGTATTCACCTGCTGACTCTGCTTCAGGCATAGAACCATACGTTGCATAATAGAAGTTACTATCTAAAATCACATCACAGGAAACATTTTGATTAACTCCTTGTGGACATGCATAAATTGGTTGTACTGTTTCTGGTGCAGGTGTTGGTTCAATAACAATTTCTTCTTTTGAGGTAGTTGGTTGTTCTAAATCCTTCTTAGTTGAAGAATTATTATTGTTAGAATCAATAACTTTTGTATCCAATTTCACACTACTCTTTGAACTATCATTACTTTGAGTATCTTGTTTTTTTGTGCCAGAAGAAACGCTCTCTTTTTTTGAATCACTTTTACTGGCTGTGTTTTCTTCCTTAACTTGAATTTCATCAGTCTTTGAATCCTCTTTATCAACATCTTCATGTTTACTAACTTTTGATTTCTTCTTTTCCACACTCGTTGTTTCCTTAGAAGACTTTTCCACAGTAGGAACAGAAACATCTTGATTTGATTTTAATGATGCTCCTGCTCCAATCATCATCACAATACTAACCATTGAAATAATTAACTTCTTCATTTGATTTACCTCCATTTGTATTTCTTAATAACATCTCTTTATTTAAAAATACTCAATATAAATTTTATTTACCAACATACAAATATTTATTCTTACTAGATAACAAACATTTTTTCTTTTTCGGTAGGTAATAAGATTCTTTCGGTAGGTAGGAGGGGTTTTAGGGGAGGTAAAAGTCACACCTCACCACGCAAAGACAAACTGCCCCTCCAACAGTTTGGAACAATCACAAGTACGAACAAAGCAATTTCTACATTCAATTATCGTTCTTGTTCTCGTGATTTTTTCTTTGCCCAGTTTTCCAGCAAGTGGATTATCAAATCCTTCTTCTTGCCTGGTGTGTAATCCTTGGGAAAATATTTATCAATTTCCTTCATTTGAAAAGATAGTTTCTCTCTCTGATTTGGTTTTTCCTCAGAAAGCGTATCTTCAATAAAGTCTGCAGTAAGCTCACCATCATGACTTAATCTCTTGAATTCCTGACATTGAGCTAATGATGGAGTCCTTTGATTTTCAATGATTGCATTTACCAAATCAAATTGTTCTGATTCCGTTAAATATGACAATTCAACAGCTGGGTTAAATGCAATTTTTATCTCATTCTCATTTCGTCCATCCACCATTTCCTGCAATGGTTCAATAAGATAGGTTAAACGAATAAATCGCCTAATCTGATTCCTATCAAGGCCTAGTTGTTCTCCTAACAGTTCAACCGAATATTTATTCTTAGACTTCTGCTCAACTTGAGTAGAAGTAGATTTTGAATATTCAACATGAACATCATCAACATTAATATCTACTTTTTTACCTTGATGTTTCATAGCTTCTAAGCGCATCTTATAGGCATAACCTCTTTCGCTAGGATAAATGTTTTCACGCTGAATATTTGAATCAACCATCAGAATCGTTGCCTGATCATCGTCCAAATCACGTATGATAACATTCATTTCGGTTCTTCCAAGCTGTGACATGGCAAATTTACGCCTGTGACCAGATATCATTTCATAAGTTCCATCTGGCTTGGGTCTTACAAGTGCAGGCATCAGCATATCGTTTTCTTTGATTGAATCAATTAACTTGGCCATATCTTCATCCATAGTTACATGAAATGGGTGACCTTCAAAATCTTTAATTTTGTTTATAGGGATTGTCATTACCTTTTCGGTATTGGCTTCCTGCCTTTCTTCTTCTGTAGAAAATAAGGAGTCATAGCTTGGCAACCCTAAGTCTAATTTTGGCAAGTATGCCACCTCCTTTTAAAATAGAGTGAGTTGTATATTCTTTTTTAATACATGATAATTCCATTCTTCAATTGCCTGATCAGATGTTGGCTCAGTTTTCGTTCTTTTAGAGCATAACGTACAGATAACATACTGGCCATAATAGCCATTGATTCTTTTACTGTTCCAATCAATGACTACATGGGCAGTTGAATGACAAAATGGACATCGTTTGATTCTAGGCATCTAGCAATCTAAAAGATTCTACAACCACATTTGTGGAATAATTCTTTTTACCATTTTTCTCATATGAGTTTGTTCGGATATTTCCCTCAATATGATAAGCTGTATCCTTTTCACCTTTTCTACAGATGGCATTCGCAATTTCTCCAAATGCGATGCAGTTAATATAATCCGAATACGAATTAATACCATCCCTTGTACAAATTAAACAAAATTTCACAAAAGAATTGCCCTTATCATTTTTAGAAATTTCAATATCTCTTGAAAGTTTTCCGTTCAATAAAACATAATTGTTTGTCATTTACTTTTTCTCCTATCTATTAAATTCTACTTTGTGCTTAACTTTTTGATTGTTGATCAATTCCTTCGTAAGATTTTCATAAGCTAAAGCTACCTTGGAATCTTTGGCATACGCATAGATACTCTTACCGGAAATACTTGCTTCACTCGCTTTCGTTGCTTTTGGAATGATTGTATCAAACACACGAATATTCTTTCCGAAACTTTCTCGAATCGTTTCGATTGTACTTTTTGTTAGATTCGTATTTAAATCCGCAAGCGTCATCACAATACCGGTGATTTTTAGATTACTATTAATCTTACGTTGAACTTTTCCTACCGTCTGTAATAACTTAGTCATTCCTTTAGCAGGAAGATACTGCGTCTGTACTGGTATCAGTACTTCATCAGCTGCTGATAAAGCATTAACCGTCAACATACCTAATGATGGTGGACAATCAATAAAGATGTAGTCATATTGATTTCTCAATGGATCAATACAATTACTTAAAGTCTGTTCTCTGTTGATTACACTCACTAGACGCATTTCAAAATCTGCTAATTCAATATTTGCCGGAATTAAGTCCACGTGTTCTTCATGGTGTAAAATTAACGATTCATAATTAATATCATTGTCATTGATATAATCATCAAGCATAGATGAAACAGAGTGTTCCAATGAATCATTATTTTTCCATCCTAGGCAGCTAGTAAGATCGCCCTGAGGATCAAAATCCACAATCAATACATTGCATCCATTACGAGCTAAACCAATTGCCACATTCTCTGTAGTTGTAGTTTTGCCTACACCACCTTTTTGATTTGTGACTGCGATTACTTTACATTTTGGCATAATAAAAACTCCTTTCTCATATGCCAGATTTACCTGGCTATGTAAAAGGAGTTTGCTCATATTGTCTTGTTTTATGCTCTAATACGCTTATGTTTGGCCACTCATCAAGTGTTCTTAAAAGATGCACATTAGCTGAGAGCCTGTTTTTATTAGCTGAAAATAGTCAAAATGTTGGAACCACGTCAATTCTATCAGTTGGAAAATCAGTAAAATTCATCCGATTTCTGATAAGAAAAAGCGACAAAATCAACAGACTCTATCGCTTAGTTACATGGGTTACAAAGTATTGAAAACCCTTTGTTTAATAAATAAATGGTGCCCCCGAAAGGAGTCGAACCTTCGACCTGCGGTTTAGGAAAATGACCTCCTGCTTAGGAGTTGAACCCATGTTTTGTCCGTTTGATATCGCGAAGTGTTAAATATGCCGTAAATATGGCATTTTGGCACTTTTTTGTTTCTTCATTTTTGTCCGTTTTGTGCTAATAAATGGGTTCGAATGATGGTTCGGATGACGTCATCCGAACCCCTCTAATTAGCAAAATATTAGCAAAAAAGTTCGAATTAGCACAGGTCGGTCGAACACTTTTCCCCCATTTTTGGGTGCCCCCGACATGCATTCGAACCCTATGGCACAGGGCCCGAAAAAATTTGGCGTCCCCGACAGAATCCGAACCGTTCGGATGCTCTCTTGAATGCCTACTAGACTCAAAATACAGTATTTACATAGTCTAAACACCTGACTATGTAGAAAGATTATTACAGTTTTGATGAATAAAGCTTACTATGCTATAGTTTCTTTAAAGAAACTCTTTATCAAAATCATTCAAATATAAAAAGATTGGAGAAAACATGAACAATGAAATTATTAAATTTGTAAATGGAGATTTACAATTAGATGTTACAGTAACACCAGATAATGAAACTGTTTGGCTAAATCGTAATCAACTTGCGCAATTATTTGACAGAGACGTTAAAACCATTGGTAAACATATTAACAATGCTTTAAAAGAAGAATTAGATGATTCAACTGTCGCAAAATTTGCGACAGTTCAAACTGAAGGAAACAGAAAAATACAAAGATCTATTGAATACTATAATTTGGATATGATTATTTCCGTGGGATATCGTGTTAAATCTCAAAATGGTGTAATCTTTCGTAAATGGGCAACTTCTATATTGAAAGACTACATGATGAAGGGATATGCAGTAAATGAAAAAAGGATTGAGGTACTAAATAAAACTGTTTCAATTCAATCCAGAATGTTGGCTTCTACTTTAGGTATTGAGGAAAAAGAAGTATTGAATGTCATTGAAGCTTATTCAAATGCACTATCTTTACTTGATGATTATGATCATGGGTGTATTTCTAAGCCAAAAGGTAAAGATTCCATTTATCAATTAACCTATGAAGAATGCAGAAACTTAATTGATTCTATGAAATATGGTGGATTCTCTGATGTGTTTGGCGTTGAAAAAGAACCTGGCAAATTGAATGGAATTATTGCAGCTGTATATCAAAATGTATTTGGACAAGAAATCTATCCAAGCATTGAAGAAAAGGCAGCTAATCTACTGTACTTTCTAGTCAAAGATCATCCTTTTGTAGATGGATGCAAACGAATTGGCGCTTCCATTTTTCTTGAATTTTTGAATAAGAATCAACATTTAATCATTGATGGACAACAAATCATTTCAGATAGCGCCTTAGTTGCTATTACATTAATGATTGCCGAATCTAGACCAGAGGAAAAAGAAACAATGGTCAAGCTAGTTATGAATTTCTTAAAAGCTTAATCTATGCTCTTTATTCCCTGCTCCTTTTTACATAACCAACAAGCGGTTGGTTGTGGGAAAGGAGTTTTTTTATGCGTAAATGTAAAGTAATCGCAGTCACAAACCAAAAAGGTGGCGTTGGTAAAACAACGACTACTGAGAATGTGGCCATTGGATTAGTACGACAGGGATTTGATGTATTGATTGTTGATTTTGATCCCCAGGGTGATCTGACAAGTTGCTTAGGTTGGAAAAACAATGATGCTTTAGAACATTCTGTATCTTCTATGCTGGACGATTATATCAATGACAATGATATAAATTATGATGCATTGATTTTACATCATGAAGAAGATGTGGATCTGATTCCTGCAAACATTGAACTAGCTGATTTTGAAATGCGTTTAGTCAGTGTCATAAATCGTGAACAGACGCTAAGTAATTGTATTGAACCTTTAAGAGATAAATACGATTACATCATGATTGATTGTCCACCTTCTCTTGGCATGCTTACGGTGAATGCATTGTCTGCTGCAGATGAAGTACTAATACCAGTACAAACACAATATCTGCCAGCTAAAGGAATGACGAAATTGTTACAGACAGTGAATAAAGTACAGCGTAAGATCAATAGTAATCTTAAAATTACTGGCATTGTTATGACGCTTGCTGATCTAAACACCAACATTACCAAAAGCACGATTGATACGATACATGAAAGTTTTGGAAGGAACATTCGTGTATTTGATACAATCATTCCTAAAGCTACAAAAGCAAGTGAAGCATCTATTTCCGGTAAAAGTATCTATGCATATGCCAAAGATTCAAAAGTGGCTGTTGCCTATGACAATCTGACAAAAGAATTGATAAAAAATCCAAAACTAAAACATAAAGACGAATTAAATCGTTAGGAGAATTGAGATGAAAAACAATCATGTGGAATTATTCGGAACTTTGACAAGAGATATTGAAGTGTCTAGAAATGGAAAAGGAAATACTTTTGTGAAGTTCTCTTTAGCTTGTTTACGAGATGGAAAGAAACCATGGACAGATTATATTAACTGCATTGCCTTTGGTGATTTAGCCAATGAAATCTGTAAACATGGTGATAAAGATACAGGATTTTGTATTGTTGGAAATCTTCGTACAAGCTCTTATGAAAAAGATGGTAAAAAGCAGTATTCAACCAATGTTGTTGTAGAATCTTTTGAATTATTAAATGACTAGAATTAAACGATGTCCCTATTGCCATGCTACAGCTCATTTGTTGATTGACTGGGACAGCAAACGAATCAATGGCTATTATGGTCAATATATTACATGTACCTTGTGTTCTGCCAGGACACAAACTAAACAAAATGCAGACCAAGCTATTGATGAATGGAACCATCAAGCAATGAAAAACACGATACAACTCACTCTATTTTAAAGGAGGTGGCACATTTGCCAAAACTAGATTTAGGATTGCCTAGCTATGACTCTTTGTTTTCTACGGAAGAAGAAAGACAAGAAGCTAATAGCGAAAAAGTAATGACAATCCCCATAGATAAAATTACAGATTTTAAAGAACATCCCTTCCATGTCACAATGGATGAGGATATGGCAAAGCTTATTGATTCGATTAAAGAAAACGATATGCTGATGCCTGCATTAGTTCGTCCGAAAAAAGATGGAACATATGAAATGATTTCGGGTCACAGACGTAAATTTGCTTTGTCACAGCTAGGAAGAAAAGAAATGAATGTCATTATCCGTGATTTGGACGATGACCAGGCAACAATCTTGATGGTCGATTCAAATATCCAACGAGAAAACATTTTTCCTAGTGAACGTGGTTATGCTTATAAAATGCGACTGGAAGCCATGAAACATCAAGGTAAAAAAGTGGATATTGATACAACAGATATTCCAATTGAATATGATAAACCAACTTCCAACCAAGTTGGTTGGAAGTCCGAAAGTGCTGCTAAATTAGGAGAACAAATTGGAATCAGTATGAATCAGATACGTCGTTTTATTCGCTTAACCTATCTGATTGAACCATTACAGGAAATGGTGGATGGACGACATGAAAATGAAATCAAGATTGCATTTAATCCAGCTGTTGAACTTTCTTATTTAACAGAATCTGAACAGTATGATTTAGCCAATGCAATTGTTGAAAATCAACGAACACCATCTTTAGCTCAATGTCAGGAATTCAAAAGATTGAGTCATGATGGTGAATTAACATCCGAATTCATTGAAGATACTTTATCGGAGGAAAAACCAAATCAAAGAGAAAAGTTATCTTTTCAAATGAAGGAAATCGATAAATATTTTCCCAAGGACTTCACACCAGGCAAGAAGAAAGATTTGATGATTCACTTGCTGGAAAACTGGGCAAAGAAAAGATCACGAGAACAAGAACGGTAGTTGAATATGCAACTGCTTTTTTTCTACTTGTGATTGTTTAGAAACTGTTGGAGGGGCAGTTTGTCTTTGCGTCAGGACGTGTGACTGTTACCTCCCCTAAAACCCCTCCTACCTACCGAAACAATCTTTATTACCTACCGAAAAAGAAAAAATGTTGTTATTGAGTAAGTAGTAGAAATATTTGTATCTAGGTAATTATTTAGAAGAACTTGTATTTTAAAGATAGTAGAAATTATCAGTGAATATAATTGGAGGTTAAGTCAATGAAGACAAAGTTAATTGCGTTCTGTGTTTCAAGTGTACTTATTGGTACTGGAATTGTTTTCAACATGAACCAGGATGTATCTGTTCCAACAGTGGAAAAGTTTATGGAAGATACTTCTTTAAGTGTTAGTAAACATGAAGCTATAGTTAGTGAACATGAAAATGTTGGCAAAGATGAGAAAACAGGCGCTGGAGATACAATGAAGAAACCTGAATCCAAGGAAGAAAAACAGAAAGAAAAAGTTACGGGCAAAAGTGAATTCAAAACAACAAGTGTTTCTTCGGAAGGTAAAAGGCAAAATTCCAAGAAAGAAAGTTCTACTAAGAGTTCTTCTGGTTCAGACCAAAAATCTTCAACTTCAAACAGTTCCAATACATCAGATAAATCAAAAAAAGATGTTGTAAGTCAACCTATTGAAAAGCCTACTGAATCCAAACAAGAACCTGTAGTAGAATCTACACCTACTCCAGAACTAGCAAGGCCATGTTATGCTTGTCCTGGTGGAGTCAATCCAGATGTAAGTTGTGATGTGATTATGGATACGAACTTTTACTATGCAACTTATAGTTCACAGGCTGAAGCAGAGGTGGGCGGAATGTATTACCTGGATGAAGTAATGTACATCGGTGATATTGAAATTACAAACTATTCTGTTCAACCAGTATATCGAAATGATCACAGCATTGCTTATTATGGATTAAATCTTTGGAGCAATGGAAGTTTGATTCAATAAAAAAGGTTTATAAGAAAACTCATTTAAATTGTATCTTATTAGTAAAAATGATATATTATAAATGAAGAGTCGGTATGGAGACTATAAACCCATACCATTGGTCGGAACAAAGACCTAAAACTTGTTCCAGTGCAGAGAAAACTGCTAAACATCTTAAAAGGCGAGCAATCGCCTTTTAATTTTAGAAAGAGAGAATTGTATGAATAATATTTCATTTAAACAAAGGGTATGTCAATCAATAATTGATCAATCAAAAATATATAAAAAAATCTTTATTGATCGGCAATACCTAATTTGTTCGAAATGTTTTACGAATCGCAAATACTATATTTTAGTTGCAAACAAGGATAACTACTTGCATTTAGTAGGCGTTCATACAACTCTAACTCCTTCTGAATTTTTTGAAAAATGTTTTAATGATACTCTTACTGAAAATGATTTTGATTTTTCAAAAAAGAATCAAAGTGAAAAAAGTGTAAAAGGTTCGGTTAGAAGAAAAATATCAGCTTTAGAAAACATAAATAATTTTTTTGCACAAGAGCTATATATCGAAGAAGGGTTTCGCAAAAATAAAGTCAGTTGTGTAATTGCTACATCGGACAATAAAATAACAATTGGTTTTTTCTGAAGGAATTTATTCAAGACCCAAAACACTTCTTAAAGGTAATATGCTTAATATGAGTACCAATCAAATTGACTTAATACTATCTAAAGAAAAAAAGGATAAAACATTTAATAAAATAGAATATGGAAATGAGCAAATATTATCTTATTATCATAAAGATATTTATCACTTGATATCAAAAAACTTAATCTAAATGAAATACATTATTTTAGCGAGGAAAAATTCTCGCTTTTTTGTTGCAACAACCTAAATGAAAGGAAAAAGAAGATGAAAAATATATTAAAGAAAGGCAGCAAGTTCTTTCTTTCTGCACTAGTGATATTGAATTCATTTATGAATATAATCACAGTACATGCAGAAGAAACTACTACAGAAAATGATTTAGATACAATTACAGAATTAGGCTATTTGGAAGATGTATTTCCGGATCAAATCATAAATGAAAATGATACGATGATGACCGATACAACTTCCTGTGGGACACGATATGCCATGATTTATATCGAAAACCAGTACGGATTTGATTATATCTCACATTTATATGTTGGTGATAAAACCGTATTTTGTATTGAGCCGATGCAATTGTTTATAGCTGGTAATGATTATGTTCCAGATAGTGCCAAATGGGATGAACTAAGTGAAAGCCAAAGACAAGCTATTTGGGAAATCAATTATTATGGTTATTCTTATCCAGGACATGAAAGTGAAAACTATTATGTAGCTACTCAAATCATGATCTGGCAAGTTGTTACTGGCAATTGGTATCAACCGTACTATATGGATGGAACGACAACATATGATATTTCAAATGAAATGAATGAAATTAACAACTTAAGAAGTACACCTCAAGGAAGACCTTCATTCAATAACCAAACAATCAAAATGGGACTAAATACTCCAGTTACTTTAACAGATTCAAAAGGAACATTAAGCAATTATTCTATTACAAGTGGAAATGGTGTTAATGCTTCTGTAAATGGAAATGATTTAACGGTATCCATCACTTCAGAAAACTATGATAAAACACTTACCTTCTCAAGAAACTTTGGAGCAAGAGACGTCAATATTATTTATGGAAGTGGAGGTTATCAGCGTGTTATTTATCTGGCAAGCAGAAGAGATCCTTCTCCTAATTTCAAATTAAATTTTGAATTGCTATATGCTGATATCGAAGTTGAAAAGCAAGATGCAGAAACTGGAACATCTACGCAAGGTGATGCAACTTTCAATGGAGCAACATTTGCCATCAAAGATTCAAGTGGAAATACTTTAGAAACAATTACGACAAATGGTTCAAAAGCTAAATCTAAAAAATATCCAGTGGGAACAACTTTGAATGTATGTGAGGTCACTTCTCCAGAAGGATATTTAACAAACAGTTCTTGTAATAGTGTTGAACTCAAATATTCAGGTAATAATACTCCTTCAACTTTTTCTACAACAATCAAAGATCAGGTTATTAAAGGTCGTATTGAAATTGCCAAGACAATCGATAAAGAGAAATATGGATTATTCCAGTCGAATGTTCAAAAGCCTGGTAAAGGATTTAAGTTTGATATTATCCTAAAATCAAGTGGCAAAGTTGTATCTACACTAACAACGGATGAAGATGGTCGAGCAATCAGTGATTATCTTCCTTATGGAACATATATCGTCAAAGAACATGAAACAACTGGCTATGATATTTTAAAACCATTTGAAGTAAAGATTGATAAAGATCAAAAGACCTATTTTTACAATATCTATAACGATACAATCAAAGCCGAATTACCCATCTATAAAACGGACAGTGAAACAGGTAAACGTATTCCTGCTGCTGGTGTTGAATTCAAAATCAAAGATGCAGATGGAAACTATGTAACTCAGACTGTGACATATCCTAAAAAATATACAACAGATGTATTTAAAACCGATGAGGATGGTTCTGTTCACTTACCTGCTCCTTTAAAATATGGAGAATATAAATTGGTTGAAATCAAAGCACCACATGGTTACGTATTAAAAGATACGGAAATTCCAATCAATGTAGATGGATCAAGTACAGAAATTTTTATGAACTTTGACAACAAAACACAAAAAGGACAGGTCTATGTTGAAAAAAGTGGTGAAATGTTGTCAGGAGCTAAAGAATCCGAAACAGATTATGGAACACTTTATTCACCAGTCTATAAAGAAAAATATCTATCTGGTGTTACGTATGAAATCACAGCACGTGAAGATATCGTTACTCCAGAAGGAACAGTATGGTTCCACAAAGGAGATGTTGTAGATACATTTACTACAGGTGATGGTGTTACAACTTCATCATTGCTTCAGTTAGGTAAATATTCTATTAAAGAAACCACAACACAGACTGGATATGTATTAGATGAAAACAGCTATAACTTTGATATTGAATATGCGGGTCAGATGATTGATGTAGTCGAAATCAAACAGTCTTATGTCAACGAAAGACAAAAGTTGGATTTACAGATCACTAAGACATTTGAAGATGAAGATAAAGAAGCCTACAAAGATGTTGTCTTTGGTGTTTATTCTAAAAAGGATATTACTGTAGATGATAAAGTCATCATTCCTGCTGATGGACTAGTTGGCACATTAACGATTGATAAAGATGGTAAAAATGTTGAACATTTAGATCTTCCTACAGGTGATTATTACGTTAAAGAACTTGAAACAAATGTAGGCTTTAAATTAGATGAAGAAAAACATGATTTCACATTCAACTATGATGAAGATACAACAAAATCAACTGTTATCGTTCCTATGGAATTGCACAATGAAAAACGTCGTATTGAACTAGATGTCAACAAGGTGGATAAAGATCATCATGATCATTTCTTAAATGGAGCCATTTTTGAAGTCTATGATAAGACAGCTAAATCTTTTGTCACTACCCTTGCATCTGGTCAGTTAATGATCGTTGGTGATGATGCTAATGAAGAATACGAAATCTCTAAGGATGAAGATTTCAAAAAGATCATCAAGACAGTTAAAACGGATGAAAATAAACAAATCATCTTAGATGTAGATGATGGAATTTATTATTCTCGTAAAGTTGGTGATGACAAGGTTAGTAAACATGTGATCAAAGATGGAAAAGCAGTATTAGCGGATGCCATTTACGGCCATGAATATGAGTTCAAGGAAATCAAAGCGCCTACTTCTTATCAGTTAGCCGATAAATCCAAAGCTTATAAAGTTGAAGGTGATAAGGATACGGATACAATCATTTATTATTTTGAAAATGCACGTATCGTTGTTCCAAATACAGGGGTATAAATAGTATGAAACATAAGAAAATAAAAATAGCAGCACTTGCGATAGTTACTGCAAGTCTATTAGGTGGCATTCTATATAGTGAGTTTGGAACAAAGAAATCTTATGATTATTCAGAATACTATGTAGAATCTAAACCAAGTAAAACAGCAAAGGATAATAAAGATGATAAGGGAGCTTCTGAAAAGGAGCTTTCTTTATCTTTACTCCAAAAAACAAATAAAGACGTAGTTGGTATTCTAGAATTCGATAATCGGGTTATTTATGAACCTGTTGTACAGGCTCCAGATAATGACTACTATGTGCGAAAAAACATCAAGAAAGAATATGCCAATGCAGGTATCCCTTTTGTATCAGCAGATGGAAATATTGATTCTAAAAATGTTGTCATCTATGGGCATTCTAGTAAATGGAATAGTATCATTTTTACTCCATTAATGAGCTATATTGATCAAAGCTGCTACAAAGAACATCAAACATTCAAGTTCATTACAGAAAATGAAACAAGAACTTATCAGATATTTGAAGTAATGAATGTAGATCTAAACAATTTAAATGATTCTTTAGAATTTACACAATCCAGTTGGGATTCAGATACTTCATTCAATGCCTTTATTTCTGATTCTATCAATCGAGGGCTTTATAAAACAGGTATTTCAGTCAATACGGATGATAAGCTGATGACTTTAGTGACTTGCGATACAAGAAATGATAACAAGAGAATTGTGATACTAGCAAAAAGAACAGACTAATTCAAAAAATCTATAAATTCATGAAATGTTAATAGTTCTATGCTATTGTTGGATTAGATAGATTACAAAACGAGGAGGCATAAAAATGTACGAACCTTACACAAGACAATCATTACCCTCAAAAGAATATCGTGAATTGTTGGGTAGTGCTCTGTGTGTCTTTAGTTCAAATAATGGATTTATTATAGAAAATATTATTCATACAAGCAATGCATATGATTGGTATAATCTTATTGATTTGGAATCTGGAAAACTTAAAAAATCTATAGCAAATACAATTTCTAGAAATACAGGAAATAAGGATATTGAAATATTATTTGGCTTAACTAGCAATTTGGTGACTTTGCTATAATTCTGTGTTTTATCACT
>OMCD01000848.1_pt1 | contig 20780 bp, 20 predicted proteins | sample 1674171 | NCBI WGS metagenome assembly OMCD01 (sample SAMEA103958149, study PRJEB25191) | human gut metagenome | biome: human-associated habitat [ENVO:00009003]; feature: intestine environment [ENVO:2100002]; material: feces | place: Germany | collected 2013/2015
ATCATAAATGATAAACCATAAATCATGGATTTTGTGTAAGTTTGCACCCGATTTCTAACCAGCAAAAAATAGATATGCAAAAGAATTTGGTAATAGTGGAGTCACCAGCCAAGGCAAAAACCATCGAGAAGTTCCTCGGAAAGGACTATAAGGTTATGTCTAGCTATGGTCATATCCGCGACTTGAAAACGAAAGATTTCAGTATAGACCTCGAACACAATTATGCCCCGGAATACGTGATTCCCTCAGATAAGAAGAAACTCGTGACCGAATTGAAGAACGAAGCCAAGAAAGCCGAGCAGGTTTGGTTGGCTTCCGATGAGGACCGGGAGGGAGAGGCCATCTCTTGGCATTTATATGAGGTATTAGGATTGAAACCTGAGAATACGAAACGTATCGTTTTTCATGAAATTACCAAGAACGCTATATTACATGCGATTGAGACGCCGAGAGATATCAATATCGATTTGGTGAATGCGCAGCAAGCCCGTCGTATCTTAGACCGTATCGTGGGTTTCGAGCTATCCCCCATTCTTTGGCGTAAGGTGAAGCCGGCTTTATCCGCGGGGCGCGTGCAATCGGTTGCCGTACGTCTGATCGTAGAGCGGGAGCGAGAGATCAACGAGTTTGTCTCGGAGGCCGCCTACCGTGTGATCGCTAGCTTTATCTTGCCGGATGGTACGACAATCCTCAAGGCGGAGCTGAACCGTCGTTTGAAAGATAAGGAAGAGGTGGAGGCATTCCTTGAATCTTGCAAGGACGCTTCTTTCACGATCGATGATATCTCGAAAAAGCCGGTGCGCAAGACACCAGCCCCTCCTTTTACGACATCTACCTTGCAGCAGGAGGCCGCCCGTAAGTTGGGTTATTCGGTCTCGCAGACCATGATGATCGCCCAACGCCTGTATGAGTCCGGATTGATCACGTATATGCGTACTGACTCCGTGAACTTAAGTGATTTGGCTTTGGGGACGGCAAAAGAAGCTATCTTGGATACCTACGGTGAGAAATATTATAAATTCCGTCAATATCATACCAAGAGCAAGGGAGCGCAAGAAGCGCACGAGGCGATTCGTCCGACCTATATCAGCAATGATGAGATAAGCGGGACCGCTCAGGAAAAGAGATTATACGAATTGATCCGCAAACGTACGATCGCTTGCCAGATGGCGGACGCCGAGTTGGAGCGTACGACGATCTCCGTAGGCATCGGCGGCAAGAAAGAGAAGTTCGTGGCTACCGGTGAGGTCATTACTTTTGACGGTTTCCTTCAGGTGTACCGCGAGAGTTTTGATGACGAGAATGAGAAGGAACAGGAAAACGGCCTTCTTCCTCCGGTTACCTTGAACGAGGTATTGAGTATGAAGGATATCGTCGCTACCGAACGTTTCACGCAACGTCCTCCCCGCTATACGGAAGCAAGTTTGGTTCGCCGTTTGGAGGAATTGGGAATCGGTCGTCCTTCTACCTATGCTCCTACGATCCAGACGATCCAGAATCGAGAGTATGTCGTGAAAGGGGATAAGGAAGGAACGGAGCGTACTTATAATATCATAACCTTGGACCGGCATACGATCAAGGAAGTCCAAAAGACGGAGATCGTAGGAGCGGACCGGAATAAGTTGATGCCAACCGATATCGGTACGGTCGTGAATGATTTCTTGATGGAGTATTTCCCGGGCGTTATGGATTATAACTTCACGGCGAGCGTAGAGAAGGAATTCGATGCCGTAGCGGAAGGCGAGATGGTATGGACGGACGCTATCGATAAATTCTATAAACTATTCCATCCGATCGTGGAAGAGGCAGCCTCTGTCCGTACGGAGCATAAAGTGGGTGAGCGTGAATTGGGTATCGATCCGAAGAGCGGCAAACCTGTTTTCGTGAAGATCGGTCGTTATGGCCCAGTCGTACAGATCGGGCAGGCGCACCCAGAGGATAAAGAGGCTCCTAAACCTCAGTTCGCAACCTTGATGAAGGGGCAATCTATCGAGACGATTACTTTGGAAGAAGCCTTGAAATTGTTTGATCTACCCCGTACGATTGGTGAATATGAAGGTAAGGTCATGGTTGCCGCTGTCGGACGTTTTGGCCCGTTTATCCGTCATGACGGAAAGTTCGTATCCATACCGAAGGGCTTGAATCCTTTGTCGATAACAGCCGAGGAAGCTATCGAGTTGATCGAGGCAAAAAAACAAAAAGATGAGCAACGATTTATCAAGAAGTTCGATGAGGATCCGGAAATGGAGATCTTGAATGGTCGCTTCGGCCCTTATATCTCTTATAAGAAAAAGAATTACAGAATCCCTAAGACGATAGAGAAACCAGAGAACTTGACCTTGGAGGAATGCCAGAAGATAATCGCCGAGGCGGGAGAAAAACCTGCTGCGACGAAGAAACGTACGACACGGAAAAAGGCTTGATTATAGCTCTAAAAATTCATAGTTATGATTTACTAAACTCATAACTATGAATTTTTCAAAACATAACTATGATTTTTTAGACATCGATGCCCGTAAATTCTTTTAACGCATATCCGATCAAGAAGCTTAATGCGGCCACGCTAAAACTAAGTACTGCCATCTCGGTAAAACGCTTCCGGAAACTCTCGCTTCTCGCTATGGAATAATAATAGTTGAAAAGGGCGATGATACTCAACGCTATGATGAGCATAAGCCCTAAAGCCATTAATACGTTCGATATAAAGATAAATGGAGCGACCAAGGCGACTACCGTAAAGATATAAGCTATTCCCGTATAGATCGATGCCTTGACGGGATGTTTCCCGTTTTCATTTCCATTCTCGGACTTGGTAGATAGATATTCGGAGGAAGCCATGGATAATGCGGCGGCTATTCCAGTGATGCTTCCGGTCAAAGCTATTAATCTAGAGTCGCTCAAGGCAAGGGTAAAGCCAGCTAAAGCACCTGTAAATTCTACCAAAGCGTCATTTAGCCCCAGTACGACAGAACCCATATATTCCAACCGTTCCTCATTGATCAAGGCGATCAACCTCTGCTCATGCTCATCTTCGTCACGTGCGATTTGTTGCAAATCCGGATACTCATCATAAGAGGCGTAATCATTCTTGGCGCTTTCCTCGCTACCTTCCATTAGCTTAATGGCGAAAGTAATCCCCAAGATACGTGCCAACCAGTAGTATTTGGTGACGCGTAATTTATTCGGGGAGATCTCTTGCCCCGTATACTTTTTCAGGATCGTATAATGTCCTTTCTCGTCATTCGCTATCTGTAGTAATACTTCCTTATTGCTTGGATCTTTCTCGATAGCGGCGAGTTGCGTATAGAGAAGGCTCTCCGTGATTTCATTTTGTTGAAATCGAAGGAGAGCCTTTCTTGTTTTCTCGTTTATGTTCATCTTCTATCGTTACATTCTTTCCGGAACCTCGATGCCTAATAAATCCATACCGGATTTCACGATCTTAGCTACATTGGCGGATAAGACTAAACGGAAGTTCTTCAATTCCGGATTCTCTTCGCGAAGGATGGAGAAATCGTGATAGAATTGATTGTATTCCTTTACCAGATCATAAATATAGTTGGCGACACAGGCCGGGCTGTATAGCTTACCTGCCTCTTTCACGATCTCTGCATAATCGGCGATCATTTGGATCAGGTTCTCTTCTTTCTCGGAAATGGCGAAAGTAAGCGGTAACTGCTCCGGTAATGCGATGCCCTGTTCCGCTGCTTTGCGCAATACGGAACGGATACGGGCGTAGGTATATTGGATGAATGGTCCCGTATTTCCGTTGAAGTCGATAGACTCTTTCGGGTTGAACGTCATATTCTTGCGAGGGTCTACCTTTAATATGAAATATTTCAAGGAGCCAAGACCTACGATACGGGCGATATTCTCAGCCTCTTCCGGAGTCATCTCGTCCAATTTCCCTAATTCTTGGGAAATCTCGCGTGCGGTACTGATCATCTCGGCCATCAAATCATCGGCGTCTACGACCGTTCCCTCACGGCTCTTCATCTTACCTTCCGGTAGCTCTACCATTCCGTAGGAGAAGTGGACCAATCCCTTGCCGAACTCGAAGCCTAACTTATCCAATAAGATCGATAATACTTGGAAGTGATAATTCTGCTCGTTCCCTACCACATAGATCATCTTATTGATCGGGTAATCATCGAAGCGCAGCTTGGCGGTACCGATATCCTGCGTCATATAGACGGAAGTTCCATCCGCACGAAGCAATAATTTCTCATCCAGCCCGTCTTTCGTCAAATCTGCCCATACGGAGCCGTCTTCACGGCGATAGAAAATCCCTTTCTCTAGGCCTTCCATCACCTTGCCTTTTCCTTCCAGATAGGTTTGAGACTCGTAATAAATCTTATCGAAATCTACGCCCATCATCTTATAGGTCTCGTTGAACCCGGCGTATACCCAATTATTCATCATTTCCCAAAGCGCACGCACCTCTTTGTCTCCGGCTTCCCATTTACGAAGCATCTCACGGGCTTCCGCCATCAAGGTGGATTGAGCCTCGGCTTCTTCCTTGGTAAGGCCTTTCGCTTCTAACGCATGGGTCTCCTCTTTTAATTTGTTGCTGAATAATACGTAAAAGTCACCGATCAGATGGTCGCCCTTCTTTCCGGTAGACTCTGGGGTAGCTCCATTTCCCCATTTCTGCCAAGCCAACATGGATTTACAGATATGGATACCACGATCGTTTACGATATTCGTCTTTACGATCTGGTTACCGTTCGCTTTCATGATCTTCGATAAGCTGTATCCTAATAAGTTATTGCGGACATGGCCCAAGTGAAGCGGTTTATTTGTATTGGGAGAAGAATATTCGATCATAACCAAAGGCGACTGCTCGGTAACCGGAATGATACCGTAAGCGGGCTGCTCATTGATCGAGTTTAGTAAATCGATCCAGCAAGAGCAAGCGACCGTCAGGTTAAGGAATCCTTTGATTACATTGAATTCAGCTACCGCTGGCTCGTTTCTCAACAAGTACTCACCGATTTCCTGAGCGGTCTGCTCCGGAGATTTCTTCGACATGCGAAGGAATGGGAATACGACTAGGGTCAAGTGCCCCTTGAATTCTTTTTTCGTTTTTTGTAACTGCACTTGGCTAGCGGTGACATCCGCTCCGTACAGCTCTTTGATGCCGGCTATGATAGCTCCGGTAATCTGTTGTTCGATAACCATATTCGTCTAACTATAATTCGGATTTTATTTGCACGCAAAGGTACACAAAAAAAGGATACAATTTGCATCGTATCCTTCTTCTATAGAGAATAATGGTGTTTCTTATTTGATTAGCTCGTTCAATTCAGCACCAGCCTTGAACTTCACGGCCTTGCGAGCTGCGATTTCAATGGTTTCTTTAGTTTTCGGGTTAACACCTTTACGAGCGGCCTTCTCTGACACAGAGAATGAACCGAAGCCAAGTAGAGCGACTTTACCGCCTTCTTTTAATTCGTTAGAAACTGTGTCAACAAAAGCTTCTACTGCCTTTTTAGCATCCACTTTGCTGAGACCTGATTTTTCAGCGACTGCACTAATAAATTCTGATTTGTTCATGATGGTTTGACTGTTAATATATTAAACAAAACTATGATAACCGATAGACAGCTCCAAATGTAGTTTTATTTTGAAATATCACAAAAGAAAAACCTACTTTTTTTACCGATTTACATATGTTTTAGTATTATTATGGGCAAAAACGGCTAAAATATATTTACCTTTGCCGCTAAATTAACGTAGTATATGATGAATCAGACAAATTCGGGGTTCTTGAATAGTATCCCGCCGGTAACGAAAAATCTTATCATTATAAACTTGCTATTTTGGGTAGCCAGCCTTGCACTGCCGAAAGTCGGCATCGATTTAGTGGATTTATTAGGGCTTCACTTCCCGGGTGCTACCGACTTCAAGGCTTATCAGATCGTTTCTTATATGTTCATGCACGATACCCATTCGTTTGCGCATGTGTTTTTTAATATGTTCGCCGTTTATATGTTCGGCCGGGTATTGGAGAACGTATGGGGCCCCAAACGTTTCTTGATTTTTTACTTCGTGACGGGTATAGGCGCCGGTTTGGTACAAGAGGCGGTATGGTTCTTTAATTTGCGGGATGTGATCTTCGCTAGCCAAGACATGATAAACTTGAATGGAGCCCAGATTATCAGCAAGAGTGAGTTCTTGAATTATTTCGTGACTATTGGCGCTTCGGGTGCCGTATTCGGAATCTTGTTGGCATTCGCCATGATCTTCCCGAATGTTCCTTTATACTTGATGTTCATACCGATCCCGATTAAAGCCAAATATTTCGTAATATTTTATGGTCTTGCCGAACTATTTATGGGTGTGGCTAGTTTTGGTGGCGATACGGTAGCGCATTTCGCTCATTTGGGGGGTATGTTATTCGGTTATTTCCTAATTCGTTATTGGAAAAAGAAAGATGCAGACAATGGACGGTATTTTTACTAATTTGAAGCGTACGTTTCAGTCGGGTAATATCCTGTCGAAACTGATATATATAAATGTAGGCTTGTTTATCTTGATACGTTTGGCCAGCGTATTGTTTATGCTCTTTAATGTGCAAGGGGTGCCTTTCTTGCAGTATTTGCAGTTGCCGGCTTCTCCGGAACTTTTGCTCTTCCGTCCGTGGACGTTGTTTACTTATATGTTCACTCATTTTGACTTCTTGCATATCTTGTTCAATATGCTTTGGTTGTATTGGTTCGGGGGATTGTTCTTGAATTTCTTCAGTGAGCGGCAGTTGGGAGGCTTGTATATATTGGGAGGTCTTGCCGGTGCGGTATTGTTTGTCCTTGCTTATAATATTTTCCCTTATTTCCAGAACGTGGCTTCTTTTAGCTATTTGATGGGGGCTTCGGCATCTGTTATGGCGATCGTTTTCGCCGTGTCGTTTTACCGGAAGGATTTGGAGATTAATTTATTCTTGATCGGAAGGATCAAATTAATTTATTTGGCTATCTTTACGCTGGTGATCGATTTGTTGGCGATGACTTCTGATAATGCGGGAGGACATATCGCCCATATCGGCGGGGCTTTGTTTGGTATGTGGTTCGCTTCCCGTATTCGTAATGGAAAGGACTTGACCGCTCCAATGAATCGGTTGATCGACTGGTTCGTGAATTTGGGCAAACGGAAACCGAAGATGCGTGTGACTTATAAACGTAGCGAGACGGATTATGAGTATAACGCACGCAAACATCAGGAGTCGGTGGATCTAGATACTATACTGGATAAATTGAAACGTTCCGGTTATGAGAGCCTTTCCGCTGAAGAGAAAAAGCGACTTTTCGACGCCAGTAAGAAATAACAGATACTTATGAAAACTCTACGGATTTTTCTTCAATTCTTATTCGTCGTAGCGAATGTGGTGGCTGTCGTATTGTTGATAGTCTCGGCTTATTCGGATCGGGTGTCTCCTGAGACGAGTATGACGTTATCTTATCTGGGATTAGCCTTTCCTGTCTTATGTGTAGTCAATCTTTGCTTTATTATCTATTGGCTGTTCTTATGGGAATGGAAGTTCTTATTGATCGGCATATTCTCCTTCTTGTTATGTTGGGGTCCCGTGAAACGCTATTTTCCGTTTCACTCGCATAAGGATGTCCCTCGGGAAGAGGTGCTGAAGGTGCTGACTTATAATGTGATGGCTTTTGGATACAAGAATCATACGAAGATAGCTCCGAACAAGATTATCCAATATATCGCTAACTCGGACGCGGATATTGTTTGTTTGCAGGAATATGCCACGGCTAAATCAGAGAAGAGCCTTACTGCCTCTAAGATCTATGATGCGTTGAGCATGTATCCTTATCGTTCCGTATTTTATCAAAGCTCCACGAAATTCCAGAGTTTCGGCATCGCTGTGTTCTCCAAATATCCGCTGTCGAATTCCCGGATGGTGAAATACGATTCGGATTATAACGGCTCTTCCGTGCATGAAGTGAACATCAAGGGAAAGAAGTTGACCTTGATTAATAACCATTTGGAATCCTTTAAGCTGACGATGGAGGATCGGACCCGTTATTCATCCCTTATAAAGAGCTTTAGCTCGGATGGGTTGGACGATTTGAAAGGAGCGTTCGAGCAAAAGCTAGGACCTGCTTTCCGGATTCGGGCTAAGCAAGCGGAAGCGGTATCAAAAGAGATTAAGAACGCAAAAGGAGATTATGTCTTAGTATGCGGTGACTTTAATGATACGCCTATTTCTTATGCGCACCGTACGATCCAAGGGGATTTGACGGATGCCTTTGCCGAGTCTGGTCGGGGAATGGGTATTACCTATAATCAAAATTTCTTCTGGTTCCGTATCGATAATATCCTGCATTCCCCGAACATGACCTCTATGAATTGTTCCGTGGATAAGGTCGCTTATTCAGACCACTACCCGTTATGGTGTTATCTGAAACTTGAATAAAAGGGTTTCATCACTCGGATTCTGCGTTCTGCGCAGCGTCAAATACGTCGGCGAACAAGTTCTCGACAAAGAAGAAGGTAGCGTTACAGAATAGCTTAGGATCTTTGATCAGCGCTATCGTATTGCTATCTCCATTATTGGCGATCACATCTTCCGCTTTATAGGTCTTGTACTTTTTATCGTTTAGCGGATCATATTGATATACGATATCGCTCGCCTCGATCGTGTATCGGTTGTCGAAGCAGGTGATACGCATTTTATATTTAATGATAGTCTTGTCTGTATCATTCAACAATAATTCAACCTTAGAGCTTACGAAGATGGTCCCTTTGTTCTTGTTCGAGTTTACGTTGGATAAGAAGACATCTTTTCCATAAGATTTCTTAGCCCATGCGTTAATAGCGTTGAATATTTCTAGTTTAGAGGTATTCTCGATCTCTACATCATCGCTATAGCATACCTTCCCGTTTTTCATGGGGGCGCATTCGTCTACCTCGCCTTTATGCCCCTGCGCCATGACTAGCACAGGGAACATCATATATATTAATAATAGAATCTTTTTCATAAATGCAACTCTCTTTTTCGTTATTTGATCCATACATTCGTAATCTCGCCGATTAACATCGTTTGCTGTCCTTCGGAGGTCTCGCCTTGTTTACGGCACTCGATAATAATCCATGGCGCATCGGCAGATGTGCCGGGATTGGAGAAGGATAATCGATATACGTCGTTATTGCCAATCGCTTTATAAGCAGGACTATCTTTGGATATGGAGATTGTACTGATCGTTTTACCGAACATATTGCCTATGCCTTTCCATTCAACGTTTGCGTCGGTCGTATTTCCTTTTACGGCTTTGATCTGTAAAGCGTTGTCCGGTAACATTTGGAGGATCGTGCTAGGTATTTTGTCCGCTTGGAACGCTACGAAACCTTCCATCGGTGCCACAGGTCGTGTTTCCCGTTGCGGAGCGGATACTGGTTCTACCGGTGCGGCTGTCAGCAACTGTGCGCCTAATACGTTGGCTGCGCTATCGAACGTCTTATCCGCGAAGTCAATCGTGGCCTTACGGAACTTACCGCTGATACGGTTCAATTTCGTCTTGCTCTTATTCAAGGCATACTCGTCCGTGATCCATTCCTCGGCTAGGTATTTCTCCGGCTCGTTCTGGTAAGACACGTTATATTCATATCGGATGCCCGCAAGTTGCAGGGTACAAGCATGTTCCTTACATTCAATGATAATACGGTATTTCATCATCGCCCGATCGAGGGATAAGGCTGTGCTGGAGAATACTATATATTCTTCTCCGATAATGGCGATCTCGCCTTTTGCCTCATTTTGATAAGCTACTCTACTTTCCTTTGTGTTAAAATTTTCTTGTCCCCATTTTAATAGTTGTTGGTAGATTTGTGCCTTGCTTAAAGAGGGGGCATTAATCTCTCGGGTAAAAACGACTTTACCGTCTGCAACCGGAACGGCCCCTGCCAGATAGTGTTGATCCTCTTGCGCGAATAGCAGGGCGGGGATAAATAACAGAGCGAATAATAACTGTTTCATGGTATATTTTCCTTATTATTTTAGCCCCAAAGATATACATTTGCGTTTGAAATAAACTATGAGCGTGACAAATAATTATACTAATTGCTCTTTATCAAAGAAAAAAAGTCTATATTTGCACCCTGTGAAAAAACGAATATAAATAATGTAATAACATAAACCTAAGATTCAGATGCAAAACAAAGGATTTGTAAAGGTCTTCGCGGTGTTACTTACGCTTGTCTGTTTGTTCTATTTGTCGTTCTCGTTCGTGACGCAACATTACAACAGTAAAGCCGCTGAGTATGCGGGTGGAGATCCTGCGAAAGAGAGTGCTTATTTAGACTCACTATCTACTCAGAAGGTATGGTTAGGCTATACGCTTAAGCAATGCCGTGAAATGGAAATTAGTTTAGGTCTTGACTTAAAGGGCGGTATGAACGTTGTCCTTGAGTTGAACGTGGCGGATGTAATCCGTTCGTTGTCTAACAACAACCAAGACGAGAATTTCAACAAGGCGTTGGATTTAGCTTATGCGCATCAAGCGACTAGCCAAAAAGATTTCATCGACCTTTTCGCTGAGGAGTATAAGAAGTTGGATAGCGGCGCACGTCTTTCCGCTATTTTCAGTACATTCGAGTTAAAAGATAAAATCACGCCCCAGAGCTCAGACGCTCAGGTTGTTTCTGTTTTGAAACAAGAGTTGCAGAGTGCGATTGATAACTCATTCAACGTATTGCGTACTCGTATCGACCGTTTCGGTGTGGTTTCTCCGAACATCCAACGTTTGGAGACAGCGGGTCGTATCTTGGTTGAGTTGCCGGGTGTGAAAGAACCGGAACGTGTTCGTAAGTTGCTTCAAGGTAGCGCTAACTTGGAATTCTGGGAAACTTATAAGTTGCCGGAAATCTATCAACAATTGGTTGCCGCTGATAATGTATTGGCTACTATCCTAAGTAAGGAGGCTTCCGCTGATTCTGTAGCTACCGATAATGTTAAGAAAATCGCTGATGCCGCTGATGCGAATGTAAGTGAGGCCGATTCTTTGTTGGCTGAGCTTGGTCAAGATAAAAAAGATACGGAAGCTAATCAAAGCATGGAAGAGTTCGCTAAGCAACATCCATTATTTGCTTTATTGCAGATTAGCCAGTACAACGGTCAGTTGTCTCCGGGTTCGACGGTAGGTATCGCTCAAGCAAAAGATATGGAGAAGATCAGCGAATACCTGAACATGAAACAAGTGAAAGAGGTATTGCCTCGTAACTTGGCTTTAAAATGGGGTGTAAAGGCGATCGATGATAAAGAGCAGTTCTTTGAGTTATATGCCTTGAAGGTAACGAACCGTGACGGAAGTCCCGCTTTAGGTGGTGACGTAGTAACAGATGCTAACGCTGACTTTATGCAACAAGCCGGTCGTTCAGAGCAAATGGTTAACATGGTTATGAATGCCGAAGGCTCTAAGGCTTGGGCTCGTTTGACGAAAGAGAATATCGGTCGCCAGATCGCTATCGTTTTGGATGAGATGGTTTATTCCGCTCCGAACGTAAACGATGAGATCACGGGAGGTCGTTCACAAATCACCGGTCACTTTACACCGGAAGAGGCGAAGGACTTAGCGAACGTATTGAAATCGGGTAAGATGGCTGCTTCCGTACATATCGTTCAAGAAGATGTCGTTGGTCCGTCTTTGGGACAAGAGGCTATCAATGCCGGTGTGATTTCTTTCGTTTTGGCATTGGTGCTGTTGATGGTTTATATGTGCGCATTCTACGGATTGATTCCGGGATTGATCGCCGACGGTGCTTTGGTATTGAACATCTTCTTCACGATGGGTATCCTTGCTTCTTTCCAAGCCGTTCTTACCTTGCCGGGTATTGCCGGTATGGTGTTGACGCTGGGTATGGCAGTCGATGCTAACGTATTGATATATGAGCGTACGAAAGAGGAACTTCGTGCCGGTAAGTCTTTAGGAAAGGCTATCGCCGACGGTTACAGCAATGCGTTCTCCGCTATCTTCGACTCAAACTTGACATCTATCATTACCGGTATCGTATTGTTCTATTTCGGTACGGGTCCTATCCGTGGTTTCGCTACGACGATGATCATCGGTTTGTTCGCTTCATTCCTTACAGCCGTGTTCTTGACTCGTATCGTTTATGAGGCATTGTTAGCGAAAGATAAATTGAAGAACGTGACATTCACGACTTCTATTACGAAAGACTTGTTGACAAACCCGAAGATCAATTTCTTGGGTGCTCGCAAAGTCGGTTATTTAATTCCGGCGGCAATCATCGTTTTAGGTGCTATCTCTTTTATGACGATCGGCTTGAATAATGGTATCGATTTCACGGGTGGACGTAATTACGTGATCCGTTTCAATCAAGAGGTGAAGACTGACGATGTTCGTAATATGCTGGACGCTCAGTTAGACGGTTCTGTTAGTGTTATCCAGATCGGTACAGCTGATCAAGTACGTGTGTCTACCAACTATAAGATCAATGATAACGATCCTACGGTAGATCAAGAGATCGAGAATAAATTGTTTGAGGGCGTGAAATCCTTACTTCCGGAAGGAACTACATTAGATGAGTTCACGACTACTTTCATACAGAGTTCGCAGAAGGTGGGTCCTAGCATGGCAGACGATATCAAGAATAGCGCTATCTTAGCGGTAATCTTCGCCATGATCTGTATGGCCGCTTATATCCTGCTTCGTTTCCGTGATGTGTCATTCTCTGTGGGTGCGTTCGCCTCTGTTGCTACGACTACATTGTGTATCATTTCTTTCTATACTTTGTTATGGAAGGTTCTTCCGTTCTCAATGGAGGTAGACCAGACGTTTATCGCAGCTATCTTGACGATTATCGGTTACTCTATCAATGATACCGTGGTTGTATTCGACCGTATCCGTGAGACAATCGCTTTGTATCCGAAGCGTGATCGTTATCAAGTGATCAATGATGCGTTGAACTCTACCTTGTGTCGTACATTTAATACATCATTGACTACGTTGGTGGTTGTATTGTGTATCTTCATCTTGGGCGGTAGCACGATCCGAAGCTTTACGTTCGCTATCTTATTAGGTATCATTATCGGTACATACTCTACTTTGTTCATCGCTACTCCGATCGCTTACGAGTTGCAGAAGAAGAAGATCAATAAGAAAGCTGCTGCTGAGAAAGCCGGAAAATAATATATTTCTTTAAGGATTTTATGAAGATCCTCTATCTTTCCTGTGTAAACGGAGAGATAGAGGATTTTTTTATGTATTAATTCTTAAGGAGATAAAGTATGAATGAGAATGATTTTGTGGTGGGTGTACTTACGTATATCACCTGCCTGCGTGAGAAAAAGCGTTATTCCACGGCGAAGAGTTATCAAGATGCGTTGAGGTCGTTTAAATGTTTTTGTGGCCGGGAAGAGATTCCTTATGCGTATATTAATCGGGATACACTTTTGCGTTATCAATCTTGGCTGTTGGCCAAGGGATGTGCTCGTAACACGGTATCTACTTATATGCGCCGGATTCGTCACATCTATAATTTAGCGGTAGAGGTGGGTGAGGCTGCCTATATTCCTCATTTGTTTAAGAATGTGTTTACGGGGGTTGAGAGTAAACGTAAAAAGGCGTTGCCTTCGGAAAGCTTACGCTTGCTGATGACAAGCCCGGTGACAGATCCACAACAGAAGAGGACCCAATCAGCCTTTTGCCTGATGTTTTTGTTTTGCGGGATGGCTTTCGTAGATTTGGCGCATTTGCGAAAGGAGGATATCAAGGAAGGGATCTTGTCTTATTATCGGCAGAAAAGCGGATCCCTTATACAGGTGGAGATTCCAGCGGAGGCACAAGGGCTGCTGAATGAGTTGGCAGCCGATACAACCGAGGATTCGCCCTATCTGTTTCCTTTTTTAGAGGGAATGAAGACCGGTGAGGATGCCTACAAGGAATATAATACCGTATTAGGAGGTTTTAACCGCAGATTGAAAATACTGTCGGAATCCATTGGCATTCATACTCGGGTTACCTCATACACGATTCGTCACTCTTTCGCCACGACCTTGAAGGAGCAAAACGTACCGATTGAGATGATCAGTGAACTGTTAGGGCATAAATCTATCAAGACTACGCAAATATACTTGAAGAGTTTCTCTTTAGAAAAACTCTCAACCGTAAACAAACTTTGTTTCGAGAGTGTGTATAATTATGCGCCGAAAGTAGGGTGAAGAAAAGTACGCTACTTGGCGAGTAGCCAAACTGACTGCTACTTGGCGAGTAGCGTTCATTTCATGCCGCAAATGTAGTAAAAAATAACATAACACAAGCAAACATTAGGCTTTGTTTGTGTTTCAACCTTAATTCTCTTTAAATCTTCGTTCTTATTTCTGATGTATAGACATGGCAATAGAAACGAAATGGCCTCGTTATTCCCGAAATCATCACGTTATCCGAAGTAAATTCCATATAACATCATGTAGAGATGGAGCGTGCTCCGTCTCCCACCGCCTGATAGTAACTAAAATACCATTGTAAGGGGATGAAACGGGACACGCTCCGTCTCTACAACTAAGGAATATCCTTTCACTCCTCTTGTTAAGGCTACTCGCCAAGTAGCATGAGTATTGAAGGGATGCAAATTTTCAGTAATTCCTTTTTTGTTTTCACATAAGTATTTATTTATCAGGGTATTACAAGAATATCTTGATAAGGCTCTGAATTATCTTCCTCAATGAATATCATGACAAGTAATAGCTCTGATAGAGCTATGGTGCATATACGCAATCGCCGTAGCCAGGAGGCTGTACGCTGGTACGTACTGACGCTTCCTACCGCCATAGGGGGACGTGATAATATCTATTCGTCAAAAGGATTAGATGCCGAGCTTTCTCGTCGTAAACGTTGTGGGGAACCCTTGTTCGAGTACTTTGCCCCCTCGTATGTCGAGGCTCGCAAGGTGGGAGGCAAGATGGTCAATACGAGGAAGCCTCTTTTATACAACTATGTGTTTATCCATGCTTCGGAGAATGAGATTTTCCGTTTGAAACGTATCATGCCCTTATATAATCTTCTTCCTCGGGTATCCGTGGGCGAACACTCTTATTTTCCTTACCTGTCAGATCATGAGATGGAGACCTTACGCTGGATGGCTGAATCTTATTCCAATGAGCTTCCGGTGTACGTACCGGATAGCGGTCGCTTGCTGAAAGGTGACCGTGTACGTATCACCTCGGGTTCTTTCATGGGGATGGAGGCTGAGGTGGTGGTGCAACCGGGTGGAGGTCATAAGGATGTCATGGTACGTATCCTTGACTGTATGTGGGTTCCTCTATTTGAGGTAAGGCAAGGCGAGTATGAGCTGATCGAGTTGAATACGAAAGGCAAGCATGTTTATACCCATTTGGATAACGATCGTTTATCGGAAGGTATGCACAAGGCGTTGGGGCGTTATTATCTCTCGGGCAAATTGGGAAAGGAAGACGAACTTTTGGTTCGTGAGGTGCTGAAGGGCTATGCTTCCCTTCGTGTGGAGACCGACGTGATGCGTTGCAAGGTTTACTCATTACTCCTTCCGGCCTATAAGCTGTTGGCTCAGGAAGAGGAGTTTGAACGCTTGCATTCCACCCTACGCAATATGCTTCCATTGGTTAAGGCAGTGAATTCTCGTGCCTTGCTGCTCGTCACGCTTTACGGCTGCACGAATAGCAACCTGTATTACCGTATGGCGCATGAGCTGGTAGATCCCTGGTGGGATGACCCTTCGCCTAAGAGAAGCAAGGCCTTGTTGATACAGCGTTTACACGATTACGATATTTGGCTAAAACATTAAATAGTAGACTGTCATGAGAAAGGAAAGCGAAATTCCCTCCGGTATCCGTTTGATGCTATTGCTGAAAGGGCATTTGAGAGAGATCATGAATCGTGAGTGTGCGAATCAGACCTCGATCCATTTATATTGTACGGGATCTTATTGGGTCGCGTTCGAACGTTCCGCTTATCAATTGCGTCGTGCCTTTCCGGATAGTGAGATCACGCCGATGCGCCTGTACGCTTATCCTTTTCCGGTTGTCATGGTTTCCGTAACGGATCGTTCCCTTCGTTTGTATGAACGAAAACATATAGCTAAGCAGAACGGGGCGGATTACAAGTTATTGACTGTACCTGAACTCTCCGCTCCCGCCTACCAAGCGTGGCATACGAGGGAGGTGAAGGGACTCCCTGCGTTAAACTAATCGGAAAACTCGTTCACGACATTAAAACAGGGACAGGATTTCGACGGGTCCAAGTCTTGATGTCCCACGATTAGGGCTTTGGGGAATCGCTGATGCAATTCACGAAGCAAACCCTGTAGGGCTTCTCGTTGGGCTTCCGTTCGGGTATCCATGGGAGTCTTTCCATCGTTGGCGAGTCCTCCGATATAGCAAACCCCGATACTGTACCGATTGTGGTTCTTACAGTGAGCGCCCACTTGTTCAAGGGGCCTACCGGTCTCGATCGTACCATCGGTCGGGATGACAAAGTGATATCCGCAGCCTTTCCAGCCGAGAGAGCGATGCAGATGGTCGATGTCCATCATCCGTAAAGTGCTGCCCTGCCTATTGGCAGAGCAATGCACGATAATCAGCGTGATGGTTCTCATCCGATCCAACCGCTAGCGGCTCCACCGGCGGCACTGGTGATGACCAGTTCGACAATACGGATGATGTAGAGCAAGACGCTCTTCCAATTTGTTTTTTTCATACTTGTAGTCTTTAAATAAATGAATAAAATAAGCTTCATGGTTTAAAAGCCGTATTTCTCAATGGTAGGATTTAGATCTCATCGGGAGATTCTGAGTCTCCTTTCTTCAACGCAGCCAAGTCCACCGTGTCTTTATTCTCTTTTACCGCCTTCAGCGAGGCGGCTTGGATCGCACGGCTGGTTACTAGGTTGAATTCTGCCTTAGAACGTAGGTTCTCGAAGTCTATACCCGGATTGAATAGAATGTTCACCGCCTTGATATTATCGCTGGAGAAGTCCTTGAGTGTAGCGGCCGGCTCGCAGGTGATGGAGATACTAAAGATTCCTAGTTCGCCGAATTGTACCTTGTAGCCGTTCAGCAATTGTTCCACTAGACATGAGCAGGTGTCGCTTACCACGCCTTTTACCGTGCCGCGTGTGAAAACACCGTTGTGATCTGAGATGTGCTTCACGAAATCATCGAAACTCATCACTTTCGTCACTTGGTTCTTGGCGTACGCCTGTTCCTTTGCGGTCTCATCCAGTGGACTTTTCCACATGTAAGTTGAATAATTAATCATACTTCTTTTTTTTAAAAGATTAAACTTATTGTTGACAATGCGAAAGTACAACCCCCGGATAGCGAAATCAAATCCGTTGATAACCGTTGACAAACTGTTTACTTTTCATTGACAAACGATTCATATATACCTTATGTCTGATATAACGATTACCATACACGGCGGCAATAACCAGATACTCCCCAACGCTACGGAAGCCATCCAGAACTTCTATGTGGGGGAATATTGCGGGGAGACCTCCCTAGAAGAGGGGGACGGTAGATCCGGTCTCATGCCTGAAACGATCCGTTTTCGTGCCTATATAAATAAAGAAGAGGATCTGGAACGCTATCTTGCGCAGATCGTCGAGTGCCGGACGGTTACCGAGTTGGCCCAAGTCATTCTGGTCATGCAAGAGAACGAGCTGAAAATAACCCCCGAGGAGATGGTCAAAGAGCGTTTCATCCGCCTCTTTCTACCCATCACCCCCCGAATCACGAAGGGTAAAAGCGTCAGCAACATCCGTGCCCGTATCAACGATGCGTGGAGCAGTCGTCTCAGACACCGCTCAACTGGCCGTTTTTGAGAAGATATACTGCATATGCCCGAGGATATATACTGCGTTAGGCAATTGATATATACTTCATAGGGCAATTCATATATACCTCGTTTTCCAAGGGAAACGAAAAGTGATAACCTTACTGAAAAAATTACGATATGACAGAAAACCATGAGCGGGCGGAACAAGCACGTTTCGTCTTCCATATCTACGGTTGCAATGTGCAGATCGTGCCCAATGCAACCCATGCGATCCAAATCATCCACCAGGGTGATGGTACGATCTTGCGGACGGAAAGCTGTATTACGCCCGCCACTTCGGGACGCCATGAGTCACAGGCACCGCCGTTGGGAAAAGTTAGGGCATTGAATATAAAACAAACAAAATACAAATGATGGATTTTCATAAGGGCAGATGGCGATTGGCCTTAGGCCGTCTGGTGAATTTGCGGTATATCAACCGTTGGATCATTTTTAGTGCGGACCTTTTCGTCTCGCTCTCCGTGTCGTTGCTGGGCGTACTAGGAATGTTTTCCATTCTGCATATACGTATAGGAGAGCCGGATGTGCTGAAAGTAGGCCTCTCCTCATTTGTGGGCAGTATCGTTTCGTTCTTGCTGTTCAAAGCATATCATGGGGTTATTCGCCATTCCACGCTGCGTGGCTTGTGGCGGATCGGTGGTGCTGCGATCGGCAAGTCGCTCTTGATGTTCCTGCTGCTTTGGCTGTTGAAAGCCCGTTTCAGCCCTTCTATCTATTGGTTGGGTGGAATCATGGACAGTACGTTGACGATCGTGATGTTGGTCACGTTGCGTGTCTTCGTGATCAATGTTTATAACAGCGTCCTCCTGCAACTCGGCAAGAAACGCAAGCGGGTACTGGTCTTTGGCACGGAGGAGGAGAGCGTGATGATCGCCACATCGGCGAACCGTCAGGTATTCATGCAGAATTATAGCATCATGGGCTTCCTTTCCTTTGGCAATTCCAAGAAAAGCATCCGGATCGCGGAGTTACCGGTCTACCAGATCGAGAACGTGGAGGATCTGTATCGCTTGATCCCTCGCAACAGCTTGGATGGCGTTCTCTTCCCGAATATAAAGGTTGCCCATCAGGAGCGTGACCGTTTGATCCGTTATTGCGAGCAGGCCTCCTTGAAGACATTGGTAGTCCCGGAGATGGAGGAGCTACGTGGAGGTGAGGCGAAACGTTCCGTCCGAGAGATCCGTATCGAGGATTTGCTAGGTCGTGAGGAGATCCATATCAGTCTGGATGAGATCGGCAATCTGTTGGAAGGGAAGACCGTGCTTGTCACGGGAGCCGCCGGCAGTATCGGTAGCGAGATCTGTCGCCAGCTGGCTCATTTCCCGATTAAGAAGTTGGTTTGCTTCGACTCCGCCGAGACCCCGATGCATAATCTCCGTCTGGAATTGGAAGAGAAATACAAGGAACTGAACTTTGTCCCGGTGATCGGTGATGTCCGCAGTCCGGATCGTGTGGATTATGTGTTCCGCAACTGGCACCCCCAAGTGGTGTTCCATGCGGCGGCCTACAAGCATGTCCCTTTAATGGAGGAGAACCCCTGCGAGGCGATCCGAACAAACGTGTTCGGTACTCGTGTGATGGCGGATGCCGCTGTAAGCTATGGTGTGGAGAAATTTGTGATGATCAGTACGGATAAGGCGGTGAACCCCACGAACATCATGGGATGTAGCAAGCGCTTGGCCGAAATCTATGTACAGAGTCTGAGCCTTGCGATCGAGCGAGGAGAGGTGAAAGGCGAGACGCGTTTCATTACGACTCGCTTTGGAAACGTATTGGGTAGCAACGGTTCGGTTATCCCCCGTTTCCGGGAACAAATCGCTCAAGGAGGTCCCGTGACGGTCACCCATCCCGATATCATCCGTTACTTCATGACCATCCCGGAGGCTTGCCGTCTGGTCTTAGAAGCCGGTACGATGGGCAAGGGTGGTGAGATCTTCATCTTCGACATGGGAGAGCCTGTGAAGATAGCGGATTTGGCGAAGCGCATGATTGAGCTGTCCGGATTGCAGGTAGACAAGGATATTGAGATTAAGTATACAGGTCTCCGCCCCGGCGAGAAACTGTATGAAGAGCTACTGAACAACAAGGAGAACACGAAAGAGACCCCTCACGAGAAGATTCGAGTGGCAGCTGTACGCAAGTACGACTATAAGGACGTAGTAGAACATATCAATGTATTAACTGAATTGTCCCTCCGTGTTCAGATATTCTCGACGGTGAGGGAGATGAAAGCCTTCGTGCCTGAGTTCAAGAGCCAGAACTCCCGGTTTGAGGAGCTGGATTGAGGTGTTATTTTAATATGTATGTTTTGGTGATATAAAGTAAAAGCATTAACTTTGTAAAAAACATGGATATATGAAAACAACAGCGATCATACCTGAATCCAATTCATATTGGAATGTATTGAAGGATCTTAGTGATGAGGTGAAATTGGATTTAATATCTCGTCTAAGCCAATCGTTGCTTCGTTCTAAGACTGAGAAAAAAACAATCTCCGCTAGTTCTTTTTATGGTGTATGGGAAGACTCTTCTCAGAAATAACAGTGGTTGAGCTGAAATATGGGGCGGAATTAGGACGTAGGAAAGGTTTACGGCATTGGACACAGGATTTGGATGAGTTCGTAAATGCTATAAAGGTGTTGCCTATCGTGGATGCATTCGATATGTTTGCTTCGGAAAAGGCTCGTTTACGTTTAGCGGGAACTCCTATGGAAGATAATTTTGATCTATTGATTGGTTGCACCTCCGTGATTTACCGACTGGTAATGGTGACTGAAAATTTGAAGGATTTCAAGAATATATCGAATATCCGTTTGGAGAATTGGATTTGGAGATAAAAGTTGTTATATACAGAAGCCCTTAATTACCTGAACCGATTCTGGAAAGAGATATTCGCATTCTTGGATGATGGGTACTACCTATAGATAACAACCTC
>OMCD01000849.1_pt1 | contig 20772 bp, 16 predicted proteins | sample 1674171 | NCBI WGS metagenome assembly OMCD01 (sample SAMEA103958149, study PRJEB25191) | human gut metagenome | biome: human-associated habitat [ENVO:00009003]; feature: intestine environment [ENVO:2100002]; material: feces | place: Germany | collected 2013/2015
TTCATTGAATACAGCCCCGCTTTGACTTCTCCTTCGCCAAAGCGGGGCTGTGTTTTTGTATGGGTTCTATGCGTTCTGCCCCCGTTCCGGGGGCTTTTTTGTGTCCGGGAGGCAGCGTTTTCTGAAAACGCAGCCAAACTGCAAAAAAAGTTACAATTTTCTCATCAAAAAAGGCGGTTTCCCATTGACAGCCTTGTTATAATAGGAGTGTAAGATTTTTGAGCCAGCACTCTGCGGCTCTGATTGCTGAACGGCCCTTGCGGGCTTTTGGAAAAAGAAAGAGGCATACAGCATTATGACGAATATCGATATTTTCTCCGGCTTCCTTGGTGCCGGCAAGACGACTCTGATCAAGAAGCTCATCAAGGAATCCTTTGCGGGCCAGAAGGTGGTCCTGATCGAGAACGAGTTTGGTGAGATCGGCATCGACGGCGGCTTCCTGAAGGAGTCCGGCATCCAGATCAACGAGCTGAACGCAGGCTGCATCTGCTGCTCTCTGGTGGGCGATTTCCGTGCCGCTCTGCAGCAGGTGGTGGAGCAGTACCACCCCGACCGCATCGTCATTGAGCCCTCCGGTGTGGGCAAGCTGAGCGATGTCACCCGCGCTGTGGAGGGAGTGGCTGAGCATCTGGATGTGAAGCTGAACAGTTTTGTCACCGTGGCCGATGTCAACAAGGTCAAGATGTATATGAAGAACTTCGGTGAGTTCTATGATGATCAGATCAGCCACGCAAGCTGCATCATCCTGAGCCGCACCCAGACCGCCAGCGAGGAGAAGATCGCCGCTGCGGTCGCCATGCTGCGCGAGAAGAACCCCACCGCTACCATCGTGACCACCGCATGGGATTCCCTGACCGGCGAGCAGATCCTGAAGGCCATGTCCTCCAAGGATGATTTCAAGGCAGAGCTGATCGCCATGGCTGCCAAGGCCAATGAGAAGCACGCCGAGGAGGACGAGGAAGAAGAGCACGAGCATCATCACCATCATTACGATGAGAACGGTGTGTGCAGCTGCGGCCATCACCACCATGATCACGATGACGATGACGACGATGATGAGGACGAGCACGAGCATCACCACGACCACGAAGAGGATGACCACGAGGAGCACTGCTGCCACCACCATCACGACCATGAGGATGACGATGACCATGATGAGCATGAGCATCATCACCACGATGAGGACGGCCACTGCTGCTGCGGCCATCACCACCACCATCACCACGATCACGATGCCGATGAGGTGTTCACCAGCTGGGGTGTCGAGACGGCCAAGAAGTTCAGCAAGGCAGACATCGAGCATGCACTGACCGAGCTGGACGGCGGCAAGTACGGCATGATCCTGCGCTCCAAGGGCATCGTGGACGGCGGTGCCGACGGCTGGCTGGAGTTCGATTACGTCCCCGGCGAGTGGGAAGTGCGTCAGCGCGGTGCTGATGTGGGCGGCAAGCTGGTCGTCATCGGCTCCAAGCTGGACGAAAAGGCCATTGCCGCACTGTTTGGCTGCTGAGCTGCAAGTTGTGTAAGGAGAAAAACCGATTATGGCAAACGAGATCCCGGTTTACCTGTTTGTGGGCTTCCTCGAAAGCGGCAAGACCAAGTTCATTCAGGAGACCTTTGAAGACCCCAATTTCGACTCCGGCGACAAGACCCTGCTGCTGGTCTGCGAAGAGGGCGAGGAAGAATATAACGAGAAGAAGTTCGCCTTCCCCGGCGTGACCCTGAAGGTCCTTGAGGATAAGGCGGAGCTGAACCCCCAGAATCTGGCCAGGCTCGAAAAAGAATCCGGTGCAGGCCGTGTGGTCATCGAGTACAACGGCATGTGGCTGCTGCAGGATCTGGCCAACAACCTGCCCGAAAACTGGATCGTCTACCAGTGTATTGCCACGGCCGATGGCACCACGGCCCTGACCTACGCCCGCGACAACTCCATGCGTTCTCTGCTGCTGGACAAGATCGCCCGCAGTGAGCTGATCGTGTTCAACCGCGCCGAGGCCGTGAACAACGATGCCGCCCGTCAGGAGCTGCACAAGCTGGTGCGTCAGGCCTCCCGCAAGTGCGATATCGCCTATGAGTTCGCCGACGGCAGCGTGGCATACGATGACATCCCCGATCCGCTGCCCTTCGATCTGAACGCCCCGATCGTTGAGATCGGCGCGGACGATTTCGGCATCTGGTATATGGACTGCCAGGACGAGCCCCAGAAGTATACGGGCAAGACCGTCCGGTTCCTGGCGCAGGTCTGCCAGACCAACCGCGCGGGCAAAAACAGCTTTGTGCCCGGCCGTTTTGCAATGACCTGCTGCGTGCAGGATATCCAGTTCGTGGGCTTCCCCTGCAGCTATGATGGCTACAAGGCACTGGAGCAGCGCGCCTGGGTCACTGTGACCGCCAAGGTCAATTACAAGTTCCACAACATCTACCGCGGCAAGGGCCCGGTGCTGACCGCCATTTCGGTGGAGCCCGCCGAAAAGCCGCAGAACGATGTCGTAACATTCTCTTAATCCTATCTTATACAGGGAGGACTTCACCATGAAAACTCTGTTCCGTGTTCTGGGTGCCGTTGCCGCTGTGGCTGTTACCGGTGCCGCCATCGTCGTGCTGGACAAAGTTCTGAACGACAAGGACCCGCTCCACGTCGAAAACGTGGAGTTCCCCGAGGAAGCTGAAAAGGACCCCGCCGAGGCCGAAAAGACTGCCGAAGCCTACGCCGAGGGCGAGGCCAGGGAGACCGCTCCCGGTGACGCATGGCCCCCTGCCTTTGAAAAGGCTCCTGCCGAGCCCGAGACTGCTCCTGCAGCCCCGGTGGTGGAAGCTGCCCGGGCAGAGAAGACTGCCGAGGAAAAGCCTGCGGCAGAGGAAACGACCGTGAATCCTGTGGAGGCAGGCCCTGCCGTTGCCCCCAAGGATGAGAACGGCAAGTTCGATGCCACCAAGATCGCGGAGGCCAGCGATTTCACCGGCATCGAAGAGGAATCCGGCTGCAAGAGCTGAGCAAAGCAATAAAAGGACGCTGTGCCGCAGGGCACAGCGTCCTTTTTCTGTCTGGGTCATTTCCGCAGGGCTTTGGCGGCTTCGGTGCCTGCCACGGCACCTTCGTACACGGCCTTGGCGACCTGCAGCAGCCCGCCGGTGCAGTCTCCGGCGGCATACAGGCCGGGCAGGGAGGTCTGCATGTGGTCATCCACCACGATCCGGCTGCCGTTCACCTCGGCCCCCAGCTTGCGGGCCAGGGCAGTGCTGCCCGCCACGCCCAGCGCCACGAACACGCCGGAGACTTCCAGTGTCCCGCCGTCTTTCAGCTGCACGCCGGTGACCCGCTCTTCACCGAGGATGGCTTCCACGGCTTCCGTCCGCACGGCCACCGCTGGCGGGAATTGTGCCGTCAGCGGGGCTCCGCCCGTGAGCAGGGTGACGCTGTGGGCCACGGGCAGCAGGGCCTGTACCTCGTGCAGGGCGTACTCTCCACTGCCCAGCACGGCCACATCCCTGCCGCGGTAGAAAAAGGCATCGCAGGTGGCGCAGTAGCTCACGCCGTGGCCCTCCAGCCCGGCAAGGCCCGGAATGCGGGGCGCTGCCCGGGAAGCCCCCGTGGCCAGAATGACAGCATCGGCGGGGAAATCCCCGGCCAGCGTCTCCACGGTCAGCTTGTCGGTGTAGGTCAGGCCCACGGCCTCGGTGGTGACGAACTCCACCCCCACGGCTTTGGCACCCTCGATGCCCCGGCGTTCCAGTTCGGCACCGGTGATGGGTTCGGCAAAGCCGTAGTAGTTCTGGATGAGCTCGGCCCGGTCCAGTGCGCCGGGGCCCTTGGTCAGAACGGTGGTCTGCACCCCGGCGCGCGCGGCATACAATGCCGCCGAGACACCTGCGGGGCCGGAACCGATGATCACAATGTTAGACATGGCAGTTTCTCCTTATGGTAGGTTGTACAGAGGGATAGCTTGATCTTATGATAACTATTATACCTCAACTCCCCGCACTTTTCATCTCCGACGAACTGTGCTATACTGAAAATATCGCAAGAATCGACACCATGGAGGGGAAAAACCTATGTCCAAGCAGCGCCTGCTTTTTATCACCACCGGCGGCACCATTGCCAGCGTGCGCACCGCACAGGGGCTCAAGCCTGTTCTGACCAGCGAGGAACTGCTGGCCCATCTGCCGGAATTGCAGCAGCTCTGCTGCCCGGAAACGCTCAACCTGTGCAGCATCGACAGCACCGACCTTGGCCCGGAGCACTGGCTGATGATGGCCAAGGCCGTGCAGGAAAACTATGCGCTTTACGATGGCTTTATCATCTGTCACGGCACCGATACGCTGGCCTACTCGGCGGCGGCGCTGTCCTACCTTATCCAGAATGCGGACAAGCCCATCATCCTCACGGGTGCCCAGCAGCCCATTTCCAATGAGATCACCGATGCCAAGAAGAACCTGCGGGACAGCGTGATCTGTGCCCTTGATCCGGGCAGCCGGGGTGTGATGGTGGTGTTTGGCGGGCACGTCATTGCGGGCACCCGCGCCAAGAAGAACAAGACCATCAGCTACGATGCCTTTGCGTCGGTCAACTTCCCGGCGCTGGCGCTGGTGCAGGGCGACCGGCTGGTGCGGTATGTGGCTTCGCCCTGGCCCACCGGCCCTGTGGAGTTTGGCCGGGCGCTGAACCCCAAAGTGTTCCTGCTCAAGCTGACTCCCGGCCTTGGACCGGAACTTATCCCGGCCATTTTTCAACAATATGACTGCGTCATTGTGGAAAGCTTTGGCGTGGGCGGCATTCCCCAGCGGCTCATGGATGCCTTTGCCGAGGAGCTGGGCGATTACGACAAGACCCACAAGATCCTGATCCTGACCACGCAGGTCACTTATGAGGGCAGCGATGTGGGCATTTACGAGGTGGGCAAGCGGGTCAAGAACCGCTTCCGCTTCCTGGAGGCCCACGATATGACCATTGAGGCTGTTGTCACCAAGGTCATGTGGCTGCTGGCCCAGAACTGCGAGAACTTTGACCAGCTCCAGCAGCGGTTCTACCGGCAGATCAATTTTGATACATTCTATCATTGAAACAAACGGGAGATGCCCCACCGGCACCTCCCGTTTCTGTTATGCGAACACCAGCTGCACCAACAGCACATAACACACCGTACCGCCAGTGATGGAGACCAGTGTCTGGTGCTTCCACCGGTGCAGGGCGATGGTCACAGCAACGGCAATGGCCTCGGGGATGCCGTGACTGCCCGCAAAGGGTGTGACGCTTTTCAGGCAGTAGAGGATCAGCATTCCGAAGATGGCGGCGGGAAGCACCCGGCCCAGATACTGTACCACCTCGGGCGGCTGCTGGTCCTTGGAGGAAAAGATCAAAAAGGGCAGAAAGCGGGTGAGCATGGTCGCCGCCGTGCACACTGCAATGGTCAGGCCCATCTGGAACGTGGTCATTGCGCTGCCTCCTTCTGCTTCTCGGTTTGGCCGGGGACGATGCCGTTGGCCCGCTCAATGGGCTTGCGCAAAACCAGCAGCAGCACCAGAATGCAGGCCATGGAGGGCAGCAGGAAGCTGCCGGAACCAAAAAGGACCAGGCAGACCAGCGGCACGGCCAGCCCGATGATGCCGCTGTAATGCTGCTTTTCCTTTTCCCACTGGTTGAGGAAGATGACCACGAACATGGCGGTCATCACAAAATCCACGCCCTTGGTGCTGAAGGGGAGCACCGACCCCACCACGGCCCCCAGCCCGGCGCTGGCGACCCAGTAGAACTGGTCCAGCAGGGTGATGAAGAACATGAACCAGCCCCGGTCGATCCCCTGCGGCGGCTCTGCAGAGCAGGTGATGGAAAAGGTCTCGTCGCTCATGGCAAAGATCATGTAAAAGCTGCGCAGGCCGTAGCCCTTGTACCGCTCCAGCATGGCCAGACCGTAGAACAGGTGCCGTGCCTGGATCATCAGCGCCATCAGAAAAGCCGACAGCGGGGAAAAGGCTCCCAGCAGCAGGCTTGCCAGCACAAATTCCAGCGAGCCGCCGTAGACCACGGTGCCCATGAGCATAGGCATCCAGACGGGCAGGCCAAGGCTCTGCACATAGATGCCGTAGCCCATGCCCAGCACGAGATATCCTGCAAAAACCGGCCCGGTCTGGGGTGCGGCGGCCCGGAAGGCCTGCCACACCACACCGGAGCCCGGTACAGCCTGTATGGTTTTGGATTTTTTCATATACACTAACCCCCTGGATTGGTAGTATAACAGATTTCCGGGATTTTGCAAGAAAAATCCCGGTGGCGGATGTTTCCTGTCAATTTGAAAACTTTTTGTCCGTCACTCGTGGACTTTTGGCGAATCAGGACAAAGTTTTGCCAAAAGACTTGCACTTTGATGCTTTACTGTGGTAAAATCGAAGGGTACTTTCATTTGGAAAGACAAGGGGGAAAAAGTATATGACCAACATCTGCATCATCGCCACCATCATCATCTATCTGGTGGCAATGCTGTTGGTTGGGTTTGCATACAGCAAGTCCAACAACGACAGCACCGATTTCTACCTTGGCGGCCGCAAAATGGGCCCGCTGGTCACGGCCATGAGCGCCGAAGCCAGCGATATGTCCAGCTGGCTGCTGATGGGAATGCCGGGCCTTGCCTACCTCACCGGCATCGCCTCGCCCGGCTGGACCGCCATCGGCCTGGCGCTGGGCACCTGGCTGAACTGGCTCATCGTGGCCCGGCGGCTGCGGCGGTATTCGGCCAATCTGGAAGCCATCACCGTGCCGCAGTTCCTGTCCCTGCGCTTCCACGACCAGCGCAATCTGCTCAACGCACTGGGCGCGGTGATCATCATCGTGTTCTTTGTGCCCTACACGGCTTCGGGCTTTGCCGCCTGCGGCAAGCTGTTCCACAGCCTGTTTGGCGTGGATTACATGGCGGCCATGGTGGTCTCGGCCTGCGTCATCGTGGGCTATACCATCACGGGCGGCTTCCGCGCCGTTACCACCACCGACCTCATCCAGTCCATCGTGATGAGTCTGGCCCTTGTGGCTGTGCTGGTGTACGGCATTGGCGCGGCAGGCGGCTGGGATGCCGTTGTAGCCAACGCCCAGAGCCTGCCCGGTTATCTGACCATGATGGCCAGCCACAACGCCGCCGAGGGCACGGCCACCTCGTACAGCCTGCTGGACATCGTCTCCACCATGGCGTGGGGCCTGGGCTACTTCGGAATGCCCCACATCCTGCTCCGCTTCATGGCCATTGAGGATGAAAAGAAGCTGGTACTCAGCCGCCGCATTGCCAGCGTGTGGGTCGTCATTGCCATGACCGCCTCCATCATCATCGGCATGGTGGGCCTTGGCATGACCAAGGCAGGCGCGCTGGAATACCTGAGCGGCTCCTCCAGCGAGACGGTCATCGTCCGCATTGCAAACCTCATTGCACAGCACGGCATTCTGGCAGCCGTTCTGGCGGGCCTGATCCTGGCGGGCATCCTTGCCGCCACCATGTCCACCGCCGACAGCCAGATGCTTGCCGCCGCGTCCAGCGTCTCCCAGAACATCCTGCAGGAGTTCGGCCACATGAAGCTGACCGAGCGCCAGAGCCTGTTTGCTGCCCGCCTGACCATCATCTGCGTCAGCGTGGTGGGCGTGGTGCTGGCCCGTGACCCCAATTCCAGCGTGTTCGGCATCGTCAGCTTTGCATGGGCCGGTTTCGGCGGTGCGTATGGTGCCGTGATGCTCTGCGCCCTGTTCTGGAAGCGCTGCAACTGGCAGGGTGCGCTGGCCGGGATGCTGGCCGGCGGCCTGATGGTTTTTGTCTGGAAGTACCTCATCAGCCCGCTGGGCGGCGTGTTCAGCATCTATGAGCTGCTGCCCGCCTTCCTGACCTCACTGCTGGTCTGCGTGGTGGTCAGTCTGGTCACCCCCGCCCCCTCGAAGGAGATCGAAGCCGAGTTTGAGGCGGCGAAATAAGAAACAATAGAAAGCAAGGGCCATTGCACAGATTCTCGTGCAATGGCCCTTGCTTTATGTTCGGCGCACAGCGCCGTTCTCAACAAAGAAAAGATTCGGCTAAGAAAAAATATTTTGCATACAAAAAAAGAAAAGATTGCTTGTGCAGAATCACGAAAACGCTGCACGAATTAAAGAATACAACAAGAAATACTTTTAAATCGTAAATTCTTCAGGCGGAATCGTAAAAAAATTCTAACATTTTGGAAAGAGATGCCGTATCATGGATTCATAAATATGCATACGGCTTGCGGGCGGTGTGCCAAAATTGTCCGGAAAATTCAGAAAGGAGTATTTTCATGGGGAAATCAACAGTGGATGCGTCTGCAGGGTTTGGATTGCGTGATAAACTTGCATACGCAGCGGGTGACTTTGGCTGCAATATGAGTTTTGCGCTCAAAGGTTACCTGACGATTTATTGGACGCAGTTTATGGGGATCGACAACTACCTGATGGCATCCCTTCTGCTGATCGTGCAGATCTGGGACGCAATCAACGATCCTATTATCGGAGCAATGGTAGATGCGGATACGCACAAATACCGCCGGAACAAGTTCCTTGCCTATATCTGGTTCGGTGCGATCGGCCTGACCGTGGCCGGTGCACTTTGCTATCTGCCGTTCCCGCAGGCTCCCAGTATGGTCAAGAACATTCTGTTTGTGGCAGGCTATATGATTTGGGATGCTTTCTACACCGTTGCAAATGTGCCGTATGGCTCGATGCTGTCTCTGATCTCGGATGACCCGATCCAGCGTGCACAGCTGTCGACTTTCCGCTCCATTGGTTCTATGGGCGGTGCGCTTCTGACCGGTATGCTGATTCCGGTGATCATTTATGATAACCAGAACAACCTGCGTGGTGAGCAGATGTTTGTCATTGCTCTGATCATGGGTGTGATCGGTCTGATCTGCTTCCGCTTTATGGTCACGAACACAAAGGTGCGTGTGGACACCACGATCACTCTGAAAGAGGATGCACCTAAGTTCAACATCATAAAGGCATTCAACAACTTTATCCATAATCGCCCGGCTGTGGGCGCAACGCTGGCACCTATCGCAACGTTTATTGGTATGTATGGTGCCTCTACTGCAGGTCAGATCCTGTTCCAGGCTTATTTCAAGAATGCAAAGATCTCCGGCATTGTGGGTATGATCTCCTACTTTGGCGTTTTCATCTTCAGTCCTTTTGTGAGCCGTATCGTCAAGCGCTTTGGCAAGAAAGAAGCCGTGACCTTTGGTTCGGTTGTCTGTGCGCTGGCATACGTCCTGATGCTGGTTCTGCCCATCACACCGGACGGCCGGGGTCTCAGCCTTTATGTCCTGTGTCAGATCATTGCAATGCTGGGCGGCGGTATCGGAAGCTGCCTGAGCTGGTCTCTGATGGCAGATGCGATCGATTATAACGAGTGGAAATTTGGTGTGCGAGAAGAAGGCACTACCTATGCACTGCACTCCTTCTTCCGTAAGCTTGCACAGGGCATCGGACCTTCTCTGGGCCTTGTTCTGGCAACCAAACTGGGCTATGATGCATCTCTGAAGGCTGCACAGACGATCGAAGTGGCAACCCGGATGCGCTATCTGGTGCCGGTCATGTATCTGGGAAGCTATATCGTGATGATCATTGCGTACGGCGTGGTGTTCAATCTGGATAAAAAGACCCTGGCGCAGATGGAAAGCGATCTGAAAGAACGCCGTGCAAAGAACGAAAAGTAAAGGATCTTAAAATCAGAGGAATATAAGAACGGAAACCTTCTGATAAGATGATAGAAAGCCCTCCTTTCGCTTGAGCGAAGGGAGGGCTTTCCTTTTTTTCAGTTGATCAGAATCGCCATCATCTCAGCGCAGGGAATCACGAAGCCGAACCCGAAGAAGAACAGCAGGTCGAGCACAAACTTCCAGAGCCGGACAGCAGGGGAGCAGAAGTTCATGGAGCGGGTGACGGAGGCACCTATCTCACCCCAGTGTCGGTAGTAGCCGGTCTGCTCAAAGTTGTTCCAGAGCTCCAGCGAGAGAAATTCTATCCCGACGAACAATGGGAAAAACACCCAGGAGGGAAGCCAGCCGTCTGCCTGCAGGTTCCCATTGCTCAGGGTACGCCAGTGGACGGCCATCCGGCCCGGGCAGGCGAGGATGCCCCAGATGGCCAGTGCGGCACTGAGCCAAAACAAAACTGCCCGTACCGAGCGCCAGTCAATGGATTGCTGACGGCGCAGCAGAGTAAAGAAATCTTCCAGCGGGACTTCCGGTGCAATATCTGCTTCCTGCGGGTCACGGCAGTGCATCAGGTCGGCAAGGGTCAGCCCCAGCGCGTCGGCCAGTGGTTCCAGCGTGTTGATGTCCGGCAGGCCGACCCCGCGTTCCCATCGGCTGACAGCCTTATCTGTTACATGCAGCTGCTGGGCCAGCTCTGCCTGTGTTAATCCCTGTGACTTGCGCATCCGGGCGAGAAATGCCCCAAATGTTTTCGCATCCATTGTGCTCACATCCTTTGGAAAAAGGATAGCATACCACGCACCAAAAGGCAATCGACGCTTTGTTTACCTGCTCCAAAACACAAATCCCCCGCCGCCTGTTCGGTCAATGGACAGGCAGCGGGGGATATTTTATATGGAGTTCAGAAGAAAAATGCTGGGATCAGAGCTTACAGCTGGGGGCCGGCAGAGACCAGAGCCTTGCCGTGCTCGTTACCCTCGTACTTCTTGAAGTTCTTGATGAAGCGGCCAGCCAGATCCTTGGCCTTCTCCTCCCACTGGGAAGCGTCGGCGTAGGTATCGCGGGGATCCAGGATGCCGGTGTCAACACCGTTCAGGACGGTGGGAACCTCGAAGTCGAAGTAGGGGATCTTCTTGGTGGGCACGTTGTTGATATCGCCGTTCAGGATAGCATCGATGATACCACGGGTGTCCTTGATGGAGATGCGCTTGCCGGTGCCGTTCCAGCCGGTGTTGACCAGGTAAGCCTTAGCGCCGCTCATCTTCATCTTCTTGACCAGCTCCTCAGCGTACTTGGTGGGGTGCAGCTCCAGGAAAGCCTGGCCGAAGCAAGCGGAGAAGGTGGGGGTGGGCTCAGTGATGCCGCGCTCGGTGCCTGCCAGCTTGGCGGTGAAGCCGGACAGGAAGTAGTACTGGGTCTGCTCGGGGCTCAGGATAGAGACAGGAGGCAGAACGCCGAATGCGTCAGCAGACAGGAAGATGACATTCTTTGCAGCAGGTGCAGAAGAGATGGGGCGGACAATGTTCTGGATGTGGTTGATGGGGTAGGACACACGGGTGTTCTCGGTGACAGACTTGTCAGCGAAGTCGATGTGGCCCTCAGCATCCAGAGTGACGTTCTCCAGCAGAGCGTTGCGCTTGATGGCGTTGTAGATATCGGGCTCGGAGTCCTTATCCAGGTTGATGACCTTTGCGTAGCAGCCGCCCTCGAAGTTGAACACGCCGTTGTCGTCCCAGCCGTGCTCGTCATCGCCGATCAGCAGACGCTTGGGATCGGTGGACAGGGTGGTCTTGCCGGTGCCGGACAGACCGAAGAAGATGGCAGTGTTCTTGCCCTCCATATCGGTGTTGGCGGAGCAGTGCATGGAAGCAATGCCCTTCAGCGGCAGGAAGTAGTTCATCATGGAGAACATGCCCTTCTTCATCTCGCCGCCGTACCAGGTGTTGATGATGACCTGCTCCTTGCTGGTGATGTTGAAGGCAACGCAGGTCTCGCTGTTCAGGCCCAGCTCCTTGTAGTTCTCAACCTTAGCCTTGGAGGCGTTGTAAACAACGAAGTCAGGCTCAAAATTGGCCAGCTCCTCAGCGGTGGGCTTGATAAACATGTTGGTGACAAAGTGTGCCTGCCAGGCCACCTCCACGATGAAGCGGATAGCCATGCGGGTGTCCTTGTTGGCACCGCAGAAGGCATCGACAACGAACAGGCGCTTGTTGCACAGCTCCTTCTTGGCGATGTCCTTCACGGCAGACCAGGTCTGCTCGGTCATGGGGTGGTTGTCGTTCTTGTACTCGTCGCTGGTCCACCAAACGGTGTCCTTGGAGTTCTCGTCCACGACGATGTACTTGTCCTTGGGGGAACGGCCGGTGTAAACGCCGGTCATGACATTGACAGCGCCCAGCTCGGTGACCTGGCCCTTCTCATAGCCGGTCAGCTCGGGTTTGGTCTCCTCCTCGAACAGCATCTCATAAGAGGGGTTATGCACGATCTCGGTCGTGCCGGTAATGCCATACTTAGTCAAATCCAGATTTGCCATGTTTACATATACCTCTTTCTCTATACTTTTGGCTGAATGGGGGACAAGGGGACTAAGTCAGCCTCCTAGTGCCCCATCCTGACATTTATTATACAAAGATTTCGGCATAAAAGCAAGTTCAAATTCTTTCAAAGATTGTGACATTATTGTAAAATAGTTTGAATTTTACGTATTGTATCCCCGTAGGGGCGGATTCTATATCCGCCCGTGCCGTTCCGCATACCGCGCGGCCTGCGGGCACATATAGAATGCGCCCCTGCATTGCAGGTGTACCAGCAAAAAAGGACGCACCCTCCGGCACGTCCCTTCTCAATAGCATTTACGCATCTGAGCGCGAATACGCATTCTTCATGCCGCTGCTCAGCTCAAACAGGACCTTATTCAGGGCGTCCGTCGTCTCGGCCCTGACCATGGCGGCCAATTCCTCGTTGGCCTTGGTGCGCAGGGCGGCACGGGCGGCGGGGTCGGCCTCGCCGCGCTGGGCATCGTCATAGGTGTTGATGATGCCGTTGGCTTTGCTGCCGACGCTCAGCGTGTAGCGCTCGATGTGGAACACCGATTTTGCGTAGGACGCATCGGCCATGGCGGCCAGCAGACGGCTGGCCCAGTAGAAGTTGTCGGTGGAGACATCGCCCGTCGTGTTGGACAGGTACTCCGGCGTCGTGTCCACGTTGGCGTAGAAGGGCACCATCGTGTTGAAGGCGTTGGACGCAAAGGCCAGCCACTCCACGGCGCGGAAGTCCTCCGGTACGTCGGGGCGCATTTGCAGCAGTGCCATAAAGTCGTTGCGGTTCACGCCGATGGGACGGTAGATGCCCTTCTCGGAAGCCGTGGCCGCATAGGGGTCATACGGCGTGCCCTGATAATGGCTCGACAGCACGTACTTTACGTCCTCGGGCGTGATCTTTTTCTCGGGCACCATGCACCAGGGCAGGTCGTCGGAGCGCGGCGTAAAGTCGGCGTCCGGGCCGTCCCAGGCGAACGTATTGGGGTTGAAATAACGCAGCATGTACCAGCCGCGGGGCGTGTTGTAAACATGGTCGGCATCGTCGTGGCTGCCGAAGGCGTCGCGCGGATTCAGTACACCGTCCAGGGACAGGTCAAGATGGTACTTGTCGATAAAGCCGCGCAGGTCGGCGGAGCACATGAACTCCTTCTTCTCGCCCAGCGCGTCGTCCAGGTCGAGCGTGTCAAGACCGAGCTGGTTCGGCATGACCACATAGACGTCATCAGGCACGCGGCGGGCCATCCAGTGGTGGCCGCCGATAGTCTCGAGCCACCAGACCTCGTCCACGTCCTGGAACGCGATGCCGTTCATCTCGTAGGTGCCGTACTGCTCCAGCAGACTGCCAAGGCGCCGGACGCCCTCGCGCGCGGAGCGGACATAGGGCAGGACCAGATAGACAATGTCCTCCTCGCCGATGCCGCCCTTGACGAGCGGGTCAGCGCCCAGCACGCGCGGGTTGGAGGTAATGGTCTCGGTAGCCGTCATGCCGACGTTGGCCGCGTTGACGCCGCTGGCCGCCCACAGACCCTTGCCCTCAACAGCGTTGGGTACCGCGGTGATGCGCAGGCCGCTGCCGGGCAGCGGGATCTCAACGCCCGAAATCACGGATTTATAGACCGCAGGGTAGTCCTGCGGCTGAAAAACGGTAAACTTTTTGGCAGTGAAATGGCCGGAGCCGGAATCGTCGTTGCGGGCAATCATCGTGGACCCGTCGTAGGACGCATTTTTGCCGACCAGAATGGTGGTGCAAGCCATGGTTAAATCGTCTCCTTTTATGTATCTGTAGACACCGCATTGTAGGGGCCGGGCACGCCCGGCCCGCGGGTTTCCCGCCGGTGTGTGCTCATGGGTAGGTACCGGGCCGGACATGTCCGGCCCCTACAGGCATCCCACTATTTCCCTATTATAGAACAATTTGTGCAAATTTCAACTGTCACATTTCCTGCGCCACGCCCTGCGCGATCACACCGCTCTGGTAGGCTTCGACCAGGGCTGTCAGGTCACGGATCAGCGCCTGCTTGCGCCCGCCCTCGTCGGTGTCGCGCACCAGAATGCGCTGGAGCGCAGTATAGATATACTCGCTCTTGCTGGCAATGTCCTCGTCCTCGTGGATGGCCTTCTCCACGCTCTCAAACGGCTGGTGGGTGCGCAAGATCAACCCGCGGGAGTTATAGACCAGTGTGTAGCCGGCTATGCCGGTGCGCCGGTGGTAGGCACGGCAGAAGCCGCCGTCAATAATGATGAGCCGTCCGCCGCCCTTGATGGGGCTTTCCCCCTCGATAGCGCGGACCGGGACATGGCCGTTCACGATGTGGCTGCCCTCGCCGGACAGGCCAAATTCGCGCAAAATATGCTCGGCGGTGCGCGGGTCGGCAATGTGCCTGTAGTAGGGGTCCTTGATCTCCACCTGGGCCGCCGGGTCGGCAATATAGAGCCGCTCAAACGTCGTCATGGCGCTGCGGCCAAACAGCGGCGATTTTGCCCCGCACCACAGGTACCACAAAAAGTCCTGTCCGGCCAGCCGTGCCGGGCTGCCCGCGGGCGCACTGTAGCCCTGGCGGGCGCGGCGGTCACAGTAGTCGAACAGCTGCTTGCCGCTGCGGGCGGTGCCCTCAAACCGAATGGCCGCAAACGCGCCGTCCTCGGTCATCGGCACTGCGCCGTGGTAGAGCAGATTGCCGTTGCACATTTTATAAAACGCGCCGTGGGCGTACAAAAATTGCACATGGCGCTGCAGGCGCTCGCTCTCGGCAAAGCTGCGCACCAGCTCAGCGGTGATCTTTTCCTCGTCGGCAGTCAGCGCGGCGGGGTTGGCCGGGTCAACGGTGGGAAAGTCGCAGTCCAGCAGGGGATAGGTCGTGCCGAAATAGTCCACCGTGCCCGCGGCAAAGTCAATGTGGTTCAAAAAGTCGCGGCCCTGCAAATCAAAATCCGGGTTGCGGGCAATGACCTGTGCCTCCAGCTTGAGCATCATAATGGTCACGGCCTTGTGCATCCGCGCGGCGGCGGTCAGGTCGCCTGCCGCTGTGCGCTGGTCGGCGTGGGGCAGCCAGCGCGAAACATCGGAATCCGCGTAAGTATGCTGGGCAAAGCGCTCCAAGCGGCGCAGGCTGATGCCGTAGCCGCCCTCCAGCGTGTCCAGATTGTTGTAGGCCAGCGTTGTTTTCAGCACGGTCATAATGCAGAGCGGGCTGCCCGCTGCCGCGCCCATCCAGACCACGTCGTGGTTGCCCCACTGGATGTCCACCTGATGATGCGCCATCAGACTGTCCAGAATGCGGTCCGGGCGCGGGCCGCGGTCAAACAGGTCGCCCACAATGTGCAGACGGTCCACAGCCAGCCGCTTGATGACCTCGCAGAAGCGGATAATATAGGCGTCGGCGCGGTCATAGCGGATGATGCTCTCAATGATCTCGCCGTAATACTGGTCCTTGTCGTGGTCCTCAAAGTGGGCGTGAAGCAGCTCGTCGAGGATGTAGCCGCAGTTCTGCGGCAGACAGCGGCGCACATGGTCGCGGGTATGCTTGCTGGACACGAACCGGCACAGGTCGATGAGCCGCAGCAGCGTCATACGATACCAGGCGTGCAGGTCTCTCTGGCGGGCTTTCAGCTCGGGCAGCTTCTGATTGGGATAATAGACGAGCGTCGCCAGCTCGGCACGCTCCTCGGCGGAGACACCGGTGCCAAGCACCGTGTCGATTTTTTCACGGATGACACCCGATGCGCTGTTTAATATATGTACGAACGCTTCGTGCTCGCCGTGCAGGTCACTCATAAAGTGCTCTGTGCCCTTGGGCAGACGGAGCAGGGCCTCAATGCGGATGATCTCGCTGGCCGCGGCGGCCACGGTCTGGTATTTCTGGGACAGCAGGCGCAGATAGCGCAGATGCTCATCGGAATATTGCACGGGCAGGACCTCCCTGTACTTTTCTTACATCTATATGGAATTATAGCACACCTTGCGGCAAAACAAAAGGCCGCAGCCCGGAATTTTGGGCTGCGGCCTGATGATTTTTAGGGCAGGGACTCTGTAGGGGCGGATTCTATATCCGCCCGTGGACGTTTACCCTGCGTTCATCTTTTTTCACAACGGGATGCTGCCAAGCGGGCGCATATAGAATGCGCCCCTACAGTGCAGCATGGCTGCACATTTTTTTGCAATTACTCGATCTCGATCAGCGTCTGCTTCGGCTCGAGCTTCTTGGCCTCGGCCTTGGGCAGATGCAGGGTCAGGATACCGTTCTCAAACTTAGCGCTGATGTCCTTGGGCTCCAGCTCCTTGCCGACATAGAAGCTGCGTGCGCAGCTGCCGGTAGCACGCTCCTGGCGGATATAGCGGCCCTCGTTGTCCTTGTCATCCAGCTCCTCATTGCGCTGGGCGCTGATGGTCAGATAGCCGTTGTCCAGATCCAGCTTGACATCCTCTTTCTTGAAGCCGGGCAGATCAACGAACACATCGTAGCTGTCCTTGTTCTCGCGGACATCGGTTTTCATCACATTGGCGGCACGTTTGCCAAACATGCCGCGGGGCGCAGCGGCCTTCATGGCGCGGTCAAAATCGTGCTCCCAATCGTTGCTGAACAGATCATCCATCAAAGCCTCATTGAACATATACGGAACCATCATCATAAGTCATTCCTCCAATTTTCATCGGCCGCCCGTTTTGTTTGTGAGCGGTTGACTTTTGATACACATTGTTGCGTTCCCTTTGGGGATTCGGTTCTTCCGTTCCTCTTTCCCTTGGAACGCCTCTATAATAGCACCGAATATTAGCACTGTCAATAGCAGAGTGCTAATGTTTACATGTTATGTAATGTTTGTTCACAAAATATGTAATAAGTTTTGTTGAATTACGATGATACGTCTGTTTTGCTAGCCCGTAGGGAGGGATCTTGACCCCTCCGGGACGTTTGCGGCAGCCGCAGACCACCCCGGGACGCATGTATGCTGCCTGGGAAAGTGCATCACTGCCACAAGCCTCCTGCGGAGGGGTCAAGACCCCTCCCTACGACTTACCCGCAAGTGCCCGCTAATGGGAAGCCTGCGCTCCGGTCATTCACGGGGCAGCCTTTGCTTTCTAAAGCCTGCTCACGGGGGAGAAGGCTTCTCATCTTTACATTATGTCGTATTCAATCGGCGTCTCAAACAGCCGTGCCGCCTTCTCCCGGTCCTCGGTCTGGCCCAGCGCCCACATCAGCTTGACGGCGACAGCCTCGGGGGTCATGTCGCGGGCCTCCAGGACGCCGGGCAGCTCACCGACGGCGCGGCCCACCTCGTAGACGGCAAGGTCGCAGCCTTCATGCGGGACCTGCGTGGTAAACACCGCCAGCCGCCCGCTCTCACACCAGCGGCGCAGGGCGGCGAACATCTCGCCGTGCTCCCCGCCCGGCAGGCCGCCGACGCCGAAGCTCTCCAGCACCAGTGCGCGGTAGCGCGGGGCCAGCAGCGGGATGATGTCCGCCCGCATGCCCGGCACAAGCCGCAGCACAAAAACGGCGGGCTCAAGCCTTTCATAGAACCGCACGGGCGGCTGGTCCGCGGGGCGGCGCAGAAACGTCACCAGCCGCGTATCGCGGAACACCGCGGTCTCGGGGTAGTCGATGCTGGAAAACGCATTGAAGCTGCGCGTCCGCGTCTTGCGCGCGCGCGTGCCCAGAATGACCTTGTTGTCAAACACAAGCTGTACGCCCCATGCGCCGTCGCTGACCGCGTAGACGAACGCGCGGTAGAGGTTGTTGCGCGCGTCGGTATCGCGGTTGTAGATGGACTTCTGGCTGCCGGTCAGCACAACGGGCTTCGCGCTGTTCTGCACCATGTAGCTGAGCGCCGCGGCGGTGTAGGCCATCGTGTCTGTGCCGTGGGCGATGACAAAACCGTCGCAGGCGTCATAATTTTCTTTGATGCAGCGCACGATGCTCTGCCACTGCGCGGGGCCGACGTTCGTCGAATCCAGGTTGAACACCTGCACAGCGCTGACCTCGCACAGGTCAGCCAGCTCGGGCACGCAGGCTAGCAGCTCCTCTGACGTGATGGCTGGGGTCAGCCCGCCCGCCGCCGTAGGGCGGCTTGCAATCGTCCCGCCTGTGGCGAGAAGCAGAATTTTTTTCATCAAAATACCTCACTTCCTTGGCCCCCTCTGCGAGGGGGCTCCGCCCGCAGGCGGTGGGGGAGAGAGCTTCGCGGTTATCCGAAATATTTCGGGTCATGGCAAAGTTCTCTCCCTCCGGCCCTACGGGCCACCGCTCCCCTTCTGGCGCAAGCGCCACCTCCCCCGTATCGGGGGAGTCTGTCTCGCAGAGGGAGGCAAGAGCTTTTCACTCCGCCCACATCAGATGCCGCTCCGCGACGACCTGGGCGTCCAGTGTGCGCGGACCTGCCGTAAAGCGCACGGTCACGCGGCGGCCCGCAACGCTTTCCACGGTGCCGGGGCCAAAGACGGCATGCCGCACATGGGCACCGACGGCGGTGATGCTGTCCACATCCACAGGCGGCAGCGGGGCGCGCACCGCGGGCGGGGGTGTGCGGCGGCCCGCGGGCTCGGCGTCGCGGCTTTTGCGGTGGCCGGGCAGACCGGACAGCACCTCATCCACAAAGGTCGAGCGCTCCGCCGCGCAGTCAAACAGCACCAACTGCTGCCGCGCGCGGGTCATGGCCACGTAAAACAGCCGCCGGTCCTCCTCATACTGCTGCGTCTCGCCGGGCGTGCGGCAGCACAGCTCCGGCTTGGCGGGCAGAATGCCGTCCAGCACATCCAACAAAATGACCCGGTCATATTCCAGCCCCTTGGCCGAATGGATCGTCGAAAGCAAAAACCTGCACCTGGGCGGGTTCTCATGGTTTTGTATGATGCTGCGCAGCTTTTCCAGCCGCCGCAGCAGGTGCCGCGGCGTCGGCTCCTGTGCGCCGAGCATTTCCAGCACGGCCAGCTTCGTGCGGTCCATGCCGTTTTTGTCCAGATATTTGCCGTAGCCCAGCTGGTCGGCCAGGAACCGCACCGCATCGTCCGCGGCCATTTTGGGCAGACGCGCCAGACCGTCCGCCACGTCAGCCATGGCGGCGCGGGTGCGCGGACGGATGCTGTCCTCATTCAGCAGGGCCGTCCAGCAGCCCTGCCCGTACTGCCGCGCCTGATTGCAGGCAAACAGCGCCTGTGCGCGGGTGACGGGCACGCCGAATTTGTAGTAGCAGCGCAGAAAAGTTTCTCCATCCGCGGGGTGTGCGGCCAGCGTGAAAATATCGGTCACATCGCGGACGATCTTGTTGGTAAAAAAAGTCTGGTCCACTGCCTTGCAGGCGTAGGGGATGCCCCGCCGCTCGCACAGGTCGATGATGGGCAGTGCGCTCTCGTGGTTGCGGAACAGCACCGCCGTCCCGGTATCGCAGTGCTGCGCCGTCTCAAACAAGAACGGCAGCTGGTCGGCGCGGCGCGGCACGGTGACGATCTGCAGCGGTGCGCCGGGGCCCTGCGTCGGTGCGATGGTCTTGGGGCGGCGATAGCGGTTGCGCGCCACAAAGCGGTTGGCAGCCTCCAGAATCGGCTCTGTGGAGCGGTAGTTCTGCTCCATCAGCAAAATCTGTGCGCCGGGATAGGTCTTTTCAAAGTCCATCAGCGCCTGGGGGTAGGCGGCGCGGAAGCCGTAAATGCTCTGGTCCTCGTCGCCGACCATAAAGATATTGCCGCTTTCCTGCGCCAGCACGCGGATAATTTCATGCTGTACCTTGGACGTATCCTGCGACTCATCGACGCAGAAATACTTGTACCGTTTGCGGAACGCCGCCGCAACCGCGGGCGCACCGCGCAGGATTTGCAGCGCAAAGCAGAGCTGGTCGTCGTAGTCCATTTTGTGCGCGGCCTTCAGCGCCTTCTGGTAGCCGCGGTACAGGTCAGGCAGATTCTCAATATCGGTTTCCAGCTCGTCCAATTCCGCGTCGGTCAGGCACATATTTTTAATGTAGGTGATGGCCGTGCGCAGATCCTTGACCGTGCTCTCGGCGGGGTACTCGTGGTTTGTGTCCTGCCATAGCCGCATGAGCAGCGGCGTGGTCTCGCTCTCATTGCGGATGAGCTCCGGCGGGGTACGGCCATACATGCGGCTGTACAGCGCGATGATGCGCGCCGCCACACCGTTGATGGTGCGGAACTCCAGCCGTGCGGCCAATTCGCCGCCGAACCGCGCCGCGAACCGGGCGCGCATCTCCTGCGTGGCGGCGACGGTGTAGGTCATTGTCAGGATGGCTTCCGGCGCAATGACGCAGACCTCGGTCATATAGCCCAGCCGGGTGATGAGCACGGTGGTTTTGCCGCTACCTGGCACCGCCAGCAGCAGCACCGGGCCGTTGACCGCCTCCACCGCCGCGCGCTGCTGGTCGTTCAGGGCCGCCAGATGGGCCGTTTCAAATATAGCCTTGTCCATGGCAGCTCCTTTCGTGCAGTATAAATTGCCGCGCAGTAGGGGCCGCACATGTGCGGCCCGCAGCTTCACGGGGGACGCCTGCTTATGGGCAGGCCGCGGGCCGGGCATGCCCGGCCCCTACAGTG
>OMCD01000853.1_pt1 | contig 20747 bp, 18 predicted proteins | sample 1674171 | NCBI WGS metagenome assembly OMCD01 (sample SAMEA103958149, study PRJEB25191) | human gut metagenome | biome: human-associated habitat [ENVO:00009003]; feature: intestine environment [ENVO:2100002]; material: feces | place: Germany | collected 2013/2015
TCGCCCTGCTCCACGCGGTACTGCTTACCGCCGGTAACAATGATTGCGTACATTTTGTTCATTCCTTTTCGTTGTACTCGCTGGTCGTAAAGGCAGGCCCTCACAGGGGCCATTTGAGGCGCCCACACCAAGCGGCTAGAATAGTATAGCAAAAAAATGTGCGGATTTCAAGAGGAAAATCCCGCTTTTGCGGAAATATTTTCAGTTTTTCTCCTCTTTCAGCTGTTCACGTGCTTCAGCACCTCATCCATATCCCGGCGGCCATAGACGATGCGGAGAAGCCAGACCGTCTTTCGTTCTTTATCCGCACGGTAGTACAGCAGATAATTGCCCACGACCTTTTTCCGAATGATCTTTCTTGGCAGGAATGCATTGGTGACCAGTGCCCCGCCCTCCGGGAAAACGCACGCCGTCTCCATGCAGTGGCCGATGTCCTCCATCAGTTTTGCTGCCGCCTTTGCGTTATCCAGCTTGTTTCCGATATAATCAAGGATGTCGTCAAGCTCTTTTTCCGCTCTCCGGGTCAGGCGATAGTGATATTCACAGTCCATACTTTTCCCTCAATTCTGCCATCGCCGTCGGGCCATCGACTGTGCGTCCTGCCTCCACATCATCCAGTCCCTCCAGAATAAGCTTTGCCTCCTCCATCTCCTGCATGGTGCGCTCATAGTAATCAATATCCATCACCACGAGGCGGCCATAGCCGTTCTTCGTCACAAAGACCGGGCCGTTCTCCTCGGCGCACCGGCGCTCGATCTCCACGGTATTCTTCAGTTCTCTCATCGGAATGATCTGCATCGTAATGCCCCCTTTATGTTCTGTGGCTATATTATACACCAAAAAGAGCCACAGCACAAGGTTCTCTGCGCTGCGGCTCTTTCGAAATATTCTGATCAGGCGTCTTTTTTCTCTGCCAGTTTCTCTTTGAGCTGCTGCTTCACCCGCTCGTTATAGGCATTCGTGCGCTCGAGGAAGAGCTTGCGGGGGCTGGAAGCCACCAGCTCTTCCCTCTCCACCGTAAATTCCGGCTCTGCCTTGCGCACCTTTGCCAGCAGACTGCGGTTCTCTGCCGTCAGAGCCAGCGTCACCATGAGAGGCCTGGACTTATATTTCCGGGTCAGGAAAATTTCCAGTGCCACACCGCCCACGACGGCCGCAGCCGCCACAAGCTGGGAAGCGCGCAGACCGAGCGACGGCACCAGCAGCAGGCTGTCGGTGCGGAGAGATTCGATCCAGAAGCGGCCTGCGCCGTACCAGACAAGGTAGCGCAGGGCAATGTCGCCGTTGAACTTTCGCTTTTTGATGTATGCCGCCAGCAGAGCCAGACCCACGAAGCACCAGATGCTCTCGTAGAGGAAGGTGGGGTGGACGGGCATGGCGGGGTCGATGGTGACGCCCTTCGGCACCGTGACGGTGCTGCCCATCAGGTATTCTTCCGTTGCTTCGCTGAACATACCCCAGGGCAGGGTGGTGTTGCAGCCGAAAGCCTCCTGATTGAAGAAGTTGCCCCAGCGGCCGCAGCCCTGTCCGATGAGGAAGCCCATGCCGGCCAGGTCGAACATGGGCAGCACCGGCACGCCCCGCCATTTGCAGGCCAGGCCGCCGAACACAAAGGCGCCGATGATGCCGCCGTAGATGGCCAGACCGCCGTCGCGGACAGCCAGCACATCCCAGATGGTATCGTAATTATAGGGTGCCATCGCCACATAATACAGGCGGGCGCTGGCGATGCCCAGCACCACGCCGATGAGGATGACATCCACCATCGAATCGGCGTCGATGCCGAACTCCGTGCAGCGGCGGAACGCAAAGACCAATGCGAGGCAGAGGCCAAAGGCGATGCAGACGCCGTACCAATAAATATCCATGTCGCCAATGCTGAAGGCTACCCGGCTCAGCTCAAAGCTGAGGCCGAGGCCCGGGAACTGTACCAGATTCGTCATTCTTCCGTCTCCTCTTCTTCGTCCTCTTCGGCGGCAGTGCCGTCCGGCTCGATGTGCATCACGGCCATCCGCTCAGGCCGCAGGATGTGCTGCAATGCCGCGTCGGCGTCCTCTGCCGTCAGGCCCGCCAGCATGGTGATCTGCTGGGCCACAGTCTGACCTGCCAGCGCGAAATCTGCCATCTGGCTGGCCGAATCCTCGACGTTTTCCAGATTTTCGATGAGCTGGCCGTATTTTTCGTTCTTGCAGAGGGTGAAGATCTCCCGGTCTACGCCCTCTTTGCGCACCCGCTCGATCTCGTCCAGCAGAAGCTGCCGGACGGTGTCGGGCTGGTCGCTCTCGCCGGTGAAGAGGATGCAGCAGCATCCGTCCACCCGCAGCACCTCACCGCCGAAGCCCGGGTTGGTCAGGCCCTCGTCGTAGAGGCGGCGGTAAAGCGGCGACATCCCGCCGCAGATGCAGCAGAGGATGAGCTCGTACAGCATCTCGCTGCGCAGGTCGCCGAAAGGCAGCGGCTCTTCTTTGAAGCCCAGACCGAAGCAGGGCTTGGCGATGGGCATGGCGATGGTCTTTTCGGCCGCTGCCAGCGTCATCGGCTCCGGGCAGAGCAGGCGCTCGACCTTTTCCGCCGGGCGCTCGTCCATCAGGCCGTGGCGGGCGCAGGCCGCCAGGATCTGCTCCATGCTGGTGTTGCCTGCTGCGGCCAGCACCATATTGCCCGGCGCATAGAACGCTTTGCAGCAGTCGTAGAGCATTTCCGGCGTTATCTCCGCGATGCTCTCCACCGTTCCCGCAATATCGCTGCGGATGGGGTGGCTGTGATACAGGCACTCGCACAGGCCGGTGATGAGCCGCCAGTCGGGGCTGTCGTCGTACATCTTTATCTCCTGCCCGATGATGCCCTGCTCTTTGGCGATGGTCTGCTCGGTAAAATAGGGATGCCCCACCATGCCCAGCAGCACGTCAAGGCTCTCGTCCAGCTGTTCCGTGGCCGTAAAGAGGTAGCAGGTGCGGTCAAAGGCCGTGAAGGCGTTGGCATTCGCGCCAGTCTTGGCGAATTTTGCAAAGGCGTCGCCGTCCTCATCCTCGAACATCTTGTGCTCGAGGAAATGGGCCACACCAGCGGGCAGATGCACTTCCCGCTCCCCCAGCCGGAAATCCCGGTCGATGGAGCCGAAGCGGGTGGCGTAGATGACATGGGTGCCGGAGTAGCCCGGCATGGGGCGGACGAGGACCGTCAGCCCCGAGGGCAGAACTTTCCACTGGTCAGCGGCGGTGCGTTCCAGCACGCTCTGGGTGTTCTCAGCCATTCTCGTTCCCCTCCTCCCGCGTCAGCAGACAGCTCACCGACAGGGTGAACTGCTTCAGAATATCCCGCACATCCTCCCTGGTCACAGCCAGCAGGGCGCGGCGGGCGTCGTCCGGCGTCTGCACCGGGCCTCCCCGCAGCACTTCCATATAGTACCATGTCTCGATGCCGCCCAGCGTATCCTCCAGGCCGTTCATCCCGGCCAGCAGGCCCCGGCGGCAGTCTTCCAGCTCTTCGTCGGTGATCGGGCCGTCGCAGAGGTCCGCCAGCTCTTTGAGCACCGCCTGCTCAGCGCGGGCCGCGTCGGTGTGCTCGACGCCGCTGTTGACGGCCATGCTGCCCGTGAAGCTCTGGAAGGACGACGAGCAGTAGTAGCACAGATGGTCGCGCTCCCGGACGTTCAGGAAAAGGCGGCTGGTCACGCTGCCACCGTAGAGAGCCATCGCCAGCCGGACAGCAGCCAGCTGTTCAGGCTGCATGGGCCGGCCCAGCGTGAACAGCATACAGAGCTTGGCCTGCGTGGTGTCGAAGTGCTCCACCTTCCGCACCGGCTCCCGCCGGGGCATGGCGATGTTCTCGGCCCGGGGCAGCGGGGCGCGGTCGATGGCCGAAAGCTCCGCCAGAAGGGCGTCCTTCACGGCGGTGGTGCTGGCCTCGTCGCAGCCCAGCACGATGAGCTCGATGTTCGCCGTCCGCAGCATCTCGTAGTATGCCTCGGTCAGCGCTTCGGGCGTCAGGCCGTCCACTTCTTCTAAGTAGCCCTCCTGCCGGACGCCGGCGGGGCTGTCTCCGAAGAATTCCCGGTTGGCCTGCCGCTGGCAGTAAAGGCGCTTGTCGTTCACTTCGTCTTCCAGCGCCTTCTTCAGCATCTGCTTTTCGATGCCCACGGCCTCGGGGTCGAAGGTGCTGCCCACAAAATAGGGGTGGAACGCCGTGCCGAGGGCCAGTGCGGCGTACTCCTGCGTCAGCTTCTCCCCTTCCAGTGCGAACTGGTCCTTGATGCCGGTGATGCTGACGCAGAGGTTGTGGCTGCAGCCCATGGGGCGGGCGTCCACGGTCAGGTCGGCACCGTAGAGGCGGGCCAGCTTTTTGGTCATCTGGGTCATATCGGGGCAGTCGGCATAGCCCCGCTCCATCACCAGCGGCAGCAGCGCGTGGGCCGTGGCCGTCTCGCGGCGGGCCGGGAACGCGAAGTGGACGCTGATGCGGCAGCGGTTGAATTTCTGTGCGGCGTCATACGAGAGGTGGACGCCGGGTGCGATTTGGGATCGTCTCAATGTTCTATCGTCCTTTTGTATTATTTCGTTTGTTCCAGCGCCAGATACTCTTCCAGCGAGAGGCCGGAGGCGCGGATGGCGAGGGCGTTGTCCCTGCCCACATACCGCCAGTGCCACGGCTCAAACACCATGCCGGTGGCGGCCTGACGCTCCTGCGGCCAGCGCAGGATGAAGCCGTGCTCTGCGGCATAGGCTTCCAGCCACTCATAGGCACGGGTGTCGGCGAAGCCGGTGTCCTTCTCCATGCTGTCTGCCGCGAGGATGTCGGCACCGTAGCCGGTGGCATATTCGCTGGCCTCCGGCGCAGGCTGAACGGTCGCAGCCCTGGCAGCGGCCTCTTCCTCCGAGCAGCCGGACTCCCGGTAGCTCTGGACCGCGGCCTCATAGGCGCTCTGGCGGGCGGCGGCATCCTGATACCCTGCCGTCAGCACCAGCTCGATCTCATCCCGCTTTGCGGCCTCGGCCATTTCGCGGTAGGCTGCGGCAGCCTCGGCTTCCAGCGAAACGCCGGTGGCATCATCGGCCACAGCCAGCTCCGGCGTCGGCTCTTCCGTCAGGGGAAGGTTTGCATTCACCAGCATGAGGCGCTTATCCGAAAGGTCCGTCTCCGCGCCGCCCTCATACTCCCGGGCCTCGAAGGCCGTCGGCGGTGCGATGAGGGCATAGGCCCTGGGCAGCAGCCAGAGGATGCCGCCGGTCATCACAGCCATGACCGCGCCGCAGCTGAGCAGAAAGACCGTCCAGTTGCGCACGAGGCGGATACGGTGTCTCCGGCGGCGTTCTTTCGGCGACAGAGCGCGGCGGGGTGCGGGTCGATTTTGCTCCATGATGCAGCTTCCTTCCTGTTTTTGACGTTCGCCCTGGATACAGGCACATAATAATATTATACACCCCTTTTATCTGGGTGTAAACGGCAGGGGCTGTAAAAAAATTGTGTACGCAAAAAGCCGCCGCACCGGCGCAGGACGCACGGCACGGCGGCTTTGAAGCCACGTCTTACTCGAACAGCATCTCGTGGATGGAGCTGACAGCCTTGTCGGCGTCCTCACGGTCGATGATGCAGGAGATCTTGATCTCACTGGTGGAGATCATCTTGATGTTGATGTTGTTGTTGGACAGAGCCTCGAACATCTTGGAGGCCACGCCGCTGTGGCTCTGCATACCGGCACCCACGATGGACACCTTGGCGCAGGTCTCGTCGCAGGTGACCTGGTCGAACTTTGCGCTCTCGCGCAGGACGCGCATGGCAGTCTCAGCTTCGCTCTCCGCGCAGGTGAAGCTGATGTCCTTCTTGCCGTCGCGGCCGGTGGACTGCAGGATGATGTCCACGTTGATATTCTTCTGGGCCAGCAGGCCGAAGATCTTGAAGCTGGTACCCGGCTCATCGGGAACATTCAGGATCGTAATAACAGCAACGTCGGTGTCCTTTGCGACACCCTTGATCAGCATACCTTCCACGTCTTTTACAACCTCCTTGACGACCGTGCCGGGCACGGGGTTCAGGCTGGAGAGGACCTCCAGCTCCACATTATACTTTTTAGCCAGCTCCACGCTGCGGTTGTTGAGCACCTGTGCGCCGAGGGATGCCAGTTCCAGCATCTCGTCGAAGGTGATCTCATCCAGCTTGCGGGTGTTGCGCACCTTGCGCGGGTCGGCGGTGTAGACGCCCTCCACGTCGGTAAAGATCTGGCAGCGGTCGGCGTGGAGCGCTGCTGCGATGGCGACAGCGCTGGTGTCGGAACCGCCGCGGCCCAGCGTGGTGATGTCGTCCAGCTTGTTCAGGCCCTGGAAGCCTGCCACGACGACGACGCGGTTGCGCTCCAGCTCCGAAGAGATGCGCTCGGTCTCCAGCTTGGTGATGCGGGCCTTGGTGTAGGCACGGTCGGTGCGGAAGCCTGCCTGCCAGCCGGTCAGACTGGTGGCATGGCAGCCCAGCTCGTTCAGAGCCATAGCCAGCAGGGCGATACTGATCTCCTCGCCTGCTGCCAGCAGCATATCCATCTCACGGGCAGAAGGGTTGTGGGTGATCTCTGCTGCCTTTGTGATGAGGTCGTCGGTGGTGTCGCCCTGCGCGGACACCACCACGACCACGTCATTTCCCGCGTTGTGGGTGTTGGCCACGATGCGGGCCACGTTGAAGATACGGTCCCGGTCCTTCACCGAAGAACCGCCGAACTTCTGTACGATCAACGCCATATCTTGTCACTCTCCTCTTTTTGCTCCCTCAGTGTGTGAGGGGTACACCGGGCGGAAGCGGTCTTGCACTTCCGGTCCTGTTTATCATTCCACTGTCGCACCGGTGTTGTCGGCATCCAGCCGCAGCAGTGTAAATGCTTCACATCCGTCCAAGCCTTCCAGCAGCTCGAGGCCCTTTTCCAGTTTGGAGTAGAATTTCTCGGCGTTGGCCTTTTCGGCCACAGCCATCACGGTGCTGCCGGCGCCCGAGACGTACACCGCCTTGGCACCGCAGAGCCGCGCCATATCGAAGACTTCCTTCGAGCCGGGCATCAGGGGCATCCGGTAGGGCTGGTGGAGCTTATCCTCGGTGGCAATGGCCAGCAGGTCGTGGCGGCCCTCGCAGAATGCCGCCGGGATGAGGGCCGCACGGGACAGGTTATACACCGCATCCTTGTGGGTGACCTCTTTGGGCAGGGCCGCACGGGCAGCTTCGGTCAGCAGCTTGTAGTCCGGTACGATGGCCGCGAAGCAGAGGCTCTCGTCCACATCCCGCTTGACGGAGTAGACGACGCCGTCCTCGAAAACGCTGCTGGCCAGACCGCCCAGAAGGGCCGGTGCCACATTGTCCGGGTGGCCCTCGATGGAGGTAGCCAGCGTCAGCAGCTCCTGGGTGTTGAGCACATCGCCCAGCATCCGGTTCGCACCCAGCAGGCCCGCGATGATGCAGGCCGAGGACGAGCCGAGGCCCCGGGCCATCGGGATGGCGTTGGTCTGGACGAGCTTGAGGGGCGGCATGGTCTTGCCGACCTTATCGAACAGACCCTTGGCCGAGCGGTAGACCAGATTGGTCTCGCCGCGGGGGATGCGGGTGCCGTCCGCCGCCGAGATGTCCAGATGGTCGCTCTCTTCGAAGGTCACGGTATTATACAAGGTCACAGCCAGACCCAGCGCATCGAAGCCGGAGCCGATGTTGGCACTGGTGGCCGGGACGGAAACTTTTATCTTCATCGCAGTTCCCTCTTTTCTCACGCTCAGGCGTCCTCAGGCAGGCGGCGGAGCACCAGCTTCACGCTGCCGCCCATGGCCTCTACCTTGCGGGCTGCTTCGGCCAGAGCCTTGTCGTCGGCGCTGTCCACAAAGTAGGAGCAGCCGTCGAAATGCTCTTCCACCACATGGCCCTTGCCGTAGATGGCCTCGGCCACCGCCGGGGCGATGCCTTCCACACGCACATAGTATGCGGCGGGAGCGGGGTCGGTGAGCATTCCTTCTACCGGATCGGCGGGCTGCCAGAACAGGCTGTCGTGGACCTTGACGCCGTTCTTGAGGGCGTCCACCACGTCGGCCACGACAGCACTGGCGGTGGGCAGCTTGCCCGCGCCCTTGCCGTAGAAGACCACATCACCCAGCATATCGCCCTTGACGAGGACGGCATTGAAGACGTCATCGACACCGGCCAGCTGGTTTGCCTTCGGCACGAGGCAGGGCTCGACACCGGCGGCAACGCTGCCGTCCTCGCCCCGCTTCATCCAGGCGATGAGCTTGATGACGCAGCCCAGCTTCTCTGCCGCAGCCACATCATCCACCGTGATGTCGCGGATGCCGCGGGTGGGGATGTTCTGGGGGTAGATCTGGTGGCCGCAGACCAGCGAGGACAGGATGGCGATCTTGCGGCAGGCATCGCGGCCATCCACATCGTCGCCGGGGTCCTTCGTCTCGGCGTAGCCGAGCTGCTGGGCAATTTTCAGGGCCTCGTCAAAGCCCAGGTTCTCCCGCACCATCTTGGTCAGCATGAAGTTGGTGGTGCCGTTGACGATGCCTTCCACCTCGGTGATGACGTTGGCCGCGAGGCACTGGTGCATCGGGGTGATGATGGGCGTGCCGCCGCCCACGGAAGCCTCGAACAGGAAGGCGCAGTTGTGTGCCTTGGCCAGAGCCAGCAGCTCTGCGCCGTAGGTGGCCACCATCTCCTTGTTGGAGGTGCAGACGCTCCGACCGCTCTCGAGGCAGGCCTTGACGTAAGGGTAAGCGAAGCGGGTGCCGCCGATGGTCTCGACGACGACCTTTACTTCGGGGTCTTCCAGAATGGCGTCAAAATTCTTTATAAACAGCTTTGCGGCCGGATGATCCGAGAAGTCCTTGGGGTCAAGGATGTACTTGACCTCCACCGGTTCGCCCGCGCGGCGGGAGACGCCTGCGGCGTTGCGGCAGAGCACCTCGTACACGCCGCTGCCCACCGTACCAAAGCCCAGAATCGCGATTTTTGCCATGATACTGCCCTCGTTCCTTTTTCTATGAATGTACTGTCACAGATTGTATCCGCAGTGTACGCCCACGACCATCCTCTGGCGCGAAAGCTTTTCCGTCAGCTCCTCGGGAGTCATCTGCATGGTGTCGGTGCGGATGGTGACAGCCACCAGCGCGGCTCCGTTCTCCGGAGTAGACTGATTGATGGTCACGATGCTGGCACCGGCGGCACTGATACCGGCCAGAAGGCTCTGCAATGCACCCGTCTCGTCCCGCAGGGTCGCCATGACAGTGATGACCTCGCGGCCATTCTCCGAGTCGAAAATGCAGTCCTTATATTTATAAAATGCACTGCGCGACAGGTCTACGCTGCGGGTCGCAGCCGAAATGCTGCGTGCCTCTCCGCTGGCCAGAAGCTCCTTGGCCCGGACGACCTTGAGGAAAACTTCCGGCAGGACCTGTGCATCCACCAGATAAAAACGGCGTTCCAACTTGTTCACCTCTCAAACACAAGTGTTCTTGCAGAAAATATAATAGCATCCGACTCCCTGCATTGCAAGAGGTCGGATGCTATTTTGTCAGATTATCCAGTTTTGAGCCGTGAAGTACCCCTTCAGCGCACCGAATCTGCAACCCGATGTGCTGAAAAGTATGATTTTTGCCTTAGTCGGTATCGAGGCCAGTGGTGTCCGGCTCAGGCGCGAGGGGTTCGCTGGCGACAGCTGCCTGACCGTGGGAATAATTGCAGACGTCGGGCAGGTCGTCGGCACGGTAGTAGCCCACTGCCGTGCTCGGGCAGGAGCCGCTGGCCAGCAGGCCGCTCTGGGTGCAGTAGCTGCGCTCCACGACGCCGTCAGCCGCCGGGAATGCCTTATAGGGCAGCTCTGCCTGGATCTGCTCCATCAGGGCCTTCCAGGCCATGACGCAGGTGCGGGTCTTGGCCTGCTGCTTGCCGAGGGTCTTGGTCATATCGAAGGGCGCGTCATAGCCCCACCACACAGCGGTGACGTAATAGGGCGTGCCGCCCACGAACCACAGGTCCTTTTCATCGCTGGCCGTACCGGTCTTACCGAAGGCCTCCATGCCGTTGGAGTTGGGGTAGCGGCCGCTGGCCGTACCGACGCTGGAGAACAGGACGTTCTTCAGCAGGCGGTTCATGACGTAGGCCGTCTGGGGCGTCAGAGCCTGATAGCTGGTGTCGTTGCTCTCCATATAGATGTTGCCGTCCCGGTCGAGCACACGGGTGTAGAGGTGAGGCGTGGTGTACTCGCCGTCGTAGAAGATCTGGAACGCCGCCGCCAGCGCCATCGGGGTGACGCCGTGGGTCTGGCTGCCCATGACCATCTGTGCAAGGCCCACATCGTTGACGGGGTCCAGCGTGCTGAGCTGCAGGGTATTGTAGACGAAGTTGAAGATGTTGTTCGCGCCCACGAGGTCGCCAACGCGGATGGCGATGGTGTTCAGGGAGCGGGCGAGGCCGTTCCAGAGCGGCAGGTCGGAGCCGTCGCCGTAGTTGCCGCCGTAGTTGCGGGGCCAGCTGCGCCATGCGTTGGGGTAGGCTTTCAGCTGCTTGTCCGTCAGGCCCATGAGGCCGTTCCGGCGGCAGTAGTCCTCGTCACGGATGACCATGTCCTGCTTGAGGTAGAGGGGCGAGTTGTTGAGCATGGTGGACCAGTTGACCAGACCATACTCGATGCCCAGCGCATAGGCGCCGATGGGCTTGATGGTAGAACCGGTCTGACGGGTGACGCCGTAGGCGCGGTTCAGGGAAAGGCTCTTGGTCTTTTCGCCCAGACCGCCCACCATGGCGATGACATTGCCGTCATAGTCCAGCGTGACCATCGCCGCCTGGGTGCGGACGTTGCGGTAATAGTAGACCGTACCGTCGTCGCCGGTGCGGGTCTTGGGGGTGCCGTCCTCATTGAAGACCTGCACATCGTCGTCGGAGATGCTGGTCACCTCTTCCTCATGCCAGCCGGCCGGGAAGTAGGCATCGTCGGTGTTGAGCATCAGGTTCTCCATCGCGGTCTGGATCTTGGGGTTGACCGTTGCCTCGATGGTATAGCCGCCGGTGTAGAGCATACTCTGGGCGGTGGACTCGTCCACGCCCTCCTTGGCCATGATGTCCTTCACCACCTCGTTGAAGAGGGCATCGGTGAAGTAAGAGGTGGTGGAGCTGCTCTTCTTCGTGTTGTCCGTCTCTGCCAGCACCAGCGGCTGGGCAGCGGCGCTACGGTAATCATCCTCCGAGATGACACCCTGCTGCCACATATTGTAGAGCAGGAAGTTTCGGCGGTTGATGAGGTTCTCGGGGTTGGTGTAGGGGTTATAGTTGGTGGGATTCTTGGTGATGGACGCGATGGACGCGCACTCCCAGAGGGTCAGCTCGCTGACATCCTTGTCGAAGTACTCGTTTGCCGCCGTCTGGACGCCCTGGATCGTACCGGTAAAGCTGATGGTGTTCAGGTAGGCTTCCAGAATGGTCTCCTTGGAGTAGCTGCGGCTCAGGATGAGGGCGCGGTAGATCTCGCGCAGCTTGCGCAGTGCGCCCTCGATGCCGCTGGCGCTCTTGTCGCTGGTCAGGTTCTTGATGAGCTGCTGTTCCAGCGTAGAGGCGCCCTGCTTGGAGCTGTAGATGGGCAGCAGGTATTCATTGATCATCGCGCCGATGGTGCGCTTGAAGTTGACGCCCGGCTCGCTGTAAAAGTCTTTGTCCTCGGTGCAGATGAATGCATACTGTAGGTTGGTGGGGATCTGCTCGAGGTCCGCCCAGACGCGGTGGCTGTTGGAAGAGCGCAGGGTGGCGTACTCCACCTGTGCGCCGGTGTCGGGGTCGGTGGCCACCACAAGGCTCGACTGGCTCAGTTCGATGTTGTCGAGGTCCAGCAGGTCGCCGTCACTGGCCGTAGCCTGCACCACATAGTACACAGCGCCCACTGCCACCAGACTGCCCGCCATAATGCCCAGACAGACGAGGGTGACGATGGTCCGGCCCAGGAATCCGAGAACGGGATGGCCGTGCTTTTCCTCCTGCGGTCCGCGGGGCTCACGGACCCGCCGGTTCTGCTCCGCTGCGGGCCGCTGCTCCCGGAGCGCACCATCACTGTGGAGTCTCCGTCTTTCATTGTTTGAGATAAGGATCGCCTCCTATCGCAATTTTCACTGTTCTGCATCTCAAAGCATCCTCTGACGATGCCGTTTGCTGTTTCTGCTGCGGCCAGACTGCCCACAGCCATAATAATACATTATAGTCCGCACCGCCCGCTTCCGCAAGGGGGAAATCGACGGGATACGATGTTAGTATAGCACATCTGCCCCGCCAAAGTACAGCATCCGGGTGTGAAAATTCTGCATTCCTGTCTGAGGCAGTTTTCTTTTGCACATACTACCGTCTGAAACACCATTTCAGCCGAAAGGAGTCCACTGCCATGCGCAAGGTCTGGCTCTGCATTTTCTATGCGCTGTGCATTTTTACCATCGTGTTCAGCCTGTTCTGGATGGCCCTGCCCAGTCTCCCCTTCCCTGCCGACTCCGGCGAAGAGACGCCGGCCTCCGAGCCAGGTCTGGCCGCGCAGGGCTCCGCCGGGCAGAGCGGCACCGACTTCTACCTCTGCGACGAGGGCGGGCGGGTGGTCGTCTACACCTGCTCCGACAACGGACTGCCCGACAAGCGGCTCCTGCGCACCGGCATCTATGTCAATCTTCTGCCCGAGGCCGATGCCCTCCGGCTCAAGCAGGGTCTCTACGTCACCGGCGAAACGGCCCTCCGGGCGCTGCTGGAAGACCTGGGTGAATAAACAAAAACAGTGCAGACGCTCCCCGGGGAGGTCTGCACTGTTTTTATTCTTTATCAGAATCAGGCTTCGAGCTGTTCCAGCGGGACGAGGTAGTCCCTGCGGCACTGCTCGTAGTTGAGCATATATTCCTTGGTGGGGTTGTGGTGCATCATGTTCTTGAGGGTATGGGAGTCGTAGTCCTCGCCTGCCTCCATGCCCACCAGACGGGCGGCGATGTTGGAGCAGTGGTCCGAGATACGCTCTACATTGTTCAGCACATCGAGATAGACGACACCGGTATCAATGGAGCAGGCACCATCCTTCAGACGCTTGATGTGCTGCGCACGAAGCCGCTCCACGAGGATGTCGATGACCTGTTCCAGCGGCTCCACCTGGCTGGCAGTCCGGGCGTCGTCGAACTCGAAGGCGTCCGTGGTGAGGGTCAGTATCTTTTCCAGCGCATTGTCGAGAAGCTTCAGCTCCTGCTGTGCCTTCTCGCTGAAGGTGACTTCCTTGTCGGTCAGCTCCTGCGCTTTTTCTTTGATGTTGACTGCATAGTCGCCGATGCGCTCGCACTCGGTGACAAAGTTGAGCAGCTCGGTCACCTCATGGCTCTCCGCGTCGCCCAGCTCCTGGTCTGCCAGCTTGATGAGGTAGTTGGAGATGTCCACCTCCATCCGGTCGATGAGGTTCTCGCGGACATCGATGGCACTCACGACGTCCTCGTCCATCTTGAGCAGCAGCGGGGTGGCGAGGCCGACGTTGCGGGCTGCGCGGCGGGACATCTTGACCACCGCGTTCTTAGCCTGCTGCAGAGCCACAGCCGGGCTCTTGAACAGACGCTCATCCAGCACAGGCATGCTCAGCTCCTGCGCTTCCTCCGCGCTGTTCGGCACGGTCATCATGGCCAGCCTGGACAGCACGCCGCTGCAGGGCAGGAAGAACAGCATCGCAATGACGCTGGTCATGGTGTGGATGTTTGCAATGCTGCTCTTGTTCATCACATCGCCCCACATGGGGATGCCGATGGTGAACTGGACTGCATAGACCAGCGCCAGCAGGATGACGCTGCCGATAATATTGAAGTACAGGTGGATGAGGGCGGCGCGCTTGCCGTCCTTGGAGGAGCCGCCGATGGTCAGCAGCGGAGTGAAGGCCGTGCCGATGTGGGCGCCCAGCACGATGGGGATGGCCGAGCTGAAGGTGACGAGGCCGGTGCTGGAAAGCGCCTGCAGGATACCCACAGAGGCCGAAGAGGACTGGATGATGACCGTGACCACCACGCCCACGAGAACGCCGAGGATGGGGTTGGTCATGGTGACGAACAGCTCCTGGAACGCTGCGCTCTCACGCAGGGGCGACACACCGGTGTCCATCAGGCTCATGCCGGTGAACAGGATGCCGAAGCCCAGCATGATCTGGCCGATGTTCTTTTTCTTCGCATTGCGGATAAATACATAAAAAATGCAGCCGATAAACGCCACCACCGGCGCAAACGTCTTGGGCTGGATGAGGGTCAGGATGAGGCTGTCGCCCGAAATATCCGCCATGCGGATGAGCTGACCGGTGACCGTAGTACCAATGTTTGCACCCATGATAACGCCTACCGACTGCGTAAGGGTCATGATGCCGGAGTTGACGAGGCCGACGCAAATGACGACCGTGCCGGCCGACGACTGGATGACGCCGGTGATGAGGGTGCCGAAAATGACGCCCTTGATGGTGGACGAAGTCAGTTTCTGCAATATGCCCTGCATCTTGCCGCCGGCCAGCTTTTCGAGGCCGGCACCCATGATCGACATACCATACAGGAACAGCGCAATACCGCCCAGCAGAGAGGTGATGTGTGTAATGTCCATAAAACAATGCTCCTAAAATCTTCCTATTGCTCCATTGCACAAGACGGCTGTGCCTAGCTCTCCATACGCAAAACGCCGTCCTTTTTATTATAGCATCGAACCCCCCGGCTCAACAAGCATTATTTTACAGGAAAATCACTTTTTTGACCGGAATTTTAAGATTTCCGGGCCTTCTTAGACGGTTCTTTTCTTGAATTTTACATTCATTTTACATTAGTATTTTCTAACTCCTGCCCGGTGCTTTCCGGTATTTCCGGGAATGCATCAGGCGGCATCCAGCTCTTCCATCGCCTCCCGCAGGGTGTCCGCCGAGAACAGGAACGCGCCCGCCCCCGTATACACCTCCACATGACCGCCCACATACCGAAGCTCAATGTCTTTCATTCCTCTTCCCTCCTGTGTCTTTTTGTTCTGACAGGAGTATAGCAGAATAAAAATCCAATAAAATGTACTTTTAGGCAGTTTTTTGAGCAAAAAGGCGCAAAAAAGCTCTCTGTCAACGTCCTTGCCCTCTCAGGTGCTCCGCGCAAGCTCCCCCAAGGGGAGAGCCAAAATCTGTCCGAACTTCTCCATTCACGCAGGAAACAGGGCGATTCGCGCAGGTTTTATTGATTTTTTCCCCGCAGATATGGTATATTCAAAGTAACCTGATATTCTACGGTCTCACCATTTCTTTTCACCGTTCAAAGGAGGTTTTTGTATGCCGTCTTATCGTAAGCTTGCGATGCGTGTTCTGGGTCGCCCTCTCCATACGGGGGGGATCGATTCACCCCGTCCGGCCTCTCAGCGGGCAGCAGCGTTTATCCTGACCGCCGCAATGCTCACCACCCTTGCCGCCCCGGCTTTTGCCGCTACATGGCGCATCGAGGATGGTGACATCACCGTGAAGGCAGGCGAGACCGAAGGGACGAACAAGGTCTCACAGGGTACGAATAAGGATGTGGTGGACACCAACACCATCATCACAAATCAGAACAAGGACACCGCTTCTTCCCACACCGTGACCATCGAGGCCGAAAAGAAGGACGATAAGGTCGAGGTCACATTTGAGAATGTGAACATTGAGGCTACTGGTAACAAGGCCGCCGTGAGTGTGACCGGCAGCGGCAATACCACGATTAAGCTGGATGGCGACAACGCGCTGAAGAGCGACACCTACCGCAGCGGCATCTACGGCAGCGGCAGCCTCACCATCTCCGGCGGCGAAAATGACAGCCTGACGGCCCAAGGCGGCAGCGGCGCAGACGGCATCTACAGCAGCGGCAGCCTCACCATCTCCGGCGGTACGGTCACTGCCAACGGCGACGACGGCGGCCGCGGTATCTACAGCCGCGGCGGCGTCACCATCTCCGGCGGTAGTACGGTCACTGCCAACGGCCGAAGCGGCACCATCTCCGGCGGCGACGGCATCTGCAGCAGCGGCGGCGTCACCATCTCCGGCGGTAGTACGGTCACTGCCAATGGCGGTAACGGCGGCAGCATCGGCGGCGGCATCGGCATCTACAGCAACGGCAGCGTCACCATCTCCGGCGGTACGGTCAACGCCGCTGGCGGCGACGGCCAAGACGGCTACGGCGGCGACGGCATCCGCAGCATCAGCGGCGGCGTCACCATCTCCGGCGGTACGGTTACTGCCAACGGCGGCAACAGCACGAACAGCAGCGGCGGCTACGGCATCATCAGCCTCGACGTCGCCATCTCCAGCGGTACGGTTACTGCCAACGGCGGCGACAGCAAAGACGGCTACGGCGGCGACGGCATCCACAGCAACGGCGTCACCATCTCCGGCGGTACGGTCAAAACCAATGGCGGCAACGGCAACGGCGGTAACGGCGGCGGCAACGGCATCATCAGCTTCGACCATGTCGCCATCTCCGGCGGTACGGTCAAAGCCGCTGGCGGCAACGGCGGTAACGGCAGCAGGAGCGACGTCGGTAACGGCATCATCAGCAGCGTCATCGATCTGTCGGGCAGCCTCGAGCTGACCGCCAAGGCCGGCAGTCCCAACGGCAAGGCCCTCTCGCAGGCCGGCCATGAGCTCGACCTCGACACCATCAAGGAGAAGCTGGACCCGGGCGCAAAGGTCACCACCACCGACGCTAATGGCGTGACCAAGGAGGTCACCGGGTCCGTGAAACCGAAGCCGCCCGTCACCCCCGTGGAGCCGGAAAAGCCTGTTATCCCCGAGGAGTCTTCTTCCTCTTCCGGCGGCGGCTCTGCCACCCCGTCCGCACCCGCCTCTCCCCTCCCCGGCCTGACTGTCACCGACAAGAGCGGCGCGGTCATCTCCTACATCAGCACCCAGAGCGGCAATACCCTCACCGTCCGCGTCGGACGGTTCACGGCCTCCTTCCGCATCTCGCTGGCCGCCCTGCGCCAGCTGCGGGCTGAGGGCATCGAGACCATCACCTTCCAGACCATCCTCTGCTCCACCACCCTCTCGGTGGACGAGCTGCTGGCCATGGGCGGCGAGGACGCCGAGGCTGTCCTGACCCACCGGTTCACCGATTCCAGCCTCACCGTGGGCTGAAGCACCACTCTCCCCTTCCCACAGGCATAGAAAGGCCCCGCTGCCCTGCACATTTCATGCAGAGCGGCGGGGCCTTTTCCTGTTTTACTGCACCCCGGCAGAAACCGGGACTCGTTTTTCCTGCTTTTCGGGCTTTCTGCGCTGCTCTGCGGCGGCAGCGCGGGAGCGGTCGTAGCAGTAGCGGATGATGGCCTGACGGCGGACGATGCCGATGAACATTCCCCGGTCATCCACGACGGGGACGAAGTTCTGGTTCATGGCCGCCTCGATGAGCTGGTCCATGCTCGTGGTGACCGTGACGGCCTTGTAGTCCCGCTTGTGGGCAAAATCCCGGATGGGGATGTCCTCTGCCGCCTCAAGGTCGAGGCCGTGGAACTTTTTCAGCCCCCAGAGGATGTCCCCTTCCGTCAGGGTCCCCACATACTCTCCCTTGCGGTTGAGCACCGGGATGGATGCGTAGCGGTTGTTCTCCCATTTTTCCAGCGTCTGGCGAAGGGTGAAGTCATCGTACACATACATCAGGTCCTGCTTGGGGGAAAGGAAAAACAGAATATTCATGAAAACAACTCCTATTGTGAACTTTTCCGCCGCCGGGCCGCAGCTCCTGTGCAGCCGCAGCAAATTCCTGTCTTCAGCACCTTGGCAGCCGAATGCCCCGGCATCCTGTGCCGGATACAGTCTTACTCTTGCCACCTTAGATTTTAGCACTTTTTCATAGTAAGATAAAGATGTCTGCGCCATCTTTTATATTTTATTCACAATCACCTTTTGTTTTGTCGGATAAATATTCACGAAATGGATGCACTGCGAAGGATTTTGTGCTATACTAACAACAGGAACGCGGCCCTTTGCGGCTCTGTCTGTCTTTCAGTATACCGGCATTGCGGTGTCGAAACAGACCGAGACGGGTAAGCCGTGCCTGACTTTTTTCTTTCTGTCAGCAATTATGTGCTGTACAGCTTCCTCATAAAGTTGTATAATAAAAGTGGTACGCCGCCTTCTCAGGCCCGCGCACCGCCCCGCCGCCGTGCGGACGGGGTATCATAATGAATAAAAGGAGCAGAGCGACTATGATCACTTCCCGTTTTCCGCTGGGAGATGTCAGCTTCTCAGCCGAGTATTTTTCCACGCTCGTGGGCGAAGCAACCAAACAATGCTACGGCGTGGCCGCAATGGCCCCCCGTGATCTGACCGACCGTGTCCGCAGCGCCGTGCGCGGCGTGGACGACTCGGCCAAGGGCGTCCGTGTCACACAGGAAGAGGGCCGTCTCGTGATCGAGCTGCACATTGCCGTCAGCTACGGGCTGAACATCTCCACCGCCGCGCGTTCCATCTCGCACCGCGTGAAGGACGAGGTGGAGCAGGCCACCGGCCTGAAAGTCGCCCGCGTGGTCGTATCGGTCGATGACGTGGTTGCCTGATGAGACAAAGCCCGCCCGGGGGTACCGGGAAGATATAAGGAGTAAAAAGCAATGATTTCTGGTAAGATCCTGCGCGACGCCATTATTTCCGGCGCAAACAACATCAACAACCAGCGCTCCCGCGTGGACGAGCTGAACGTGTTCCCCGTCCCCGACGGCGACACCGGCACCAACATGGGCATGACCGTCGGTGCAGCCGTCCGTGAGCTGCAGGCCATGGACGACAGCTGCACCGTGGGCGAGGCCGCAAAGACCGCCGCCTCCGCCATGCTGCGCGGCGCCCGCGGCAACTCCGGCGTCATCACCAGCCTGCTGTTCCGCGGCTTCTCCAAAGCTCTGGAGGGCAAAAAGGAGGCTGACGCCGCCGACATCGTGGCTGCGCTGCAGAAGGGCGTCGAGGGCGCTTACAAGGCTGTCATGAAGCCCACCGAGGGCACCATCCTGACCGTTGCCCGCGTCGCTTCCGAGGAAGCTGCTGCCTGCGGCAAAGAGGATGTGGCCGAGCTGTGGGACGTCGTGATGACCGCCGGTCAGAAGGCTCTGGAGGACACTCCCAACCTGCTGCCCGTCCTGAAGAAGGCCGGCGTCGTGGACGCCGGCGGTCAGGGCATCATGATCATCTTCGAGGGCATGGGCAAGGTCTTCCACGGTGAGGACATCGTGGCCGGCGGCGAGGCTGTCCCCAACAAGGCCAAGCTCTCCACCGAAAACGCCGGCAAGGGCGTCTTCACCGACGACCTGATGAAGGTCGAGGACATCAAGAACGGCTACTGCACCCAGTTCCTCATCAACAAGAACGAGGGTGCAAGCGCCGCAAAGATGCGCGCCTTCGCCGAGTCCAACGGCGACAGCGTCGTCTGCATCGAAGACGATGACGTCATCAACCTCCATGTCCACACCGCCGACCCCGGCAAGATCCTGAGCGAGGCCATCAAGTACGGCTACCTCACCAACTTCAAGATCGAGAATATGCACGAGCAGTTCCTGGCCCGCCAGAAGCAGGGCAAGAGCCTCGAGAAGCAGGCTTCCGCCGAGAAGAAGCCCGACCCCGCCAGCGAGTTCATCTACGCTGCCGTTGACCCCAGCCGCGACTATGGCTTCGTTGCTGTCGCCGCCGGTGAGGGTCTGAAGGCTGTCTTCACCGACCTGGCCGCTGACGCTGTCGTCTCCGGCGGTCAGACCATGAACCCCGCCACCGAGGACATCCTTGCCGCCATCCAGAGCGTCCCGGCCAAGACCGTCTTTGTCCTGCCCAACAACAAGAACATCATCATGGCTGCTGAGCAGGCCCAGAAGCTGGCTGACCGTCAGGTGGTCGTTCTGCCCACCCGCACCGTCCCCATGGGCATCACCGCTCTGCTGAACTTCGACCCCTCTGCTACCGTCGAGGCCAACACCATCAACATGATGTCTGCCGCCGATAAGGTCTCCACCGGCCTCATCACCTACGCCGCCCGCGACAGCGAGTACGACGGCAAGCGCATCCGCAAGGGCGAGATCATGGCACTGGAGAACGGCAAGATCGTTTCCACCTCCACCGATATCACCAAGGCCACCTACCGTCTGGCACGCAATATGTGCAAGAAGGATTCCAGCTTTGTCACCATCATCTCTGGCTGTGACGTGAGCGACGAGGACGCCGAAAAGGTTACTGAAATCGTCAAGGCAAAGTGCCCCAACCATGTGGAAGTAAGCCACATCCGCGGTGGCCAACCCGTTTACTACTATATGATCAGCGTGGAGTAAGCACTCCCCTGCCCTGATTTGACATTATCACAAAACACAAAGAGACTGCTGCATGGTATTCCGTGCGGCAGTCTCTTTTTTCTGGTGAAAAAGCAAGTCTGGAAGTTCCGCAGAACTTCCAGACTTGGAAATTATAAAAACCTTTCCGCTGAAAATGCCCAAAGCACACGCGGCGGGCATTCAAAATCGTCCAGACCTGATAAAAGGCCGCTGCACAAAATCTGTGCAACGGCCTTTGTTTCTCAGAAAAAGCTTACCTGACTGCTCTCGGGCAGGTCGCCCAGTTCGCCCACCTGACGCAGACGGTCCAGAATGCTGCTGCCCACACCGGAAGCCTGCTGCAGCTCCTCCACCGAGATATATTCCTCTCCGTGGATGGTCACCCGCTCCAGTGCATCGGCGGCGGCACCGCCCAATCCTTTCAGGGCGCTGAAGGGCAGACGCACCTTGTCGTCCTCTACCAC
>OMCD01000861.1_pt1 | contig 20638 bp, 18 predicted proteins | sample 1674171 | NCBI WGS metagenome assembly OMCD01 (sample SAMEA103958149, study PRJEB25191) | human gut metagenome | biome: human-associated habitat [ENVO:00009003]; feature: intestine environment [ENVO:2100002]; material: feces | place: Germany | collected 2013/2015
GGTAATTGCCAGAGCATTGCTTCGGACAGACAGTGCGGTTTATATTTTTGATGAATCTGCATCCAATATCGATGTAGAAAGTGAAGAACTAATCATGAATGTGATTCACGAACTGGCAAAGACAAAGACGGTACTTCTGATCTCCCACAGACTGGCAAATGTCGTGAAGTCTGACAAGATCTATTTCTTAAAAGACGGAGAAATCAAAGAAAGCGGAAAGCATGACGAACTGATGAGCCGGAATGGTGCGTACAGACATCTGTATGAAAGCCAGATGGCATTGGAAAACTATGGAAAAGGAGGAGTGGCATAATGAGTGAAAATACGAATACAACAAAACGCAGAAGTGCCCTCCAGATCATGGGAAGTCTGATTGATCTGGTAAAACCCCTGCTCCATATCATGCTGGCAGCAATCATCCTTGGAACATTGGGTTATTTATGTGCAATCTTCCTGACGATACTGGCAGGACAGGTTATCATGCATGGTCTTCTGACAGGAGTAGCCGGAATGATTGTTCCGGTGGACAATATGTGGCTGGTATTTACTCCAGTAAAAACGATTATCACAGTCATGATCGTCATTGCAGTGCTTCGTGGAATCCTGCATTATGTGGAACAGTATTGTAATCATTTTATCGCATTTAAGCTGTTGGCAATCATCCGCCATAAAGTGTTTGCAGCACTGAGAAAGCTCTGCCCTGCAAAACTGGAAGGACGGGACAAGGGAAATCTGATCTCGATTATTACAACTGATATTGAATTACTGGAAGTGTTCTATGCACATACCATTTCTCCGATTGCGATTGCTACACTGACCTCGATTATTATGGTGATTTTTATTGGAAGATATCACTGGTTAGCAGGCGTGCTTGCACTGGCAGCTTATCTGATTGTCGGAGTAGCCATCCCGATGTGGAATGGAAAACGTGGCAGCCAGAAGGGAATGGAATTTCGGACAAACTTCGGAGAACTGAACAGTTTTGTTCTGGATTCTTTACGTGGACTGGACGAGACCATCCAGTACGGACAGGGTGAAAAGAGAAAAGAACAGATGTCTGAGCGTTCCAAAAACCTTGCAGGAATGCAGGAGTCATTAAGCAAAATGGAAGGCTCACAGCGTTCATTTACGAACATGGTTATCCTGCTTGCATCTTTTGGAATGCTTGCACTGACGATCTGGCTGTACGACAAAGGTGCGATGGGATTCGAGGGAATCTTAACCTGCACCATCGCAATGATGGGTTCTTTCGGACCGGTAGTAGCATTATCAAGCCTTTCCAATAACCTGAACCAGACACTGGCAAGTGGTGAGCGTGTTCTTTCTCTTCTGGAAGAGACACCGCTTGTGGAAGAAATTCCGGGTGACGTGGAAACTTCCGGTGCAGAGAGCATGGAACATGAATTTACAGGAGCAGAGGCAGAGCATGTAACATTTGCTTATGATAATGAGGTTATTTTAGATAACTATTCACTGAAATTACAGCCGGGTAAAATCACAGGGATTCATGGTGCGAGCGGTTCCGGAAAATCTACACTCTTAAAACTGTTGATGCGGTTCTGGGATGTGCAGGATGGAAGTGTATCGGTAGACGGTACAGATGTCCGCAAGATTCCGACCAAGCATTTGAGAGATATGGAAAGTTATGTCACACAGGAAACGCACCTGTTCCATGATTCGATTGCAAACAATATCGCAATCGCAAAGCCGGGAGCATCCAGAGAAGAGATTATGGAAGCCGCAAAGAAAGCGTCTATCCACGATTTCATAATGACACTTCCGAAAGGATATGATACAGAAGTCGGAGAACTGGGTGATACGCTGTCCGGTGGTGAAAAACAGAGAATCGGAATTGCAAGAGCATTTCTCCATGAATGCCCCCTCATTCTACTCGATGAGCCTACATCGAACCTCGACTCTTTAAATGAGGGAATTATCTTAAAATCATTGAAAGAATCGGCCAAGAAGAAAACAGTTGTCTTGGTATCCCACAGAGTATCCACAATGAATGTGGCAGATGTGGTATATGAAATGGAGAATGGCAGAATTTCTTAACAGCAGGAATGCAGAAGAAATACTTTCCAAAAGGGGATAAAGTAGTATATGAAAATTGGAGAATCCAAAGAAGATTATCTGGAAGCGGCGTATGTATTGAAACGTCAGAAAGGATATGTTCGTAATTCTATGCTTAGTGATTATCTGAACTATTCCAAAGCGAGTGTTTCAGTTGCAGTACGTGGACTGCTGGCAGATGGATATGTAATAAAAGACCGATATGGCAGCATTGAACTGACAGAAGAAGGAAGAAAGATTGCAAAAAAAATCTATGCAAGGCATGTGCTTTTAGAAGAATTTTTACGACGAATAGGAGTATCTTCGGAAACTGCAAATCATGATGCGTGTCGGATGGAACATACAATCAGCGAAGAATCTTATAAAAAGATTCAAGAATTGGTACGGAAGATGAAGGAAGAGAATACGTTAAACGAAGAAATGAAATTAACGAATTAAATCAAAAACAGGAAAGGCGGTGGAGAGATTTCACTGCCTTTTCTGCTTTAAAAATGAAGTAACATAAGAAAAGGGATACAAATGAAAAAAGTATTGATTGCTGCGGATGAGGTAGATAAGTGGAGTCAACTTTGTGAAGGGTTAAAAAATGAGTGGGAATGTACGACCGTTAATCTGGATGTGTTTGAAAAATTCCATACCATAGCGGTCTATGACGCAGTATTGATGCTTGTGAGAAATGATAACGGAAAGCTGGGCAGGCTGATTTGGGAAGTCCGGCAGTACAGCAGGGCTCCGATTATTGTAGTGATACCGGGGATTCAGGCGGTAAAAAAGTATATCGAATGGGGTGCAGACCTGGTATTTCCACATCCTTCGGTCAGCCTGATCGACACGTACCTGTATGCATTGCTCAGGCGTTCTGACATCGCATGGAACACCGGAAGAAAAAGAGAAAAGCAGGAGATGATACAAAAGGGAAAACTGCTGATCGACTGGCGTTATCATACTGCTTACTGGGGAGAGCGTGAGCTTACAACCTTAAATGAGATAGAAAAGGCATTCCTGTATCTGCTGGCAGATTCCTCCAGACAGGTAGTTACCCATGAGATTATCTTTGAAAAGTTATGGAAAGAACCGTATGGAGATGACTCTGCCAACATGATCTGGTGTTTTGTACGCAGACTCCGCAAAAAACTGGAAAAGACAGAACCGGAGGCTGCAAAGATAATTCAGAGTATACGAAAGGTGGGATATTATTTAGATATAGACAGACATTGAGCAAAATGTAGAAAAATGTCGAATTATGCGAAAAGTGACTGGCAGATGACTGTTACATTACACAGTTCTGACAGTCTTTTTCTATATACTTCTTTTTGTGGTGTTTTAGTAAGGCATGACAAGGAGAAGAGTTATATTTGCATCAATGGAAGTCCTTAAAAAAACAAAAGAGTAAGGGAAAAAGAAGTGCTGTAATCGAAGAGGTTGCAGCATTTTTTTATTCGACATTTTTCGAACATTATAACGTACATATCCGGTCACCGCCATGCTCCGATTTGATTTCTATACCAAAAATCAGATCGGAGGAAAGCTAAATGGCTTATAACAAGACAAGTGAAGAACGAAAGTGGAATTATTGGAAAGAACAGGAAGAAAAGAAACTGCGTGAACTGGGAATGGAAGAAGAGAAGATCCAAAAGTTGCGCCAGATGGACAGGGAAGATTTTCTGGAAGAGCGCAGATACCGGGAACATCTGGATGAAATGATGCAGGATATGGATTCCATAAAACAAAGGGACAGAGGACGGTTTGCACAGGATATCCGAGAACTTTTAGACAACATTGGAGACCGACGGATCTATGAATTATTAAAGGGCACAGAACATCAGACATTAGAGATACTTTTGCTTAGTACATGGGGATATTCAGGAAGAGAGATTGCCAAAATTATGGGAATGGCAGAACAGACCGTTTATACCAAAAGAAACCGTTTAAGAAAAAAATTAAATAATTTGTCGAAAATTGAATAATAACAGCATTTTTCATCGGCTATTTAATAGGCAGGTAAATTTTGCCAGTGTACTTTGACAATCCTATACCAGCATTACAGGTACGTTCCCGTAAGTAGAAGCGTGTTAGGAAGGCGCGAGGACAAATGAAAATGACAGGAAAGAATATAAAAAATTCTTTGCTGGTGTTTTTGTTTCGAGCGAATCCACTTTAACTGAAACAGGACCGTGGCGGTCTTTTGCGAGGATCACTTACGAGGGGATAATGATACATAGGAACTGCCAGTGAGCAGAGGATGGACTTTGGGTTGTAATCAGCAAGACCTTTAGAAAATCCATGAGTGGTGCAATGCCAAGCATCCGCCTGTAATGTTCCCGTAAGGCAATGGGGGAGTCGAGGACAAATACAACGCCAAAAAACAAAAGTATAAGAAATCAAGGAAGAATGTGTCGTTGATATCAGATACATGCGGCTGTAGGGAGAAATCCTTTACAGCCGTATTGATGTGGTATCAGCACGCATATTAGGTAACAAATTATGTATTACACAAAAGAATATTTAAAAAGAGCGCATCGTGAAATTGATACAATCTTTCGTGTGCTGTTTCCAGAACATGGAATGGCAGTAAGGGAAGAACAGATTATGTTATGCCACGAAATGCTGGATAACCTGCTGGGAAGAAACATAGCACTGTGTGATGCGGGTGTCGGTATCGGCAAGACGTATGCCTATCTGGTGGCCTGTGTTCTGATGAGAAAATATTCTCTCCTTGCAGAAGGATGTTCCCCTTATGAGCAGCGTCCGATCGTGATATCCACTTCCAGCATTACACTCCAGAAAGCAATTCTTACAGAATATATCCCTTTTCTCTCCCGGATTCTTCAGGAGAACGGGACGATTCAGGCCCCTATTAAAGCTGTGATACGAAAAGGGAAAGAGCATTTTGTCTGCGATGAGAGGTTGGAGCAACGAATCGTTGCAATCGAAGAAAAAAACAAAAATGCGTTGCAGAAAGAAGCTCTGCTGTCGTTGAAAGAACATTATGATATGGACGAAGTGTCCAACTTAAGTGGGTTTGACAGAAGGATGGTGAGTGTACCGAAGTTCTGTTCGGGAGACTGCCCGAAAAGAGGCTCATGCAGGTATCAGCAGTATCTGGAGCGTTCCAGAGATCATGAAATGTTCATTCAGATCTGTAATCACAATTATCTGCTGGCTGATGGTTATCACAGGCTGCAGGATTACCGCCCGTTATTAAAAGACTACCGGGCATTGATTGTCGATGAAGCACATAAGCTGCCGGATGCGGCAAAGCAGATGTTCGGGAAGAGCCTCTGTTATGACGATATCCGGGAAATCTGCTTTTATCTTGGGAAAGAGTACCAAGGCCCGGAGATAAGAAAACTGTCTGGGACGATCCGTATGGTGCTGGACATCATAGGAGAAAACCACAGAACCAGATATGGGATAAAAGAAGAATTCCACATGACAGAAGAGTGTGCAATGTATTTATGTGAGGGGATACAGACCATGAATAAGATCATAGAAAAATTAGAAAAGAAGATTCCGAAGTGGATCAGAAACAAGCTGGAAGAAACCAGAAGTGTGTTGGAATACTTTTTCCATCAGGATAAGAAGTATGTACTGCATCTGAAGCAGGACCATGATCACAGGATTATATTGTGTGCATCCAGCAGACGGATTCCACAGTATCTAGACCAGATGTTATGGAGCAGAGGAATGGGAGCGATTCTTACAAGCGGAACTTTAAAAACCGGACAGGGATTTTCCCACATTCGGAAAATGACAGGATTACAGAGAGTGCGGAGAGTCCGGGAATATGTGGCAGACTCCCCGTTTGAATATCAGAAGAACTGCCTTTTATATCTGCCTAAGAATTTGAAAAAATCCAGAAGAGGAAGTCAGGAAGAGGCGGAGATGATAGCAGGCCATATCCATTCACTGATCTGTTCGACTTACGGGCATACGCTGGTGCTGTTCACATCTTATCATTTGATGGGAAACGTTTACCAGATGTTAAGGGATGAAATTCCGTTCCCGATGATAGAGGTGTGGAGACATTCACCGGAAGAGATCACAAGATTTAAACAGATGGACAATGCGGTCCTTTTTGCAGCCGGCTCCTGTTGGGAAGGAGTAGACTTCCCTGGAGATATGGTATCTTCGCTGATTATAGTAAAACTGCCCTTTGCTGTTCCTGATCCCATCAGCGAAGCACAGAAGAAGGAATATGCCAGCCTGAAAGATTATATTCAGGCAGTGATTGTTCCAGACATGCAGAAAAAACTAAGACAGGGATTCGGACGGGCGCTCCGCACCGAGACAGATACTTGTGTCGTGTCCATTTTAGACGAGCGTGCAGGAGAAGGCGGCAGGTATCATGAGGAAGTGATGTGTGCGCTTCCAAGCTGCAAGATGGCAAAAGACATCAAGGATATCCAGCACTTTATCCGAAACCGGAAAGGCGTGGAATACTACCTGTAACCGTTCGTGGTTCTGCTACAGAAATAGCAGATTTAGCACGAAAAGTTTGGTGGTATTTCAAGGGCGTTTTCGGTGGGATTGTTGGTATTGATGAATAGCTATTTCGGCATGAAGTGGGTATACTGTGTATAGCGTTAGAGGAAAGGCGGTGAGCAGCATGAAACGATACAAAGTGGAAACACAGAGGGAAGGCTCGGTAAAATATTTCTTTATCCGGGATATGGAATCGTTGGAAATCGTGTTGCTCCCAAGCAAATATCTAATGCATCAGGTCAGGGCGAATCGTTCTCCGAACACAATACGGAGAAATGCATTTGCCCTTGCCTATTATTGGGAATATCTGCTGGAAAACGAAAAGAAAGCAGAAGATATCTATGAGATGGATTACGAAACACAATATGATTATTTCGCAGAATATCTAAAATGGCTGAAAGCCGGAAAACATACTGACAATTTAGAAAATGGACCACAGAATAAAACCTGTAACGCTTACTTAAAAGAAGTGTTCAGGTTTTATTGTTTTTTAGAAGCGGTAAGAAATAACGGTTCTTATTTATCCGTTCTTTCTTATAACCAGCCTATTACAAGAGCAAATGCTATCGGAGTCAGAAGAACGCTGCGTTCCCGCTCTTTTAAAGGGTATCTGAAAGAAGAGGAACGGGATGTGAGGGCAGCCGAAAAGAATGAAATCATTACGATTCTGGAAGCCTGCACAAACTGCCGGGATCAGGTATTGATTCTGCTGACATCAGAACTCGGATTTCGTATCGGTGAAATTTTAGGAATCGATTATACAAAAGATATCGACTACGAAACCCATGAAATCAGGGTGAATTTCCGAGAGGACAACGAGAATGATGCAAGGGCAAAAAATGCAGAAGAAAGAAGAGGACGTCTCAGCGATGACACCTTTGAATTCCTGCTTTATTACATCGGAGAATACTGGGACATCCTGCAAAAACAGGAATATCTGTTTATCAACATCAAAGGGGATACGACAGGAAAACCAATGAAGGTAGACAGTGTTTACGATATGTTTGAGAGGATGGAGAAAAAGACCGGAATCAAGATCACCCCACACATGCTTCGGAGATATTATGCAAATACCAGATGGGAATCGGACTGGCCACTGGAAATGATCAGTCAGGCATTAGGCCATAAACATCTGGACACAACCATACGGTATCTGAATGTTTTAGATGACAAGCTAAGGACAGCAAGTCAGGAATTTTACCGTCGATATTCCAATCTTTATAATGTCAATCAATTTTTGGAAAGCAGGAGGTGAAAATAAATGCCGGCAAGATTGTATGCCTTTGTGCCGGAAGAGCAGAACCTATCCAATGCAGAGCGGGAACAACTGATTGAAGGACTGGAACGGGAATTAGATGAATATTATGAACAAAAATGTGGAAAAGGCAGTCTGGAAACATATTTGATTCAGAATGAGATCTGGCACTTGTCAGAGATCAATTATCAGGTGAGAGCCGGATATCAAAAATATCTGAGAGAATATTATGTGGATTCGACGGTGCGTAATTATCTGCTCGGAATAGATCGTGTAAAGTTGCGGCTGATCATAGAAAATGCGCAGACCTTAAAAGGAAAGTGGAATGCACAGAATCATCCGGAGCTGCTCCATGACATTCTGTTCCTGCGGTATCATCCCAATCCGGCGATTGCAAAACGATATGAATATACGACAGATATTAGTAAGCTGGTCTGGGATTTCAGGGTAAAAGGTTCAGATATATGCAAACAGCAGATTTTAACGGTTCTGGAAGATATCGTGCAACAGAAAATAACTATGAAAGAATGCACCAGACATCTAAACGGATTGAAAAGTGTATATGAATTTTGCATGCAGGAACAGATTGAAGATCTCAGATATCTTACACAGAAGCAGTTCGACAAAATTGAAAACTATGGGGACACGGATTATAAAAAGAAATGCGCAAAACAGGAGCTTAGAGCGTGTCAGGAATATATTTTCTGCCATGCAAAAAATATTGCATGGGATTCCACGGTCTGGTTTATGGAAAGACTGTATCTGGAAGAATACCGGGTGAATCCGTCTAATCCTGTAAAAACGATTTCTTTTATGAGCATAGAAAGGACAGATAACAGAGAACTTGTTCAAGAATATATAAAATACTGTTTGGGAGTCACACACTTAGCATTAAGTGTAATACATACTGAATTTTATCGAATTCAAAAATTTGTTGTCTGGCTGGAAGAAACAACGGAAATCAACTTGAAACAAGTGTCAGAAAATGAAATAAAGAAATATTTTCAAATAATTGACTACAAGGTAGCAAGCTATTTCAATGATATTATCATAGCAATCTATCAGTTTTATGAATATCTGCAGACGAAAAATATCATAAAAGAAGTTCCTTTTAATTACCAGTATTATCTGAAAAAGGAAATCCTGCATCATAATGATCGGAGTGTAGAACAGGAAACCTATGAAAGTATTTTAAAACATTTAAAAGATTTTCCGGAAAAGCCGAGATTGATTTTACTGCACTCTATGCTGTTAGGACTGAGAATCAGTGAAGTATGCTGCCTGAAAGGGAATGCTTATTACTGGCAGGGGAGAGACGCCTGGATACAGGTATATCAAATAAAAATGCGGACATATAAGCGAATCCCCATCCCCGAAATTCTATATAAAATCATGAAAGTATATATAAAAAAATACAGGATTGGTGCTGAGGATTATATTTTCCAGAATCAAAAGGGAAAAGCATATCATTACTCCAGTTTTCGATGGAGTATGAAGAAAATATTTAATGAAAATCATGAGCTGTTTCAGGAATATAATTTCAAATCCCATGATTTCAGGCATACGATAGCAACCATGTTTTATGAAGATGGAGTGCCACTTCAAAGTGTCAGAGATTATCTGGGACATGATTATGAAGAAATGACACAGCAATATGTGGACTATATGCCGAAGAGAATTTCCAGAGCAAATCAGGAACTTTTCGCAAAAGAAGGAAGCAGTCTTGCTTCCGGAATAAAGAGGTGCAAGCGTGGAAAATAGATTTTATATCAAGGAACTGGATTCTTATCAGAAAGCAAGTGATCTCAGCAAAGAACGTATGGGAACAAACCCCAATTATGATCTGGAACTTCTGCCGACAAAGCAGATGCAGGAAGAAATGTGGGAGTTCCTGCAATACAGAGGTAAAAACCTCGTAGCAGAAAAATTTTATACAGAACGAAGATTTTACCATCATTTATGCAGGATGTTGAAAGAAAAAAACAACCGGCCGGAGAGTTTTCTGGACTGGGATAAAGAAAAATGGATGCAGCAGATGAAAATCTGGCTCCTGCAGCAAGGATTGTCCCTGACAGCACCATTTAAAAATAAGTGTGGCGGAAGAGGAACGCAACGTGCCAGAACACTGGGGTATATAGAATGCCTGATTGATTATTTAACCGACTTAAGAGATGCGGATGTAAACGAAATAACAAAAGATGTCTGGAAAATTGAAAAACTTGACATACAGGTGAAGCAGGATTTGATACGTCCAAGGAAAACGATATCTTTTACAGGAATCAGTCAGCCAGAGTTGAAGGAAGAAATTAAAAAAGCAGTATATTTTCAACTGAGAATAGAAAGCCTGGAGACTGTAAAAAAGGAACTGACAGCCATCCGGAGATTTTCCAGATATCTGAATGAGCATAAGAAAAATGTAAAATCCTGCGCGGATTTTGACAGAACGATTATCGAAGAATATCTGGTATATATGAAAACAGAGGATACAGGAACAAAAAGGTATCGATCAGAGATAACAAGGCTTCGATCAATCCTCAATATAGTAGCAGATATCTACCAATATCCACAGGCAAAAGATCTGATATTGAACAGGGACATCCCACCCAATATCAGATCAGAATTTAAAGTCTACTCAGATGCAGAATTAAAGCGTTTTAATGAATTCCTTGCAAAAGTAGATATACAGACAGCCAGAGTCATGACGATTCATCAGATGCTGGGAACAAGAATCTCAGATACACTGACATTGCGGACTGACTGCCTGATGGAACAAAACGGTGAGATATTGATCAGAATCTACCAGATGAAAACACATTACTATGAAAAACCGATCAGTCAGGAACTGGCAGCTTTGATCAGAGAAGCCATCCGTTATACGGAAGAAAGGTATGGAAAATGCAAATATATTTTTACAAATGAAAATGACCATACAAAACCGATGACCTACTCACTGATCCAAGGGAGAATTACAACAGCAATTTATCGGGAAAATCTCAGGGACGATAATGGAAATTATTTTACATTCGGAACGCACATGTACCGGCATGTCTACGGAGTAAAGCTTGTAGAAATGCATCTGGATGACTGGACGATAGCAAGGCTGCTCGGACACAAAAGTCTGAAAAACGTAAAATATTATAGAAAAATGAGTAACCAGATACTGGCAAATGACACAAGAAAAGCAAGAAACAGGTTATCGCAGATGGTTCTGGAATGTCTGGACGGATGGGAGGAAGAGTATGAACAAATACGATATGATGATAGCTTGTAACCGGAAAACAAGTGAAGAAAAGATAAACAGAGCAGTTACAGAAATCCGACAAATGCTCACGGACAGAGAAAAGGTAACTGTACCAAAATTAGTAAAGCGGACAGGGTTATCCAGAGGATTCTTTTACAAGAACGAAACCGTCAGAAAAGAAATGGACCGGGTATTAGAACAGCAGGCCGGAATGATTGATCCCAAAAGATACATCGGGGACATTGTGATGAAAAACCGAATCGAACTACTGGAGCAACAGGTCCGGGAATTAAAACGAGAAAAAGAACAATTGGAAAAAGAGAACATTAGATTGCAAAAAGCGTTGAATAAAAAAGATTTGAATCTACTAAAAAATCTGTAATTAAAATAAGAAAATAATCTGCAACAGCCGGGAAAACACTCCCGGTTGTTGTGGTTAGAATAAAACACTAATCCATGAGAAAGGAACAGACTTCTCACAAAAATGAACACAATACACTGATGTGTTTCCCGTTAGAGCCAGTGTTTACAAGGGATAAGAGAAGGCTACCCAATTTTATGGATGAGCCGACAGCCGGTCTTGATGTCGGAGCAAGAGAAGAGATGCTGGATATTTTGAGAACATATATGGAAGAAGAGCCGGAGAGAAGCATCCTGATCAGTTCACATATATCTTCAGACTTAGAGCATCTGTGTGATGATATTTATGTGATTCATAAAGGAAAGATCGTACTTCATGAAGAGATGGATAGAATTCTTGAAAAGTATGCCATGTTGAAAGTCAGCGAGGAACAGTATCAGGCTTTAGATAAAAACTATATCCTGAAAGAGAGAAAAGAAAATTTCGGAATTGCCTGTCTGACAAATGAGAAGCAGTATTATACAGAAAATTATCCGGAAATTGTAGTGGAAAGCGGATCACTCGATCAGGTGATTCTGATGTTGACAGGAGGTGGGATGTGATGAAAGGAATCAGAGGACTTTTGGAAAAGGATTTTCGGTTGTTTTTTCGGCAAGGTGGCAATCTTTTTTGTGTGTTAGCGTTTGTGGCGTTATTTTTTACGCTGACGGAAAAGAAGACAGCTACTTTTATTGCAATCTATATCCCATCTGTTATAGCAGTATATGCGGGGAATACAATTAGTTATGATGAAAACAATCATGGATATATGTATTTATTTTCTTTACCTGTAAATAGAAAAGTATATGTTAGAGAAAAATATATTTTTTCCTTTATTATGACAGCGTGTGGATGGTGTATTGGAGTAATCTGTGCAGGAATCACTGTACTCATAAAGCCAGAAGAAGTGTTTGATCCGGAAACGCTGGCAATGGAGTTGATCACAATCTTTGTATTTCAGGCAATTGCGGGAATTACGATTGCAATTCGGTTAAGGTTTGAAGGAGAGAAAGGACGATTAGTGCTACCAATTGCAATTTTAATTGTTTTTGCAATTTGTTATGCAATTGGCTCTTTTGTGATGGATAACCTGGGGTTAAAAGAAAGTATTTTGTATATGATAGAAGGGATAGGCGATTTTGAAATTGCGATTGCACTTATCGTGCTGAGTCTGCTTGTATGGTTCATTTCTTATATTTACAGTATGAGAGTCATGAAAAAGAAAGAGTTTTAGTTATTGTTCACTCCCGTGTCAATCACTTCGCTGATTGACACGGAGGATGCATGTTTTGGCTTGAATGCATCTCGCTCATCGCCAAAGGCGATTTAAAATGGCGAGATGCGTTGCTGGTCGCACATCGTTTGAACAGTAACGAGTTTTAAGATGGAGTGATGAAATCAGATGGTGTCAGCCATTTGGTTTCATCATTTTTATACATTAAATTTAATTAACTATCTAACTTGTTTGTGTGCAAAAAGTATTAAGAAAGTGTGAAAAAATAGAAATAATATTGACTTACTTTGTGAAAATTACTATATTTTCATTTAGTTAATTAACTAACTAATTTTCACTGTTCATTCTGTGGAAAAAGTGATAGTCAGATTTTTTTGTAGAATGTATCAATAAATCAAGGAGGGAAAAGAACGTGAAGTGTCATAAAGAGGATGCCCCATTACTTGGATTGATGGGACAGAGTATGCGCCTGATCGGAAAGAGAGCACAGGAATTGTATGCAGAATACGATTTGAACAGAGCCCAGTCAGGGATCTTATTTGCCCTTCATCAGGAAGATTCCATGTCTCAAAAAGAACTCGCGAAGCGTTTGAATGTAACGCCGCCGTCAATTACATCGATGATCAAGAAGATGGAACAGGAAGGTTACATTACAAGAAAAGCCGATGAACAGGACCAGAGAGTGATGCGCCTGACTCTTGCACAGAAAGGGAGAGACAGCATTGCTTATGTGATCAAGACAGCTGAGAAACTGGAAGAAAAAGTGTTTGAAGGAATGAGCGCGGAAGAGAAGATGCTTTTTCGCCGGCTGCTCCTGCAGATTATAGAGAATGTGGAGTAGTGAATGAAGTAGATTACTGTCGCTGAGAATCAGCGGTTAGTGATAAATTGTGTGACTTGAAGAGAGTTGTTGTTGTTTACACATATTGCGAACAGTAACAGAGAATTACCAGGAAAGGAAATACGCAGATTATGAAGAACTTATTCAAATACGCTGCATCATACTGGAAAGCTATGATTGCGATCGTGCTGATTCTGGTAGTGCAGGCGTATTGTGATCTGTCCTTGCCGGCCTACACATCAGATATTGTAAATGTAGGAATCCAGCAGGGCGGTATTGAAGATGAAGTACCGAGACAGATTGCAACAGAAGAAATGGAAAAATTGCTTTTGTTTGTATCGGAAGACGATCAACAGACGGTGATGGATGTATATACAGAAGATAATACTTCTTATAAAAAAGAAGCTTATGTCTTGAAAGATTCTGTTGCTGAAGAGGAAAATACGATGGAGAATCTGAAAGATATTCTTCAGATTCCAATGATGATGACATCCGGAATCGAGTCCGGAAGTGATACAACAAAACAGATGGAAGACAAGCTGAAAGAGCAGATGTCCCAGGGAATGGCGCAGAGCATGCCACAAGGGGCAGACCGGACAATGCCGGAAGGAATGCCACAAAGTGAATCCCAGACGGAATCCCAGGCAGTGTCACTGGATGACATGTCTATGTTTGATCTTCTGAAAATGCTTCCGGCTGAGCAGAGAGCAACAATGGTTGAGAAGATTGAAGAGCAGATGTCAGAGATGCCGGATACAATTCTTGATCAGGCATCAGTGAGCTTCTGCAGGAGTGCATATAAAGACCTTGGAATGAACATGGATCAGACACAGATTCATTATCTGTTAAAAACAGGAGGTCAGATGGCTGCACTTGCTCTTCTTGGAATGGCAGCAAGTATTATGGTTGCATTTCTGGCATCAAGAGTTGGAGCAAGTGCAGGACGTGATCTGAGAAGTGGAGTATTCCATAAGGTTGTTGGATTTTCAAACAACGAGTTCAATCACTTCTCAACAGCATCTTTGATCACGAGAAGTACGAATGATATCCAGCAGATTCAGATGCTGATCGTTATGCTGCTTCGTATGGTTCTGTATGCGCCAATCCTTGCAATCGGTGGAGTGCTGCAGGTTATGAAGACGAATGTATCCATGTCCTGGATCATCGGACTTGCGGTTATTATCATTGCATTTGTAGTTTTGTTGCTGTTCCTTGTTGTTATGCCAAAGTTCAAAGTGCTGCAGAATCTTGTTGACAAGTTGAACCTTGTAACAAGAGAGATTCTGACAGGACTTCCGGTTATCCGTGCATTCAGTACAGAGAAGCATGAGGAAGAGAGATTTGATGATGCGAACCGCACACTGACGAAGACGAATCTTTTCGTCAACCGTGCAATGACTTTTATGATGCCGGTGATGATGTTAGTCATGAACGGTGTATCTGTTCTGATCGTATGGACAGGAGCACATGGAATCAGTGATGGACAGATGCAGGTTGGAGATATGATGGCATTTATCCAATATACGATGCAGATCATTATGGGATTCTTAATGCTTTGTATGATTTCAATTATGCTTCCAAGAGCAGCTGTGGCAGCAGATCGTGTTGAGGAAGTATTGAAGAGTGAGACAATGATCCACGATCCAAAGCAAGAAAAACATTTCCCGGAAGACGGAAAAGGAGTACTTACTTTCGATCATGTATCTTTCCGTTATCCAGGTGCAGATGAAGATGTTCTGGAAGATATTACATTTACAGCGAAGCCGGGTGAGACAACAGCAATTATCGGAAGTACCGGAAGTGGTAAGTCTACGCTGGTAAATCTGATTCCACGTTTCTATGATGTGACATCCGGAGATATTACGCTGGATGGTGTAGATATCCGTGAAGTGAAACAGCATGAACTTCGTGAGAAGCTTGGATATGTTCCGCAGAAGGGAGTTCTGTTCTCGGGAGATATCGCATCTAATATCATGTTTGGTAATTCACATGGAAGTGATGATGAGATGATCGAGGCGGCAGAGATTGCACAGGCAACAGAATTTATTGACACAAAACCGGAGAAATATAAGAGCCCGATCTCACAGGGAGGTTCGAATGTATCCGGTGGACAGAAGCAGAGACTTTCTATTGCAAGAGCAATCGCAAAGCACCCGCAGGTATTTATTTTTGACGACAGTTTTTCTGCCCTTGACTATAAGACGGATGTAACACTCCGCCGTGCGCTGGCTGAAAAGACAAGCGGAAGTACGGTGCTGATCGTTGCACAGAGAATCAGCACGATCCTGCATGCAGAGCAAATCATAGTATTGGACGAAGGCAAAGTGGCAGGTAAGGGAACTCATGCGGAGCTTCTCAAGAACTGTCCGGTATACCGTGAAATCGCAGAATCCCAGCTGTCCAGGAAAGAGTTAGAAGCAGCGTTAAATGAGCAGACAGATGGAAAGGAGGATCAGATTCATGGCTAGAATGCATGGCGGTCGAAGACCGAATGAAAAAGCAAAAGACTTCAAAGGAACAATGAAGAAACTGATCCGCCACATGGCAATTTACAAAGTACAAGTATTTTTCGTAGCCGTGTTTGCTATCTGTGGAACAATATTCAATATTGTCGGACCGAAGATTTTAGGAAAAGCAACGACAGAGATTTTCAATGGACTTGTAAGTAAAGTTTCCGGTGGAGACGGAATGAATTTCGGTAAAATCGGACAGATTCTGCTGACTGTTCTTTGCCTGTATGTGATCAGCGCAATCTGCAGTTTTGTGCAGGGATATTTGATGACGGGGGTGTCTCAGAAGACAACCTACCGTTTGAGAAGAGAAATCTCTGAGAAGATCAACCGCATGCCGATGAGCTATTTTGACACAAAGCCGGTAGGTGAAGTGCTTTCCCGTGTGACAAATGATGTTGACACACTTGGACAGAGCCTGAACCAGAGTGCGACTCAGATGATCACATCGGTTACAACTCTGATTGGTGTATTTATCATGATGTTGTCAATCAGCCCGCTGATGACAGTGATTGCAGTTTTGATTCTTCCGCTTTCTGCCGGATTGATCGGATTCGTAATGAAACATTCACAGAAATATTTCGTAGGGCAGCAGACATACCTTGGAAATGTGAATGGACAGGTAGAAGAAATCTATGGTGGTCATAACATCATCAAGGCATTTAATAAAGAAGAGGAAGTAATTGAAGTATTCAATGAAACAAATGATAAGCTGTATGATTCCGCATGGAAATCCCAGTTCTTTTCCGGTTTGATGATGCCTGTAATGCAGTTTGTAGGAAACTTGGGTTACGTGGCAGTGGCAATCCTTGGGGGATATCTGACAATTAAGGATGTAATCGAGGTTGGAGATATCCAGTCCTTTATTCAGTATGTACGTAACTTTACACAGCCATTGCAGCAGATCGCACAGGTGGCGAATATGCTTCAGTCAACAGCTGCAGCATCAGAGCGTGTATTCGAGTTCCTGGAAGGACCGGAGGAAGATCAGACAGTAGAGAATCCGGTTTCCGTAGAGAATCTTCAGGGAAATGTTGAATTTGAGCATGTACGTTTTGGATATAATGAAGATAAGATCATCATTAATGACTTCTCAGCGGATGTGAAAGAAGGCCAGAAGATCGCAATTGTTGGTCCGACAGGAGCCGGAAAGACAACAATGATCAAATTGCTCATGCGTTTCTATGATGTGAATGGAGGTTCGATCAAAATTGACGGATATGATGTCCGGGACTTCAATAGAAGTGAACTCCGTGAAATGTTCGGAATGGTTCTGCAGGATACCTGGCTGTTCCATGGTACGATCAGTGACAATATCCGTTACGGAAAACTGAATGCGACAGAGGAAGAAGTGATTCAGGCAGCGAAGGCGGCACATGTGCATCGTTTCATCCAGACACTTCCGGGTGGATACAATATGGAACTGAATGAAGAAGCAAGTAATGTATCCCAGGGACAGAAACAGCTCCTCACAATTGCAAGGGCAATCCTTGCAGATCCGAAGATCCTGATTTTGGATGAGGCGACAAGTTCCGTTGATACCCGTACAGAAGAAATGATCCAGAAAGCGATGGACAATCTGATGAAGGGAAGAACAAGCTTTGTTATTGCCCACCGTTTGTCAACCATTCGTGATGCCGATCTGATCCTTGTTATGAAGGACGGAGATATCATTGAGCAGGGAAATCATGAGGAACTTCTTGCAAGAGGCGGTTTCTATGCAGATCTGTATAATTCTCAGTTCGAAAGTACGACAGAGATCGCGTAAGGGAAATTTTACAAGTTAATAAGTTTATATACTAAGAGCAGTCAGAAGATTGCTGGTCGCACATCGTGTGAACAGTAACGGCTGCTCTTTTTAAGAAAGGAAAACAAGATGAAAACAAGTACAATTGTCCGTAAAGCATTTGCGGCAGGTGATATGGTAAGAGATGCCGGATTAAAGACACCGGAAGATGTTCAGAGATTTGATAACATTGTTTATGGAGAAGATAAAGTCTGGCAATCGCTGGATGTATATCGACCAAAAGCAACTAATATAGAAGAAAAACTTCCGGTTATTGTCAGCGTGCACGGTGGCGGCTGGGTCTATGGTGATAAGGAACGCTATCAGTATTACTGCATGAGCCTTGCACAGAGAGGATTCGCAGTAGTGAATTTTTCCTATCGTCTTGCACCGGAGTCAAAATTCCCGGCATCTATCATAGATACGAACCTTGTGTTTGGCTGGATCTTAGATCATGCAGAAGAATATGGATTAGATTCAGAAAATATATTTGCAGTCGGTGACTCTGCCGGAGCCCATATGCTTGGTCTGTATACAAATTTATGTACGAACCCGGAATATGCAAAAGTTTGTAAAGAAAAATTTGGAATCCAGACACCGCAGGATCTTAAGATTCGTGCAGTAGCCCTGAATTGTGGTCAGTACCATTTTGGCCTGGAAGAAATGAGCAATGAGATGACAGATAATCTGATGAAAGAACTTCTTCCGGAAGGTGGTACACCGGAGGAATTAGAGTTGGTTAATGTAGACACATATGTGACAGAGAAATTTCCACCGGTATATCTGCTGACAGCAGAAAAAGATTTCCTGAAAGAGCAGGCACCACTTCTGGAGAAGGTCTTGAAAGAAAAGAAAGTTCCGTATACATATTCCTGCTACGAGGGAACAAAAAAGAAATTGGAGCATGTGTTTCATCTGAATATGAAGCTGGCAGATGCAGACAGGTGTAATGATGCAGAGTGTGATTTCTTCCGTCATTGTTGTAGATAGATGAATGTTACTGGTCGCGCATAGGGGGAACAGTAATAGATTGGAGCTTTTCCTTTTTGGGTGTGGAATTGCAGGAAGTAACTTGTTATAATGTATACAAGGCAGAGAGAACACTACTGATAGCATGTAAGGAGACTCTTGAACAGATAGAACTTACACGGTATGCGGAAGCGTTTGAAAATGAAGGGATAACGAATATTTTGAAATATGGAATCGCCTGCTATAAGAAAAGATGCAGAGTTCTAGTACAAAAGAATAAAATCAATATATAAGCAGGATTTGTTTTATAGCCTATACAGAAAAAGACATATCATCCGAAAAATGATATGTCTTTTTACAACGATAAAAATTCAATTGCATATTGTTCAAGTGAAGCAAGAAGCTTATCAAGTGGAAATACCTTAAGATCATTTACTGCATCCACGGTAACACTGAGATATCCATGCAATGAATCCAGGACTTGCTGTACATTTTCATACTGAATTTCATTGATCCCTGGATTTATTATCTGTGCGTTCAGATCGAGCGGAATGTGATAGCGGTTTACAAGATAAGTATTCATCTTTGTATAGTCCCCATAATAATATTCCTCAGTAAGATACTTTTCAAAAGGGATATAAGTCTGAAAATTTCTGATATAAACGGTTGCAATCTCTTCTTTTATATCTGTGATTTGTCCACTTTCATCATAAAAATCAACAATCTCCGGAATAAAATCCTTGAAAAACCGACGGTCGATATATAAATGAAAATAATATCCCAAAACACTGGAATCAGAAAGAAGAGAGCTGTATTTAGCAATAAAACGTGTTAAATCCGGAAATACCATCATCTTATCACGATAAACAGGATTCCGGAAATGTGAAAGCTCTTTTTGGTCTGTTGCATCCGGTAGAAGATTCCCAATCAGAAAATCATTTACAGATTGAATCGGATAAGGAAAATCAGGGTACTCGTGAAGATGGCTTCGCAGCATCTGGGCTGCAGTTAAATGTAAAATAAAACCAGGCATGAGAAAATCCTTTCATATATAAAGCTGATATTATCTTAACATGAAATGAGTATATTATACAAGCGAGCTTGCAAACCTGGATGTGTTTGGGAACGCAGATTACGCATCTGTAGCAACCGAAAGAACTGACGTCCTTTCGGTTAAGGGCATTCGCCCTATGTTCCCCAACCCTATCAGCTTACTGCAAGCAAGCTTGCAATAGCTGTTAGTGTTTGGGAACGCAGATGCTAATTTTTCAGAATATTCTGAATTGCATGAAATATATAAAAAACATTGACAATTAAAAACAGCTGTGATAAGATAACATTCGTCGCTGAGGAACAGCAAAGAAAACAACAGAGGAACGGAAGATAAAAGAAGACGCGGAGGCGGGACATTCTTGATCGGAAGGAAACTGGAAGATTTAAAAATCAATGAAATGATTGAAAAATAAATCAAAAAAGTTGTTGACAAAGAGTTCTGAAAGTGATATCCTAAATAGGCTGTCGCGTGAGACGGCAAAGGAAAGCTCGAAAAGAGCGACAAAGAAAAATAAAAAAGTTCTTGACAAAGACAAAAGCTTTTGATAAAATATAAAAGCTGTCGCTTGAAAAGAACGACACAAACAAAGAACCTTGATAACTGAACAATAGACAACAACAACCCTTGAAAATTTCTTTAAGAGAAGATTTTTAAGAACGGTTTTTAAACAAACCAAAACAACAGTAAAAAGGGAAGAATTAGCTAGTTAGTTGGTTCTGAACTGGATACAAACACTTTTAACGAGAGTTTGATCCTGGCTCAGGATGAACGCTGGCGGCGTGCTTAACAC
>OMCD01000869.1_pt1 | contig 20467 bp, 10 predicted proteins | sample 1674171 | NCBI WGS metagenome assembly OMCD01 (sample SAMEA103958149, study PRJEB25191) | human gut metagenome | biome: human-associated habitat [ENVO:00009003]; feature: intestine environment [ENVO:2100002]; material: feces | place: Germany | collected 2013/2015
ATTTCGGTGGCGTTCATGTAGTCGTTGTTCACGGTGTTCACAATGCGCACCTTCGTGGCATTCACTGTGCCCTTATCGGCCTTGAACGTCACCGTCTGGCCTGCGGCAGGCTTAACATCGCTACCGAATTGCATCCACGTCTCGCCATCAGTGGTGTACTCGGCCTTGGCGGAAGCCGGAGCCTTGTCACCATACGTAATGGTCACGCTGCTAAGCTCACACTCAGAGCCGAAGTCAATCGTGGCGGTCGGGCTGGCGGAATAGTCACCAGCAGAGTTCCACGTCACCCAGGCTTCAGCTGACGTGTCACCATCGGTGAGCTTCTTCCACTGATCGCCCTTGCTGTATTCCGTCTGCTGGTTGGTCACGGTCAGGCTGGAAGCAGTGTCGGCCACATTCTCAGGCGTGGCGGCGGTGACATAGATCGTGCCCTTCAGCGCAATCGTGGTCGCGTCGTCCAGCTGGTACGTACCGGTCACGGCAATGTTGTCGCCAGCCTTGGCATCGGTGAGCTTGGTATCAAGCCCATCGAAGTTCCACGTAACCTTAGCCGCATCGCCCTCGAATGCAGGCGATGCCTTGACGTGCAGATACACCGGCGCAGCCTCAAGCGCGGCCTTCGCCTCGCTCGCACTGGTGCCGGCCAGCACTGTAGCCGATACCGGATCGGAAACGGTGAGCGCGCCAACGTAGACCGTAGCGGCGACATTGAACTCGTTGCCGTACACATCGGTGGCGGTAGCGGTGGCTTCGTAGGTGCCTTCCTTGGCCACATCGACCTTGGAAGTATCCCAGTTGGCAACCGTGGCCTTGCCTTCGCCCCAGGTGTAGTAGAGCGTGACTTCGGTCGGCAGCGCGGCCTTCTCGTTAACGGCGGTCTGCACGTTCACGGTCTTCTGGCTGGTCGGCGTTACATTGCGTAGAGTCCATGTCTGGTTGGCGGACGGCGAAGTGCCGCTCGGTGACTGCCACAAGCCAACCTTCGTGCCGACTGTGGTACCAGAGTTATCCACATCGAGGTTCGTCTTAGTCGCGGCATTGAGCAGCTGGTAGGTCGAACCATCGGAAGTGTTGAGAATCCACTTGGCAGCCGGGTCGGACTTAGCGGCCTCAACCGTTTCGTTGGAAAGCGCGTTCGTGCCATCCTTGGACACCAGCACCTTGCCTTCGGCGTTAGTAATCACATAAGCCTTGAGATCAGGGCGCTCGGAGTCGGTGGGCTGCTCGATCTGGGTAAAGGTCCAAGTCTGCTTCTTGGCGTTCTCGGCATCGGAAGCGACGTTGGCCAGGGACAGCGCGGAATCACCAGAAGTGGTATCAGCCACGGCCTTGCCGGACTGCTTACCAACGAGCTGGTAAGTATCGCCGGTCTCGACGGCAGCATCCTTAGCGTAGCCGGTCACGCCAGTGAGCTGGATGGAGGCGATAGAACGGGCGGGCACAGTGACCGTAGCGGTCTTGGCAGCCTTGTCAATCACCACAGAGCCTTCAGCTTGCTTGACGTTGCTGGTCTTGGCGAAGACTTCCGGAGTGGCGGAATCGACACCCACGTTCTTGTCTTCGGCAGAGGTTTCGGTGGTCAGATAGAGCTCACCGTAAGCGTTGTCGGCAATCTCGCCGTACTTCGACAGGTCGATGACGAAGGTCTGGTCAGAGGTGCCGGAGTTGCGGTGGATGACGGTCTGCGTCTTGCCATCGGCGGAGGTGGCAGTCATGTTGTTGTCTTCATCGTTGTTGGCGATGACCTTGTCGCCCGCGTGGATGAAGTGGGTGATGGCCTTGACGCCGTTGTACTTGGCGTTGGCAATAACCGTGCACGGTTCAAGTCCATCGGCGGTACCGCCGTTGTTGTTCACGCGACGCTCGGAGTAGAGCTTGCCGTCCTTACCGGCCACGGTGCAGTCGAAGTCGATGAGCACGGTGCCCCAGTTGGTGTTTTCACCGGCCGGGTTCACGTTCGAGCCCATCTGCATGTTGTAGAGGTCCTCGACCACCTGCCAGAAGGTGAAGTCCTTGGACTGCAGGCGGGTGACGTTGGAGCTGATCTTGCTCATCATGCCCAGCGCGTTGTCGAAACCGTACGGGTTGTAGGAGCCGGACTGCCAGGAGCCGTCCACCTCGCTCATCGACAGCTTCTTGCCGTCTGCCTGAGCGATATCGCGCGATTGCATCTGGTTGCTGTCGGAGTAGGCGTGAACGTTGTACTGGCCGATAAGGTCCTTGATCGCCTGCGGGTACTGGTTGTACGACTTGACGAAGTCGGCGGAGTTCGTGGCATCGGTGGCTGCGATGATGGTGTCATCATTGTCCTTGAGCGTCTCAGCGAGTGCGGTAATCGTCTGCTGCTGCTGGGCGTTATTGACATGCATACCCTCCTGCGGCTTCTTCAGCGCGTTGGAGTATGGGGTGACGGACTTATCTTTGTCGGAGTAGTACTTATCCCAGTAGTTGTTAATGAGCTTGGTGTTGTCATCGCTCTCATCGGTGTACTTCGAAGCCATGTCGCCCGGAGTGCCCCAGTAACTGGTCTCGGACTCGTTGAACGGCTCGACCGTGTCAACGTTTGCGCCAAGGCTTTCGAGGTGCTCGACGTTCTTGGTCATGTACTGAGCGAATTTCTCAGGGTTTGCAAGATTATTGCTACCAGAGTTGTATCCACCAGTGGCGTAACCGCTGTTGGTCAGGAACCACGGAGCGGAGTTGGCGAAGGCCTCTACATCGGTGATGTCGGGGTTATCGCCGGTGGCACCGCGCTCAATCCACCAGTCTTGGGCGGCGGACTTGGAGAAGTCATACTGGTTGTCGTCAGTCGGGTCGAATGCCGCAGCCAGCTTGTCTTTGTCGGCCTGCTTGGTGGTTACGCCATTGCCATACGTGCCGGAGCCGGTGGCGTCATCTTTCCACGTGCCAGGCACGGCAGCGCCTTGGCGCATGAATGGGTAGCCGTAGGCAACATCGGAGGCATTGCCGCCGCCCACGTTGTAGCGGGCCATGTTCAGGTCCAGTCCTTCATCACCGAAGATGGACTGGTAGAACTGTTCGCGCAGCTGCTTGCCGTATTCCACAGCCTTAGCCTTGGAAGCGTCATCGCCGAGATTGGTGGTGATGGCCGATTCCTCGCCGAGGCTGCCGGTGGCGTTGGCGAACCAAGCCAGCGAGGTGCCCCAGCCATCGAAACTGTTGGCATACCACGGGTTCGGGGTCACGGTAATGGCATCGTTATCAGCCGCATACGCAGTGCCGGCAACCGCAAACGCCCCTCCTCCCACTAGTGTTGCCGCCGCAACCATTGCAGCAAGCGATTTGCTCAGTACCTTCATTGGTCTCCTTAGTGTTCCTGCTGTCCGCCTTATACCGGAAAAATCGGCCTTTGCTTCACTGAGCCGGCCTCTTTGCCTGATACATGACCTACGTCGACTCCTTCTTTCGGCGCAGCCAAAATGTTTACGCAAACATTTTGATATGAGCGATTTTATCACAAAACCGTCACCCAGCAAACAACTTCAGAGACCACAAACGACGCACAAAGTCATGAGCCATTCGAATTGCGCTGGCCCAATCGCTACGAATCATATTTGCCGTAGCCCTTAAGTGAATCCCACTGCATCGAGATATCGCGCCCGCTATCCCTTCCGATAACGCCGACCACGCGTGTTGCCTTCAGCAATCAGCTTTCCTTGCGCAACTAAACCGTTTAGGAATTTGCGGACTGTTCTGTTATCGAGCTCTGTTATCTTGGCGAGTTCAGGTACAGTCACATAGTCAACCTCTGTCAAGCGTCGATTCATCGCCGACAGCATCGCTGCCCGCGAATCAATTTCACCCGATGCGGTTGCATCTGCTTTCTTACCATCCACACGTTCCCCGCCAATGAGCCTCGCACCCTCTTCGGCATCTTTCTCAACTACAGATCTCACGCTAGCAAAACCAGAACCATCCACGGTCTTCAGCGCAGGAACAATAGGAATCGTCGCCTCGAATATGTCACCATCGCGGAACTCAGGCTCTCGCTCAGTATATTGCCGGGACGCTCTTATCAGATTCCGCAGTCCGCTACCCAGCTGCTCGGCTATGCCGGTCTGCACAAACACATTAGCGATAATCGGATTCTTTGGCATTGGCGTGAACTCGCCCAGCTTCATTCGACCTTCAAAGAATGAGCGCGAAGCATTAACCGTCCGGATGGATTCATTATCAATGGTGACACGCGCCACCACCGGACTGGAATACTCCCGATGCATGAGGCTGTTTGCCACCAATTCACGGGCGATCATCGTACGCGGGCTCACTCGCTTATCGCCCTTTAACACAAAGCGGTCAGGCAGATTCCGCTCAGTAAATTCACGGAGTTGCTCGTACGAATCGAACAAGTTGGTCCGCACCATAAGTCGGTCATCGTATCGGTCAATATTGTCTCGCCGAACCACGGCATCAGTAATATACGCTGGGCAAACCGAGGAAATGACTTCATCCTTGCCCAAGAGCAGCACTGCAGCAAGATTAAAGCCCTCTTCGCCGGTCGTGTAATCACGATCGTATAGCTTGGCGCTGCGGAACAGTTCTTCGTCAGACATAGTTCCCCAAGGGTGCCCAGCTCGCTGAGCGACCGCCAGCTGCCGCATTCGCGCAATCAGCTCAGGACGCAAATCAAACGGAGTCACGTAACGGAAAATTCGCCGTTCGGAATAGTAGTTCTGCTTGCGAATATACATTTGACTAATCTGGATATCGCTTTCGATGTGTGTATCCACATCAGCAATGCGATCAAACACTGCGCCCTTGAACCGCACAACCGAAGAACTCGGAGCTACCCAAATACGAACAATAATCCGTTCGTCGTACTCGATATGTTCCGTTTCCACCATTGGAGCCGGTTCGAACATCTTACGATTAGACACTACGTTGACAACGTTGCGCTCTATCTCACTAACGCGCTTAGAATCGACGCCGAGCACTTGACCGTCATCGTCAACGCCAAGATAAATGCTGCCACCAGAACGATTGGCGAATGAGCATACAGTCTCAAAAGTATCCGTATGAGGCAATTCGCTGCAGCGCTTGAACTCGACCATAGATGATTCACCGGCCTGCAGCACTTGCATAAGTTCATCCTGCGTCATCGCATTCCGCCCTTCATAGCGATAATTCATACATTAGGACATGGCACTTATCGTATTTTAGCATCTAATTAGTACATTAGGACATTGTTTTATGTCCTAATGTACTAATTAGGCGGCTAATTGTACTAATAATTGCACACTGATGTACTAATCCGATGATCGAATGCACTAATTGTCCGCGCAAATGCACTAATCGGATGACCGAATGTATCAATGAGACCTATAGGCAGCCGATTGGCTGACGATCAGCCCAGTCATTGGCTATCGGCCGCTAGCCAGTCAGCCGCCAACAGCCAACAGCCACCCAACCAATAGCCGCCAGCCAATCAGCCCGGCCAATCACTCCTTGTGTTCCAGTGCGGCCTTTAAATCGCGGCTACGGTAGCGTTCGCGCAGCATCGAGAATCCACCGAAGCCCACAAGCCACACCAGGCCGGCAATCGCGGAATTGCGCGTATCGTCCGCAAGGAACAACGTCAGGTAGATGAACACGAAGAACACGATTGCCACCGTATTGAGCACCTTCCACGCGGGCATGACGAACCCGTCCGGAATGAAATCAGCGGAACGGCGGTACCTGCGATGCGCCAGCAGCGTCAGGATGTAGATGAACAGGAACACCGCGGAGCTGGCGGACGAGAACAGCACGAACGCTCCGGACACGCCGGGGATGGCGTTGACGATCGGCGACAGCAGTATCAGCGCCGCGGACACCAGGATGGCGCGGGCCGGCACCTTGCGATCGGACACCTGACCGAGCTTGTTGAGCGTCGGGTTCGGCGACACCTCGGACAGCTGGTACAGGTGGCGGCCAGCCGAGTACAGCAGCGAGTTCAGCGCGGAAGATGCGGCGGTGATCACCACGAAGAACACCAGCGCGGACGCCCAATTCAGCCCGGCGTACTGGAACACCATAATGAACGGGGAGGCAAAGGAGCCGTCCTCGTTCGGCTTGAACGAGGTCCACGGCACGATGCACATGATGGCCACGAGCGCGCCCACGTAGAAGATGAGCACACGCACGATGATCTCGTTGACGGCTTTGGGCAGCACCTCACGAGGATTCTTGGTCTCGGAGACGGTGACGCCCACGAACTCGAGCAGCTCATAGGCGAAGAACACCATCTGGAAGCTCATGAGGAAGGCCATCCAGCCGTTCGGGGCGAACGAGAAGCCGGCGAACAGGTTGTCGAGTCCGGCGTGGCCCGCCGGACTCACATGATCCACGCCATGAATCCGCGCGGCCGGGTAATGGTAGCCGATCACGATCATGACCACGGCGGTGACGATCATCGCGCAAATCAGCGTGATCTTGATCATCGAGAACCAGAATTCCACCTCGCCGAACACCTTGACGGCGATCAGGTTGACGGACACCAGCGACACCAGGAAGCACAGTTCGATCAGCCATTTCCAATGGGTCAGGTCGATGCCGAACGTGTCGAAGAAGGTGATGAAGTACGTGGAGACGGCCGTGATCTCGGTCATGCCCAGCAGCACGAGCGCGGCCCAATACGTCCAGCCGGCGAAATGCCCCCACCCGTTGCCAAGGTAACGGGTGATGAAATTGATGAAGGTGTGCTGGCTGGGGTCGCGGTACATCATCTCGCCGATGGCGCGCATCAGGAAGAACATGATGACGCCGACCAGGATATACACGAAGACGATCGAGGGGCCGGTCAGTGCCAGCGACTTGCCCGAACCCAGGAACAAGCCGGTGCCGATGGTGCCGCCAATGGCGATGAACTGCACGTGGCGATTGCTCAGGCCACGCTCCATCTCGTTGGTCTGGTCCAGGCTTTCGACAGACTTGAGTTTGCCCGTAGCCTGCCGTGTACCACCATTCACATTCGTATCGGCCATACTGATTTCATTTCTCTTCTCTGCCGCCCGATTGTTACGTACCGGACGCGATACTCGTTCAAAACAAGTTCAGACTGTATCACCGAAATATGTCGCGAAAACCGCTCAGCTCAAGAATACATGCGATGATACTGTAAATATTCAGCCAAAAAAGTTCAATTCACCAACACCTAATTGAACTTCTACCTCTATTCCACGGACTTGAGCGAGCTGACCGGGTCTACGCGATCGAGCACTGGGTTGGTGAACAGCTGCACCAGCAGCGCGAACGCCAGCGTCGCCACCACGGCAATCGCATAGCTGTACCAGTGCACTTCCACTTCGAAATACAGCGACGGCATATTCAACGCAGCAGTCAGTAATCCGCCTATCCACCTGCCAAGCGGCAGACCAACCACCACACCCATACCGGTCAATATCATCATCTCGCGGTTCACGTAGTTGTGCACCTCGCGGTCATAGAAGCCCAGCACCTTCAGTGTGGCCATCTCGCGGATGCGTTCGGACACGTTCGTATTGGCCAACGTAAACAGCACCACCAGCGCCAGGCCGCCGGCGAGCCCCACAATCAGCGCCACCACGGCACCCATCAAATCGAACTTAAACGTGGCGGCCAGATGCGCACAGCTCACGGTCTTGAGCACCGACGATTCCTCGCCCAACCGATCCGCATATTCGGCCTGTTCGGTCTCGGAACCTTTCAGCTTGGCGAGCATCGCGTTCCACGTCAAGGTCGAGGCAGTGCCATCTCCCGAAGCCGAAGACGTCACACCGCCGGCCGCAAACTTCTGGTCGTACAGTCGCTCACTGATGTACACATCAGAGCCAATAAGATTGCGCGTCACGGCCGTGACCTGCACCTTGGCCCGGCTGCTACCGCCATTGCCCAGCGTGACGGTGTCGCCGGCATGAATATTCAGCGAGTTGGCGGCGGACTGCGATACAATCACGCCACTATCGTCCAGCGCTACAGTGCCGCCACCCGCTTTGCCGAAGATATTGGGCAGCCCAAACCATCCATCATCGCCAGCTTGTTCCAGCGTGACCATATCGTTCAAGATATTCAGCGAATCGTTGGGCACGGTCATCAGCTGCACGGTTTCGCTTTCCTGCGCCGCATTGCTCATCTCGCCACTATCCACGCGCAGATTCAGCGTTTCGGTGGTTTGGCCATCTTGTGCCACCTGCTTGCGCATCGCGGTGGCGTCATCGTCATTGGCCACGACCATCAGGTCGTACTGGTAGATCTGCTCGTATTGTTTGACGCCAATCGTGTCGACGGTGTCATTAATCGCAAATCCGCAGATAATCAACGCTGTGCAACCGGCCACGCCACCCACGGTCATAATCAAGCGCGACTTGAATCGGAAGATATTGCGCGCGGTGACTTTGCCGAGGAAGTTCAGCCGGCTCCATACCGGGCGAATCCGCTCCAGCAATATGCGAGCGCCCGCTTTCGGTGCCTTCGGCCGCATCAACGCGGCGGGCGTGTGCCGTATCTCCTCGCGACAGGCGAGCGCGGTGGCCACGCCCACGCCGACCACGAACAGCACGATGCCGGCCGAACCGTACAACCAGTCGTATTCGAGTCGCACACCGGGCAATATATACAGTCCCTCAATCACCACCAGCAGGAATGCCGGGATGCCAAGGAATCCGACCAGCAGACCGATGCCGCCGCCGACCAAGCAGGCGAGCAACGCGAACAGCAGATACCGGCTGGACACGGCGAGTCCGCCATAGCCGAGTCCAAGGTAGGTGCCGATAAGTCCGCGGTCTTCCTCGACCATGCGGGTCATGGTGGTCAGGCTCATGAGCACGGCGACCAGCAGGAACACAATCGGGAATGCGCGGCCGATGGATTCGATGGAACTGACGTCTGATTTGAGCGAGCTGAATCCGTCGATCGAAGCGCGTGTCTGCACATACCAACGTGCGTTGGCCACATCGTCGATGCGCCGTTGCTGCTTGGCGAATTCGCTTTCCGCTTCGCTTCGCTTCGCATCGAGTTCAGACTGCGCATCATCCAGTTTCGCCTTGCCGTCCGCGAGCTGTTGTTCGCCTTCTTCCAGCTGCCGCTCGCCTTCTTCGAGCTGCTGCTTGCCGCTGGCCAGTTGGGCGGCCTGCGCTTCAAGTTGCGCCGACTGGGTTTCGAGGGTTGCGGCATTCGCTTCGAGTTCCGCGGATTTGGTATTGAGCTGTGCCTCTCCTGCAGCCGCTTCCTGTTCCTTGGCGGTCAGTTGCGCGTTCTGCTGGTCCAAGGTGGATTGTGCGGGGGCAATGGTTTCGTTTAATGTGCGCTGCAAATCGGCTTTCTGCTGGGTCAGACTGTCTCGCTGCGTTTGCAGTTCCGTTTGCTTGGCGGCCAGCTGTTGCCGCAGCTCACTGATTGACGGCACTTCAGGCAGGGTAATGCCAAGGCGCGCGAGCAGTTGCTTGATGGCCTGCCATGTGGGTGAGTTGAAGTCGATATTCGGGTCAAGTTGCGCCAGTAGATTGTCGGCCTGTTGAATCATGGACAGCATCTGATCAATTTGTGCCACGCCTTGGTCGATTTGGGTAATGCCCTGTTCGATTTTCGTGCGATTGGCAGTCAGTTCCGTTTGCGCCGCATCGAGCTGTTTGCGAGCCGAGGTGAGCTGCGCTTTGCCCGATTCGAGCTGGGTGCGCGCTTCGGCTATCTGCTGGCGACCTTGCGCGATCTGTTGACGGGCCGATGCAATCTGCGCACGTCCATCGGCGAGCTGCCGTTCGCCATCGGTAATGGTTGTCCTGTTGTTCTCCAATTCGGTACGGCTATCTTGCAATGTCGTTTTGTTGGCTTCCAGCTCGGCCCAGTTGTCGTCGATCTGCTTCTGGGCTTCGTCCAGCTGCTCGTTGGCCTCGTCTTTGGCATCATCCAGTTTGCGCTGCGCGCTGGAGACGATCTGTTGACGACGGGCTTTCTGGCGTGTGGTCTGTATCTGATGTTCGATACGGTCGGCCACGGTTTTGACGGCTTCATCGTAGGCATCGGAAAACGTGTCAAAATCGGACGCACCAGTGACGGCAACCGATATCGCAGTGTATATATTGCCGGTCACGCCGTCGCTGGGTGCAAAGAACGTATAGTCCTCGGATGAGGTGGACCGGAAGGAGGTCATGCCCGAATAGCCGTCTGGATTGTTGAGGTCGCGCGGGTCAAGTACGACGCCGGTGATGGTGAGTTTCGTGGGGAACTGCGGGGATTGCTCGGCGTCGGCGTCCGTATTGGCGGCGGACTTCGCATCGGATGCCGAGGCATTGGCGGCGACACCTACCGTATCGGCATTATTGGAATCGTCAGTCTCCGTGGCCGCTACCGATATGACGGATGAAGAGGTGTCTTGTGGCGTCACAGTAATGGTGCCGCCAATCTTGAGTCCGCTATCGTTCAGGAACTGCTGAGTCACCGCCACTTCGCCGGCCTTGTTCGGCAGTTTGCCTTGTTGCAGGTACGGCTGATCAAGCCCTTCGGTACCGATTTCCTGCATGGTCACGGTTTTCTTGGTGCCGTCCACCAACGTGGTCACCGTCTGAGAACGTTCGGGCTGCACGGTTTGCACACCGTCGATTCGGCGCAGTGCCGCCGCATCATCATCGGTCAGGCCGTATGTGGATAGCACCTGCAGGTCATGCAGTCCCTGCTGATCGTAAAAACGACCGGCCGCCAGAAAAGCATCGCGGCATCCGGCGTAGATGCCGGTCAGCACGGCCACGCCAAGCAGCGTAATGACGGCGATCGAGACGAACCTCTTCCAGCTGCGCAGCCAGCAACGCAACGTATCTTTGGCAAATACCGCAGAAACGCCCGCTCCTCGACCGCCGCTATCGTCGAGGTTCCGCCGTTTCACAGAATGTTTCACAAATCGCCTCGCTTGTTTCACGGGGCGTTTCACAGAGTGTCTTGCAGTGAGCATCGCCAATCACCTACCATTCGATATCGGCGATGGGCTGCGGCGTTGCGTTGATCTCCTCGCTGGTCACCTTGCCGGAGCGGAAGCGAATCACTTTGTGAGCCATCGGTGCAAGCGCGGAATTATGCGTGATGATCATTACGGTCATGCCTTGTGTTTGGCAAATATCCTGCAGCAACTGCAGCACTTCCTTGCCGGTCTCGTAATCGAGCGCACCGGTCGGCTCATCGCACAACAACAGCTTCGGCTTTTTGGCAATCGCGCGGGCGATGGATACACGCTGTTGTTCGCCGCCGGACAGTTGCGCGGGGAAGTTGTCCATCCTCTCCCCCAGTCCGACTTTGCGCAGCGTTTCCCCTGGATCGAAATGGTCAGGGCAGATTTGCGAGGCGAGCTCCACGTTTTCGAGCGCGGTAAGGTTAGGCACCAGATTGTAGAACTGGAAGACGAAGCCGATATCGTTGCGCCGGTAGGTCACCAGTTCCTTTTTCCGCAGACCCGTAATATCGCGTCCGCCGACCACTACGCGGCCGGTTGTGGCGGTATCCATGCCGCCCAGAATGTTCAATGCCGTGGTTTTGCCGGCACCGGACTGCCCCAGAATCACGCTTAATTCGCCTTGTTCGGCGGTGAAGCTGGCCTCGTCGAGCGCGCGAATCACACTGCTGCCAGAAGGATATTCCTTGACCACATGGTCGAATTCGATATACGCCATCGCACACCTCCAACGCGCTCGTGGCAGCCACCTAGCCCCATAGGCCCCGCCAGAACTTCCTGCTATACTCAAGTAAAACAACACTGTGTCGGTTCTGCAACCAACAGTTGGATTGTGGGTTGTCGGAACTTGGGGAGAAGGCCATGTCCAAAGAATTGACGGAAAGCCGCCGCACCCGTTACACGAGACGTGCCATGCAGGACGCGCTTATCGAGTTGCTGCGCGATCAGCCGCTCGGCTCCATCACCGTTAAAGCGTTGTGCGAGCGGGCCGATGTGAATCGTTCCACGTTTTACGCGCATTATGCGAGCATCGAGGAACTGCTGCACGACATTGAAGACGAAACCATGGCCTGGGTCACCACCGCACTCGAACAGCTACTCGCCCAGCCAGATCCTGCCGGCATCGAGCATGTTATTGAGCGCATCTGCCAGTACATTGCCGACAATCGCAATCATCTCCAAGTGCTGATGAGCCCGAAAGCGGATATCGGTTTCCAGCAGCAGCTGCTGGGATTGATTTACAGCCAGCGCGGTGTAGGCGAACAGTTGCAATCTTCGGCGGGTTACCCAGCCGAGGCGCAGATGCGTATGCGATTCGCCGTGTCCGGCAGCATTGGGCTTTTGCAATACTGGCTCGCCACCGATCTCGCGGCCTCTCCCGAATCGGTGTCCCACACCATCTTCACCATGTGTACGCCTGCCACGCAGTGAGCACAGTGAATTCAGTGAACTCAGTGAAGCGTGCGGTTTCATAAGCATCGCTCGCTATAGCTTCGCCTGCTCACCGGCCGCGCCCACGCCCGCGCTTGCAATAGCGCACAAATAGACGATTGACCATTTCTGAGACGATACGGCGGCATAGAATAACGAACGTTGCGCATCACGGCAAGCCCCGCGTGCGCCAAACCCAAGAAATGTGAGAGAAGGGCACAATGAGTACTGCTGATGCGCCTAAGAAGCCGCGCGAAACCGACGACGTGCCGGTGCCGGCCACGCTGCGCAAGTCATTGAAAAACCGCCACATCCAGCTGATTGCGCTGGGCGGCGCCATCGGAACCGGCCTGTTCTATGGTTCCAGTGAATCCATCGCGCTGGCCGGACCCTCGATTCTGCTCGCCTACTTGGTTGGCGGCCTCGCGATTTTCGCGATTGTGCGTGCACTGTCTGAAATGTCCGTTGAGGATCCGAAGGCGGGCGCGTTCAGCTACTATGCCACCCGCTACTGGTCCAAGCGCGCCGGCTTTATTTCCGGCTGGAACTACTGGTTCAACTACATCCTCGTCTCGATGGTGGAGCTATCAGTGGTGGGTTCGTTTGTGAACTACTGGTTCCCGGCGATTCCGACATGGGTGTCGGCGGCCGTGTTCTTGGTGATCATCTGCGCCGCCAACCTGCTGGGCGTCTCTAAATTCGGTGAGTTCGAGTTCTGGTTCGCCATCATCAAGATTGTGGCCGTGATCGCCATGATTATCGGCGGCCTGGCCGTCATCATCTTTGTCCTGCCCACCGCATCCGGCGTGCGCGCAAGCTTCGCGAACTGGTTCACCGTGGGTAACGGCTTCTTCCCGAACGGCCTGATGGGGCAGAATTCCGACGGTTCCTGGACCGGCCTGCTGATGGCACTGGTTGTGGTGATGTTCAGCTTCGGCGGCACCGAGCTCATCGGCATCACCGCCGGCGAAACCGAGGATCCGAAGACCACGATTCCGCGCGCCACCAATGATATTATTTGGCGAATCCTCGTGTTCTACATCGGCGCTCTGGGTGTGATCATGGCCGTAGTGCCGTGGAACACCATCGATGGCAAGTCCAGCCCGTTCGTGCAGATCTTCGATTCCGTGGGCATTCACGCGGCTGCCGGTATTTTGAACTTCGTGTGCCTGACCGCTGTGATGAGCGTCTACAACTCCGGCCTGTACGCCAACTCCCGCATGTTGTACTCGCTGGCCAAGCAGGGCAATGCGCCCGCTTACTTGGGCAAGCTCAACTCGCGCGGCGTGCCAGTGGCCGGCGTGCTGACGTCCGCCGCGATCACCGCCATCGCCGTGGTCGTGGTGTTCGTGTGGCCTGAGTTCGCGTTCAACTACCTGATGTCGATTGCCACCATTGCCGGCATCATCAACTGGACGATGATCATGCTCACCGAAATGAAGTTCCGTAAGGTGGTCGCCGCGGGCGGCGCTCCCGAGGATTCCGAGCTGGCCGGTCTGAGCGGCCAGGAGGCACTGGACGCGATTCACTTCAAACTGCCGTTTGCCAAGGTGACCCCGTGGGTGGTGCTGGCGTTCCTGGCGCTGGTCGTGGTGCTGATGTGCTTCTCCACCAGCTACCGCATCGCCGTCATCGCCGGCGTGATCTGGCTGGCCATCCTCTTCGCCGCCTACCAGCTCACTCAGGCGAAGAAGTAAGGCTCCATTTGCGAATAGCTCTCACTGATGAGCACTCAGTGAGAGCTATTCGCAAATGGGATTTATTCATGAAACAGCTCATCGATGCCGACGAGCTGAACGTCGGATTGAGACGCCGCAGCATCGTCGACCAGTGATTGATCGAAACCGCCGAGCGAAAACAGCAGGTATGTTCGCTGGCCGATACCGGTTCGCGCAGCACGGTCTCGCAGTAGATTCAGCACGGAACGGTCCACCGGCGCATTGCGGAATTTGCACTCGCCCACAATGGCAGCATCAGACGCATTGTCAACGGCCATCACGTCTATCTCATCCTGACGATCCCACCAACGGCCAACCGCACGCGCACGGAAGGGCAACCGTCCAGCAGCACTCTCACGCCACATCCATTCACGGCACAGACCCTCGAACGGTTTGCCGGCAAAATCATGTAATACCGGCTTGATATGACGCTCGTATACGCCTTCCACATCGCCCCGCTCCAATTCCGAACGATACGGAAAGACAAACGAATACCAGAATCGGAAGAAATTGTCGCTCAGCTGATACAGCCCACGCGAACCTTTCGCCCGCTCCTTAGGCTTCGCCGTGACTGGGAACTCACGTTCCACAATCCCCAGTTCCATAAGATTGGCGAGATACGACGATACTGTTGCGTTTGCCATCATCGTGTGTGTCGCGATCTCATTCAGCGAAGTTGAGCCGAGCGCGATCGCCCGTATCACGCTGTTATATTTCGCAGTTTCCCGCAGTTCTTCGTGCAACAAAAATTCAACCTCGCTGTATAGCGGAGCAATGCGTCTCAGAATATGCCGCTTGACATTTGCGTCTATGGTCTCATCTGGGTCAAATTCCTCTAGGTAACGCGGGATACCGCCCAGTATTGCGTAGGCCAGCGCCTTATCCTCGCCACTATAGTTGGGGAAGAATTGCGCTGCATCCCAATATGGCATCGGCAGCATCTTCAGGATGCCGGTCGCACGACCATATAGCGGCGATTTTTCTCCCAACAGCTCCTTTTCGATGAAGCTCATGGCACTGCCGCAAATCACAATCATCAGATTTGCATGACGCAACGTGTGGTCCCAAAGATTCTGTAGCGCTGACGGCAATGACGGATCAGATTTGACCAGATAAGGAAACTCATCGAATATCACAAGCCTGCGGCCGCCATCGCTCGGCTCTGGCAGCCGGGTTAACTCGGTTAACGCCCTTTCCCAAGAAGGATATTGACTCAGATAATCCTTGCCCGGGGCACCCGCCTCGAACATGAGACGGGAGAACGATGCCAGCTGTTCATCTTTAGTGGCATTCTGCGCCGCGAAGAATAAGGTTTCCTTGTCTTTTGCGAGTTGAATAAGCGTCTCTGTTTTTCCCACGCGCCTGCGGCCGTAGACGAACACAAGCTGTGCCCTACGCTCAGTGAAACATTCCTGCAGTTGCTTGAGGTCATCGTCTCGTCCGATGAATGCCATGCTGCCCGCCTCCTTTATGCCATACGCCGGCGTATTTCTATCGCATCACGATTTATTGTATCACGATTAGTATAATCGTGATTATACAAGCTGTGACGAGGTGCGGGTACGGGCCAATTTGCAAAAAACTCTCACTGAGGGGGAGGTGGTGACGGCTTTGAGGTCGAGCTTGCCGCAGGTCAGGTAGACCATGGTGGCGAAGTAGTCCATGTCACGGAAGCCGCAGGCCCGTCTCTTCACGTTCCGGACGACGCTGTCGGCGCCCTCGAGGACGGCGTTGGCGTACGGGTGCTCGAAGTACGCGACGACCTCGGCGAAGCGGCGGCGGACCAGACGGGCGGGTTCCTTCACGGGTTCGAGCCTCGAGTGTATCATCCACGAGCACAGGCGGTATAGCCTGACCCATGCCCGGCGGGCGGTGTTTTTAGTCAAGTCGGTGTTTCGTGTTTCGTCACTAATTTTTGGCCTTTCGCTGTTTGTGGTGGGTGGTTTGGGTGCGGGGGGGAGGACGGTGCCCGCCCCGTGGGCCAGGCCCGGCAGCGGGTTCACGCTCCTGTTCGAGGCGTGGGCCGTGGAGATGGCCCGCCACCTGCCCGCCGGCACGCTCGCCGAGCAATTGGACGAGACCGACACCCGTTTGTGGCGGTTCATCGCCCATTACGTCGACGAGGCGAGGAGGCTGGAGGACTACATGGGTGTGGAGGCCATCGGCATCGACGAGACCAGCCGCAGGGGCCGCAATTACATCACCGTGGTCGCCGATCTCGTGGAGCACGATGTCATCAACGTGACGCCGGGCAAGGACCCGGCCACGGTCGAACGGTTCTCGCGTGATTTCATGGACCACAACGGGGTCCCGGAATATGTGCGTCTGGTCGCCTGCGACATGAGCCTGGGCTTCCGGAAGGGCATCCGTGAGCATCTGCCCCATGCGCGGCGGATCGTCGACAAGTTCCACGTGGTCAAGCACGCCAACGAGGCCGTCGACAAGGCCGGGAAGACGGAAGGCCGCTCCAACCCGCTGCTCAAACGGACCAAGTACCTGTGGCTGCGCAACGAGGAAAGCCTGACCGAACTGCAGGTGGAGACCAAGCGCAACCTGACGAGGCAACGGTTGAAGACCGGCCGCGCCTGCCGGATGCGCGAGGTCCTGCAGGACATCTACACGGACAGCCGCACCCCGTCCGAGGCATGGGTGCGCCTGCATCGCCTGTGCTCGTGGATGATGCACTCGAGGCTCGAGCCCATGAAGGACTTCGCCCGCATGATCCGACGCCACTTCGCCGAGATCGTCGCCTACTTCGAGCACCCGTACACCAACGCCGTGCTCAAGGGCGCCGACAGCGTCATCCAGAACGTCAAACGACGGGCGAGAGGCTTCCGCAACATGGACTACTTCGCCACCATGATCTACCTGACCTGCGGCAGACTCGACCTCAAAGCCGTCACCACCACTTGACCATCACCCACCACAAACAGCGAATAGCCAAAAAAAATGACGCATGTGCTGTTATACATTAAAACGCACAGAAAATCACACATATACTGTGCGATTTTCTGTGCGTTGCAGTGAGCAGCTACTCAGTTATGCGCGGCGCTTGCGCCAGATGGACAGCGCAATGCCGGCAGCGGCGAGCAGCACCATGGCACCGCTCACGCCATATACGGCGGCACCGGTGGCCGGCAACTTGCCGTCAGACTTGGTGTCATCGGTCTTGTTGTCGGTCTTGTCGCCTGCGTTATCGCCCTTGTTGTCACCATCGCCGGTATCCGGCTTGGTGGGCGTTTCCGCCTTCTGCAATGCTGCGATGGCGGCGCTCAGATCAGCGGCGGCCTTGTCAACCACAGCCTGGTCGGAGGAAGCGAGCGCAGCCTTGGCGGCCTGCAGTGCCTTGGCGAGCGCAGCCCAGGAATCAGCCGTGTAGTCGGATTCCTTGAGCGCTTCGGCGGCGGCGATCTGCTTGTTGAGCTCAGCCAAATCGACCTTGCCCTGTTCAATGCCGTCAACCGTAGTATCGGATGGATTGACCAAACCATCGGTGTAGCCGTCGTAAGCAACCGCAACAGTGCCAGAGACGCTGGCCGGGAGGGTCACAGTGGCCTTGCCTTCGGCGTCGAGCTTCACGATCTTGGACCAGTCGCCAGCAGAGAACTTCACCGAACCGGCGAGCGTGCCCTTATCGGCGGCGGTCACCGTGGCTGTGAGCTCGCGGGTGCCGGCGTTGTACACGGCCTTGGTGGTGGAGTCAACAGCCTCGATGTGCGTCGGGTTGGCAGCGGTCCAGGACTTCGTCACCTTGAGCACAGACTCAGGCACGTTCACGAACGCACCGTGACGCACCTTGTCCGGCAGACCGCCGTTAGCACCCTGAGTGATGTAGCCCTGAGCGCCCGGCTCGGCTTTGACCGGCTTCTTTTCGTTGTTGAAGTCCGGGTAACGCTTGGTCATCGGGTTGTCCCACGTGGTCTTGGAAAGCTCGGCACCCGTGGTCATAAATGCACGGTAGGCGAAGTTGTCGGACAGCAGAATGTAGCCGTCGTCGTCCTTCGTGTTGAGTTCGTCATCCTTGTTGAGCTTGATGGTCTCTGGTCCTTCGAACGGCAGCAACGCCTGCTCGAGCAGCTGCCAACCGGTGTTCGGGTCCTGACCCGGAGATGCCTCGGTGGTCGGTGCAGTCAGCACCTTGGAACGCTCAAGGAAGATGCTCTTACCAGTGGTGATGTAATCGCCAGCGGCACCGCCCTGCTCATTCTTGGTGAATCGGTAGTAGTAGCCACCGATCTTACGCACGGTGGAATCAATGCGCGAGTAGCCGGTGTCCTGCCACATCTGCGGCTCGGTGAAGTTCACGAAGTCGCGGGTGATGGCGTAACGCACCTGAGCATAGGAGCTATTGCCGGTTTTGTCGTTCTTGACCGGAGTGGTACGGGTGTCATCAGTGAACATGCGGGAAGAGAAGAACACCACGTAAGCGTTCAGGTCATCATCCCAGTAAGCTTCCGGCGCCCAGGTCATACCGGCGTTCGGCGTGTTGATGGTGATGCCGCCGTTGCCGTCGCCGTTGGTACGGGTCCAGTTCATCATATCGGTGGACTCGTAGACCTCAACTTTCCGAGAACCGTTAACCTGGTTCTGGCTCCAGCCCATTGACGAGACCTTGAGATCAGTGGCAATCAGGTAGTACTTGTCGCCTTCGTGGGAACGCAGCACGAACATGTCACGCAAGCCACCCGTGTCTGCATCATTGGTAAGTACCGCCTGGCCATTGTTGCGAGTCTTAAACGTGAAGAAATCGTTCTTCTCAGTGGAAGCCACCCAGGCCTTTTCTCCACCGTTGCTGTCGCTCTCAAAAGTGACGGCCGCATAGCCGGTGTCAGGCGCGATGCGGGTCTTCTCCTTGACAGTGACCTCGATGGTCTTGGTGACCTTCTCACCGCCGTTGTAGGAAGCGGTGGCGGTCAGCGTAACCGGCTTGGAATCACCGTCGCCGTAGGCCGGACGATTGATGATGCCAGCACCACGATACGGGTCATCGGCACCAGTGGTCCTGTTTTCGTACTTCTCGTTAGTGGACGTAATGAGCTTCTCGTCCGAGGACTTCCACGTAATCGCCGAGCCGTTCTTGGTGCCCTTGGCGACTAGCGGCAGATTCTCGGCCGCCGGAACTTTCAGCGCAGCAATCGCGGCATCGAGGTCGGCTGCGGCGGCGTTCTGGGCGTTCATCGGCTCAACGGTGACGGGCAGTTCGGCCTTCACACCACCCAGCTCAGTGGTGGCGGTGATGGTGGCAGTACCAGCCTTGACGCCGGTTACAGTACCGTCTGCGGCGACCTTGGCCACGGACTCATCGGAGGAGGACCAGGTGACGTTCTTGCTCACGGCGTCGTCCGGAGTGACGGTGGCGGTGAGCTTGGTGGAGTCCTTCTCAATCAGGGTGAGCTTGTTGTTCACCACACCGGTACCGGAAATCGCAACGGCGGTCGGCATGGTCAGGTCAGCGCCCCTGTAGACCTTGATATCATCCATTGCACCATTCCAGTACTCATCGACGGAGTAGAACGACTTGCCGATGTAGGCGGTGGTCGCACCGAGATCGCTCATCTTGATGCCGGTGTTGGCCTTGAAAATGATCAGGGCATTGTTGCGGAACACGGCAAGGTTGGTGCCGTCCACGACAATCTTGTAATCGGCCCAGCTGTTGTCGTTGCCGGAAACGGTGACCTTGGATCCCTGTTCGTTACCCCAGTTGTTGTTGGAGATAACGCCCTTGATGGCGGTCTTGCTGTTGTAGAACATCAGGTACTTGTTGGCGTTGGCCTGATCGGTGGTGTTGGCGTCGTTCGAGCCGTCCTTGCCGACGATGAACGAGAAGAACTTGCCGCTGTCGTCGTGACGAGTCTTGGACGCGAACTCCAGAGTGAAGGAGTCGCCCGCATCCTTGAACAGCTGGTCATCGATCTGGGCGTACTGGCCATCGCCGCGCAGTGAGAGCGCCTCGTTGTTGCTGCGGTCACCGTACTGTTCGATCTTGGCGCCGTCCTTCAGCGTCAGGTTGTACTTGCCGGTCGAATCGGCAATCGCGCTGTTCGTGGTGCCGTTTTTGCCCGTGAAGTCCCAGCTGGCGAGCAGCGTCGGTTCAGCAGCCTTAGTAGTCTGCACTGTCGCGGTATCGGTTGTCTGTGGTTGGGAATCTTCCGATTCCATGGCATACGTCGTCGGAACTACTGCCACCATCGTTGATATTGCAATCAACGATGCTGCCATCTTCTTCCAATGCTTCACCGCATCTCTCCTTGTCCTTTGCCTCGACCCACTTGTCGGGTGTCTCGTTCGCCTCTACGTGAACGCAAACATTATTTGCGATGATACCATTACGGCACTGAGACTCAGTGTGCCCCGTTGTCTAAATGAAAGTGCAACACCCGTTAGATTGGAAATTGCCTAGAAA
>OMCD01000873.1_pt1 | contig 20427 bp, 10 predicted proteins | sample 1674171 | NCBI WGS metagenome assembly OMCD01 (sample SAMEA103958149, study PRJEB25191) | human gut metagenome | biome: human-associated habitat [ENVO:00009003]; feature: intestine environment [ENVO:2100002]; material: feces | place: Germany | collected 2013/2015
CGGCTTCCAGATATTGTTCCAGGCTGGGTAAGTTTTCTCCGTTGGATAATTTAAGTCCGGTCAGTGCGTCACCTTTGGAATACTCCATCGGTCTCATCTTGTATACAGGATCATGGTTGACCACCAACTTGTTATCCTTAGCGATCCATACGTCAAATTCTGAACCGTAACAACCGATGGAATCTGCTTTTAGAAGTGATGAAATACTGTTTTGTGATGATCCCGGAGTTTTCCAGAATCCACGGTGGGCTATCACTTTTGTCTGTGCCTGCATACAGCAAGCAACCATTAGAAGGGCAGAAGCCATCATCATTTTTTTTAAATTCATTTGTTTGGTCTTTTAAAAGTTTGATAGATTTAATTTGGTTTGGCCTCAAAATTATAAAAAAGAAAACGCAAATCAGACAATAATATGCTAATCTGCGTTAATCCTTGAGATTTTAAAATAGAAATGTTACAAAAGAATAACAGAAAGAGCAGATTCTGTTATTCTTATCAGTTAAGTATAGGCCTCTTCGTGTATTCCTCTCACCGCACGTCCGCTAGGCTCATTCAGATTCCTGAAAGCAATATCCCACGCCAGCGCTTCTGCTGTGGAGCAGGCCACACTGGGAACACTGGGTACGGTGCGTGCTGCACTTTCACTGGGGAAATGCTCTTCAAAGATACTGCGATAATAGTATTCTTCTTTATTTTGTGGCGTGTTGATAGGGAAGCGTTCGGCAGCATGTTCCATTTGCTGATCGCTCACAGCAGCAGCTGTGATTTCCCTCAATGTGTCAATCCATGAATATCCTACACCGTCACTGAACTGCTCTTTCTGTCTCCATGCCACGCTTTCCGGTAGCATATCGGCAAAGGCTTCGCGTACGATTCTCTTTTCAATGTTTTTTCCGGGACACATTTTGGCTTTCGGATTCAACGTCATTGCGACATCAAGAAACTCTTTGTCTAAGAATGGTACACGTCCCTCTACGCCCCAAGCTGACAAACTTTTATTAGCACGAAGACAGTCATACATGTGTAATTTAGAAAGTTTACGTACTGTTTCTTCATGAAATGCTTGTGGGGTGGGAGCCTTATGGAAATAAAGGTATCCTCCGAAAACTTCGTCGGCACCTTCTCCGCTCAGCACCATTTTGATTCCCATAGATTTAATGACACGTGCCAATAGATACATAGGAGTGGAAGCCCGTACGGTAGTTACATCATACGTTTCGATAAAATAGATAACATCACGGATCGCATCTAGTCCTTCCTGCACGGTGTAGTTTATTTCGTGGTGTACGGTACCGATATATTCGGCAACCTCACGTGCTTTTATCAAGTCGGGTGCACCTTTCAGACCGATAGCAAAGGAGTGAAGTTGAGGCCACCATGCATCGCTTGCTCCGTCTGTTTCTATACGTTTGGCCGCATATTTCTTGGCAATGGCGGAGATAACAGAACTATCCAAGCCACCGGAAAGAAGTACTCCGTAAGGCACATCACTCATTAATTGGCGATGAACGGCATCTTCTAATGCTTCTTTCACATCGCCGGCTTTCGCATCGTTGTCTTTTACAGTTTCATATTCCGTCCAGTCGCGTGCGTACCAACGTTTCATTTGCCCTTCCTTGCTGTAATAGTAATGTCCCGGAAGGAATAATTCATACTCATCGCAAAATCCTTCAAGAGCTTTCAGCTCGCTGCCGAAATATATTTTCCCGTCTTTGTCCCTGCCTATATATAAAGGTATGACGCCAATTGGGTCACGGGCAATCAGAAATTCATCTTTTTCTTCATCGTAGAGAACGAATGCAAAGATTCCGCTGATATCTTCCAAAAAGTGAATGCCTTTGTCTTTGTAAAGGGCAAGAATAACTTCACAATCACTTCCCGTCTGAAAATCATATTTTCCGGCATATCGGGTACGGATTTCCCGGTGGTTATAGATTTCACCGTTTACGGCAAGTACTTGTTTCCGGTCGGGAGAGTACAAAGGCTGCCCTCCACTTTGCGGGTCGACAATTGAAAGGCGTTCGTGTGCCAAAATCGCACTTCCACCTACATAGATACCACTCCAGTCCGGTCCGCGGTGACGGATTTTCTGAGCCATTTTCAATGCTTTATCTCTTAGCTCCTTGGTTTGAGCTTTTATATTGAGTATACCTGCTATTCCACACATAACTTTAATTTTTAGTTGTTAAATAAGTATCTATTTCCGCAGCCGTCTTTCGTCCTCCTGCCATGGCGCGTACCACCAGACTGGCTCCGGTAGCAGCATCTCCGGCAAGAAATACATTATCGGCAAAATTCGGTTGTTCCGGTTTTAAGAATCCCATGGCCAGCAATACCATATCTGCCTCGATCACCTCTTTTTTTCCGGTAGGTTTCAGTGTCGGACGTCCTCCGTCTGTTGCCGGAATCCATTCTACTTCTTCCACTTCCACACCTGTTACGTTCCCATTTTTTCCTAGGAATTGATTGGAAGTGAGGCACCAGCGGCGTATGCAACCTTCTTCATGGCTGGAAGTAGTCTTGAGGACTACCGGCCACTGCGGCCAGGGGGTAGACGGGTTATGTCCCACGGGTGGCTGGGGCATGATCTCAATCTGCGTTACGCTGGTTGCTCCTTGGCGCACACTAGTTCCGATGCAATCCGACCCCGTATCTCCACCACCAATGACAAGTACCTTTTTGCCCTTGGCATTCACTAATTTATCTTTGGAGAAAGTTTGTCCTTCCAGAATCCTATTCTGTTGGGCCAGCATTTCAAGTGCAAAGTAAATACCTTTCAAATCCCGTCCCGGAATACTTAAATCGCGTGCTGCCGGTGTTCCCGTACAGATGCAGTAAGCGTCGAATCCCTCCGGTAAATGATTGACGTCAATTTCTACTCCCATTTCAAACTTGATTCCTTCCGCAGTTAAGATATTCATGCGCCGGTCAATCACATTCTTATCCAGTTTAAAATTGGGAATACCGAAACGTAGCAATCCGCCGGGAGCTTCGTTCTTATCAAATAAGGTTACTGAATATCCTTTTAGATTGAGTTGATTGGCCACGACCAGTCCGGCAGGACCGGCACCAATAACCGCTACTTTCTTTCCGTTTCTTTCCGGGGTCTGTATTTGTATATATCCTTCACGAAAAGCTGCTTCAACGATAGCCGCTTCGTTTTCGCGAATCGTCACAGGTTGGTCACATGAAAGTTTTAGTACACAAGACTTCTCACAAAGGGCTGGACAAATACGCCCCGTAAATTCAGGAAAGTCACAGGTGGACGATAGGATTTCGTATGCCTCTCTCCATTTCCCTTTGAATAAAGCGTCCTGCCATTCCGGTTGTTTATTCCCTATCGGGCATGCCCAGTGGCAGAAGGGTACGCCGCAGTCCATACAGCGAGAAGCCTGTAACTTGCGGCTGTTTGTATTCAATGTTTGTTCTACCTGACTGTAATCAGTGATTCGTTCGTTCACAGGGCGGTATCCCGCTTCCTGTCGAGGTATATTTAAAAAAGCTCTAGGATCTCCCATTTTCTTTAAGTTTTAAGTTTAATTTTAGTCCCGCATGGAAACCTGACTCAGGCATCTTGCCGGTTGTCGGTTAATAGTCTCTTTGCATATCTGCAATCTTTTGTTGTAACTTTCTCATTTGCTCTTCCTGTAGCACTTTTTTGTACTCGATAGGCACTACCTGGATAAATTGATCGACATAATGATTCCAGTCATCAAGCATGGTACGTGCCAGTTTCGAACCTGTATATAAGTAATGTTGACGAATCAGTTCGTGTAATTCTTTTCGGTAACTGGCTTCTTCAATCAGTGAAAGTTCTACCATTTCCATATTGCAGAAATAGTCAAAGTTTCCTTCCTTATTCCATACATACGCTACCCCACCACTCATACCGGCAGCGAAGTTGCGTCCTGTCTGTCCGAGAACCACCACACGTCCTCCAGTCATATATTCGCAACAATGATCGCCTACACCTTCTACTACGGCTACTGCACCGGAATTACGTACAGCAAAACGTTCACCTACACGTCCGTTGATATACACTTCACCACTTGTAGCTCCATAAAGTAACGTATTGCCTGCAATCGTATTCTTTTCAGCTTCGAAGTTGCTACGGATAGGAGGGAGTACGGCAATACGACCACCGCTTAACCCTTTTCCCAGATAATCGTTAGCCTCGCCTTCCAGTTTGAAATTAACTCCCGGTACTAAGAATGCACCGAATGACTGACCTGCCGAGCCTTTGAATTTCACGTTCAACGTATGTTCCGGTAATCCTCTTTCTCCATACTTCTTGGCGATGACGCCGGAAAGCATAGCGCCGATAGCACGGTCGGTATTAGCTATCGTATATTCCAGAGAAATCTCTTTCTCATGTTCAATAGCCGCCTGAGCTGCATCAATAATCGTCACATCCTTTACAGTAGAAATAGCATGGTCCTGGTCAATGACGTGGCGGATAGCTGCACTATTGTCAATGCGTGTCAGTAATCTTGTGAAATCAATTAATGCGTGCTTCGGATTCGGGTCGTCCGTCCCCGATTTACGTTCAATCAAATCAGTCCGTCCGATGATGTCGTCCATTTTTGTGAATCCCATTTCAGCCAGATATTCCCGGACTTCCTGTGCCAGGAAAGTGAAGAAATTTACTAGGTATTCGCTACGGCCATGGAAGCGTTTGCGCAGTTCCTCATTCTGGGTGGCAACTCCAACCGGACAAGTATTTTGATGACATTTCCGCATCATCACGCAACCTAGTACGATGAGGGCGGAAGTGGCAAAACCGTATTCTTCGGCTCCCATTAATGCCATTAGGATAATATCTCGTCCGGTTTTTAACTGGCCGTCGGCTTGCAGTACTACCTGTCCGCGAAGTCCGTTCAAGACTAATGTCTGCTGTGTTTCGCTTAATCCCAGTTCGGGAGAGATACCTGCATAACGGATAGAAGAAGCGGGCGAAGCCCCTGTACCGCCTTCCGCTCCGGAGATCACAATCAAGTCCGCTTTCGCTTTTGCCACACCGGCAGCAATTGTTCCAACGCCACTTTCCGCTACCAGTTTCACGCTGATTTTTGCTTGTGGATTTATGTTCTTCAAATCAAAAATCAGTTGAGCCAAATCTTCGATAGAATAAATGTCGTGGTGGGGAGGAGGAGAAATCAGCGAAATTCCCGGAATAGAGTGACGTGTTTTGGCAATCACATCGTTCACTTTGAATCCGGGAAGTTGTCCGCCCTCGCCCGGTTTGGCTCCTTGGGCAATTTTAATCTGTATTTCATCTGCATTTACCAAATATTCTGTCGTCACGCCAAACCGGCCGGAAGCTACTTGTTTAATAGCACTTCGCATGGAATTTCCATCAGGTAACGGCTGGAAACGGGCAGTATCTTCACCCCCTTCACCCGTATTGCTGCGTCCGTGGATCCTATTCATGGCAATAGCTATTGCTTCATGTGCTTCCTTGCTGATAGAGCCGAAAGACATGGCACCCGTAACGAAGCGGCGTAAGATGCTTTCCACCGGTTCTACCTGTTCGATAGAAATCGGATTACGACGGAACTTTAAGAAATCGCGCAGGAAAATAGGTTTTTCCTTTTCATCTACCAAGTGAGTGTATTCCTTAAATTTCTTGTAACTACCCAAACGGGTGGCCAACTGTAATGTACTGATTGTTTCAGGATTCCAGGCATGTTTTTCTCCGTCTTTACGGAAAGAATACAAACCTTTATTCGGTAATAATCCGCCTGCCTCTGCTGCAAATCCTTCATTATGGAAAGCAATGGCGTCTCTAGCTACCTCCTCCAATCGGATACCTCCAATCGGTGAACCTAGTCCTCCGAAATATGCTTTGCTCAGTTCTTCACTCAAACCGATAGCTTCAAAGATTTTTGCTCCCCGGTAAGAACGGATCGTAGAGATACCCATTTTACTCATAATCTTGAAAAGTCCCTTGCAGATTGACTTGATGTAGTTTTTCTCTGCCGTGGCATAATCTAGTTGGATATCTTTGTTTTTTACCAACTTATCAAGAATAGCAAAAGCCATGTATGGATTTAGGGCGCTTGCTCCGAATCCCAGCAATAATGCAGCGTGCATCACTTCACGTATTTCACCGCTTTCCACAACCAGCGCTGTCTGTACGCGTTTCCCTACAGAAATTAAATGATGATGAACGGCACTCACTGCCAGAAGTGAAGGAATCACTGCATGAGTGGCATCTACATTCCGGTCTGTCAGGACGATATAGTTTACTCCTTCTGTTACGGAGGCCTCCGCCTGTTTGCAAAGTTCGGTCAGTGCTTCCTGTAATCCGGCTTTCCCTTTGGCTACTTCAAACAACATCGGCAGTTTGACAGTCTTAAAACCTTTATAGCGGATATTGCAAAGGATATCCAGCTGTGTATTGCTTAGGATCGGGTGATTCAGACGTACCATTTTACAATGGCTTTCACTAGGTGTCAGAATATTCATACCGACTGCTCCGATATATTCCGTCAATGACATCACCAATTCCTCGCGTAGCGGGTCAATTGGCGGATTTGTCACTTGGGCAAATTGCTGGCGGAAATAATTGTAAAGCAACTGCGGCTTGTCCGAGAGTACAGCCAGCGGAGTGTCGTTACCCATTGAATGAATCGGTTCGGCTCCGGTACTTGCCATGGGTATAATCAGTTTCTCGATATCCTCCTTTGAGTAACCGAAAGTACGGAGCATCCGGTCGTAATTCTCTACATGATGAGGCATTTTGCGTCCGCTTTTCAATTCATCCAGTTCGATACGGTTTGTAGACAACCAGATACGGTACGGTTTTGCTTCCGCCAGTTGTTTCTTCAGCTCACCGTCATAAAATATTTCGCCTTTTTCCGTATCAACCAGTAGAATTTTACCCGGTTGCAGCCGTCCTTTCTCTTTGATATCTCCCGGTTCGAAATCCATTACACCGACTTCTGAGGCAACCACCATCATATCATTTTTGGTAATCAGGTAACGGGCGGGGCGCAGACCGTTACGGTCGAGCATACCACCGGCAAAGCGTCCGTCGCTGAATAACAAGGCAGCTGGTCCGTCCCAAGGTTCCATTAGTATGGAATGATATTCATAAAAGGACTTCAAATCTTCACTGATAGGGTTCTTCTCATTGAAAGACTCCGGCACAAGCATTGCCATTGCGTGGGGCAGGCTCAATCCCGACATTACCAAAAACTCCAGCACGTTGTCCAATGAGGCGCTATCACTCATGCCCGGCTGTATAATCGGACGGATCTCTTTGATATCCCCGAGAGTGGGAGAGGAGAGTACACTTTCGCGAGCTTCCATCCACCCGCGGTTGCCGCGAATCGTATTGATTTCACCATTGTGTGCCAGAAGGCGGAAAGGTTGTGCCAATCCCCATGTCGGGAAAGTGTTAGTACTGAAACGGGAATGCACCAAAGCCAACCCGCTGGTGAAGTAATTGTTCGTCAGGTCGGGATAATAGTTCCGTAGCTGCAATGACGAAAGCATACCTTTATATATAATACTTTTTGTAGAGAGCGAAACGATGTAAAAATCCTCTTTCGCCGGAATGGCTGACATTCTGACTTTATTTTCTATTCTTTTACGGATCAGATACAGTTTACGATCGGCAGTTTCTGTCTCAGTAAATCCCGTGATAAATACCTGTTTGATATCCGGTTCGTTAGCCAAAGCCGCTTCTCCCAGAATTTCCGGGCAAGTAGGTACATTACGCAGATGCATCAGCGTAAGTCCTTCTTTTTCGATTTCCTCAATAATGATACTCAAAATAGTTGCCTGGTCTTTCTCTTTTTTCGGTAAAAAAAGCAGACCGGTGCCATAACGTCCCTTTTCCGGAACGGGAATACCCTGCAATAAAATAAACTCATGCGGAATTTGTAACATAATGCCTGCACCGTCCCCGGTTTTGTTGTCTGCACCTTCGGCACCGCGGTGGCGCATATTCTCTAATACTTTTAAAGCCGACTCAACAATGTCGTGTGACTTTTCTCCGTGAATGTTTACCAGCATACCAACACCGCAGGCATCATGTTCGTATGCCGCATCGTACAGGCCCGGCTGTTTGGGATGTCGTTGGTAAGGGAATCCTTTTGCTTCGTTGTTAAAAAGTTCTTGTTTCTTCATTCTTACTATCTTTATTGTATGATAATACCTGTTTTATGTATCAAAATGTTTGGCAAAATTAAAAATTTAATTTCATGATGATACTAAATTCTATCATTTCTATGACACGAAATGAGAAGCCTATTCTATATTCTTTTAATTTGTAATCAAAATCGTTGGAATTGCTTTTAAATTGTTAGTCTGTTGTCTATTATTTTAAGATGATTGTAATTCGTTTCTTTTTGAGCTAAAAATAATATATTATTTAACTTTTTGATGTGTTTGCAACTTTTTTGTGCGTTTCTGTCAAATAAATATCGGATTTATTATCTTTATGTTATTTGAAATGTGTATATTTGCAACCAAAATAAAAACGCTATAATGTGCGTGGAATGGTAGGCTATATTGGTACAAGAAAAGCCTTTCCCAGCCTAATAAAAGGGCTGAAGTATCATCGAAAACTATGTTGTTCTCAAAGGAAAACTTCGAGCCCAAGGAAATACAGTCATCAACAAAATCGCCGATTGTAGTATCGAATTTCCCGAAACAATCGAATGCCTCGATCTGTTGATTACTACGGTACCTCTTCAGTTGCCTGCTTACCATATTGCGGTTTGCAAGGGAATGGATGTAGGCCAGCCCAGGAATTTGGCTAAATCAGTAACAGTGGAGTAAAACTTGTAACTTATAACAGGTAATTTGGATTTGTATAAATGGAACAATTGAAACATGAATGTGGCGTTGCCATGATACGCCTGCTTAAACCGCTGGAGTATTACGAGAAGAAGTACGGAACGTGGATGTACGGTCTGAACAAGCTTTATCTGCTAATGGAAAAGCAGCATAATCGTGGGCAGGAAGGTGCGGGACTGGCTTGTGTTAAACTGGAGGCCAATCCGGGTGAAGAATATATGTTTCGCGAACGTGCCTTAGGTTCCGGTGCCATTACGGAAATCTTTGAGAATGTACAGAATAATTTCAAGGATTTGACTTCCGAACAATTGCATGATGCAGAGTTTGCCAAACGTACATTACCTTTTGCGGGTGAAACGTATATGGGGCATTTGCGTTATTCGACAACCGGGAAATCCGGTATCTCTTATGTGCACCCGTTTTTGAGGAGAAACAACTGGCGTGCCAAGAACTTGGCTCTCTGCGGTAACTTCAACATGACGAATGTAGATGAAATTTTTGCCCGTATCACAGCCATTGGACAACATCCCCGTAAGTATGCTGATACCTATATCATGTTGGAACAAGTGGGGCACCGGCTTGATCGTGAAGTGGAACGTGTGTTTAACCTTGCCGAGGCCGAAGGGCTTACAGGCATGGGAATCACCAACTATATAGAAGAGCATATTGATTTGGCTAACGTATTGCGTACCTCCAGCCGTGAATGGGACGGGGGATATGTCATTTGCGGACTGACCGGAAGCGGTGAATCTTTTGCAATACGTGATCCGTGGGGGATACGTCCTGCTTTCTGGTATCAGGATGAAGAGATTGCAGTGTTGGCTTCCGAACGTCCGGTCATTCAGACAGCTTTTAATGTCCCTGTAGAAGATATTAAAGAACTGCAACCGGGACAGGCATTATTGATTAGTAAAGAAGGTAAACTGCGGACATCACAAATAAACAAACCTCGTGAGAAACAGGCTTGTTCATTCGAGCGTATCTATTTCTCCCGTGGTAGTGATGTCGATATTTACAAGGAACGGAAACGGCTCGGCGAGAAACTCGTGCCGAACATTTTGAAAGCTATCAACAACGATCTTGACCATACCGTTTTCTCTTTTATTCCCAACACCGCCGAAGTTGCTTTCTACGGAATGTTACAGGGACTGGATGACTATCTGAATGAAGAAAAAGTGCAGCAAATAGCTGCATTAGGTCATAATCCGAATATGGAGGAACTGGAAGTTATTCTTTCCCGCCGTATCCGCAGTGAAAAGGTGGCTATTAAGGACATCAAGCTCCGTACGTTTATTGCCGAAGGAAACAGCCGAAATGATCTGGCGGCTCATGTCTACGATATCACTTACGGAAGCCTTGTTTCCGGTGTCGATAATCTGGTGATTATTGACGATAGTATTGTGCGTGGCACAACATTGAAGCAAAGTATTATCGGTATTCTCGACCGTCTTGGTCCGAAGAAGATTGTTATCGTTTCTTCTTCCCCACAGGTCCGTTATCCCGATTATTACGGTATCGATATGGCAAAGATGAGTGAGTTTATTGCTTTCAGAGCTGCTGTCGAATTGCTGAAAGAGCGGGATATGAAAGATATAATTGCGTCTGCCTACCGGAAATCCAAAGATCAGATAGGTTTGCCGAAAGAGCAAATGGTGAACTATGTAAAAGAAATATATGCACCTTTCACGGATGAGGAAATCTCCGCCAAAATGGTAGAACTATTGACTCCGAAGGGAACGAAAGCTAAAGTGGAAATCGTCTACCAGCCATTGGAAGGGCTTCATGAAGCCTGTCCCAATCATCGGGGCGACTGGTACTTTAGCGGCAATTACCCTACGCCGGGTGGCGTGAAAATGGTGAATCAGGCATTCATCAATTACATAGAGCAACTGTATCAATTCTGACAATCATACAACGATTCAAAAATAAGAATGAGAAATGTGACATTAATCCTTGACGACGGGAGCCGGTTTTCCGGCAAGTCGTTTGGCTACGAGAAGCCGGTGGCGGGCGAAGTAGTTTTTAATACTGCCATGACCGGATATCCGGAGAGTCTCACTGACCCTTCGTATGCCGGACAGTTGATGACTCTTACCTATCCGTTGATAGGAAATTACGGAGTTCCCCCTTTTTCAATCGAACCGAACGGACTCGCTACTTTTATGGAAAGTGAGAAGATTCATGCGGAAGCGATTATCGTAAGTGACTATTCTTACGAATACAGTCATTGGAATGCTGTTGAAAGTCTCGGCGACTGGCTGAAACGTGAGCAGGTTCCCGGCATCACAGGCATTGATACCCGCGAACTGACTAAAGTACTCCGCGAACATGGCGTGATGTTGGGAAAGATTGTTTTTGACGATGAACCGGACAATGTTCTTGAAGCTACTTATGCAGGCGTTAACTATGTAGATAAAGTAAGTTGCAAGGAAGTGATTCGCTATAATGAAGGTGCGGATAAAAGGAAAGTGGTATTGGTGGATTGCGGTGTAAAGACTAATATTATCCGTTGTCTGCTGAAACGTGATGTTGAAGTGATTCGTGTCCCTTGGGATTATGACTTCAATGGACTCGAATTTGACGGATTGTTTATTTCCAATGGTCCGGGCGATCCGGATACCTGTGATGCTGCGGTGCAAAATATCCGCAAGGCAATGAAAAACGAAAAACTTCCTATCTTCGGAATCTGCATGGGTAATCAATTACTCTCGAAAGCCGGAGGTGCCAAAATATATAAACTGAAGTACGGACACCGTAGCCACAATCAGCCTGTGCGTATGGTAGGTACGGAACGATGTTTCATCACTTCCCAAAATCACGGTTATGCCGTAGATAATAATACGTTAGGAGCAGATTGGGAGCCGCTTTTCATCAATATGAATGACGGTTCTAACGAAGGAATTAAACATAAGACGAATCCTTGGTTCTCGGCACAATTCCACCCGGAAGCTGCCAGTGGACCTACGGACACGGAATTTCTGTTCGATGAATTTGTAAACCTGCTTAAATAACCGACAATTATGAAAGAAAATATAAAGAAAGTATTGCTGCTGGGTTCCGGTGCCCTAAAAATCGGTGAGGCCGGTGAGTTCGACTATTCCGGTTCACAGGCACTCAAAGCCTTGAAAGAAGAGGGGATTGAAACGATTCTCATCAACCCGAATATTGCTACGGTACAGACTTCCGAAGGAGTGGCAGATCAGATTTACTTCCTGCCGGTGACTCCGTACTTCGTAGAGAAAGTGATTCAGAAAGAGAGACCCGAAGGCATTATGCTTGCATTTGGCGGTCAGACCGCTTTGAATTGCGGTGTGGCTTTATATAAGGAAGGAGTCCTTGAAAAATATAATGTAAAGGTACTCGGTACTCCGGTACAAGCTATTATGGATACCGAAGACCGTGAACTTTTCGTGCAGAAACTGAATGAAATCAATGTAAAGACTATCAAGAGCGAAGCCGTGGAAAATGCGGAAGATGCTCGTCGTGCAGCAAAAGAACTGGGTTATCCGGTGATTGTTCGTGCTGCTTATGCATTGGGTGGTTTGGGTTCCGGTTTTTGTGATAACGAGGAACAACTGAATATTCTGGTAGAAAAGGCTTTTTCCTTCTCCCCACAAGTATTGGTGGAAAAATCACTCCGTGGCTGGAAAGAAGTGGAATACGAAGTAGTGCGCGACCGCTTCGATAACTGTATTACTGTTTGTAATATGGAGAATTTCGATCCGCTAGGTATCCATACCGGTGAGTCTATCGTTATTGCTCCGTCTCAAACGCTTACTAACAAAGAATATCATAAACTTCGTGAATTGGCTATTCGTATCATTCGCCATATCGGTATCGTGGGCGAATGTAACGTACAATACGCTTTCGATCCGGAATCCGAAGATTACCGGGTGATTGAAGTAAATGCCCGTCTTTCCCGTTCATCAGCCTTAGCCTCCAAAGCAACCGGCTATCCGCTGGCTTTCGTTGCCGCTAAATTAGGATTGGGTTACGGACTTTTCGATTTGAAAAATTCCGTAACAAAAACGACCTCCGCCTTCTTCGAGCCTGCTCTGGATTATGTGGTCTGTAAAATTCCTCGTTGGGACTTGGGTAAATTCCATGGGGTAGACAAAGAATTGGGTTCTTCAATGAAATCAGTCGGTGAAGTAATGGCTATCGGTCGTACTTTTGAAGAAGCGATCCAGAAAGGTCTTCGTATGATAGGACAGGGAATGCACGGATTTGTGGAAAACAAAGAACTGGTTATCTCTGATATTGACAAAGCACTTCGTGAGCCGACCGATAAACGTATTTTTGTAATATCGAAAGCATTCCGTGCCGGATACACAATCGATCAGGTACATGAACTGACAAAGATTGACAAGTGGTTCCTTCAGAAACTGATGAACATTATGCAGACTTCCGAAGAGCTGCACAGTTGGGGAAACAATCACAAACAGATTACCGACTTGCCGGGAGAATTGCTGAAGAAAGCGAAAGTGCAAGGCTTCTCCGATTTCCAGATTGCCCGTGCCATTGGTTATGAAGGTGATATGGAAGACGGCATTCTCTATGTCCGTAATCATCGCAAACGTGCGGGTATTCTTCCCGTTGTGAAACAAATTGATACTCTGGCTGCCGAATACCCGGCACAAACTAATTATCTATATCTTACTTATAGTGGCGTAGCAAATGACGTTCATTATCTGGGTGACCATAAATCTATCGTCGTACTAGGCTCCGGTGCCTATCGTATCGGTTCTTCGGTTGAGTTCGACTGGTGTGGTGTTCAGGCATTGAATACAATCCGCAAGGAAGGGTGGCGCAGCGTTATGATTAACTATAATCCGGAAACCGTATCTACGGATTACGATATGTGCGACCGCCTCTATTTCGATGAACTGACTTTCGAACGCGTAATGGATATTCTGGAACTCGAAAATCCACATGGCGTCATTGTATCTACCGGTGGACAAATTCCGAATAATCTGGCATTGCGCCTGGATGCACAAAATATCAATATTCTCGGTACAAGTGCCAAAAGCATTGACAACGCTGAGGATCGCGAGAAATTCTCTGCCATGCTCGACCGTATTGGTGTAGACCAGCCGCGTTGGCGTGAACTGACTTCTATGGATGATATCAATGAATTTGTTGACGAGGTCGGTTTTCCTGTACTTGTCCGTCCGTCTTATGTGCTTTCGGGTGCCGCGATGAATGTTTGCTCCAATCAGGAAGAACTGGAACGTTTCCTGAAACTGGCAGCCAATGTATCGAAGAAACATCCGGTAGTAGTAAGTCAGTTTATTGAGCATGCCAAGGAAGTGGAAATGGATGCCGTGGCTCAAAATGGAGAAATCGTAGCGTATGCTATCAGTGAGCACATCGAGTTTGCCGGTGTGCACTCCGGTGATGCGACCATTCAATTCCCGCCGCAAAAGTTATATGTGGAGACGGTTCGCCGCATCAAGCGTATCAGCCGTGAGATTGCCAAGGCTTTGAACATTTCCGGTCCGTTCAATATCCAATATTTGGCAAAAGATAATGATATCAAGGTGATCGAATGCAACCTGCGTGCCAGCCGCTCTTTCCCGTTTGTCAGCAAGGTATTGAAGATAAACTTTATCGAACTGGCAACGAAAGTAATGCTTGGCCTGCCTGTCGAAAAACCGGAAAAGAATCTTTTTGAACTGGACTATGTTGGAATCAAGGCTTCCCAGTTCTCCTTCAACCGTTTGCAGAAAGCCGACCCGGTGTTGGGGGTAGATATGGCTTCCACCGGTGAAGTCGGTTGTATAGGTATGGATACTTCCTGCGCCGTACTGAAAGCAATGCTTTCCGTAGGTTATCGCATTCCGAAGAAGAATATCCTGCTTTCTACAGGTACAATGAAACAGAAAGCCGATATGATAGACGCAGCCCGTATGTTGGTAAATAAAGGATATAAACTCTTTGCTACGGGCGGTACGCACAAAGCGCTTGCCGAAAACGGTATTGAGAGTACTCATGTTTATTGGCCGAGTGAAGAAGGACATCCGCAAGCTTTGGAAATGCTCCATAGTAAAAAGATTGATATGGTAGTCAACATTCCGAAGAATTTGACAGCCGGAGAGTTGGATAACGGATATAAAATCCGTCGTGCGGCTATCGACCTGAATGTTCCGTTGATAACGAATGCCCGTTTGGCTAGTGCATTTATTAATGCTTTCTGTACAATGAGCATTGATGATATTGCTATCAAGAGTTGGGCGGAATATAAGTAATATAATAAGTTGTTATATAATAAGTAGAAGAAGTCGTCTCTGTTTTTTCAGGGGCGGCTTTTTTTATAAAAATATTGCAAAAAGGATAATTGGCTTAGTCTCCGTGCTCATTTTTTTATGCTCGAAAATTAGCTGCATTCAAATATTCGTTTTACCTTTGACAGAAATTGTCAACGTGTAAAGTAAATGGAGTCATTGAGTCAGTATTCAAAAGATGTTCGTGAGGAATTGAAATTGTCATTACAAGAAGTCTATAATCGAACTGATATAGATGTCACTCTTTTGGGGTATAAGATGTTTGATTTGGAGAGTCGTAGATATATTGGAAATAAAGCAAAGTTAACCCCTTGGATTATGAATATAATCAACGAGCATACAGGAGGGTTTGAATCATTTTTTGATGTCTTTGCGGGAACCGCATCTGTTTCCAAGGCTGCGATACCTTATGCAAAGAGAATAATAATGAATGACTTTCTGTCATCTAACAATATTATATATCAAGCCTTTTTTGGTTCCGGAACTTATGATATGAATAAACTTCATTCAATCATAGAGTATTATAATAATATAAATCCTGACACTATTGAAGACAATTACTTTTCGGATAATTTCGGAGATAAGTTCTTTGATTACAAGAACTCCAAATTGATAGGTCATATAAGGGAGGATGTCGAAAAGAGGAAAGTGGCATTGACGCATAAGGAATATGCCATTCTATTGACCTCTTTAATATATAGTATTGATAAAATAGCAAATACAGTAGGGCATTTTGATGCATACATCAAAAAAAACATCCTGTATCATCCTTTATCCATACAACTTATTAGACCACTTGATCCTCAGTGTGTAGAAATCTTTAGAGAAGACTCCAATATACTTGCTGAAAACATCACGGCAGATGTTGCATATATTGACCCGCCTTATAACTCTCGTCAATATAGTAGATTTTATCATATTTACGAAAATCTGGTAACTTGGGAGAAGCCTGAATTGTTTGGTGTAGCGATGAAGCCTAAAGCACAAAATATGAGTGCATATTGTACCTCTAGTGCTCCCGTTGCATTTCGGGATCTTATAAGTAAATTGAACGTCAAGTATATTGTCGTATCATACAATAATACATACGAATCAAAAAGCGGGTCATCAAAAAACAAGATTACATTAGAGCAGATTAAATCCATTTTAGAAGAACGCGGTACTACAAAGATATATGATTGCGATCACAGATATTTTAATGCAGGTAAGACTAATTTTGCAAAGCACAAGGAACTATTATTTATCACGGAAGTAGGGCAATGAAAAAAAAGATAGTAAGATCACCTTTTTTCTATGTTGGAGACAAATATAAGCTCATTGAAGAAATTAGCTCGTATTTCCCTGACGACATAGAGAAATTCGTTGAACCGTTTGTTGGCGGAGGGTCGGTATTTATGAATATTGACGCTCGGAAATTTTACCTGAATGATATAGATGTAAATGTAATTGCGCTACACAAATTTTTATGTAAATCTGCCAATAAACGAACTGAATTTTTTAGTCGAATAGAAAGTCTTATCGCTGAGTATGGACTATCATATTCATATAAGGAAGATCGTATCCCGATAGAACTTAGGCAACAGTATAAAAAAACATACTATGCTAAATATAACAAAGAAGCGTATGGGCGGATGAAAAGGGATTTCAATGAATCGTCGATAGCTGATTTATATGTCTTGTATCTTTTGTTGATATATGGATTTAATCGAATGCTACGATTCAATAAAAATGGAGACTTCAATCTTCCTGTAGGCAATGTTGATTTTAATGCTAATGTAGTAAATGCTCTAGAGGCATATTTCATGCAGGTAATATCCAAAAAACCTAAATGGTTTAATATCGATTATAAAGATTTCCTACAAAAAATAAGGTTGTCTGAAAAAGATTTTGTATATTTAGACCCGCCATATCTTATCACATTTAGTGAATATAATAAGTTATGGAATGAGCAAGATGAAATTGAGTTGTTGCAATTATTGGATAGCCTAAACAAACGACGTATTCGGTTCGCTATATCGAATGTTACTCATTACAAAGGTCGATGTAACAATCTGTTTATAGATTGGGCATGCAAGTACAATGTTCATCCGATAAAGAGTAATTATATAAGCTATCACGACAATTCAACAAAACAAATTAGCGAAGTATTAATCACAAATTACTAATATGCCTAGAAAACCTGAATATAAGCCGTTGCTTTACACGACTACGATACGAAATCCTGAGCGTTTTAAAGATTTCATGCACATACTTAAACGATTCAATGGCCGGATACTTAATAATAAAACAGTCGAGTTGTTCGAGAGAGAACTGTTTAAGGTTGGCTTGTATCGACCAATGAAGCGCCCGGAAACAGTTCAGGATAAGTGGAAATCAACAAAGAACGGGGAATTAGCCAGCAAACCATTAACAGATGAAGAAACGAAAGATGTGTATCAGCAGAATGATCCCCAAGTCAACAAAAGTATAAAGGGACATAAAGAAGCAGGGTTTCCTAAAGGGTGGCCGAGTCGATTTGACACACAATTCAAATTGATGAAAGTTCTGGGCTTTGTATATTATGAATGGGGAAAGCCTATAAACTTCTCTCAAACAGGTAACTATCTTGCAGATACTGTATCCATTGAAATAGATTCAGGAGCAATATCTCGCGAGATTGTAAATCCACAGAATGAGCAAATTGCATTTATGCAAGCTTTTGCCAAGCAACAAAGATGCAATCCGTTTATTTGTGAATTAAATGATAATATTCCACTGATATTATTGCTTGAAGTTATAAAGAAGTTAAACTCTGATCCAGATTATAATGGTTCGGGAATCTCATATAAGGAGATACCTTTAGTTATCTTTTGGAAAGATAATGATGCGGAATCTTTGTATCAGCGTATTAAACTTCTGCGAAAGGAACATAGGTACAATCCTTCAAATGAAGTGATAGAGGATATATGTGTAAACGAAATACTTGGGGGATTCAAGAAATTTGATCTTGACTCTATTGTGTCCGAATATCCCGATGAATTTGTCCGCAAAATGAGAATGACAGGACTTATATCATTTAGAGGGGGTGGTCGATTTATCGACATTAACCATAATGAAGATGATAAGATAAATTATATACTGGCTAATTATGCCACATATCGCAAGTACACTTCAAAAGAAGAATATTTTGACTATATGTCAGACATTGATGGTGCATTGTTTGCATTAAAAGCTGTCGAAATCCCCAAAAATGTCGCAGCTGATAAATTAGCTAAACTCGTGGGTGATTACTCATGGGATTCTATTAAAAAAGAACTTACCCATTTGGCGAAAAAAACATCATCAAGCCACAATATTTTAAGGTTTATTGCAGCTCCGGCAAGATTAGAGTTCCTGACCGCCCTTGCTATTAAGTCAAAACTGCCTGCTGTTGAGGTAATTCCCAATTATCCATGTGACGATGAAGGTCTGCCAACCTCTACGGCTGGTGGGGATATTGGAGATATTGAGTGTTTCGAGGCTTCTAACAGTATATTGGTGGAAGTCACAATGTCTGAAGGGCGTCAGCAGACAATGATGGAAGTATGGCCTATTGCGAGACATTTAAAGGAGCTTAGAGAAAAATATGAATGTGAAAATTTCCAATGTGTGTTTCTGGCACCAAGTATATTTGTTGATTCTGAGAATCAGATAGACTGGGTTAAGGATAAAAAGCAGCTTGTTATTCGTCCATACAAGATTGTAGATTTTATTAACTATCTGGATACAGCAGCATCTTTATATCAGATTGTATAAGGTTACTAAAAACAATATAAGAAAACTATAGAAAAGCACCTTCTTGTTTGGAAATTTGTTTAAATTCTCGTATTATCGAATTCATTTTTAAACTAATAGTAATAATATGAGAAAAGACGGATTTACCGTATGCGCAAAACATTATATTAAGTGTTTGCGGCAAGAAGGGCGTTATGCCACTGCGCATGTTTATGAAAGTGCGCTTCGCTCTTTCACTATGTTTTGTGGCACTGCGGGTGTATCATTCAGACAGATCACCCGTGGAAATTTAAAGAGGTATAGCAGCTATCTTATGGATTGCCATTTGAGGCTTAATACCATTTCTACCTATATGCGGATGTTGCGCTGCATATACAATAGGGGAGTAGATATGCATCAGACCCCATACGTTCATCGTATGTTTCGTGATGTGTTCACTGGGATAGACACTCGTCAGAAGAAAGCTATTCCTATAAACGAACTTCATACGTTACTTAACGAAGACCCACAATCTGATAAGCTGCGTCGGACACAAGCTATTGCCAACTTATTGTTTTTATTTTGCGGAATGCCTTTTGTCGATCTTGCCTATTTGGAAAAGTCAAATTTGGAAGGGAATATGTTGAAGTACAACTGTGCCAAAACCGGTATTCCTATGAACGTAGAAATATTGGATTCGGCAGCAACTATCATTTCACAACTTCGCAATAAGCATACAACAGTTCTTCCCGAACATCCGGATTATCTGTTTTACATATTGAGTGGAAAGAATAAGAGGAGTGATGAGGCGGGTTATAAAGAATACCAATCTGCTTTACGGTTTCTACACTATGATGAAATAAATCCAAATGATGATGAAGATTGGGTGGAACTTGCTTTAACTCTTTCACAAATGGGAAATACATTTCCAAAACTCCACACTCATCCATTTTTAATAAAGCATCATCAGCAAATTGACCGTCAAACAACTTCATTAATTCATATTCAATACGCTCTTTCGCTGGATTTAAGACTAAATTCGAATATTTTTTAGTAATAAAACTCAAAGACTCATCCAATTCAAATCCTAAAACAGAATAAAATCTAAAGACCCTCAACAATCTTAATGGATCATCTACAAAATTTTCTTCTCTTACTCCTCGCAAAAGTCTATTCTCTAAATCCGAAATTCCATTACATAAATCAATAACATCACCCGTTTGAATATTAACCGCAATGGCATTTATAGTTAAATCCCTTCGCATGATATCTTTTTCCAAAGAATTTTCAACAGGATTTGTAATATCTAAATAGTTCTCTTTATCCGGCAAAACTATACGATAAATCTTATTCGTTTCATCTAAAGGAATATGAGTTGCTCCAAAAAATTCTGCCAACTTCAACGAAAAAGTTTTTGCATCTTCATCTACAACAATCAAATCCCTATCATACGTTGTTTTTCCCAACAAATAGTCTCTTACAGAACCTCCAACAAGGTAAACTTTGTTTTGGAAAAAACTTGATATATTATTTAAAATTTCATCTTCCTGAATTTTATTTTTTAAAATTTGAATATTCATAAATAAGATTACCTAAAGCTACA
>OMCD01000892.1_pt1 | contig 20057 bp, 14 predicted proteins | sample 1674171 | NCBI WGS metagenome assembly OMCD01 (sample SAMEA103958149, study PRJEB25191) | human gut metagenome | biome: human-associated habitat [ENVO:00009003]; feature: intestine environment [ENVO:2100002]; material: feces | place: Germany | collected 2013/2015
AATTGCTTATTTGTGCAAGCACAAACGCAATTTATACTTTTGACACTTACATCATAATATACGAATCTGATAAAAAATACAACTTTTTTGACTTATTTTCCACTTCGTTATATAATAGGAAAAGTGACCGATGTCCCCCTTTTTACTAAATTATTTCAACCAGCAAGGACAGACATCCCGGACTTCGGTTTTCAGATTAGAGAAAAGAGGTAACATCCATGAGCAAGAGAACAGATAAGAAAAAACAGAAAAGATTTAATGAGGTACATCCGACTACCACAGCACCAGCTGCTCAGCCTGTAGTAGAGACAGCTGCACCAGTAAATGCTGCTCCGGCATATGATCTTTTCATCCAGTATCAGAACGGCGAATATGACGCTGCTGTACTTGCAGAGAAGATTCTTGATAAATGCAAAGCTGAAGGTATGGACAGCTCCGACCTTAAGATCTATGTAAAACCTGAGGATAAAAAAGCTTACTATGCTTGTGCCGGTGGAACAGGTGCTATTGAGTTAGCTTAGACTGATAGAAAGAAAGTCTGTGAAAGAATCTATCTACTCTTAAGATTCTTTTCACAGACTTTTTATTTTGACTGTTATCCCCTGATCTTTTTACTATACTCCGACCTTTTTACAAACATCTGCCAAACAGCATCTGTCGCAATACGGTTTCGTTCTCGCAGTACATATCTCTCTTCCATGATAAACAAGACGGTGGCAAAGGTCACTTCCTTCTTCTGGCGGGATAATCTTCCACAATGCCATCTCCACCTTCTTCGGCTCTTTGATTCCATCTACCAGACCGATCCGGTTTGTCAGGCGGATACAATGTGTATCTGTCACAATTGCCGGCTTTCCAAACACATCTCCCATGATCAGATTCGCGCTCTTTCTTCCGACTCCCGGAAGTTTTAACAAAGCACCAAAATCATCAGGAACCTTTCCACCATATTCATCACGAAGCATTTTCATGCAGGCACTGATATCTCTTGCCTTACTCTTTCCAAGACCACAAGGACGTACAATTGCTTCAATATCTTCCACCGGCGCATCTGCCAGTGCTTCCACTGTCGGATATTTCTCATAAAGACCTTCCACGACTACATTTACTCTTGCATCTGTACACTGTGCTGCCAGCCTTACACTGACCAGCAGCTTCCATGCCTGATCATAATCAAGCGTGCATCCTGCATCCGGATACTCTTTCTTCAGTCTTTCAATCACTTCAAGCGCACGCTGTTTCTTTGTCATTTATTTCACCTCGGCATTTTTCTTTAATTCTTCCATCGCATTCTTGAACTTGTCTGATACTGCTGTAGGGTTTCTTCTCAGCTGTCTCATAGCATTTACATAATTTCTGTCTGTACGTGAGCCTAATTTCTGTCTCTCCCTTAATATATTGGAACGCATCTGGGCAAGTTCTTTTCTCCAGTTTCCTTTCGATTCAGACTCTTGTGCTTCATTCTCCAGTCGGACAGTACGAAGCAGTGCCTCAACCTTCTCTGAAAGCTGTGTAAGCTGTTCTTTTCGTTCTCTACGCTGTTCTTCTATCTTCGCAAGATACAATTCTTTTCTTGTCTGCTTCTCCGCTGCTTTCATCTCTTTACGCTCTTCATACAACAGATAGCTGTCCTCAAGCCTCTCCTGTACCCCTTCAGATGCACGTTTCAGCCGTTCCTGAACACCTTCTGATGCATCTTTCAGTCTGTCCTGCATTTCCTCAGAAGCATCTTTCAGGCGCTCCTGCATCTTCTGGATCTGTTCTTTGCTGGCTTCAAGCTGTACAAGGATACGTTTCATATCCATAGCCTCATTGAAGGACTGTGTGAAGTCAACTACTGCTGCGATTGTCAGAACAAATGCAAGGATATCGGCTATTGTAACCGGAATCAACAATACCATATGTTCGAATGGAATATGTACGACCTTTACCATAAGAATGGAGAATACTCCCCAGCACAAGCTTGCCAGTGGACAAATGTATCCTCTGACATTAAATTTCAGGTTTCTATAATCCCAGTATCTTACGTGGAACAAACGCTCCATCGTAATTCCTGTAAAATACTCCAGGATTGTCGCACCGATCATTCCCATAAGAAAGACAAGCAGGATGTTATCTCTGACCGGAATCGTCACGATCAGAACAACCATTGCTCCGGAACCATAGAGCGGAAGCATCGGACCATGCATAAATCCACGGTTCACCCAACGGTGCTTTCTGACAGAAACATAACAGCTTTCCCAGATCCATCCCAGAAAACTGTAGAGAAAAAAGAATAAAACCCATTGTGATAAATCGTATTCCTGCATTTTTCTTCCCCTTTTTTAAAAGACTTCCGCGCTCTGATAAAATGTAACGCAGAAGTCTCTTTCTTGAAATCTTTTAGTTTCTCTCCTCGATCTCCATCAGCAGATCTACTCTGCGCTGATGACGGCCGCCTTCGAATTCTGTATTGATCCATGTATCAACGATCATCTTTGCAAGTTCTGCACCTACTACACGAGCTCCAAATGCAAGTACATTACAGTCATTATGTGCTCTTGACATCTTCGCTGTAAATGGCTCGCTGCAGACACATGCGCGAATTCCTTTTACTTTATTCGCTGCGAGAGAGATTCCAAGTCCTGTTCCGCAGATCAAAATCCCCTTCTCTACTTCTCCTGCTACAACTGCATGGGCCACTTTCTCTCCATACACCGGATAGTCACAGCTGTCTGTTGTATATGTTCCATAATCTACAACCTCATGACCTTTCTCTTTCAGAAATTCTATAATTTCTGCTTTCAACTCCAGTGCGGAGTGATCGTTACCAATACCAATTTTCATTTTAACGTTCCATCCTTTCTAAATTTCAAAAAATATACCGTCTTTATCTTACCAAATCCAAATCTCATTGTAAACTCACATGTAATTTATTGTAAATGTATTTTTGCTCTTATATGATAATTCATTGAATTAATTGTGAAATATTTGTGAACAAATCAACACTTTGTCCTTTACTTCAAAAATTTATAGTGCTATAATTAATAAGGCTTATTATCTAAAATTAAATTAAAGGGAGGAAATAATCATGAGTAAGAGCCTGTTTAAAAGAATTGGGACCTCTGTTGTTGCTCTGTCACTTGTCATTTCAAGCCTTTCAGCTGTGACTGTTTCAGCAGAAGATAGTTCTGATTTTCATCCTTCTGTTACTTACGCAAAGGGTGATTATACTTTTGGAAAGCTCTCACATCCTGACAAGCCTGTTTCTACTCCGTTTCTACTCCTGACGGTATTGTTGATTACCTAGGCAGTGGAAATGTTGCCGTAACTGGCGAGAATGGTGCTACAGGTCAGGGCGATCAGGGACAAAGTTATGCTTGGTCTGCTGCTTCTTACGGTGACTGGATGTATGTAGGTACCTGCTATGCAGCAATGGGGAACACACTGGAGCTGATGGACACTATCCTTGGTGACAATTTTGATCCGGAGATCATGAGAGCTGCACTGAAAGCAATGTTCAATGGTACTTTTTTCTATGGACATGAAAAAGCGGACGGAACGCTTGATGAAGATTCCGGCGGTATTCTCGTTAAGGTAAATGTCAAAACCGGAGAGACAAAACTTTTAATGTCTGAATCTACAACTGGTCAAGGACCGCTTTTCAGAAATGCGATCCGCTTCAATGACAAACTTTATTTCTGCGGTTCTGTCCGTGCGAAAGGACAAAGGAGCGGACTTCCTAGCATCTACTGTGTCGATCCTGAAACAGATGAGATCAACTGTGTGTATACAGGAATCACTCCAGCAGAAGCCGGAGCTGCATACAAAGAAGGTATCAGCACAGGTATTCGTGGAATGGCAGTCTTCGATGGTGAATTCATCGCAAGCTGTGTTGGTGTAGATGGACCTTACATTCTGAAGTCTTCTGATCCATCAGCAGGTCAGTCTTCTTTCAAAAAGATTGCAACAAAAAGCGACTTATTCAATTATCCTGCTTATCATTATACTGATAGTATCTATGGTGGTTCTATCTGGGAGATGGTTGAATTCAACGGTAGCCTGTACGTAGCTCTTTGTACCGGAACACAGGATAACAAACCTGACGAACATACAATGCAGTCCTTTGCTATTGTCCGCGGCGACGAGAACTCTGATGGTTCCTGGACATGGACACCTGTTGTTGGTGATAAATCTGATGGTGCCAGATACACCTTCGGTATTGACCCGGAACGCACACGTGCCGGTGCATGTAATATGCTTGTTTACAACAATCATCTCTACATTGGAGAATACGAGGATATTGAAATTGCTCTTGAAGACGTTGTCTTTAATAAAAATGTAGAATTCCTTGCTAAGAACCTTGAACAGTCTGTTAGTCTCTACCGTATGGACAAGAATGAAAATATGGAACTGGTAGTCGGAGATGCAACAGAAATGTTCCCTAATGGAGGTATTTCAGGACTTAGTTCAGGATTCGGACATCATGAGAATCAGTATATCTGGCAGTCTACTGTATATGATGGCAAGATGTACTTTGGAACTTTCGACAGCAGTAGTTTACTCGAGCCAATCGGACAGTTCACAAACGGTGATCTTCTGAATATGACTCCTGAGGAATGGAAATCCCAGATCAACTATCTCAAAGTATTTGTTGAGCTCTTATTGAACAAATATCTTCCAGAATATCCTAATCAGCCACTCACTGCTGATAACACAGATTCTGATGATACAGTTCAGCCAGATAGCAGCTCTGTTGAAGATGAAGCTGACAACGCTACAGTTGGCGGCAATGCGTCTAAAAGCAACTTGTCTTCTTATGAAATGGTACAGAATGCGATTGCATCTGCAACTAAGAGATACAGCACTGCTCAGGCTGCAACATATGCATCAGAAAAGGATGAAGACAATGCCATCACACTTTCTGATGAACAATTAGACGCTCTGATGAGCGGACTTGAAAACGGTTCGATTAAACCAAATAGTTTGACTCGTAAGCTTTCAACAGACTTAGTTGAATTGCTCCTCAACATGGATCCGTTATCTTCTTCTATAGATGAACAAGGATCACAGGACTTTGTTGATGAATATTCTGCAATATGTGACTATTATACAGAATTTGATTCCGAACTTCCTGATAAATTAAAAGAACTGTTAGATATTCTGATCACAATTGCAAAAAAGGATAACCTGATTGCATTTGGTAAAATTTTATGCTATCTCGGAAGTGCCGAACGTGGATTTGACCTGTATACTTCAGAAGATGGAGCATCATTCACCTCCATTACAACAAACGGATTCGGTGATCCTTATAATCACGGACTTCGTACTTTTGCAACAGGAGATGACTGGATGGTTATCGGTACTGCGAATCCTTTCTATGGAACACAGTTATGGAAAATGACTTCTCCAAGTAAAACTGTTGATCCGGTGGATCCATCTGAACCTGATAAGCCAGTCGACCCTGAAAAACCATCTAATCCTGTAAAACCGTCGGATCCTGTAAAACCAACACCTTCGATTACACCGACCACTTCAGGAACTTCTTCAACCACTCTTACCGGAAAGAAATCCACTCCGGTTAAGACAGGAGATATGACTAACCCGATCGTACCACTCGCAATTGCCGGCGGTTCTCTTATCGTAATTATCGGTGCTGTATTTGTACTTCGTAAGAAAAAACATTAGAATAAAACATTGTATTTTAAAAGAGAAGCTGTTTTCAGCTTCTCTTTTCCTTCTGTAAACCATCACTATGATAACTTTCTTCTGTTATGCACGTAATCCATTCACTTTATATCTTAGAATAATGAATTGAAACGCTCCATTGCTTCTTTTGTCTTCTCATGTTTTCCAAAGGATGTCAGACGGAAATAATTCTTTCCATTTTCTCCGAATCCTGCTCCCGGTGTTCCGACAACCTGAGCATTTTCAAGGAGATAATCAAAGAACTCCCAGGACTCCATTCCCTTCGGGCACTCGAACCAGATGTATGGTGAGTTCACACCGCCTGTAAATGAGATTCCTTTCTTCTCAAGTGTTTCAGCGATCATACGCGCATTTTCACGATAATATCCGATATTCTCCTGACACTCTTTCATGCCCTCTTCTGTGAATACCTTAGCTCCGGCATACTGAATGATATACGGTGTTCCGTTGAACTTTGTACACTGTCTTCTGTTCCACATATTGTGCAGGCTCAATGTTCCGCCATTTGATGTCTCAAACACAAGTTCTTCCGGAACAACTGTATAGGAGAAACGTGTACCTGTGAATCCTGCTGTCTTAGAAAGGGAACAGAACTCAATCGCACATTTCTTTGCGCCCTCGATCGCATAGATGCTTCTTGGAAGTGTAGGATCTGTGATAAATGCTTCGTATGCGGAATCATACAGGATCACCGCATCATTTTTCAGTGCATAGGCAACCCATGCCTCTAACTGCTCTTTATTATAGCATGCTCCTGTCGGGTTGTTCGGAGAACACAGGTAAATGATATCTGCCTTTACATTTTCATCCGGCATTGGAAGGAAATCGTTTTCTTTTGTTCCGTTCATATAAATAATATTCTTTCCATCCATTGTATTTGTATCTACATAAACAGGGTAAACCGGATCCGGAACGAGAACCACGTTATCCTTTGCAAAAAGCTCTGTAATATTTCCTGTATCACTCTTTGCACCATCTGAAATAAAGATATCTGTAGCTTTTACTTCTACACCATTGCGTGCGTAATAATCTGCAATTGCTTCCTGTGCAAATGCATATCCCTGCTCCGGTCCGTATCCTTTGAATGTCTCAGATACTGCCTGAGAATCTACTGCTTCATGAAGTGCCTCGATCACACTCTTTGTCAATGGCAATGTTACATCACCGATTCCGAGACGGATAATATCCGCCGCTTTCTCCGGATGTGTTTCCTCATATACTTTTACTCTTCTTGCGATCTCTGCAAAAAGATAACTGTCTTTTACATTCTGATAATTTTCATTTAACTTTGGCATCTTTGTCAAACTCCTTTCCCAGCTGCTTTCATGCTGTTCACAGTATTCTGCAACCAATAACTCTAGTATTCCTATGTGTTATATTAACAGATTTTTTTTCATTCGAAAAGAAGTTGAAAAAAAGAAACAAGATTTTGTAAAATCTTGTTTCTTTGATGATAATTTCAGCACTTTAACTGTGCAAATTGATGATGCGATAAAGAACATTTTTCTTTTTTCTTTCTTACAAAAGCCAGATGATCAGCAAGATTACCTCCACAACAAAGATCACAGGCACTGTAATCATAAATTTTGCTTTCCGTATCTTATGCCGGAAGCACATCATACCTGCGATTGCTCCTGCACTTCCACCGATCAGTGCAAGGATTAACAGCGTTTTCTCCGGAACCCGCCATGCGCCTTTCTTCGCTTTCCATTTATCAATCCCATAGGTACAAAATGCAAATAAATTGATAAATATCAGATAATACCAGAAATATTTCATAAGATGATCTCCTCCTTCAAGGCAAAGGAATAGATGATCTTCTCCTTCACCGGCTTCTCTAACAGTTGCTCCAACGCCTGGGCATAGTAATCAAGCTGTGCATGGTACAGTTCTTTCAATTGAGATGCATTTCTGACTCTATCCGTCTTATAGTCGAGTAGTACAAGCCCGTCTTCCTCCTCGAACCAGACATCAATAATTCCCTGGATGAGAATGGACTCTTCCTTTCGATTTTCATCCGCTTCCTGACTTCTCTTCTGAATGTCCTGATAGATCTCCGGATAGATTTCTGATGCAGCTACTCCGAGAACAAATGGCTGTTCCTTCCGAAGCTTTCCATTTCCTGCTGCTTGTGTCATTCGTCTTCCACTCTCGCTATTTAAAAACGCAAGAATATCTTTCGTGCGGATACAGTCTGCCATCTCTTTTGACAGTCTCCCTGCCTGATAGAACAGTTCGATTTCTTCTTTCAGAAGTTCCTCTGTATACTCTTTTGAAAAATCATGAAGCTCAAGAAATTTATGATAAGCACTTCCCCTTGAAGCTCCTGTCAGTCCTTCTTTTTGTTCTTCCATGAAATGCGGAAGCAGTGGCACAAGCTCCGGCTCCTGAATCAATTCTTCTCCTGCTTCTTCCTGCAAAGACTCACGCTTCTTCAACTCTGAAACTGTAAATTTCAGCTTCATTTTTCCTTCTTCTTTATATGGATACAGGAAATTCATCTGTTGTTCCAGCTTTTCTTCCGCTCCTGGAAGATAAACCTTCGTTGTATCCCAGTGTTCAAGCACTTCTCTTGCGATCACTTCTGCCTGTCGCTGTGCATCTTCTGTAAAATCCATCTCTCCTGCATCAAAAATCCGGACTTTAATCGGCAATTGCTGCACCTCTTCACTTTCTGTTTTGAGAATTCCACACAAACCATCTTCTCTCTTGAGATCTTCTTCCTGAAGAAGTGCCGGAAGAATCCAGTCCAAATAACGGTTTGCGCCTTCTAACTGATAAAGGCTCAATGGAGATTCCCTGTCTGTCATATGATTCACATATGGTTCCAGGCCGTCTTCTCCTATTTTCAGACTGCCTGTCAGAATCAGCTTTTCTTTCGCTCTTGTCATTGCTACATAAAGCACACGGAGTTCTTCTGCAAGATTCTCAAGCTTTGTCTTCTCCTGGATCATTTTCTTCAAAAAAGTCGGTGCTTTTGTCCTCATCTCAAGATCTACAACGTCAATTCCAACTCCGTTTCTCGGATGGATCACAATACTTCCTTTCAGATCCTGTGTATTGAATTGCTTACCTGTTCCGGCTACAAAAACGATTGGAAACTCCAGACCTTTACTTTTATGAATACTCATAATACGGACTGTGTCATCCTGTTCGTCTATGATACTTGCTTCGCCATAATCAACATCATATTTTTTCAGTTGCTCGATATAGCGTACGAAATTAAACAGACCTTTATAACTCGTCCCTTCAAATGCTCTTGCTTTCTCAACAAGCATTTCTACATTAGCCTGTCTCTGTGCGCCCCCTGGCATCGCACTGATAAATAACCCATAGCCGGTTTTATCAATTATTTCCGCAAGAAGGTCATGGATTGCCGTATACGGAAGAATTTCCCTGAAATGATCCAATACCACGAAAAACTTCCTCAATTTTTCCTGTACCTGCATTGCCTGCTTTTTGTCCACAGTTTCCGGAATTTCTTCCGGACTCAGGCTGCAAAATCCTTCCACTGCCTCGTAAAACAACTGATTCGGATATGCAAGACGAATCACTGACAACTCTACTGCCGTCAGACCGGCAAACGGTGAAGTCAAAACTGCTGTCAATGGCAGATCCTGTCTTGCATTATCAAGAACTTTCAGATAATCCAGAAGAACACTGACCTCATACGTCTCGAAATATCCTTCTCTGCTCACAGAGTATGCCGGAATTCCCTCCTCGGCCAGTATGGACGCAAAAACTTCTGCCCACCCCTGTAAACTTCTCGTCAGAATCACCATATCCCGATAATGAACCGGGCGGTATTCTCCTGTCTCCTTATCAAGCACAACACCCGTGTTTAGAAGTTCTTTCATTCTCTGTGCGATCATCCGCGCCTCTTCTTCTCTCGCTTCACTGCTCCGAAGCCCCGTCTGATTATAAAGAAGCAGTTCCGTCTGATCCGTAAACACATTTTCATCCGGTAATTCAGGAAAAGAGGCTCCCAAATGCAGTGCCGCCTTATCATCATAGATAATTTCCCCGAATTCCTTCCGCATCAGTTTCCTGAAAATATAATTTGTACTGTCAAGTACTTCTCCTCTGCTTCGGAAGTTCCTGTCAAGATCAATTCTCTGCCTGCTGCTCTCCTGCGTACTGTAGCTGTTATATTTTCCCATAAAGAGTTCCGGGCGCGACAGGCGGAATCGGTAAATACTCTGTTTTACATCTCCAACCATAAAAAGATTATTCTGTCCTGCCGACTCTCTTGACACACTCGTCAGAATTGTTTCCTGCACCAGATTACTATCCTGATACTCATCGATCATAACTTCTTCAAAGCGTTCCTGATACTCCTGTGCCACTGCTGACGGAACCAGTTCTCCTTCCTTTTCTTCCGTCAGAATCCGAAGTGCAAACTGTTCCATATCACTGAAGTCCAACAGATTTCTCTGTCTCTTTTTCTCCGAAAATGCCTCTGCAAAAGCCTGTACCAGCAGAACTAACATCTTCATTGCTGTCTGTGCCTCTTGCATATCCCTGATCCACTCATCAACAGGCGCGTAGAAATAGTTTGCTTTCAGATCTTCTATCAGTTTCTTGGCCTGTTTTCTAAGCCCCTGCGCTTTCTCTTTCAGCTCCGGATCGACTGTCGGATCTTTCTTTCCTGACAAACGTTTCCATGTAAAATCACTGACGATCTGCTCTTGCTGACAAAATGTCTCTGCTCCTTCCAATTGCTCAATCTGTACCAGATCAGAATCTAACATTTCACCATACATATACGGACCGGCCGGAAGTTCGCATACTTCTATCGCCTGTTGAACAAACCCTTTCACATCTGTAAGATTCTGCCTTACTCTTGCCTTTGCCTCCTGCACAACATCTGCTTCTTCCATCTTCTCCGGATCGATCTCATAATTATCCACACATTCCTTCAACCACTTTTCCGGCTGTGGATAACTTCTGGAATATTCGTAAAGCTGGAGGATAAGTTCCTCGATCTTCTGATCATTTCTTCCTGTTCCATACTGGTCAACAAAGTTTAAAAATGCCTCGGATCCCTCTGCATAGAAATTCTCGATCAGCTCTTCTAAGACATCCTGCATCAGAAGACGCAATTCTCCTTCTTCTGCTATGCGAAAGGCCGGATCAATTCCAATCACATGAAAATGATCCCGGATCACCGACAGGCAGAAACTGTGGATTGTCATGATTGACGCATTGTGGATCAATGTGGACTGCTGCTCCAGATTCACATTTCCCGGCTGCTCTTCCAGCTTCTTTTCAATTGCTGCACCGATTCGTTCTTTCATCTCTGCCGCCGCTGCTTCCGTATAAGTCACAACCAGGAGACGGTCTACATCCGCGGGATCATTTTCATCTGTTATCCTGGAAATAATCCGTTCAACAAGTACCGCTGTCTTTCCGGAACCTGCTGCTGCAGATACGAGAATGTTGCGGTCACGCAAGTCGATTACTTTCTGTTGTTCTTCTGTCCATTTTACGCTCATTCTCCTGCCTCCCCTTTCTCTTCCAAAATACCAAGACGCTCTTTCATAGAATTCAACGCTTCTTCCAAGGTATATTTTCTTAATCTTCTGTACTCACAGCCTTCAATCCTCTGGTCAAATCCGCAGATATCCCTGCACCCACAGTAATCACAGCCTGTCATCTCATCAAGTACATACGGAAGTGCCGCAACCTCTCCCTGATACATCACGTCCTTCAGCTCTTTTTCTTTCTCTTTTGTGTACGCAAGAACCGTATCAAAGTTCTCCTTTGATAAAGCTTTTGATGCCGAACCGAGCGTTCTGTTCTTGTTCATCCGCAGCGGATAGAATGTTGAAGTTCCATTCAGATTCCGCTCCAGATGCTCAACTACATTTTCATCTGCATTGATCAGTCCATCCAGCTTCAGCTCTTTTAGGATACTTTGCTCAACTTCCGCTTTTGTCTCTTCTTTCTTCACAATCGGATCCTGGATCCTGTAATAAAAAATACCGGCCGGAAGTACTTCTTTCTCCGGATGTTTCTGCCGTTCGATCTCCAGTGCCGCATTCAGATAAACCGGAAGCTGCATCTGCAAACCGTGATAGAATGCTGTGATATCAAATGCTTTCCTTCCTGTTTTATAATCTGTTACCTTCACATAGACCGCATTTTCATCTTCACACGTGTCGATTCTGTCAATCTTTCCGCTTCCGAACTTAAATTCACACCCGCTCGGCACAAAATCGCCTGCCGCCATCTGCTGTGTCAGTGCCCAGACGGACCGGTTGATCAATTGCTTGATTCTGTGGATCATATACTCATTACGTGCAGATGAAAATAGAACTGTATTTCCATAATCCAGAATACTTTCTTCTACACTTTCATCAATCAGCTGCTCCCGCTTCTCTTCCGGCATTGTAACCCAGTCCAGACCTTCCTCTTCTACCTTGTGTGCAAATCGCTCCAGTGCTTGATGTGCAATATTTCCCAGATCCATTGCTTCGAACCCATATTTCTCCCGTTCTGACAAACGAAGTCCGTAATTCAGGAAATGTGCATATGCACAGGAAGCAAAACGTTCCAGTCTTGTTACGCTGACACGCTTTGGATCCAGGAAGAGTTCTTTTGCTACTCTACTTCCAAGGCTCGGCTCATCCTTCCGGTAGAAACCTGCTTCTATCATCTGCTTCAGAGTTTCCTGACTCTGTTCATCCTTTACAAACCATCTGTACAGTTCTTTCCAGGAATCATCCAGTCCATGCTCCCTCTCTCTTAAACCTTCTGCAATCTGCAAGAGTCCGCTCTTTCTCATCATCTCATGATCAAGCAGTCCCTTTCTGTCTTCCTCTACCGGAACAAGTACCGGGAACAGACGCATCAGACCCTGGATCAGATACGCTGGACGAAGTGCTTTTCCTTCCCCGGATACTTTCGCCCAGGACAGATACAGAAGTTCTGACGGTTTCGTCAGATTCATATAGAGATAAAATTTCTGAATATATAATTTCTCTTTTGGTCCGGGAGAAAGATTCATTTTCTTCTCCTGAAACTGTTTTCTGTCTCGCTCGGAAAGCAGACCTCTTGCCCCTGCATTTCCTGGAAGAAGCGTATCATTTGCTCCGACAAAAAATAATGCGCGGATATTTTTGATACGTGTTCTCTCCATATCTCCGATCACAACCTGATCCAGACTTGGAGGGATCACACCTACTTTCGCCTCTTCAAGTCCTGCATCTAAAAGTTCACAGTATTCCTTCAAAGGAATCTCTTCCTCCCCCAGAAGTTCAACGAATTTATCGAATAATTCCAGAACAATACGATAAATCTGTGCATATTCCTTCGCCAGTGCCAGTTCTCCATCTTCCTGGAATTTCTGCTCCAATTCTGCAAGCTGCTCCTGGATCTTCTCCTGAACCAGATATTCATAAACTGCAAGTGTGATATCTTTTACCGTCTTTTTTCTCTTCTTCAGAACTGTATGCAGCGGTGTCAGTTTTTCCACAAAACGCATGCGCAGATGGTTCAGTTCTTCCAGTTCTTCCTTTGTCGTCATCGGTGTCTTTCTCACCCAGACCTGATCCCATTTCTTGAATCCTTTCAGATCCAGCGCAAGACAGTAATTTTCTAGACGGTCTACTTCATCTCTTGTAAACCCACACAGGCTGGTCCGCAGATAACGAAAAACGCTTTCGTAAGTATAGTTCTGTTCTACCATCACCAGCAAGCTTCTTAAATACTCTACAAAAGAATTTAATAAAATACTTTTCTTATGATCCATAAAGACCGGGATTTCATATCGATCACATGCTTTTTCCAAAGCATCTGCATAAGTACTCAGATCCGAAGCAATCACTGCGATTTCCCGATATCTGTACCCTTCTTCTCTCACCAGACGCCGGATCTCCTCTGCCACATACTGTGCCTCTTCCTGTGGTGTATGAACTTCATGAAGAGAAATTGACCGCATCTTCTCTCCACTGTATTTTCTTCTGGAATAACGAAATAGTTCCTCTTCCAAAAACGCCATCTCCGGATTCTCTTTGAACCGATACGACGGATTCTTGCATAACCAGACCGGCTCATCAATCTCCACTCTCACTTCCTGCGCCACTTCCGTCAGTGAAGTAACCATCTGCTTACTCAACGCAAAGAGCTGATACGGATGCTTATAGACAAACGGATCTTCCCTCCGATCGATCTCAACTGTCAACATAATCTTATCGCACACTTTCAGAAGTTCCCCGATCAGCCGGTTCTGCACCGGTGTAAATCCGGTAAATCCATCCATTGCGATCACACTGTCTTTAAGCATTTTCGCTTCCGGTACAGTCTGACTCAACACATCAAGTAATTCTTCTTTTGTGATATATTTATCACGCAGATAATCCTCAAATCCTTCATATACTTTACGGATATCCTTTAACTTATAATACAGATAACTTTCCGGATTCAGTCCTTCCATGAAAAAATCAAGCTGTTCAAAATCAATTCCATACTGTGTGAATTCTGATATCACAGACTTCACTTCGCTGATATATCCCTGCTTCTTAAGATTTCCCTTAAGAACGGTCAGCTCATCTTCGTAATTTCCTGCAATCTTACGGAGCACCAGATTCTTACCCTCATCATCAAGGATCGGCTGTCTTTCCTTTCCTGTCTCTTCAAAAACACGGTGAGCCAGACGTCCAAAACTTAAGACATCAATATTCATAATACCGCCACGCGGATGTGACATACACAGGTCCTTCTGCGTCTGCATTGTAAACTGCTCCGGAACCAGAACAAGATAATTCTTCTCCGGATGACGGATTGACTCCTCAACAATCTGCTGATATAAATAATGGGACTTTCCGCTTCCGGAATTCCCGAAAATAAACTGCAATGACATGCTCTGACTCCCGCCTTTCTTCTTAATATCTAAGCAAAAGACAGGCTGTCGTTCACAGGAATGAGCCATATCTCTCAGCCTTCTCTGTGCCCGGCAGCCCGTCTGGGTTTTTCCTTTCTTCTATTATCGCAAATTTATTTCACAAGGTCAACCAGTGCTGTCTTAGGAATCGCACCAATCTGTCTTCCGCTCTCTTCACCACCTTTAAATGCGATGAAAGTCGGAATACTCATCACTCTGTATTTCTGTGCAATGTCGATATTCTCATCAATGTTGATGTGGCATACCTTTACATCACTGAGTTCTTCTGAAAGAGCTTCTACGATTGGAGCCATCATCTTACATGGTCCACACCAGTCTGCGTAAAAATCAACGAGTACCGGCTGCTGCGCCTGGATCACTTCCTGCTCAAAATTGTCTGTTGTAAGTTTTACTACTGCCATCTTTATATCCTCCTTATAAATGTTATATCTTTTATCTGTAACTGAACAGTTACCTTTTTCCTTTGTTACAACCCTAGTATAGCACATATTTTTATTTTTCTGTGATAAAATCACAAAGAAACCGACAGTTTGGATTTTTCCTCCCTGCCGGTTTCCTTCCTTACTTCTTATATCGTTTTATCTTATTGCAACCAGGTCTGCGACCCTTTATTTACGCTTCATCAATTGCCTTACCGATATCATGTCTCATGTATTTATTCTTAAAGTTTACCCACTCTGTTGCTGCATATGCATTCGCACGGGCTTCTTTCAGATCTTTTCCCTTCGCTGTCACGCCAAGAACACGTCCGCCGTTTGTCACGATCTGATCTCCGTTGAATTTTGTTCCTGCATGGAAGCAGTAATATCCTTCGTGCTTCTTGAACTCTTCCAGTCCTGTGATTGGGAAGCCTTTCTCGTAGCTTACCGGATATCCTTCGGATGCGAGTACGACACAGACTGCTGCATTGTCTTCAAACTGAAGATCAACCTGATCCAGTGTTCCGTCGATACATGCTTCCATAACTTCAAGGATATCATTCTTCATACGAGGAAGTACAACCTGAGCTTCCGGATCTCCGAAACGAGCGTTGTATTCAAGAACCTTCGGTCCGTCTTCTGTCAGCATCAATCCAAAGAAGATAACTCCCTTGAACGGACGTCCTTCTGCTGCCATTGCGTCTACCGTTGCCTGGTAAACATATTTCTCACAGAATTCTTCTACTTCTTTTGTATAGAATGGGCTTGGAGAAAATGTTCCCATACCGCCTGTATTAAGTCCTGTATCTCCGTCTCCGGCACGCTTATGATCCTGCGCACTTGTCATTGTCTTGATTGTCTTTCCATCAACAAAAGAAAGTACGGAAACCTCGCGGCCTGTCATAAATTCCTCAATGACCATCTCATTTCCGGCTGTACCAAACTTCTTGTCCAGCATGATCTCCTTCACGCCTGCTTTTGCTTCTTCCAGATCCTTACAGATCAGAACACCTTTTCCGAGTGCAAGTCCGTCTGCTTTCAAAACAATCGGAAACTTCGCTGTCTCAAGATAAGCAACTGCTGCTTTTGGATCTGTAAAGTTCTCATAAGCTGCTGTCGGAATATTATATTTCTTCATCAGGTCTTTGGAAAATGCTTTAGATCCCTCAAGAATCGCTGCATTCTTCTTCGGTCCAAATGTGCGGATTCCTGCTTCTTCAAGAACATCTACAAGACCGCCTACCAGCGGATCATCCATTCCTACGATACAAAGATCAATCGCATTCTCTTTTGCGAAATCTCTTAATTTATCAAATTCCATAGCGCCGATCGGTACACACTGCGCATACTCAGCGATTCCGGCATTTCCCGGAGCACAAAAGATTTTGTCTGCTCTTGGGCTCTTTGCCACGCTTGCTGCGATTGCATGCTCTCTTCCGCCGCTTCCTACGATCAATACGTTCATAGTCTCTGCCTCCTTACTCGGTAACGATTGTACGATGTCCTTCTACTTCGACCTTTCCGTTCGCGATCAGATCGATTGCATGTGGAAGGATCTTCCATTCAGCCTGTTCCATCACTCTGCGCTGAAGCACTTCCGGGGTATCTCCATTGTGTACTTCTACAGCCTTCTGCAAGATGATCGGGCCTGTATCAGTTCCTTCATCTACGAAATGTACTGTTGCACCAACTACTTTCACACCGCGCTCCAAAGCTGCCTCGTGTACTTTCAAACCATAATAACCTGTTCCACAGAAAGATGGAATCAGAGATGGATGAATGTTGATGATCCGGTTCTTATACTTCTTGATCATCTCCGGCGGGATTACCACAAGATAACCTGCCAGCACGATCAGATCCGGCTCATATGCATCTACAGCCTTTAAAAGTTCCTGATTGAACACTTCTCTTGACTCGTAGTCCTTCGGAGAAATGCATTTCGCATCGATTCCATTTTCTTTGGCACGTGTCAGTGCATAGGCATTCTTATTATTGCTGATCACGCCCACAAGTTCTGTGTTCGTGATCATTCCATTCTTTACGCTGTCGATGATTGCCTGAAGGTTTGTTCCGCCTCCTGACACCATACTTAAGACTCTTAACATAAAGTCACTCCCTTTTCGCCAGCCTCAATCTTGCCGACTACATATGGCTGATCTCCTGCTTCACGAATTGCATCCATTGTCTTATCAACGTCTGCCGGATCAACAGCGAGAACCATTCCAAGTCCCATGTTAAATGTGTTGTACATCATCTGCTCTTCGATTTCGCCCTCTTTTGCAAGTTTTGCAAAGATTGGTGGAATCGGGTAGCTGTCTTTTTCTACAACCGCATGGGTTCCTTCTTTGAGCATACGCGGAATGTTCTCATAGAATCCGCCGCCTGTGATATGGCTGCATGCTTTTACTGTAACACCTGCATTTTTGATGCTTTTAAGTGCTTTTACATAGATTCTTGTCGGAGCAAGAAGTGCCTCTCCAAGAGTAGTTCCAAGATCATCATAATAAGTATCTAAAGATTCTTTTGTAATATCAAATACTTTTCTTACAAGTGAAAATCCGTTGCTGTGAACACCTGTAGAAGCCATTCCGATCAGAACATCTCCGGCTGCAAGATTCTCTCCTGTGATCATCTCTTTCTTATCGCAAACACCAACTGCGAATCCTGCAAGATCATATTCATCTTCCGGCATAAGTCCCGGATGCTCTGCTGTCTCTCCACCGATCAGAGCTGCATCGGACTGCTTACATCCTTCTGCAACACCTTTTACGATTGCAGCGATCTTCTCCGGATAATTCTTTCCACATGCAATGTAATCCAGGAAGAACAGCGGCTCTCCACCTGCACATGCGATATCGTTCACGCACATAGCAACAGCATCGATTCCGATTGTGTCATGCTTATCCATTACCATAGCAAGTTTTACCTTTGTTCCGCATCCATCTGTACCGGAAAGAAGAACAGGCTCTTCCATCTCTTTGATCTTCGCAAGAGAGAAAGCTCCTGAGAATCCGCCAAGTCCTCCGAGAACTTCTGCGCGCATTGTCTCTTTTACATATTCTTTCATTAATTCCACTGATTTGTAACCGGCTTCAATATCTACACCTGATGTCTTGTAATCCATCGTAAATCTCCTTTTCTTTCGAATCGTAATATTTATTTATTGTTGAGATATTCCTCATAACCAACTTCTGCAAGTCTGTCTGCTTTTGCCTGTACCGTATCTTTCATCTCTGCAGAATAAGCTTTCAGTTTCTCTAAAAGCTCCGGATCTGACATTGCAAGCATCTTTGCTGCAAGAATTGCCGCATTCATACCGCCGTCGATTGCAACTGTAGCAACCGGGATTCCAGGTGGCATCTGAACGATTGAATAAAGTGCGTCCATACCCTCCAGATTCTTTCCTGACATTGGGATACCAATTACCGGCATTGGGAAAAGTGCTGCGCACATTCCCGGCAGATGTGCTGCCATACCTGCTCCTGCAATAATTACTTTGATTCCCTTTCCTTCAGCTGCCTTTGCCCAGTCAAAGAAGACATCCGGCATACGGTGTGCTGAAATGATCGTCATCTCATAATCGATTCCAAACTTCTCCAGTGTGGCTGCTGCCTTACTCATCACCTTCAGATCTGAGTCGCTGCCCATGACAATTCCTACTTTTGGCATATCATTTCCTCCTCAGTGGTATACTGTTTTCCTTCCCTTGGAAAACTTTGTTTATTTATTATCCATACTTATGAAAGATTCCATTTAATCATCTATTAACTATCCTATTACCTATAGGATTTCCTTAAAACCCCGCTTCATCCAAAGGCTCATTAAGTACCTCTGTTCCCGGCAATACGAATCTTCCGTCCTCTAATAGTATAATGTCTTTTCCCTCGTTTGTCACTACACTTATTTCTTCTAACTCTTTATAAGGCACGGTTATATCTGTATGACAGTTAAAGTATGCTTTTGATACATCTTCCTTACGAAGAAGAGAACAGGAATTATCTTTCGCCACAATTTCCTTTCCATTCGGATTGTAGACTCTGATTTCCTCGCTCCAGGAATAACATGTATCTCCTACTGCAAAATGCGGTCCTGTCTTCTCTGCGATCAGAATCGGCATCTTATCTTCTATATTAAATTTCTTTGCTGCCACATATGCAGTCGTATTTGTTCCAATTGCGAACTCACCAAGCGGAAGAGTCTCATGATTCTTCAACACATTATCGTAAATGTATTTCTTATTCTGTGCTTCATCCTCAAAGTTCGTACATGTATAGTCGGTGATCTTTCCATCCTGAAATGTCAGCTTCAGATTCTCATACTGAAGTCCGTCCAGATATACCTTGCTTACATGAAGTATGCCATTCGTCCCTTCCAGAACCGGTGATGTAAAAACTTCTCCCACTGGGATGTTAACATCTGCCACGCAGTTTTCAAAAATCGTCTCCTTCTTTGGATCTTTCAATTTATAAAGCTGCACCCGAAGATCTGTATGGTTACCGTTGTTTCCAAGAATGTGCACACTTGTTCCCTGATCTAATGCATCAATAATGGTCTGTTGAACCTTCTCATAAACTTTTGCATCTAATGTATTGATCTTGATAATCTCATCAAAAATCTCTTCGTACTGATCTCCAATCTCCGGAACAGGATACGCTACGATTGTGAAACTTCTCTCGTCTCCCGGAATATAGCTATTTACAATCTGACTGGATTTACTGTCATATTCAAGCGAGATTTCCTTCTGCTTATCATTAAGTTTTACCGCCTCTGATTTTGACACTGGTGTAAATGGCTCCTCGCCAAATGTCTCCATGCATGCCGGACCTGCATGACGTCTTGCCAGGTCTTTATACTGTTCGTAAGTTGTGCGCATGACTTCCAGCTTCCGTTCCATGAACTGACGATCTAAGATCAGTGCCTGATCGTCCTTGTGGTCATACTCGTACTGCTTATTTGCAATACCTCCGTAATATCCGATTTTCAAATGTTGCCTCTTTGTAAGGACACTGACACCGGCACGGTAAATCGTCGGCTTTAGTCCCATT
>OMCD01000896.1_pt1 | contig 20004 bp, 16 predicted proteins | sample 1674171 | NCBI WGS metagenome assembly OMCD01 (sample SAMEA103958149, study PRJEB25191) | human gut metagenome | biome: human-associated habitat [ENVO:00009003]; feature: intestine environment [ENVO:2100002]; material: feces | place: Germany | collected 2013/2015
CTGTGGTAGCTGCTGTTAATGGCAAGGTTTATTCTATAGAGCAGAATGCGCAGACGGGTACTACACTGACAATGGAACTTGGAAATGGATATCAGGCTGTTTATGGACAGCTTACAGATCTGACAGTGTCAGAAGGAGATACAATTAAAAAGGGAACGACGATAGGATATATTGCACAGCCTACAAAATATTACAGCACAGAAGGAACCAATCTTTATTTTGCAATGAAAAAGGATGGAGAACCAATAGATCCGATTGAATATCTTCCATAATGAAATAGAAGAAAAAAACAGGGCTGCCGTAGATCGGCAGCCCTTAATTTGGTATAGGGCCGAGACAGTAACGTATAAACAGTACTTTGATATTTGCAACAGAAATGATATGTGTAGTATAATACAAAATATGTAGTGATTCAGCAGTTAACAATTCGTGGATATCAGGTTAGGGGCACACTAGCATCATAAAATACTGCTGGTTATAAAAATACTTTCGGAAATTATACAGACAGCATGAAAGAGGAGCTTTTTATATGAATATTAATGAGATTGCCAAACTGGCAGGGGTCTCCAGAGCTACCGTATCCAGGTATCTGAACAATGGTTATGTCAGTGATGAAAAATAAAAAAGCAGGTTATATCGTAACAGGTCAGTGGGCAAAGAAAGCATATCAGGAAGCATCCATTTACGGTGAGGCAATCAAACTTGCATCTTCCGAGGATAAGACATTTTCTTACATACCGGACTGCTCCGATCTTGATATTCCGGATGATCTTGATTATGTATATATTTGTGAGAACAACACAATTTATGGAACCAAATACAAAAAACTCCCGAATACAAAAGGACATACATTAGTAGCTGATGTATCTTCCTGCTTCTTATCAGAGCCTGTAGATGTTACCAAATATGGTGTGATCTATGGCGGTGTTCAGAAGAATGTCGGACCTGCCGGTGTTGTTATCGTAATTATCCGTGAGGATCTGATCACAGAGGATACCTTACCGGGAACACCTACCATGTTAAAATACAAAACACATGCAGATGCAGATTCTCTTTACAATACACCGCCATGCTACGGCATTTATATCTGCGGAAAAGTATTCAAATGGTTAAAGAAGATGGGCGGACTTTCTGTCATGAAAGAGCGCAATGAAGAAAAAGCAAAAATCCTTTACGATTTCTTAGATCAGAGCAAATTATTCAAAGGAACTGTTGTACCGGAGGACCGTTCCCTGATGAACGTTCCATTCGTAACCGGAGATGCCGATCTGGATGCAAAATTCGTAAAAGAAGCAACCGAAGCCGGATTTGTAAACTTAAAAGGACATCGTACTGTTGGCGGTATGAGAGCATCTATCTACAATGCGATGCCAAAAGAGGGCGTTGAAAAATTAGTAGAGTTCATGAAGAAGTTTGAGGAGGAGAATGCATAATGTTTAAGTATAACTGCTTAAATCCGATCGCATCAGTCGGTCTGGATCTGTTTTCAGATCAGTATGAGAAAGTAGATGAATTAAAAGATGCACAGGCTGCTTTAGTCAGAAGTGCTGCAATGAATGATTTGGAACTGCCGGATACTTTAGAGGCAGTTGCAAGAGCAGGAGCCGGAGTTAACAATATTCCACTTGATAAATGTGCAGAAAAGGGTATCGTCGTATTCAATACACCTGGTGCAAATGCCAATGGTGTAAAAGAGCTTGTATTCGCAGGTATGCTTTACGCATCCCGTGATATCGTAGGCGGTATCGAATGGTGTTTAGAGAACCAGAACGATGAAAATATCGCAAAGACAGCTGAGAAGCAGAAAAAGAACTTTGCAGGAACCGAAATTTCCGGAAAGAAATTAGGTGTCATCGGTCTTGGTGCGATCGGTGTGTTAGTTGCCAATGCAGCAATCCATATGGGAATGGAAGTATATGGATATGATCCGTATATCTCTGTTGCAGCAGCATGGAACTTATCAAGAAGTGTTAAGCACATCAGCAACGTAGAAGATATCTACCGTGAGTGTGACTACATCACGATCCATGTGCCGCTTCTGGATTCTACGAAAAAAATGATCAGTGCAGACGCAATTGCTATGATGAAACCAACTGCGATCGTATTAAATTTTGCAAGAGATCTGCTTGTGGATGAAGAAGCAATGGTGGATGCACTTGCAGCAGGAAAAGTACACAAATATGTATCTGATTTCCCGAACACAACGACTGTTGGTGCAAAGGGCTGTATCGTAACACCTCACCTTGGAGCTTCCACAGCAGAGTCAGAAGATAACTGTGCGATTATGGCAGTGCGTGAGATCCGTGATTACTTAGAAAATGGTAATATTGTCCATTCTGTAAATTTCCCGGACTGCAGCATGGGAGCATGCACAACTGTAGGACGTATCGGAATCTTACACCGCAATGTCAAAGGTATGTTAAGTTTATATACAACGATCCTTGGCGATGCTGGTATCAACATTGATGGGATGGCAAACAAATCAAAAGGTGATTATGCATATGCACTTTTGGATCTGGATACTTCCGTTCCGGATGACGTACTTGAAAAATTAAAAAATACAGAAGGTGTCTTAAAGGTTCGCAAGATCTGCTAGAAAAAACAGCAGTGATATATGACAATAGAGTGTTCATAAAACGAAGATTTTATTGTTACCTGGGATCGGCACAGGAGAGAGTTATAAGAAAAATGGTAACTATCGCATAAGAAAAAATGAGGTGCAGCAAAAATGGCAGATATCAGACCGTTTATGAGCATCAGACCAGAAAAAGGGAAGGCAGCTAAAATCGCTGCCCTCCCTTATGATGTTTATAACAGAAAAGAAGCAACTGAGGAAGTGGAAAAGAACCCGGAGTCTTTTTTAAAGATCGACCGTGCGGAAACGGGTTATCCGCTTTCCGTGGATATGTATGACGACAGAGTGTACGAAAGGGCACACGATCTGTTGTGGGGGATGGTAGAGGATGGTTCTTTTATCAGGGATCAGAAGAACTGCTACTATATTTACGAACTTACGATGAATGGACGCGTGCAGACAGGTATTACCGCATGTGCGTCGATCGACGACTATTTAAACGGTGTTATCAAAAAACATGAGAACACCAGAGCGGAAAAAGAGGCAGACCGTATCCATCATGTAGACGTCTGCAATGCGCAGACAGGACCGATTTTTTTGGCATACCGGTCAGATCCGGTGATCAACGGAATCGTAGCACAGGTCAAAGAGGGAGAGCCGGAGTATGATTTTATATCGGAGGACGGGATCAGACACCGCGTGTTTGTGATCGATGACGACGAAAAAATAGCTGCGGTCTCACAGGCATTTGAAAATATGGCAGATATCTATATCGCAGATGGTCATCACCGTGCGGCTTCCGCAGTAAAAGTCGGTTTGAAACGAAGAGAAGAACATCCGGACTATGATGGAACGGAAGAATTTAATTATTTCCTGTCCGTGTTATTCCCGGATGACCAGCTTATGATCATGGATTATAACCGTGTGGTCAAGGATTTAAACGGATACTCTTTCCAGAGTTTTTACAAGGAAATGAAAAAACGCTTTGACGTGACGGAGATCACAGATCAGGAAGAAAAGAGACCGCAGGAAAAAGGCAGCTTTACCATGTACATGGAAGGACACTGGTTCTTGTGTAAGATCAGAGAGGAAGACCTTGCGGCAGTGGCGGATGATCCGGTCAAAAGTCTGGATGTCTCACTGTTACATGACCTTTTACTCCATCCGGTACTCGGCATCGGAGATCCGAAAACAGATGGAAGAATCGACTTTGTAGGAGGAATCCGCGGCATGGACGAACTGGTCAGACGCTGTGAGGAAGACTGTTCCGTTGCATTTGCCATGTATCCGACCTCGATCACAGAGCTCTTCTCCGTCGCAGATGCCGGAAAACTCATGCCTCCAAAATCTACCTGGTTTGAGCCGAAGCTCCGCAGCGGTCTGTTCATTCATTCTTTAGAATAAGGAAATTCCTTAGAGCAGGACAAAATGAGAAATGGAATTTTGAAAACTTATAAAGAACTGAGGAAGTTGTGAATCTGTGTCAGGTTCACAACATTCATAGCCTAAAGATGATTTTTTTAAAATTCAAATTCGAATAAAAACGAAGGGAGCCATATATGCTGGCAGAAAATGTAGAAGGAATCGCAAATGCAACTGAGACCGTCGAAATGTTAAACCAGGCGCAGGAAAACTTACAGGAGGTTGCGAAGAACCCTGGAATCGTAGGCACATGGCTGCAGGGTCTGATCCCGGATCTTTTGAATTTTGCATTTCAGGTTGTAGTTTCGATTATCATTTATATTGTCGGAAGCAAGATCATTAACCTGATCTTAAAAATGTTCCGCAAATCCATGGAACGCAGAGATGTCGATACCGGTGTCAGACAGTTTGTACTGCCATTGATCAAATACGCACTATATCTGGTACTGATCTTTATTATCATGGGACTGTTTGGAATTGCAACCACCTCGGCAGTGGCAGTGCTTGGTTCTGCTGGTGTGGCAGTCGGTCTGGCATTACAGGGCAGCCTTTCAAATTTTGCGGGTGGTGTGCTGATCTTATTGTTAAAACCTTTCCGTGTCGGAGATTACATTATAGAACATTCCGGCGGGAAAGAGGGTACGGTAACAGAGATCTCCATTTTCTATACGAAACTGCTCACCATTGACAACAAAGTGGTCATGGTACCAAACGGTACACTCTCTAACAGCAGCATCACGAATGTTTCCACCATGGAGAAACGCCGTGTGGATCTGGTAGTAGGCATTGCATATGAAGCAGATATCAGAACTGCAAAAGAAGTGTTGTATTCTGTTGCAGAAGCGGAGGAGGCAAGACTGCCGGAAGAAGAGATTCTTGTATTTGTGGATGAACTCGGAGATTCTTCCGTAAACATGGGTGTGCGTATCTGGGTAAAAACAGAGGACTACTGGTCTGCAAGGTGGCGCCTGACCGAAAATATCAAGTATGCGTTTGACAGTCACAATATTTCCATCCCATATCCTCAGATGGATGTGCAGATCAAACAGTAAATGACATTGATACCTCAAACGTGACGGATATGAGTGGTATGTTTACAGGCTGCGGAACCAGTAAAGTTACCATGAAACAGTCATAACGCTCTTATGTGCAAAATTAACAAAGATTTCTAAAAAATGTTGACAAAATAAGTGAGATATGCTAATTTTGATTTGTTAGGCAAAACAGATGACAAAGAGGATTCTGTTGAATGGTTATTTTATGTATTTAGGAGGTTTTTAAAGAGTTATGCAGCAGGGAACTGTAAAATGGTTTAATGCCAAAAAAGGTTATGGATTTATTTCGGACGAGCAGGGAAATGACGTATTCGTACATTTTTCCGCATTGAACATGGATGGATTTAAAGAGTTAAAAGACGGTGAACGTGTTGAGTTCGAGGTTACCGAAGGAGAAAAAGGTCCTCAGGCTGCCAATGTAAGCCGTATCGCATAACAGCAGATGATTCCATAAGTACCAAAAAGGGAGTGTAAATATTACATTCCCTTTTTAAGTTGTATAAAATGTGATATAATAAGACTGCCGAGCGAAGCGAGTGTAGATCACGATCATGTGCTGCTTTTGCGCATGATATAATGAGCGCAAGTGAGTCAACATGCTTGCTTGATTGACGAACGGCGAATTGGATTATGTGCTGTTTTTTGCACATAATATACTAGACATAAGATCATATTTTGGAGGATGATGATGAAACTGACTGATTTGGAAGCATACGAGATTTTAGAACAGTGCCCTTTGCGTGATTTGAAATCCGAAGGGTTTATTTTGCGCCATAAAAAAAGCGGTGCAAGAGTTGCGGTAATTTCAAATGATGATGATAACAAGGTATTTTATATCGGGTTCCGTACGCCGGCAGAGGATTCTACAGGTGTACCACATATCATAGAACACACAGTATTGTGCGGTTCGGATAAATACCCGGTCAAGGATCCGTTTGTGGAACTGGTCAAGGGATCCTTAAATACATTTTTAAATGCGATCACTTATCCGGAGAAAACGATTTATCCGGTGGCAAGCTGCAACGATACGGATTTTCAGAATCTGATGAGTGTTTATATGGATGCGGTATTCCATCCGAATATTTATAAACATCAGGAGATTTTTAAACAGGAAGGCTGGCATTATGAGCTTGAGAGCGAAGATGCGCCGATTACGATCAACGGTGTTGTATATAATGAAATGAAAGGTGCTTTTTCGTCTGCAGATGATGTGCTGCAGCGGGAAATTTTAAATTCCCTGTTTCCGGATAACACTTACAGTAACGAGTCCGGCGGAGATCCGGAACGTATCCCGGATCTGACCTATGAGGATTACCTTGATTTTCACCGCAGATATTACCATCCGTGCAATTCCTATATTTACCTGTATGGAAATATGGATGTGGCAGAAAAACTCCGCTGGATGGATGAGGAATATTTAAGCCATTATGAGGAAATTGAACTTGACTCTACAGTAAAGGCACAGAAGCCATTTGAAAAACCAGTGGAGATCACGAAGAAATACCCAATCTCTTCCGCAGAACCGGAGGAAGATAATACCTATCTTTCTTATAATCTGGTTGTGGGGGACATTTTAGATAGAAAACTTTATCTGGCATTTGATGTGCTTGACTATGCATTGCTCGGTGCACCGGGGGCTCCGTTAAAACAGGCACTGATCGACGCGGGCATCGGAAAAGATATCGTTGGCGGTTATGACAGCAGTACCATGCAGCCGGTATTTTCCATCATTGCAAAAAATGCGAACAGTGCAGATAAAGAGAAGTTTCTTGCGACGATACAGGATGTGTTAAACCGTCAGGTAAAAGACGGCGTGGATAAGAAAGCACTGCTTGCCGGGATCAGTGCGTCAGAGTTCCGCTATCGTGAAGCGGATTTCGGACAATTCCCGAAGGGACTTTTATACGGCATCCAGTGTTTGGACAGCTGGCTTTACGATGACATGCAGCCATTTATGCATGTGGAGGCATTAGATACTTACTGTTTCCTGCGGGAGCAGGTTGAGACCGGATATTTTGAAACATTGATTGAAAAATACCTGCTTCAAAATCCGCATGCGTCGGTGGTTGTGATTGAGCCGGAGAGAGGTCTTAATGCAAAAAGAGAAGAGACACTGGCAGAGAAACTTGCTGCATATAAAGACAGCCTGAGTAAAGAGGAGATCAAGCAGCTTATCGCAGACACGAAACATTTAAAACAGTATCAGGAAGAGCCTTCACCAAAGGAAGATTTGGCAAAAATTCCGATGTTAAAACGTGAGGATATGAAACGTGAGGCGGCACCGCTTTACAATACGATGAAAAAATGCGGTAACACGACGGTCGTACACCATGAGATGTTTTCAAATGGTATTGATTATCTGCGCATCCTCTTTGATATCCGTGATATGGAGATCAAAGATCTGCCGTATGTTGGAATTTTAAAATATATCCTTGGCTATATGGATACAGAGCGGTACGGATTTTCAGAACTGGCAAATGAGATCAACATCCACACCGGTGGAATATCCGCAAGCTGTGGTGTTTATCCGCATGTGAAGAAGCCGGAGGATATGCAGTTTATGTTTGAACTGCGTGTAAAAACGCTTGCATCGGAGCTGCCCCAGGCGATGGATCTTTTGCGTGAGATCATAATGACGACAAAGATTTCTGATGAAAAGCGCCTGCGTGAGATCATTGCGCAGCTTCGTTCAAGGGTGGAGGCGGCATTTGACGGTTCCGGACATTCGGTGGCATCCATGCGTGCGCTGTCTTATTTCTCAAGAGCGGCATATTATCAGGAGGCAACCGCAGGCATTTCCTTCTATGAGCTGATCGCTGATTTAGATGAACATTTTAATGAGAAAAAAGATGCACTGATCGCACAGCTTGAGAAAATGGTACAGACGATATTTGTACCGGAGCGCATGATCGTCAGTGTTGTCTGCGAAGAGGCAGATTATCAGGCGGTAGAAGCACAGATCGCTTTCCTGTTAAAAAATCTGTATCCGTCGGAGAAAATCGTGAAAGAGCGGAGTCTGCCAGAGCTTCATTTAGAAAAGAAAAATGAGGGATTTATGGATGCCTCCCAGGTGCAGTATGTGGCGAGAGCTGGTAACTATGTGCGCCACGGATTTTCGTATCACGGTGCATTGCGCATTTTAAAAGTCATTATGGGATATGATTATCTCTGGATCAATGTCCGTGTCAAGGGCGGAGCCTATGGATGTATGAACAGCTATATGCGGAATGGAGATACTTATTTTGTTTCCTACCGTGATCCGAACTTAAAGAAAACGGATGAGATCTATGACGGTATCCCGCAGTATCTTGCCGATTTTAAGGCGGACGAGCGTGAGATGACAAAATACATCATTGGTACGATCAGTGATATGGATACGCCGATGAATCCGAGTGCGAAGGGAGCACGTTCCATGACCGCATATTTACAGGGACTGGATTTTGCGGATATCCAGAAAGAGCGCGATCAGGTGATCGGTGCAACAGATGAGGATATCCGTGGCTTAAAGGATCTGATCGCATCCGTGCTGGAAGAAAAAAATCTCTGTGTCATCGGAAACGAAGATAACTTAAAGAGTCAGAGCGACATGTTTATGCAGCTGAAAAATTTATATGAATAATTTGGGAATGGAGTACGAATGAAAGAAAATTTTAAATCGGGATTTGTCACAATTATCGGCAGACCAAACGTTGGAAAATCAACTTTAATGAATCATCTGATTGGTCAGAAGATCGCAATCACATCCAATAAACCGCAGACCACCAGAAACCGTATCCAGACTGTCTATACGGATATGGAACGCGGACAGATCGTATTTTTGGACACGCCGGGAATCCATAAGGCAAAAAACAAGCTGGGTGAATATATGGTCAACACTGCAGAACACACTTTAAATGAAGTGGATGTGATCCTCTGGTTAGTAGAGCCGTCGAACTTTATCGGAGCAGGGGAACAGCATATCATCGAGCAGTTAAAAAAGACAAAAACACCTGTGATTCTTGTCATCAATAAGGTGGATACGGTCAGCCGTGACAAGATACTGGAATTTATCGATACTTACCGCAAAGTATATGATTTTGCCGAGATCGTTCCGGCGTCCGCCCTGCGCGCACAGAATCTCGATACCGTACTTGACATGATCTTTAAATATCTGCCGTACGGACCGCAGTTTTATGATGAGGACACAATCACAGACCAGCCGGAGCGCGCGATCGTTGCGGAGATCATCCGTGAAAAGGCACTTCATGCATTGGATGATGAGATCCCGCACGGAATCGCTGTCTGCATTGACCGCATGAAACAGCGGAAAGGACAGAACATCATGGACATTGAGGCGACAATCGTCTGCGAGAGGGATTCCCATAAGGGCATCGTGATTGGAAAAGGCGGGGCAATGTTAAAAAAGATCGGTTCAAACGCACGTTATGAGATCGAACGACTGTTAGAGGAACAGGTCAATTTAAAACTTTGGGTAAAAGTTAAAAAAGACTGGCGTGACAGCGATTCCATGATGAAGAATTTTGGTTATAACAAGGATGAGATCTAAACTTACCATTTTTTTGCTGGTATAAGCGAAGCTGTCTGCGGAAATCCTAACATTATCAAGTGATGGATGATGGGAGGATGAGACCATGGATGAAGCCTGGAACAATTTTATGATAACAGGAAGAGTAACTGATTATTTAAAATACAAAGAGTCGCACGAAGGCAGCTTTGATACCACAGGGAGAGGATGGGAGAACAGACCGGATGGGACAGAATATCGTAGTGACCGGGATGGTCTTAAAGGTAATGCCGATTGGCGATTATGACAGAAGAATCACGCTGCTGACAAAGGAACGGGGCAAGATCACCGCATTTGCAAAGGGTGCAAGAAGACCAAACAGTGCACTTGTTGCTGCGGCAACCCCGTTTTCCTTTGGAGAATTTGAAATGTTTGAGGGAAGAAGTTCCTACACCGTAGTCAGGGCGTCCATTCAGAACTATTTCAGGGAAGTTCAGGAAGAACTTGAAGCTACATATTATGGGTGTTATTTTCTGGAATTTGCCGATTATTACTGTCAGGAAAACAATGATGAACGGGAAATGTTAAAGCTGCTTTATCAGTCACTCAGGGCATTGACGAGCGCTGCCTATGATAAGAGGCTGGTCCGCTTTATTTTTGAACTGAAGGCGATGGCTGTCAACGGCGAGGCGCCAAACGTTTTTTCCTGTGTCAGATGTGGGGAAAAAGAAAATTTGCGCTGGTTTGTGACAAGGCGTGGCGGATGTATCTGTGAAACGTGTGAAAAAAAGGATCCGTCACCGGAGGAATCCGGCAGGTTTTTACTGGAAGAGTCGACGCTTTACACAATGCAGTACATCATTTCGGCAAGGGTGGAAAAACTGTATACTTTTTCCGTCAGTGACAGTGTGTTAAGACAGCTGCTGGCGATCATGAAAAGTTACCGTGCAGTTTATCTGGATCATTCGTTTCAGACGCTGAAAATGTTGGAGGGACTATTTACTGGTTGAAATCGGGAATGGGAAATAGTATAATGTAAAACATTGGATATGTAAGACGAATGGAGAATTATAAAAATGAGAAAAGCATGTATGGCAGGTATCAGCGTACTGATTGGCATTTCGATGCTGGCTGGATGTGGAAAATCTCTGGATGCGGATACGGATACGGTGTATGTACAGAAAAACGGAACCGTGCTTTCGGTGGATGTTGAAACGTTAGACAAAGATTATTATGATGAAACGGAGTTAAAGGATTATGTGACGGATGCCGTTTCCACATATACCGGGGAGCATGGAAAGAGTGCGGTCAAACTGGAAAATCTGTCTGTGAAGGACGGTACGGCAACACTTAAGATGAAGTATAAGACGCCGGAAGATTACACAGGATTTAATGGCATTGAACTCTATGAGGGAAAAGTTGTTAAGGCACTCGCAGCAGGATATGATTTCAAGACAGATTTTGTCAGTGTGGAAGATGGAAAGGTGACAGGAACCGCCACAAAGGAGGAAATTTACTCCGGAGAAGATTTAAAAGTAGTCATCATCAAGGCAAACAGAGATGTGAAAGTAGACGGTACAATCTGCTATGTTTCAAGTGAGAATGTAAAACTGACCGGAACAGACAGTGTGTCCATCCGGGATGGTTACAGTTTAAACAATGGCAGTACAGCCGATGAGAGTGATTCAGATGAAAATATCGCTGATGGAACAGAGAGTATTGGCGGGTCAACAGAGGTGTCTGACACAGACGTCAATGACGATACAACTTATGTAAAAGATGATGGGGCATTTGAAACAGATGTCTACACATACATTATTTATAAGTAAGCATACAAAAGAGGCAGTTTACTGCCATTTTATAGAAAGGTGAGGAATTATTTATGGAAAAATCAATGGACAAAATTGTAGCACTGGCAAAATCAAGAGGATTCGTTTATCCGGGATCTGAGATTTACGGCGGTCTTGCAAATACATGGGATTATGGTAATCTCGGCGTTGAGTTAAAGAACAATGTAAAAAGAGCATGGTGGCAGAAATTTATTCAGGAGAACCCATACAATGTTGGTGTGGACTGTGCGATCTTAATGAACCCGCAGACATGGGTTGCATCCGGACATCTTGGAGGATTTTCTGATCCTTTAATGGATTGTAAAGAATGTCACGAGCGTTTCCGTGCAGACAAGATCATCGAGGATTTTGCGGAAGAGAAAAAAATTGAGTTAAAGAGTTCCGTAGACGGCTGGACACAGGAAGAGATGCGTGATTTCATCGAAGAAAATCAGGTTCCATGTCCGACCTGCGGCAAACATAACTTTACAGATATCCGTCAGTTTAACCTGATGTTTAAGACATTCCAGGGTGTTACTGAAGATGCAAAAAATACCGTATACTTAAGACCGGAGACAGCACAGGGTATTTTCGTTAACTTTAAAAATGTACAGAGAACATCCCGCAAAAAGATCCCGTTCGGTATCGGACAGGTCGGAAAATCTTTCCGTAACGAGATCACACCGGGTAACTTTACATTCCGTACCAGAGAGTTTGAGCAGATGGAGCTTGAGTTTTTCTGTGAGCCTGGCACTGATTTAGAGTGGTTCCAGTACTGGAGAGGCTTCTGTCGTGACTGGCTGATCTCCCTTGGAATCAAAGAGGATGAGATGCGTCTGCGTGACCATGATCCGGCTGAACTTGCATTTTACAGCAAGGGAACAACCGATATCGAGTTCTTATTCCCGTTCGGATGGGGCGAGCTCTGGGGTATCGCTGACAGAACTGATTATGACCTTGGACGCCATCAGGAGACTTCCGGTCAGGATCTTACTTATTTTGATGATGAGAAGAATGAAAGATATCTTCCGTATGTCATCGAGCCTTCACTCGGTGCAGACCGTGTTGTTTTAGCATTCTTATGTGCTGCTTACGATGAGGAGAATATCGGAACCGAAGAAAAACCGGATATGAGAACAGTTCTTCATTTCCACCCGGCTTTAGCTCCGGTTAAGATCGGTGTGCTTCCATTATCCAAGAAGTTAAATGAAGGCGCAGAAAAGGTATTTGCACAGCTTTCACACAAATACAACTGTGAATTTGATGACAGAGGAAATATCGGAAAACGTTACAGAAGACAGGATGAGATCGGTACTCCGTTCTGCGTAACTTACGATTTCGAATCTGAAAATGACGGTGCGGTAACGGTTCGTGACCGTGATACCATGGAGCAGGAGCGTATTAAGATCGAGGATCTGGATGCTTATTTCGCAGAGAAGTTTAATTGGTAGGAGTGCTGAATGTCGCATAAGATAAACAAAATATGGAATAAAATCTCTTATGAAACAATCATTTTTGGTGTAATTATGATTCGTTTTTTATCCACCCGTGCATTGGATCTTAACACATGGGCAACTGCATGGGATGCAATGGATTATTCCATGGGAAACGGTTCAAGGCTTCTGATTGGAAGTATATACAGGTTGTTTTATGGGGAATATTTAGATATTACCGTGGCGTATAAATATGTAGGAATTGGCATCATGTTGACGATTCTGGTTTTGGCGGTTGTGTTAGGACAACTGATACGAAGATCACTCGCTGCAGATTACGCACATAAGGATGTTATATATGGAGTAGTAACAGCATATGTGATAGCCCCGTTTTCAATCGCATATGTGTGGAATGAAGATAATCTGGGAAGATTTGATGTTTACATGCTTTTGGTCGCATTGCTGACAGTACTGGCAGCCTTGTGTATAAAAAATTATGTGGCAAAAGCGATACTTATCACTGTTTTGGGGGTAACAGGTCTTGCAATTCATCAGGGATATGCTTTTTTATACTATCCCTTGACATTTACAGTACTTTGTTATGATGCATTTGCGGAGAATCGTTTACATAAGAAAAGATTTGTGGGTGTGGTAATTTCGGGTGCAATAGAAGTTGCGGCAGCGATTTACTTTCAGTTTTTTACTAAAATCAATTTTGACAGTGTAGAAGAGACAGTTTCATTTATTAAGTCCCGTACTAATTTGGAGGTATCGGATTTTGCGATTCAGCTTGAGTATTTTGGAAGTATGAAATATCAGCTTGACGAGGTGACATCCGTATTTTTTCACGGAAATGAAGATCCAATCCGCCATCTATTGCTGATATTGTTGTTGATGTCGCCATTGCTTATTTTATATCTGATGGTTTGGAAAGATGTATTTTTTGATTTGAGACAGAAAAAAGTAAAATTGATCCAGTCACCATATTTGTATGCTGCTCTGGTAAATATTTGTTTTATACCAATGTTCGTGATTCATGTGGACTGGGGAAGACATCTGGCACCATTGATGGCAATGCCAACATTTGTATTTTTATTTTTGCTTGCTCAAAAAGATAAATCAATAATTTATGCATTTGGAAAAATGCAGGAGCGTGTGAAGAGCCATCCATGGTACTTTGTTTTGACACTGGTGTGGATCGCAGGTTTTGATAGTTTTGGCGCGCGTAATTTTCAGTGGCAGACTGACAGGTTATACAATTTTTTGAAATATGGATTTCATATGTAAGAGAAAGGGGGGACTAAAGACGAGGGGCTTTGGTCCCTTTGTATGTGAGGATTAAAAAATGAGATTCCTAAGGAATAAAGAGGAAAATGTCAGTAAAAAAGTCTGGTTCTTTCTGGCATATACCGTTTGTTTTGCAATCATTGCGGGGGCAGTGTTCTCCGTATTTATCATAAATAAAAAGAGTTTTATATGGGTTCCGGACGGTTTGCAGCAGCATTTCAATGCGCTGCTTTATTACCGTTCCTGGCTGTTATCGATCCTGGATACGCTGGTCACGGAACATAAGGTCTCAGTCCCTCTCTGGGATATGCAGATTGGACTTGGATCAGATGTATTGACGACACTTCATTATTATGTCATTGGCGATCCGCTCAATCTTTTATCGGTGTTCGTGCCGGATGAAAAATATATGGAACTCTTTTACAATACGATGGTTCTGGTGAGAATATATCTTGCAGGTCTCGCGTTTTCTGCATACTGCAGATACCATGGACAGAAACCATATTCTACACTGCTTGGAGCAATGGTGTACGATTTCTGTTTTTGGGTTATTATTGCGGTGCGGCATCCGTATTTTTTAAATCCGATGATCTACCTGCCGCTGATTCTGGTCGGGGTGGATAAAATTTATAAAAAACAGAAACCATGGTTATATATGGGGATGCTTGCGGTAGCGACGGTCAGCAGTTTTTATTTTACATACATGATCTGTATCTTTGTTGCCATCTATGCTCTGCTTCGTTATCTGATGTTATTTGGAAAACCGGTTTTAAAGACGGTATGGTACTGGGTATGGCGTTTTGTGGCATACTCACTGGTGACACTGGCATCTGTTTCTGTCATATTACTCCCGGTTGTTGCCATGACACTGTCTACGGGAAGGGCAGGAGCGCAGCATACGTTTTCGATAATGTATCCGTTATCTTATTACCGGAAATTACTGTATGGCTTTCTGATCGGAGGTTCGACCTACTGGAGTGAACTTGGATATACGGGAATCGTCCTCTTAGCGGTGTTGTTACTTCTCTTTGGCGGCAAAAAAAACAGGGGGCTGCGTGCCGGATTTGTACTTATGACACTGTTGCTGTTGTTCCCGTTTGCCGGAAAAATGTTAAATGGAGGCAGTTATGTGGTCAACCGCTATATGTGGGCATACTCCATGCTTGTGTCTTTTATCGCGGTAAAAATGTATCCTCAGATGATGGAGATGCATTTTAAGAAAAAAATTGCACTGTTCTGGGCGGGGATCACCTATATCTGCCTGTGCTTGGAGGTGCTTGGAAAGCATCAGAAACAGTATGTATTAGTGGCATTATTATTATTTTCCGTGCTGTTAGTTTTCATTGTCGGAACCGGGAAAAAGACGAAAGAAAAATTTGTTTTTAAGGCGGCATTGTTAGTGGTGGTGATGCTTGAACTGATCTATCAGGGATGGGCAGAATATGCGCCACAGGCGGGCAGTTATGTGGAAGAATTTGCCACGCAGGGGGAGGCACTTTCCATGCTGACAAAAGATGCTGCGGGTAGTCTTGTGAAAAATCATGCGAAAGATACGACATACCGCTATGAGTCCCTGCAGTCTGAGGAGTGGAAAAACACGGCGATGCAGCTTGGAATCAATGGTACCTCCTATTATTTCAGTCTTGCAAACCCGGATATCAACCAGTTTCAAAGAGAAATGTACATCAATCAGACCAGGGATTTCTGTTATTCCGGATTTGATGCGCGCACGATGTTGGAGGTGCTTTCCGGCGTGCGTTATTATGTGGTGCCGTCCAGAAACAGCGGACTGCGCCCGTATGGTTATAACGTCTGCATCAACCGTGGAACATTAGGCGCCGGGGGACAGTATGAGGTAAAATGCGATGCTTATGAAAATGATTCGGTACTGCCGCTTGGATTTGCAAGTGATGCGGTGATTCCACGGAGCACTTATGAAGAACTGGATGTGACGAAAAAACAGCAGGCACTGTTACAGGGGATTGTCGTGGAGGATGAGAAGATCCCGTCTGTGTTAGCTGATACAAAGACGGAAACGGAATTTACGGATGAAGATATTTCTTATATGATCACAGATATGCACAATGTGGAACTGACCGACCAGGGATTTACTGCGACGGAAAAGAAAGCGTCAGTAACACTTTCCTTTGAGGGGATACCGGAGAGTGAAACTTACTTCATATTAAAAGGGCTTCAGTTTTCGGAGGAGGGAAAGACGTTAACACAGTCGAAGAGCCGTCTGCACATTGATGTGACCTGTGGAAAAATTACCAAAATGATCACATTCCTGACCAGAAAAAACAACTTTTACAGTGGTGTGGATGACTATCTGATCAATGCCGGATATCGTGATGAAAAAGCAGATGAGATCACACTGACCTTTCATGAAAAGGGAACTTACCGGTTTGATGAGATGCAGATTGTCTGCCAGCCGGTAAAACAGATTGCCGGTTGGACGAAAAGTCTGAAACAGGATATTTTAAAAGATGTTGTCATGGATACAAATCACATATCCGGTACCCTTACGGCAGATCAGGAAAAACTGCTCTGTATGACAATTCCGTACAGTAGCGGCTGGCGGGCGTATATAGATGGTGTGGAAACAGAGATTTTAAAGGTGGATACGATGTATATGGCAGTTGATGTGCCGGAGGGAACACATCAGATCGAATTTTATTACTGTACGCCGTATTTAAAAACAGGTGCTGGTTTGAGCGGACTTGGAATCCTGTCGGTGATCGGGATCGTTATTTTCAGGTATCGGAATGGAAGGAAAAAACAAAAAGAAATGGAATAGAGCAGAATAAGGAAAGGATCTGGGATGTCTACGATATATCTATCGGAAAAAAAGGAATACAGAGCACTTGATTTCTCAAAATTTGTGGCAGCATTTTTGGTTGCTGCCATTCATATTCCTCCGTTTGAGGAAATCGCACCGGTATTTTCACACGAATTTCAGCAGGTGATCTGCCGTATGGCAGTTCCGTTCTTTTTTGTGTGTACCGGCTATTTTATCGGAGAAAAAATAACAGACAAAGACAGGGTAAAAAAATATCTTTTCCATATTATAAAGATGTATGTATGGTGGAGTCTGTTATATCTGATACCGATCATTGACCGCTTCTGGGAGAAAAAAAGAAGTGCTGCCGGAAACATATTAGAACTTGCAAGAAGATTTTTCCTGATAGGATCTTACATACAGCTCTGGTATCTGCCTGCGACTGTTGCAGCGGTGCTGTTTTTGTATCTGTTGGTAACACGTTTTCGGTGGAATGTGAAAGGAATCGTTGCAGCGGCTGTGCTGTTGTATCTGACTGGAGTTTTCCACAATACTTACCGTCATGTATTCGATACCGTTTTACCGGCTGCGAATGAGATCCAATGGTATCTTTCTGTATTTGCTACGGCAAGAAACGGATTCTTTTTCGGATTCCCGTTTGTGACCATGGGATATCTCTTCCGTGTAAAGGCAGACCGGATCCGAAAAAGTGCGTATGGATGGTATACGGTATTTTTTCTTGTGCTGATGATGTTAGAAGAATGGATCGTCACACAGAAGATCGGCGAGTCATCGCATGATATGTATCTTATGACACCGCTTGTCACTGCAAATCTTTTCCTGGCTGCAGCCTTTTTTCCGGTGAGTGAGAGAATGGATGTGACCGCAAAAATAATGCGTGAGCTCTCGACGGAAATTTTCCTTTTACATATGCTGGTATATTTCTGGTATAAAAAGATCATGGAATGCATGGGACTGGATGCAGGAAAACATCTGGTACGTTATATGGTGGTTGTTACGGTTAGTGTTCTGATTGGTCTGATCCTCATATATATAAGAAGAAAAAGGTCTAAACAGGAAAATTATAAAAAAAATATAAAACCGCAGAAATTATAAAAATTAGTGTTGACAAAAGAATATGATGGTGCTATTTTAAGTACATAGATGTTAGCACTCCATAATAATGAGTGCTAACAGATAGAAAAAGGTAACTGAGATCAGAGGCAGATGCCGGATTCTTACAGAAAGTTACAGAGTATGGAGATGGAGAAGAGAATGGACGAGGAATTCGAATTAGACGAACGAAAAACGAAAATTCTTGATGCAATCATCCGCAACTATTTAGAGACAGGCGAACCGGTTGGATCACGAACAATATCCAAGTATACCGATTTGAATCTGAGCTCTGCGACAATCCGTAATGAGATGGCAGACCTGGAAGAACTTGGATACATTTTACAGCCGCATACTTCGGCCGGCAGGATCCCTTCCGACAAAGGATACCGCTTTTATGTGGATCATCTGATGGAAGAGAAAGACCGTGAAGTGAATGAGATGAAGAATTTCGTCATCGAACACACGGAGAAGGTGGATCAGGTGCTGCAGCAGGTGGCAAAGATACTGGCGAACAATACCAATTATGCGACGATGGTCACAGCACCGACGTTTCATAAGAATAAAGTAAAGTTCATCCAGTTATCGAATATGAATGAAGAACAGATTTTAGCAACGATCGTTACCGAAGGCAATCTGGTCAAGAATAAAATTATTCCGGTCAGTGAGCCAATCGACAATGAGACAATGTTAAAACTGAATTTCCTGTTAAATGCGAATTTAAACGGTCTTGCATTACAGGAGATCAACCTTGGAACCATCGCAAAGTTAAAAGAGCAGGCGGGCATCCACAGTGATATCATCAGTGATGTGCTTGATACCGTGGCAGAGACGATGGGACAGGATGAAGATATCCGCATTTATACAAGTGGAGCAACCAATTTCTTTAAATATCCGGAGTTAAGTGACTCGGAGAAAGCAAGTGAGCTGATCTCCACATTTGAGGAGAAACAGCAGTTAGCAAGCCTTGTAACTGAAAACCTGTTAGATGATGATAATACAGGAATTCAGGTTTATATAGGAAATGAAAGCCCGATACAGACCATGAAGGACTGCAGTGTTGTGACAGCAACATACGAATTGGGCGAAGGTGTTCGGGGAACGATAGGAATTGTCGGACCGAAACGAATGGATTATGAGAAAGTAATGGATAACCTGAAAACCTTGAAGAATTCTTTAGACGGAATTTTAAACAAGGATAAGGAACAGACATAGAAAGGTGGTTCATAGATGTCAGAGATGGATGAAAAGGTATTAGACGAAGCAATGGAATCTTCCACAGAGGAAAATGCTTCCGAGACCAAAGAAGATGAAACCGTGACATCCACGGAAGAAACAGCCGAAACAGCAGAGAACGCTGATGCAGAAGCTTCCGAAGCGGATTCCGAAGATCCTGATAAAAAGAAATCTTTTTTCAAAAAGAAGAAAGACAAAAAGGATGAGCAGATCGAGGAGCTTACCGATAAGGTAAAAAGACAGATGGCAGAGTTTGATAACTTCCGTAAGCGTACAGAGAAAGAAAAATCACAGATGTACGATATGGGAGCAAAAACAATCGTAGAAAAGATCCTGCCGGTCATTGATAACTTTGAGCGTGGTCTTGCAGCAGTTCCGGAAGATAACAAAGAAGATGCTTTTGTTGTCGGAATGGATAAGATCTACCGCCAGATGCTTACCGTATTAGAGGAAGCAGGCGTAAAACCGATCGAGGCGGTCGGTGCTGAATTTGATCCGAATTTCCACAATGCAGTCATGCATGTGGAGGATGAAACCTTAGGAGAGAATGTAGTAGCAGAAGAACTCCAGAAGGGATATATGTACAGAGATACTGTGGTAAGACACAGTATGGTAAAAGTAGCAAACTAATTATTCCATAGATATTAGATGAGGAGGAAATCATTATGAGTAAAATCATTGGTATTGACTTAGGTACGACAAACAGCTGTGTAGCTGTTATGGAAGGTGGAAAACCTACCGTTATCGCAAATCAGGAAGGTGCAAGAACAA
>OMCD01000910.1_pt1 | contig 19805 bp, 17 predicted proteins | sample 1674171 | NCBI WGS metagenome assembly OMCD01 (sample SAMEA103958149, study PRJEB25191) | human gut metagenome | biome: human-associated habitat [ENVO:00009003]; feature: intestine environment [ENVO:2100002]; material: feces | place: Germany | collected 2013/2015
CTCTCCGTCATTGCTCCGCAATGCCACCTCTCCCAGAGGGAGAGGCTCTGGCATGGCGGAAAGCCTGATTTCTTCGCCAGAGACTCTCCTGCTAGGGAAACAATCGAACGAAGTGAGACTGAGAGGTCGTACAGAGGACACCCCTCTCTGAGACCCGCACATTATCTGGCGAAGTGGGAAATTAAGAACGTATCATCGATTGAAAAGCCACTTCGCCAAGGTGGCGGAATGAGGGCGGCTGGCGAACTGACCTCACTTCGCCCAAAGAGGCCACTTCGCCAAGTTGGCGAAGTGTGAAAATATAGCATAGCTATATTATTTATTTGTCACTTCGCCACATAATCTACTACAGTATACAGGAGAAACTTATATGCTCAAGGATTCACAGCTCGACCTCTGCGGACGGGTGGATTTTACCCGCACGACACCGCTGCTGGCGCGGGACGAGGCGTTCTCGTTTGCCTGCGCAGGCTGCGGCGGCTGCTGCCGGGGGCGGGAGGACATCGTGCTGTCGGGCTTCGACCTCTGGCGAATCGCGGGGCGGCTGCGCCTGCCGCCCCAGACCGTGGCCCGGGCCTTCTGCCGCGCGTCCATCGGGCAGGTGAGCCATCTGCCGGTGCTGCGGCTGGCCCCCGTGAAGGAGGAGCGGAACAACTGCCCTTTCCTCACCGAGAACCACTGCGTCATCCACGACGCCGAACCGCTGGTCTGCGCCCTCTACCCGCTGGCGCAGGAGATCAGCAGGGAAGGGGAGGTGAGCTACTTTTTGCAGCCCACCGGCTGCGGAGGGCGTGTCATCGAAGCCAAAGTGGAGGACTATCTGGCCCGCTACAACGTCCCTGCCCGGGAAAAGACCGACGTCCGCTGGGCGCAGACCTGCATGGACCTGGAAGACGTGGTGGAGCCGCTGGACGCCGCCCTTGAGCCGCCCCTGCGCCGCCGGATGCAGGCGAAGCTCTGGCAGGCACTCTATTTTAAGTTTGACTATGAGAAAGAGTACCTCCCTCAGCTGGAAGAAAACCTCGTCTGGCTGGGCGCAGAGCTGCAAAAACTGACGGACTATCAGCAGAGAAGAAACACCTATCGAAAAAAGTGATAGATATATTCATTTTAATAGATAATTAGAACCGAAACGGCGTTGCCATCGGACGGAAATCGTGATATACTTCACGAGTGTAAAGCAGAGGCTCTCTGCTGGACATTCAAATGCTTTTCGGCGCGGCGTCCTGCAGCCGCGTAGATGGAAAAATGAGGGAGTAATCATTATGCGTAAAATCACTCGTCGTTCGTTTCTGGCTGCTGCCGCTGTCTGCGGCGCTGCTGCTGCCCTGACCGCCTGCGGCGGCTCTTCTGCATCCTCCACGGCTGCTTCTTCTGTGGCATCTTCTGCCGCAGCCGGCTCCGCTTCCGCTTCCGGCGACACCTACACCATCGGCATCTGCCAGCTGGTGCAGCACGCCGCTCTGGACGCTGCAACGCAGGGCTTTGAGGACGCTCTGACCGCAGAGTTCGGCGACAACGTGAAGTTCGACTTCCAGAACGCACAGGGTGACTCCGCTACCTGCGCCACCATCGCCAACGGCTTCGTTTCCTCCGGCGTTGACCTCATCATGGCAAACGCCACCCCCGCTCTGCAGGCTGCACAGTCTGCCACCAACGAGATCCCCGTTCTGGGTACTTCCGTCACCGAGTACGGCGTGGCTCTGGGCCTGACCGACTTCTCCGGCACCGTCGGCGGCAACATCTCCGGCACCTCTGATCTGGCTCCGCTGGACCAGCAGGCCGATATGATCGTGGAGTGGATGCCCGACGCCAAGAAGGTCGGCCTGCTGTACTGCTCCGCTGAGGCCAACAGCCAGTATCAGGTGGACGAGGTCCAGAAGTATCTGGAGGCCAAGGGCGTCACCGCGACCCAGTACGCTTTCTCCGACTCCAACGACCTGTCTTCCGTCTGCCAGAAGGCCGCTGACGAGAACGACGCTCTGTATGTCCCCACCGACAACACCGTCGCTGCCAACACCGGCATCGTGGACGGCATCTGCCGCCCGGCCAAGAAGCCTGTCTTCGCCGGTGAGGAGGGCATCTGCTCCGGCTGCGGCGTGGCCACCCTGTCCATCAGCTACTACGACCTGGGCTACACCACCGGTGAGATGGCCGTCAAGATCCTGAAGGGCGAGTCCAATGTCTCTGATATGCCCATCGAGTACACCGATGTGACCAAGAAGTACAACAAGACCATCTGCGACGACCTGGGCCTGACCGCTCCCGAAGGCTATGAGGCCATCGAGGGCTGAGCCCTCTCAGTCTCGCTCCGCTCGCCAGCTCCCCCAAAGGGGGAGCCCTTGGCAAATCGGGTCACTTCCTACTAGACGCCTGAGGCCCGATATGGCGCAAAAGGGCGGGCCCTGCGACAGAGGCCAGCTGATGCTGTCTTGAGCAGCGGAGCACTATAGTTTATAAAGACAAAAAGCTTTTTCTCAGTTGACAGATGTCTTACCGGCACGCCAGAGGCTCCCCCTTTGGGGGAGCTGTCAAAGCTGATAAGCTTTGACTGAGAGGGCTACAGCGGAGAAGAGCGCTTTTCTCGCCCTTCTCCGCTTTCCCGTATCAAACGGGTCTATAAAAAAGTGTAATTTAGGAGGAATCATTTTGGAAATGCTTGCAAGACTGGCGAACCTGCCCGGTGCTCTGCCGGGTGCGTGCGCACAGGGCCTCATCTGGGGCATCATGGCCATCGGCGTTTACCTCACCTACCGCATCCTTGATGTGGCGGACCTGACCGTGGACGGCTCCTTCGGCACCGGCGGCGCAGTCTGCGTCATGTGCCTGCTCTCGGGCCAGAACGTCTGGGTGTCCCTGCTGGCTGCCGTGCTGGCGGGCCTCGCCACCGGCCTTGTCACCGGCCTGCTCCACACCTTTATGGGCATCCCGGCCATCCTGTCCGGCATCCTGACTCAGCTGGCCCTCTACTCCATCAACCTGAAGATCATGGGCAAGGCCAACCAGTCCATCAACGTGGACAAGTATGACCTGCTCATCTCCCTGCGCTGGGTCAAGGAGTTCGCGCTCCACAATCCCATCATCATGGTCATTCTGGTGTCGGCTGTGGTCATCGCCGTGCTGTACTGGTTCTTCGGCACCGAGCTGGGCTGCGCCATCCGCGCCACCGGCTCCAACCCCGCCATGTCCCGCGCACAGGGCATCAACACCAACTTCAACATCGTGCTGGGTCTGGCCGTCTCCAACGCTCTGGTGGCGCTGTCCGGCGCTCTGCTGAGCCAGTATCAGGGCTTTGCGGATGTCGGCATGGGCCGCGGCGCCATCGTCATCGGTCTGGCAGCCGTCATCATCGGTGAGGCTGTGTTTGGCCGCATCTTCCACAACTTCGCCCTCAAGATGGTGTCTGTCTCGCTGGGTGCCATCATCTACTACATCGTCATCCAGCTGGTGCTGACCCTCGGCTTTGACGCAAACCTGCTCAAGCTGCTGAGCGCCTCCGTGGTGGCCGTGTTCCTGGCCGTGCCCTATTGGAAGAGCAAGTACTTCGCAAAGCCCGCGGCAAAGAAGGCACAGAAGGAGGATGCAAAAAATGCTTGAGATCCAGAATGTTTCCAAGACCTTCAACGCCGGTACCGTCAACGAGAAAACGGCCCTGAACGGTCTGAACCTGAAATTGAACGAAGGTGATTTTGTCACCGTCATCGGCGGCAACGGTGCGGGCAAATCCACCATGCTGAACGCTGTGGCCGGTGTGTGGCCTGTGGACAGCGGCAAGATCATCATTGACGGCACCGACGTGACCAAACTGGGGGAGCACCAGCGCGCCGCCTACATCGGCCGCGTGTTCCAGGACCCCATGACCGGCACCGCCGCCACCATGCAGATCGAGGAGAACCTTGCCCTGGCCGCCCGGCGCGGTAAGCGCCGCGGCCTGAGGATCGGTATCACCAAGGCCGAACGGGAGCGCTACCGTGAACTGCTCAAGAGCCTGGACCTGGGCCTGGAGGACCGCCTGACCGCCCGCGTGGGCCTGCTGTCCGGCGGTCAGCGTCAGGCACTGACCCTGCTTATGGCTACCATGAACAAGCCCAAGCTCCTGCTGCTGGATGAGCACACCGCCGCTCTGGACCCCAAGACGGCGCTCAAGGTGCTGACCCTCTCGGCCAAGATCGTGGAGGAAAACCACCTGACCACCATGATGATCACCCACAACATGAAGGATGCCATCAAGTACGGCAACCGCCTGATCATGATGCACGAGGGCCACATCATCTATGATGTCTCCGGGGAAGAGAAGAAGAACCTGCACGTCTCCGACCTGCTGGCCAAGTTCCAGATCGTGTCCGGTGGCGAGTTCGCCAACGACCGCATGATCCTTTCCTGATGCATTTCTGATATGGAAAATCCCCTCCGGTGTGTGAGTATCGGAGGGGATCTTTGCATCTTGTGCACCTTTGCAGGGTGTGCTACACTGAGAGAAAAAGGAGGTGTCTCTCGTGCGAAAAATCATCCGGCGGGCAGCTGCTGTGCTGTTGTCGGCGGCTCTGCTGCTGACGGGAACGGCCTCGGCAGCAGCCCAGATTGACCCGGTAGAGGAACGGCTTGCTGCCATGTCTCTGCGGGAAAAGGTGGGGCAGCTGTTCGTGGTGCGGGTCGAGGCACTGGACCCCAGTGGACAGTCTGATAGCACAAGGCTGACCTGGGCAGAACGGCAGGGGCTGAAAAAGTATCCGGTGGGCGGCATTGTGGTGTTTCGGCAGAATGTGAAAAGCCCGGAGCAGTTGAAAAAGCTTCTGGCAGATTTTCAGGCAGCATCCGGGACCGGTCTGTTGACCGCCGTGGACGAGGAGGGCGGCAGCGTGGCCCGGTTGGCCAATGCTTCCGGCTTTGATCTGCCCCAATACCAGAGTGCCCAGGCAGTAGGTACAACAGGGGACCCGGCCAATGCTCGTGCCATGGGGCAGATCGTCGGAGGCTACCTCAAGACCTACGGCCTGAATCTTGACTTTGCTCCAGTGGCAGATGTGAACACCAATCCGGCCAATACCGTGATCGGGAACCGAGCATTTTCGTCGGACCCGGCAGTGGCGGCACAGATGGTGGCCTCCGCTGTACAAGGGTTTCACGATGCGGGCATACTCTGCACACTCAAGCATTTCCCGGGCCACGGAGATACCGCAGAGGACAGCCACTACGGCACGGCCAGCAGCACCAAGACTTGGGCAGAGATGCGGGAGACGGAGCTGAAGCCTTTTGCGGCTGGAATCGCAGCTGGGGCCGACGTAGTAATGACCGCCCACATCACCACCCCCAATGCAACGCAGGACGGCCTGCCTGCGTCGCTCTCCTACACTATGCTGACCGAGCGTCTGCGGGGGGAGCTGGGCTTTCCTGGGGTCATCTGCACCGATTCGCTGTCCATGCAAGCCATTCGTGACCACTATTCTGCAGCAGAAGCGGCTGTAGCGGCGCTGAACGCCGGGGCAGATCTTCTGCTGATGCCGTCCGACCTACCGGAAGCCTTTGACGGTGTACTGGAGGCTGTGCAGAATGGAACCATCAGTGAGGAACGCCTCAACGAGAGCGTCCGCCGCATCCTGATGCTGAAACAGAAAGCCGGGTTGGAGCTTGACACCCGCACCCCGCTGGAAAAGATGCTGGATGTGTTTCTGTAAAATTGAAGCATAATAAGAAGATCCCCTCCGGTGTGTGAGTATCGGAGGGGATCTTTGCGTATAAAGGAATGTTACCGCTTGATGTCGTAGTTCATGTTCATCAGGTTGCGGATGGAGCTGACATCATCGGTGATGTTGGCATCGCCGTGGATGGTGTGCTTGATGGCGCTGCTTGCCACGGCAAAGTTGATCATGTCCATGGCGCGGTAGTCGTGGAGCATGGCGTAGATCAAGCCGCTGGCAAAGGCATCGCCGCCGCCCACGCGATCCAGAATATTAAAGGTGTAGAGCTTGCTCTCAAAGGTGTGGCCGTCGTACCACATAAAGGCCTTGAGGCTGTTCTCGCTGCCGCTGTGGGCATAGCGCACATGGCGGGCAATGCACTTGAGGTTGGGATAGCGGGCAATGAAATGCTGGAAGATCTCGTCCTGCTGCTCATAGCTGGGCTGCAGGGGTACGCCGTCCTTCCAGTCGCCCTTGCTGTGATCGTTGTCGTCCTTCCACAGGTGGTAGGGTTCAATGCCCAGCAGAACGTCAACGTAAGGCAGGCACTCGGTGCAGAAATCGCGGGCTTCCTCCCAGCTCCACAGGGTAGAGCGGAAGTTGCCGTCAAAGCTGACAGTCAGGCCCTTCTTTTTGGCCACCTTGAGCATATCGATGATGAGGCCGCGGCAGTTGGGGCCCAGTGCCGGGGTAATGCCGCTCAGGTGCAGCCAGTCGTAGCCGTCCAGCAGAGCGTCCAGATCGACCTGGGAGAAGTCATACTCGGTAATGGCACTGTGCTTGCGGTCGTAGATGACCTTGGAAGCGCGGATGCCGTAGCCAGTCTCCAGATAATAAGTACCCAGCCGGTTGGAGGGGGTCTCGTTGGGCTCGGTCAGGATCATGGGAGTGCAATGCACATCGTTGGAGCGCAGCCAGCGCACCGCGCTCTTGCCCAGGCTGTTGTTGGGCACTACGCTGAAGAAGGTGCTGTCCACACCCAGGTTGGCCAGGGCCAGTGCAATGTTGGCCTCGCTGCCGCCGTAGCTGGCTTCAAAGCTGGATGCCATGCGGATCTTTTCGTAGTTCGGCGGGGTCAGACGGAGCATGATCTCGCCGCAGGTGATAAATTTCTGGCCGTTGGGCTCGCTGCCGAGGATGGGATTGTAGTGTTCCATAACGCTCCTCCTAAAAAGTTGTTTCTGGGATCCATTTCATGTGAGAACACATTGTTGTATCCATTATACCGCACAGCGCACCGGATAGCAAGCAAATGCTGTTTCGGCCGAGAGAAAAAGAAAAAGAAATTTTGGTTGTTTTGACGAAAGGGCGGGGAATGGTGTAAACCTCTCCGTCATCATCGCTAACGCTCGATGCCACCTCCCCTAGTAGGGGAGGCCTTGGCAAAAGACTCTCTTTGCGATTTATTCGCCGCTGGCTCTGCAATCAATATCTGCCGCAAGGCAGAACATTACGTCAGCAGGGCCGAACGTAGCGAAGCGGAACCCTCGAAAACGCGACGATATGCCAATGGCTCCCCTATTAGGGGAGCTGCCGAGCGATAGCGATGGCTGAGAGGTTCAGCCTCTCGACCGGTTCACACCCCCGTCAGGTCAAAGCTGGGCGTATACTCTTCCTTTGCACTGCTCTTCTGCTGCATATAGCCAGAGCTGAGGCCCAGATCCATGGCGTAGTTGATCACCCGGCGGTATTCGTAGGTGGTGATGCGCCGCCCGATGCCGTGGTCTGCCGCCTGATAGAAGGGGGTGTACTGGCTCATCACGCTGGGCAGGAAGCACCCGGGGTCGGCCTTGTTCCAAGCCGCCATCTGATCGAGCACGGCAAAGCTGTCGTCCACATGGCCGGGCAGGGCAAGGTGGCGCAGGATCACGCCCCGCTGCAGAATGCCCTCGCTGTCAAAAACGGGGTGCCCGGCCTGGGCCATCATGGCTTCAATGGCGGGCCTGGCCTGTGCAAAGTAGTCCGGCGCGGCGGAAAGCTCTGCCGAAAGGGCAGGAGAAACATATTTCAGGTCGGCCAGCCAGATGTCGATGAAACCGCTCCAGGCGTGCACGCTCTCCACGGTCTCGTATCCGCCGGTGTTGCAGACGATGGGCAGATGCAGCCCCTGCGCCCGGGCCAGGCCGAGGGCAGCGATGATCCAGGGCCGCCACTGCCCAGGCGTGACAAGGTTGATGTTGTGGGCTCCCTGCGCCTGCAGGTCCAGAAAGATCTCGGCCAGGCGCTCTACGGTGATCTCCCTGCCCAGTCCCTCGGCGCTGATGGGGTAGTTCTGGCAGAAGCAGCACTTGAGGGTGCAGCCGGAGAAAAACACCGTGCCGCTGCCCCGGGTGCCGCTGATGCAGGGCTCCTCCCAGAAGTGCAGGGCCGCACGGGCCGCTTTCAGGGTGCGGCCCGCCCCGCAGAAGCCCGTCTGCCCGGCGGCCCGGTCGGCTTTGCACTGCCTGGGGCAGAGAGTACAGGCTTCCGGCACGGCAACAGAAATGGTTTTGGGCATAATATCCAAGTCCTTTGCAAAAGATTTGACAGAATTACTCTTGTTTATTATACCATTTATGATATGGAATGTGGTATACTATGATAGAATATTATATATCATGCAAAAATACTACATATCAGACGGAGGATGTCATGCGCACCGAAAACGAGGAGATCCGGGATCATCTGAAATATCTCTCTCTGCTGGCACGGGATTACCCCTCGCAGGCGGCCGCCGCCAGCGAGATCATCAGCACCCAGGCTCTGCTCAAGCTGCCCAAGGGCACCGAACATTTTATGAGCGACCTGCACGGTGAAAACGAGGCCTTTGTCCACATCCTGAACTCGGCTTCGGGTGTCATCCGGGAAAAGGTGGATATCGTGCTGGGGGAGAGTGTGCCGGAGCAGACCCGTGCCGAGCTGGCAACGCTCATCTATTACCCCAACGAGAAGCTGCCCCAGCTCAAAGCCGAGTGCACGGATGAAGAAGCGCTTGACCACTGGTACACAGAGACCCTGCTTCAGCTCATTGATATCTGCCGGTTGGTGTCCTCCAAGCATACCCGGGAACATGTGCGCTCCTGCCTGCCGTCCAGCTGCGGGTATATTCTGGATGAGCTGCTCCATGCCCACTTTGAGGACCACGACAAGGATCTTTATTACGGGCAGATCGTGGGCAGCATCATCGAAAATGGCCGCGCCGACCGGTTCATCGTCCGGCTGTGTGAGCTCATCAAGCGGCTGGCTGTGGACAAGCTGCACATCGTGGGGGACCTGTTTGACCGCGGCCCCCGGCCCGATATCATACTGGACCGGCTCATGCGCCACCACCATGTGGATATCCAGTGGGGCAACCATGACGTGGTCTGGATGGGTGCCGCCGCCGGAAGTCCTATCTGCGTCTGCACCGTGCTCAAAACGACACTGGCCTACCACAACCATGCCATGCTTGAGGACTGCTACGGCATCAACCTGCGGCACCTGCAGCGGATGGCCGAGCAGTTCTACGGAAATGACGACCTGACCCTCTGGATGCCCCACACCGATGCGGCGCGCGGCCCTTACACCGAGGGAATGCTCCACCGCTGTGCCGTGATGCACAAGGCCGTGACCATTCTGATGCTCAAGATGGAGTGCAAGGTCATCGACCGCAACCCGGATTTCAAGATGCAGGGAAGGAATTTTCTGCGGCACATCGATTGGGAAAAGGGGACAGTGACCCTGAACGGGCAGGCATATCCCCTGCGGGACACCAGCTTTCCCACCGTGGATCCGGCAGACCCCGCCGCCCTGAATGATGATGAGCGGCTGGTGCTCCGCAAGCTGGTGGAATCCTTCCGGCAGAGCGAGCGTTTGCAGCAGCATGTGGAATTTTTGTATGCCAAGGGCAGCGTTTACCACATCGAGAACGGCAACCTGCTCTACCACGGCGTGGTGCCCATGACCAAAAACGGCAGTTTTGCCGTGGAGCGATTCGAGGGACACAACTACTCGGGCCGCGGCTTGATGGACTACTGTGACGAGCGGGCACGCTGCGGCTACTTTGCCCCCGAGGGAAGCACGGCCCGGCGGAGCGGTCAGGACTTTTTGTGGTATCTGTGGTGCGGTAAGCTGTCGCCGTTGTTCGGCCGCAGCGCCATGACCACCTTTGAGCGGCTGTATATTGCCGACCCCGCCACCCATGAGGAAGTCAAGGACCCCTATTATACATGGTACAATGAAGAGGCCGCCTGCCGCCGTATCCTGGCGGAATTCGGTCTGCCCGGCACCAGCCACATCGTCAACGGCCATGTGCCGGTGCGGGAGAAGAGTGGCGAGAGCCCCATCAAGGGCGGGGGCCGTCTGGTCGTCATTGACGGCGGGTTCTGCCGCGCCTACCATGAAAAGACCGGCATAGCAGGGTATACGCTGGTGTACTCCAGCCGCACCATGTCTCTGCGGACCCATCAGCCCTTTGTCAGTGCCGAAAAGGCCGTGAACGAAAACATCGACATCGTGTCGCAGAAGAACATACTGGAAACGGAGAACCACCGCATTCTGGTGGAAGAGACGGACGAGGGAGAGATCCTGCGGGAGCGGGTACACGACCTGAAGCAGCTGGTCAAGGCATATCAGCTGGGCTGGATCAAGGAGACCTGCAGCGAGGATTGCGTCTGGTAAGGGGCGCTGATTGTAAAATTTTTGAAATAAGAAACAAAAATATCGAATATCTCCGCAGATTCTGGGCAAAACAGAAAATAATCCGGCAGGGAAAAAGGGGGCTTTGCTTTTTGCCCGAAGTTGTGTATAATAAGATAGTTGTATCGTGAGGGTGTGTGCCCGGCGGTGCGCGGAGAGATCAAGCAAGAACCCTGAGTGGCCCTGCCGCTGGCGGGCCTGCGACAAGGAGATTATAAAATTGGAAAAGTTTGTTATTACGGGCGGCAAGCCCCTGCATGGCGAAGTTACCATTTCCGGTGCAAAAAATGCGGCTGTGGGCATTCTGCCTGCCACCATTCTGGCGGCAGATGTCTGTGTGATCGAAAACCTGCCGGACATCAGTGATGTGGCAGTCAGCCTGAAGATCCTGAGCACCCTGGGTGCCAGCATCAAGATGCTGAACCGCAATACCTACGAGATCGACACCACCCACCTGAACAGCACCAACGTCCCGGACGATCTGTCCCGCCAGATGCGTGCCAGCTACTACTTCCTGGGTGCACTGCTCTCCCGCTTTGGCAAGGCACAGGTGGCCATGCCCGGCGGCTGCAATCTGGGCCCCCGCCCCATCGACCAGCACCTCAAGGTGTTCAGCGCACTGGGTGCAGAGGACAGCGTGGACTACGGCATGATCACCGTGCGTGCCAAGGAACTGAACGGTGCCCATATCTTCTTTGATAAAGTCAGCGTGGGCGCTACCATGAACGGTATGCTCTCCGCTGTGATGGCACAGGGCCAGACTATTCTGGAAAACTGCGCCAAGGAGCCCCATGTTGTTGATCTGGCAAACTTCCTGAATATGTGCGGCGCGGATGTGCGCGGTGCCGGCACCGATGTGATCAAGGTGCGCGGCGTGGAAAAGATGCATGGCTGCACTTACAGCATCATCCCTGACCAGATCGAGGCGGGCAGCTACATGGTTGCCGCTGCTGCCACCGGCGGCGACGTTCTGATCAAAAATGTCACCCCCAAGCATCTGGAACCCATCACGGCAAAGCTCCGCCGTGCCGGTGTGGATGTGGAGGAATTCGATGATTCCGTCCGCGTCTCCCGCAAGGGCGATATCCTGCCGCTGAAGATCAACACCATGCCTCACCCGGGCTTCCCCACCGATATGCAGCCCCTGATGGGTGTGCTGCTCAGCGTGGCAAAGGGTACCTCCACCATCACCGAGAGCGTGTGGGATAACCGCTTCCGCTATGTGGACGAGCTGCGCAAGATGGGCGCAGTGGTGCAGGTGGACGGTCAGGTGGCCGTGTTTGAGGGTGTGGACAAACTGAACCCCGCCCCCCTGCGCGCTTCTGACCTGCGTGCCGGTGCGGCCATGGTCGTTGCTGCCCTGATGGCAGACGGCACCAGCGAGATCGAGGAGATCGGCCACATTGAGCGCGGCTATGAGAACATCGTGGAAAAGCTGCGCGGCCTGGGCGCTGAGATCAGCAAGGTGGAGCGGATGCCCGCCGCACTGGAATCGGCAATGTGATCATTCAGAACCTCTCAGTCTGTTTTGCAGAAGTTCCCCTGACAGGGAGCTTTTGTGAAGCAACGACGGAGAGGTTCGTTTCTTGAGGTTTGAAATGTCTGAATTCATCTCGTTATACTCTGGCTCCTCCGGCAACTGCAGCGTGGTGCGCACGGGGGAAAAGTACATCATCATTGATATGGGAAAGGGTGTGCGCACTACCTCGGCGGCACTCAAGGAGCTGGGCCTGAACATCAGCGATTGTGCGGGCATTCTGGTCACCCACGAGCACTCTGACCACGTCAAGGGGCTGGCTACCTTCCTCAAAAAGAATCCGCTGCCGGTATACGGCGCAGACGATACGCTGGATTTTCTGGATGCAAACGGCATTGTGCCCGCCACCTGTGAGCTGCGCACCCTGTCCGGCGGGGAAGAGGATGTGGGAGATTTCGGCGTGACGATGTTCCCCACCAGCCATGACGTGCCCTGCGTGGGCTACCGCATCCACACCCCGGACAACAAGACCATGACCATTGCCACCGACCTGGGAGTCCTGACCCCGCCGGTGCATCAGGCCCTGAGCGGCTGTGACCTGGTGGCGCTGGAAAGCAACTACGACCTCCACATGCTCCGCAGCGGGCGGTATCCTTACTACCTGCGCTCCCGCATCGAGTCCAACCGGGGCCACCTCTCCAACGATGAGTGCTCGGCAAAGCTGCTGGAGCTGATCCAGGAGGGATGCAAGAAGTTTGCCCTCTGCCATCTCTCGCAGGAGAACAACACCCCGGCGCTTGCTTTGCAGACCATGTTCAACACCCTGGGTGCGGCAGGTGTCGTGCCGGAAAAGGACTGCATCGTGCAGGCCCAGCGCCGCAATGAGATCAGCCCAACGCTTACATTTTAAGAAAAAATGACCCTCTCCATCATTGCTTTACAAAGCATGACGGAGAGGGCTATTTTTATTGTTATCATGCCAGATCCGGCAGGATATCGGGCCAGAGGGCCTGCTCCTGCCGCAGGTCGGTAAAAACGCAGTCCAGATAGATCTTGTTCACAGCCGAGATGATGGTGCTGCGCAGGAGCTTGCGTGCATCATCAACATCCGGCTCCAGCTCGGAAAAGCTTTTGGTCAGGCCGAACACATAGGGCAGGTAGTTCTCCAGCTCATCGCAAAAGGTATCATACGCCTGCGCGGAGGTATAATGCGCCTGCTGCATCTTGAACAGACTGTCGATGTTTTCCATGGACAGGACATTTTTAGAAACCACGATGTAGATCAGGCAGGCCAGCTGATCCCGGGTATACTTCTTTTTGATGGGGTGGCTGATGATCCCTTTCTTAACGTAGTTGCTCACCATGGAAGCGGTGAGCTCCACCCCCTGAAATGTGCGGAAACACCCGTTGACAAACTGTACACTCTGATCCAGATAAAGCCCTACGGTGGGGAGTTCTGCATACCGGGGCAGGGCAAACCCTGCGGCGCAGGCCGCAACGCGGCGGTTTGATTCTAATTTCATGCGGACAGTATACCATGTTTTGGAAATATGGTCAACAGGAAATTAAAAACTTTTGAAATAATTCAAGAAAACAGTTGACAGGTTTTTGAAAAACTGATATAGTGATTCAAACAACAGGAAAAACTGCGGCATCCTCTGCCGCCGGAATGGAGATAAATGCTTATGAACACCAAGATCGTTGTGGATTCCTCCGCCAGCCTGTACACCTTGCAGGGCGTGGATTTTGAATGCGTTCCCCTGAAGATCATCACCGACGATGCCGAATATCTGGACAACGGCACAATGGATGCCTTGGGCATGGCCCAGACCCTGCGCACCTATAAGGGCAAGACCTCGACCTCCTGCCCCAACGTCAGCGATTGGTTGGCCGCCTACGAGGGAGCCGACGAGGTGTATGCCATCACCATCACGGGCACTCTGTCCGGCAGCTACAATGCCGCCCAGCTGGCCGCCGAGGAATACCAGCAGGAGAATCCCGGCAAGCGGGTGTTCGTGCTGGACAGCCTTTCCACCGGCCCGGAGCAGCGCCTGTTGGCCGAGCATCTGCGGGATCTGCTGGCTGAGGGCAAGGAGTTTGACGAGATCTGTGAAGAGATGCTCCGTTACCACAAGCACACCCATCTGCTCTTCTCGCTGGAGTCGCTGGCCAATCTGGCCCGCAATGGCCGTGTGAAGCCTGCCGTTGCTGCTGTGGCGCGGATGCTGGGCATCCGGGTCATCGGACAGGCAAGTGAGGCCGGAGAGCTGGATGTTCTCTGCAAGACCCGTGGCGAGCATGGTGCGCTGGAACGTATTGTGCTGGAACTCAAAGAGCACGGCTACACCAACGGCAGGCTCCATATCTCTCACTGCGGCAATCCCGCCGCTGCCGAGCGCCTGAAGCACATGGTAAAGGCTGTGTTTGATGGAGCAAAGGTGGACATCAGCGAATGCGGCGGTCTGTGCAGCTATTATGCAGAGCTGGGCGGCCTGCTGGTTGGTTATGAGGACGCGGAAGCATAAGCGGACGGCCCTCGGAAAAATTCTGCCCACGATTGAATAGGCGCTCATAGCGGGGGAAGCCGTTGTGGGCGCTTTTTTATTTGCAAAATCTTCCGCTCTGCGCTATACTAACAGCATCAAAAATCGCCGTGGGCGGCAGGGGAGGGATACCACATGTTCAGATTGCCTATCGTCAAGTTTTTTAACCGCATCTTCAACCGTGTCACGATCACAGTGGTGCTGGTGGCTTTACAGGTGCTCTGGTTGCTCTGGGCGTTCTGGTCCTTCACGGCGGGGCGGGTCTGGCTGAACGGTGCCCTGAAGGCGCTGAGCATCCTGATCGTGCTGTATCTGGTGCGCAAGGATGAAAACAGTGCTTATAAGATCGGCTGGATCGTTCTGATCGGTCTTTTGCCCCTGCTGGGCGGCGCGCTTTATCTGGCTTTTGGCAACAAGGTCCCCGCCAAGTATCTGCGGGAGCGGATGCAGAAGGTGGAACAGGCCCATCAGACTGAGCTTGCCCAGCCCGAGGGCCAGACCGATGCGCTGGATATCTCCAGCCGGAACCTGAGCCGCTATGTGGCAAAGTTCGGGCCGTATCCGGCCTGGAAGGATACCGCTGCTCACTACTTTTCCTGCGGGGAGGAGATGTATCCCCAGCTGCTGGCGGATCTGGACAAGGCAGAGAAATTTATCTTTCTGGAATTTTTTATCCTCCGCTCCGGCAAAATGTGGGACGGTGTGGAGCAGATCCTCCGCCGCAAGGCCGCCCAGGGCGTGGATGTGCGGCTGATCTACGATGATTTTGGCAGCCTGCTGGGCCTGCCCAGTGATTTTGTCGTCCGCATGGAGAAGGCGCATATCCGCTGCATCCCTTTCAATCCGGTGGTGCCGCTGGTCTCGCTGGTGATGAACCACCGCGACCACCGCAAGATCGTGGTGGTTGACGGCAATGTGGCCTACACCGGCGGCGTGAATCTGGCGGATGAGTATATCAATGCTGAGCAGCGCTTTGGCTACTGGAAGGATGCGGCCATCCGGTTGGAGGGTGCCGCTGCCTGGAACTTTACCGTGATGTTCCTCAATGTATGGAACGCCTTCCGCCCGCAGGAGACCGATTACACCGCCTTTGCGCCCACCCGCCTGCCCGCAGTGCAGGATGGCGTGGTGCAGCCCTACGCGGACAGCCCGCTGGATGAGGAACCGCTGGCCGAGACGGTCTATCTGGACATCCTCTCTCAGGCCCAGAGATATGTTTATATCTACACGCCCTACCTGGCCGTGGGCGAGGAGATGCTGGATGCTCTGAAAAGTGCGGCCAAGCGCGGGGTGGACGTGCGTCTCATCCTGCCCGGGATCCCGGATAAGAAGCTGGTGTTCCGGCTCAGTCGCTCCTACTATCTGCCCCTGCTCAGGGCGGGTGTGCGCATTTATGAATTCACGCCCGGTTTCCTCCACGCCAAGTGCTATGTCAGCGATGACCGCGTGGCCGCGGTGGGCAGCATCAATATGGATTATCGGAGCCTGTTCCTCCACTTTGAATGCGGAACACTGCTCTTCCATAACAGCCAGATCGCCGCTCTGCGGAAGGATGTGGAGCGCACCCTGCCGCAGTGCCGGGAGATCCAGCGTTCCGACTGCCACACCAATCTGCTGGGTACAGCGCTGGACAGTGTGCTGCGGCTGCTGAGCCCGTTGATGTAAGCGGCTGCGCGCAGCGCTCGGGGAGCTTTTCCACGCAAGTGAAACGGGCCATTCCATCGCCCGCCCTATTGCCTGCGGCAACAGGGTCCCACCCCAGCGGACACTTGCTTTGGAAAACTCCCGTCGGCTGCGTAATCTTACGCTCTTCTGGACATACTATGGGGCAAAGGCCCAACGGGCCGTGTGGAAAGGGAGCGTATCTATGAATCAGAACCATCGGGCTCTTTGGAGCTGTGCCATGGCAGCGGCGCTGCTGCTGACCGCCTGTGGCAAAACGAACGCCGGGTCGGGCAGCTCCGGCAGCATGAGCGGAAGCAGCGGCACATCCTCCGCACAGACCCAGACAGCGGCATGGAAAACCGGTCTGGGTGTGGTGACGGAGGCCACAGATCAGGACAGGGCAGGGAAAATTGAACTGGCAGCGGCCGCTGTCCTGCTGGATGGCGAGGGGAAACTGGAGAGTATTCTGCTGGACGAGCTGGAAGTGTCTGTTTCGGCGGACAGCACCGGCCATGTGACCCTGCCAACCGACTGGCGCACCAAGCGGCAGAAGGGGGACGATTACCCGCTGGCGGCAGTGTCCTCTCTGAAAAAGGGCTGGGAGGAACAGGCGGATGCCTTTGCCAGTTACCTGATCGGCATGACCCCGGAACAGGTCTCTATGCTCAAAGTGGATAAGGATGGCAAGTCCACGGATGCCGACCTGCTGAGCGGTTGCACCATCGCTGTGGATCGCTACCGGGATGCCGTGACCCGGGCCTGCGCCAATGCCAGGGCACTGGGTGCTGCCAAGGGCGACAGGGCCGCGCTGGGCATCGAAGCGGTGAACGGGACTTCGGACATCACCGCCACCGATGACAAGGATGTGAATGCGCAGGTGGATGTGAGCATCGTGGCACTGACCACCGATGCGGACCGCCGTGTGACCAGTGCCATTGCGGATATGGCCGAGCCGGCCCTGACGGTGGTGTCAGACGGCGGTGTGACAGCCCCGGATCTCGTCAAGACCAAGCTGGAGCTGGGCGAGGACTACGGGATGCGCGGCGCATCGGCGCTGGGCAAGGAGTGGTACGAGCACAGCGAAGGCTTCTGTGATGCCCTCAAGGGCAAGACCCGCACCGAGATCGCTGGGCTTTCCGGCGGCGATGCCGACCTGAAGGCTCTGTGTACCATTGACATCACCGATCTGCAAAAGGCGGCGCTGGATGCCTTGGGCTGAGGGGAAAGCCCTTTTCGGTCTCGCAATCGCGCACCGGCTCTCCCGGATAGGGGGCGGTGGCATTCCGCTGAATTTTCAGAGAGAAACCTCTCGCCGCGTCTGGCAGCTGCCGACGCGGCGTTTTTGCTTTGTCAAAATGACCGCTTTGCCGTGGTAAAGCGGTAAAGATTTGAGCAAACTGCGAAAAATCAGTTTTCCCCCTTGCCAAATGGCAGAAAACGCGCTATTCTATAACCACAGTTTAGTAATTTAGCATGGTAAAGCAATAAAACGAAGCTGCTTGCCACTGAGGGAGGAACCGTATATGAAACGTCTTGTATCCGCATTTCTGGCCGGTGCCATGGCACTGAGCCTTGCCGCCTGCGGCGGTGCCGCTTCCACTTCCACTGCCGCATCTGCTTCGGCCTCTGCTTCCGGCAGTGCTGCCGCATCCCAGTCTGCAGGCAGCGACCTGGATTACATCAAGGGCAAGGGCAAGCTGGTCATTGGCTACACTGTTTACGAGCCCATGAACTACACCGATGCCGATGGCAACTTCACCGGTTTTGATACCGAGCTGGCCACCGCTGTCTGCGAAAAGCTGGGCGTGGAGCCGGAGTTTGTGGAGATCAACTGGGACACCAAGGTCGTGGAGCTGGATGCCAAGAGCATCGACTGCATCTGGAACGGCATGACCCTGACCGATGACATCATGCAGAACACCGCTACCACCAAGGCTTATGCAAAGAATGCACAGGTGGTCGTTGTGAAAGATGGCACCGATTATACCTCTACTGCTGACCTGGTGGGTAAGACCGTGGTCGCCGAGGCTGGTTCCGCCGGTGAGGCTGCCATTGAGGGAGACGAGAACCTGGCACAGGCTGATTACGTTTCCAAGAGCGTTCAGACCGACTGCCTGATGGAAGTTGCCGCAGGCACTGCCGATGCCGCTGTACTTGACCTGACCCTGGCCAACGCCATGATCGGTGAGGGCACTGACTATGCCGACCTGAAGATCGTGGACGAGCTGAACGCCGAGGAGTACGGCGTGGCATTCCGCAAGGGCAGTGATGCTGCCGCCGCTGTGGATGAGGCCTTTGATGCACTGAAGGCCGATGGCACCACGCAGGCACTGGCCGATAAGTACGATCTGGCACTGGCTGACTGAATTTGTTGAACAACTCCTTCCGTCATCGCGATGCGATGCAACCTCCCTCGGTGAGGGAGGCTTTTTGTTGCCGATGCGTGAAAGGCTCCCGAGCAGAGGGAATTTTCACCGGCTGTGATGGAAGGGAATATGGATTCTGAATAAAAAAGGTGTGTTTTTGTGTCTGTGATTCTTATGCGCCTGTCCGGCGCGTTCCTGCTCAATTGTGAGCTCTTTGCCCTGACACTGCTGTTTGCACTGCCGCTGGGGCTGGTGGTCTCCTTTGGCTCCATGAGCCGCTGCAAGCCGCTGGCCGGGCTGGTCAAGACCTTTGTCTGGATCATCCGCGGCACCCCGCTGATGCTGCAGATCATTGTGATCTATCTGGGCCCCGGCCTGCTGGGCATGAACAACCCCTGGCCCTCCGGCTCCGGCGGACGGATGGTGGCGGCGGTGGTGGCTTTTGCCATCAACTATGCCTGCTATTTTTCTGAGATCTACCGCGGCGGCATTGAAGCAGTGCCCAAGGGGCAGACTGAGGCCGGGCAGGTGCTTGGCATGACCAAAACACAGATCTTTTTCAAAGTGACTCTGCTTCAGGTCGTCAAGCGCATCCTGCCCCCCATGGGCAACGAGATCATCACGCTGGTCAAGGATACCTCGCTGGCAAACACCATTGCCAATAAGGAGATCATTATGATGGCCAAGGAGTACAGCGCAAAGGGCCTGATCTGGCCGCTATTCTCCACCGCGCTCTTCTTCCTGGTGTTTGTGGGCGCACTGACCATCCTGTTCAACTGGGCTGAAAAAAAGCTCGATTATTTCCGCTGCTAAGGAGGCAGATAGATTATGGCGTTGCTCGAAGCTTCCGGTATCGGGAAAAATTTTGGCGAGACCCATGTGCTGAAGGACATCTCCCTGGATCTGGAGCAGGGGGAAGCGCTGGCGATCATCGGCTCGTCCGGTTCCGGCAAAACAACTCTGCTGCGCTGCCTGAACTTTCTGGAACGGCCTGACACGGGTGTGATCAAGGTGAACGGCGAGACCATGTGGGATGCCGCCGACCCTGCCACCCAGAAGGAAAGTGAGATCCGCAAAAAGCGGCTCCATTTTGGTCTGGTGTTCCAGAACTTCAACCTGTTCCCGCAGTACACGGCCTTACAGAACGTGATGCTGGCAGGAGAACTGCTGGCAAAGGAACGCCCGGAGTATCAGGCGAATAAAAAGGCCATCCACGCGGAGCTGGAACAGCAGGCAAGAGAGCTGCTGGCGCAGATGGGCCTTTCGGAGCGGGCCGGCCACTACCCGCATCAGCTCTCCGGCGGCCAGCAGCAGCGTGTGGCCATTGCCCGCGCGCTGGCGCTTCACCCGGATATCCTCTGCTTTGATGAGCCCACCAGCGCCCTTGACCCGGAGCTGACCGGCGAGGTGCTGAAGGTCC